>RCUK01000054.1_pt1 | contig 153938 bp, 128 predicted proteins | sample 2166381 | NCBI WGS metagenome assembly RCUK01 (sample SAMN09932809, study PRJNA488358) | compost metagenome | isolation source: compost soil in an enriched community | place: Germany: Experimental Botanical Garden | reverse complement strand
GTGTCATCGCTCTTCGGGCTAATTAAATTTTAAAGGAGTAAATGAGTGAATGATTGAATAATCACCGTGTCATCGCTCTTCGGGCTAATTAAATTTTAAAGGAGTAAATGAGTGAATGATTGAATAATCGCCTTGTTCGAGTTTCGGTTGCTTGGTTGATTTGGTGATTTGGGGATTTGGCCTTGCTAAAAAGGCCATTTTAGCGAAGAAGCACCAAAGCAGGTACAAACCTGAAACCTAGCAAGTCCGAAAACTAAATACTGCAATGCCTGCCAAACGTATTAATTTCATGATTTACTTACCTGGTTTTGCAATTATAAAGTACCATCTCACCAAACAAAGGCAAGCGATTGCTGTTAGTTGAAAAACAAAATTTCAAACCCTATCTCCATCAAATGAAAAAAAACCTACTCCTGATCGTAGTGCTGCTAAGTTCCCTTTTAGCCTGTAAAAAAGACACCACCGAGAAAAATACCGATCGGATCGTTGGCAGATGGATCGTTGAACAAGTATCCGAAGTGAGCTATGAAAATGGCATAGAAAAGCAAAGGATAGAAAACTTCGCACAGAACGACGACCAAGTCTGCGAATTCCGCAAAGACGGAACAGCCACCGTAAATCTTGATGGTGGCAACGTTGACGTAAAGTGGACCATCACCGATTCGAAGCTAAAGCTCAGCACTGATGAGGCGACCACCATAGATTTCGATGTACGTACGCTAACCAACAACAGCCTGCTGCTGGAATATGAAGAGGATGTAGAGGTACAAAACGGCACCACCTACAGGAGAACGATAGAATTCAAAATGCGCAAATAAGCTTTCCAAGTTTCGCTTGTTGACATCCTTAGTTAGGCTATGGTGACAAGTGAACTTTAATTCTTCAAAAAAACCAGATGACAAAATTGTACCAATACCTCATTTTAATCGGCAGCTTGATCAACTTGCAAAGTTGTGCACAGGATCACAAGAAAATGGACGAAAAAGCAACAAGAATTCTTGGTGGTTTATATCAGGATGTGAACCATTATGGACAACGCATCAACTATCAGGCAACAGTATCTCCAGATGGCTGTAACTATGAGTTTTTGATCAACGACTATCCTGTTGACCGCTATTTTGGACCTGATGAGGGCTCGGCAAGTGGCAGTATTCCTATTAACATTGCCATATTAAAACCTGGTACACAGACTTGGAAAATAAAAATCTATCCTCTTAGGGACAGGAAAGAGGTGAATGGAAAGGTAACCTTGGTTCCGCAGCAAAGCATCAGGCCAGATGCCAAGATAAAAGTCGCTATTGAAGGCATCAGATTTGGCGAAAACGGAAATATTGAAAAAAGGTTCGGAAAGGCCCTGGACTTTGAAACTGATCTTAAAAAGGGGGAAAGCACCGGACAGCAGGTTTCAAGCGGCACAGGGAAGCCCTATATCGAATACAGCGGAACTTTTGAGGCTGCTGTTCCTTATCAAATGGATGGATGGGAAAAGAGCCAAGACATTTCTAAGATGGATACAATCGCACTAAAAAAGCAACTCTTAGCCGCATACCAGCAATACCATGATTGGCTGCAGCAAAGGAAATTAGATGAGATTGCACAACAAAAACTTCCCGCAGAAAAAGAAATGGCCCAAGCCTTTTTCTACGATAAAAAAACCAATGAAAATTTTCTGGCCACTTTTCTGCAAAGATGGGGACAAAAAAATCTCGAAATGCAGCCCTTAGAAAATTATAAGGTAGCTGTTTATGGAAATGGCAAGATCGTCACCTTAATTGATGTCGTTGATGGTAGCTCTCCATTGTGGGGAAATTACAAAACTGACCAAAACCGGTATAAGCATCATACCTACCTCATCTATTTTCACCTACCCGCAGGGAAAAAGGAGTTGGAAGTGATTAGGTAAGTGGTTGGTTTTTGGTTATTCGGGGATTTGGTAATTCGTTTGTCGTTGTTGGTTGTTCGAGTTTCGTTACCCTACGTCTCATAAATAACAGATGCTAGATATCTCCCAAGATCGATATGACGGTATGGGAGCAGAACATCATAGTTTTAGGGTTTGTATTTTGGCTTGTTATGGTTCGTTTGTTGTTGTTGGAGGGTCGAGGTTCGTTACCCTACGTCTCATAAATAACAGGCGCTAGATATCTCCTATGGTCGATATGAGGGCATGAGCGGAACAGCATAGCTTTAAGATACCGAATCAAGTTCAGTATGACGGCGTAGGAATGTTTCTCTTGTATAAGAGAGCATCCCAATAAAACAGCTATTTCTTTTTCAGCAATCTCTCTACCTCTTTAACGATATAGCCATTCTTAAAATAGGCATAAATTTCTTCTCCCGGACAGGTGGTTTGCGTACTATGGTCGCGGTGGGTAGAAATCTCTTTAGGAGATATGCCGTATTTGAGGCATTGATCTGCAAGTAACTGGGTTAATACCTTCAGCAATTTATCGTCTAACTTCTGTTGGTTGTAATTTCCTAAGAAACAAATCAGCAGATGTCCTGTAGGATCATACTCAGTATTGGTTTCGCCAACCGTTAATGGATGACGACCTTCTAACACAGTGCCATCTGGCGCAATGAGCAAATGGTAAGGTACATCGGCCCACTTGCGTTCGGGCCCCATTCCCCAACTTTGTATGTTCTTCAATCGCTGACGAGCATCATCGTTAATCGTTAGCAACTTGCCGCCTTCATGGTGTACGGTAATTTTAATAGGTACGTGTTGTTTGTACGGCCTTCCCTCCACTCCTTTCCATTCGCTTTTGGGCAAAATCTTAACGGTATCACGTTGCTGTTTCAACTGCGCAACGGTCTGTTTAGGGCATAAAAACAGGATGACACAGGTTAGCGTGATGATTGGTGTAAAGAAGTAGTTTAATTTTTGCATGGATCTATTATTTAGCAGCCTTTGGTGATCTTGTACCTAAGTTAACAATTATAGTTATTAAAGGTTGAGGGGAAGGTTAGTAGTTGCGGGTTGTGGGTTACGAGGTATAGAATGTAAAAGGAATGGTCGGTACGGAATAACAAGAAGTGGTATGGTGATAACACCAACCATAGGTAGAAATTTATGAATTGCAGGTTATGGGATAGCGGCAAGGTTGGGACGGTGCTAATGAACTTGGAGATTGCTTTCCCGAATGGTCGGGACAGGCTGGCTCGCTCATACCTAGGCCTCGCAATGACGGTAAGGGTACTGATGACGAACTAGGAATGGTTGGGGTATACTTATTGCCCTTCGGTTTTAACCAAGGATTAATAAAAAGGAGAAAAACAAAAAGCGCCAAGATGTCTTGGCGCTTTTTATCGTATCATCGATTAACGCTTATTGCTTAATTACTTTGATCACTTCTTGTGTAGCATTGCCGCTTAATTTAAGCAGATAAACACCTTTTGGATAAGTTGCTAAATTTAAGTTAGTACTTGCCGCTGCTTTAGTGATAGGCTGTTTCAGCAACACTTTACCATTCAAATCTGATAATTCTGCCTGTTGATAAATACCTACTGGAAAAGTAACGGTTGCTACCGCTACTACCGGATTTGGATATATTCCAGCATCCGAATCTGCTAATTGAAAGCTTAGCGAACGATCGCCTAAATCTTTCGTAGCACCATTTTTATCTACCTGTTTTAGACGGTAATAATTGGTACCGTTTACGGGCGAACGATCATACCAGCTATAACCGCTGGCGGTAGTTGTAGTGCCTTTGCCTGCAACGGTTGTCAGTTTTTGGAAGTTACCGCCATTAGCCGCACGTTCTATCACAAAGTGATCGTTGTTGGTCTCCGACGAAGTAGTCCATTGCAATTTCGCACTATTATTTTCTGCTTTTGCAGTAAAATCAAGCAAATCAACTGGTAAAACAGCTACATATCGAATATAAAAGAAAGCTGCAGTAGTTTCTTCCCCATCGGCACTTGCAGCAGCACTTTGCGATAGGTTCATTTCCACTAAGCCATCAAGGGTTGGTGTTACATTAAATGTATACGTTGTTCCACTTCCAGAAAAATCACTTACCGTTCCGTTATAAACGGAAATATCCGAAGCGTCAAAATTGGTCACACTTTCTGAAAAAGTAATAGTGAAAGGAATAGGGTTTGTACCGGTTGTTTCGCCTTCTAAGCCAGCAGAAGAAGTAATAGAGGACGTGACTCCCGCCTTGGTGGTAAAGGTCACCACTTCACCATAAGAAATTCCATCATCATGCAGTGCATAGGCTCTCGCATAATAAGTAGTATTTGGCAATAAGCTACTCACTGTTTGAAAAAAGCTTCCCTCAACTTGCCCCATGTTCTCGGATCTATATGCTCCGCTGCTATTAAAAGACACATCATTATCTATACTACTAAAAATTACGCCTCTATTGGGATTTGAACCTGCTATTGAAAGCGCATTACCGCCCAAATCTGCACTATAGGTCTTTATAGCTGCTGGCGTTGCAGTGGTGACACTTGGATCACTTCCTTGAATTGCTTTTACTGCCCCATAGCTAGTTCCAATACTGTTAGTAGCATAAGATCTCACGTAATAAACTTGATTAGCTGCAATACCTGTCAATTGACTGGTATATACGCCTAAACCGTCACCTACTATAATTTGTGTATCTGCAAGGGTTGGGAATTGATTAGAAGTACTGTAAACAAATCCTCTTGCTGTTACTGGCGAACCGTTTTCTAAGGTTACTTCAGCTTTTAAGGTTGCTGTAGCAGCTACCATGTTATAATTGTAAATCTCTTTAGAGACTACTCTAGCGTAGGTAACCGCCGGCGAAAGTAGTGACGGTTGCTCAGCAACTGGATAATTTGTGAGTAAATTGTTTGCAATTCTAAACCTATATACTTTATTCGCATCCATATAGGGTGTAGGCTCTAAAACAAATTCAAATTCATATCGGTTGTCTATAGTACTAGAAAATGCTTTGTTGTTACTATTAACCATAGTCTTCCCCCCTGAGAAAGGAAAATTTTCTACCGGAACAAAATAGCTAGTCAGCTGTTCGGTAGTATTTTCATCATTCAATAAACCATTGCTCGTTGTAGCCATCACAAAAGGGCTCAACGAGTTGTCAGAAGCAAGAGGAACATTTATCCAATCACCTGAAGTTGTTTCATATTGAATATAGCAATTTAAATTAGCATCCCCTAGTCCCTTTACCTCTACTCGCAACCGAATTTTATCGTTCACATTAGCGAGGCTAATTGATGTATTTTGTGCTGCTATCCAATTAGCGGCGTTATTTTCGGCGCCATTATCACTACGCCAGCGCCAATTGCCCTGCGTTAATGTTGCGAAAGCGAATGTTGCCTGATAAGATAGGAACAGGCTTAAAAAAAGTAAAAGTTTCTTCATTTACGAATGTATTTAAGTTGAATAATTAAGAGAATTGACAATAATAACATCGCCCATGGAGCGAGCTGGTATAAGGTTTGGGCACTTTGTTTCCATACGGTAACTTGGGTAAGTTCACTTTGCATGCGGGGAGGATGGATCTCCATATCGCCATTAGCGGCAATTAGGCCTTTATAGCCTAGGTTGCTATTGGCCACTACATCGCGTCTGTTTTCTACCGCTCTAAGGCGGTTATAGTAAAAATGCTGTTTAGGGATAAAAGAATTGGCAAACCAACCATCGTTACTGATATTCACAAAAAAATCGGCACCTGAGTTGGTAAGGCTACTGGCCAATTGTGGCAAACTGGCTTCATTACAAATGTACACACCAATTTTAGCCTGTGGCATAGGTAAAATAAATGCCTGTTTACCCGCAGCTACTGATGTCCCTCTATTTTCGTTTAATGCTGCGCCCTTTCCTTTCACCTCGCTTTCTATTACGGCTAAAGGATAATTCTTATCGTATCTACCTAGTACCTTGCCATCTGGATGAAGTAAATACGCACTATCATATACCCTACCCTTATCTACTTGCGTACTCATTCCCATTATGGTTAGCGTACCATTAGCTAGGGTAGGTTTTAAAATGGCATTTAAAAAATCGTCATTAGGCAGGTAAGTCCAAGGCACTACCGTCTCCGTCCAAACGTTCAGTGCCGCAGGTTGCGTTGCCGCCCTGTCGCTGAGTTGAAGCAATTGATTCACGATCTGGTTACCATTATCTTCCCATTTGGTACGTGGGTCAATGTTCTCGGTAAGCAAATTAACTTTAATCCCTTCTCCTTCTTTTGAACTTCTGTAGCTGTATACCCCTAAGTTGATTCCCAAAAACACCGCCAACACAACAACCAACCACTTCACAGGGAATTGACGATCAAAAGCTGCTACCAGCAATACATTAAAGAAAACTGCAAAAAAACTAAGAATATACACGCCGCCTAATTCCGCTAGCTGTATGGTGTAAGTACTGCCCGCTAATGCATTGCCGAAATGGAAATCGAACCAAGGCATGGTGCTAAACAAGCTGTCTTTAAGGTAATCTAGTACCACTACGATGGCTCCCAATAACAGCGCATTTTTTACGGGAGCGCTTTTATTTTCCAGGTATTTATATAAGCCAAAAGTTAGGAGGAAGTAAATGCCTAGCACCAGCGTGAATACTAAAAGCACCAATATTCCAGATAGCATTTGTCCGTTGAAGACCCCAGCACTTGCGGGAATCCAACTAAAGAAGCAAAAGCCAAAGCTGATGGCAAAAATAGCGGTGGCCTTTAGCGTTTCGGGAAGTGTAGCTTTTTTGATGGCGTATAGTAAAGGAATAAGTGCTACCGCAGCCAACCAAGGCAATAGATTAAATAACGCAATAATGGCTAATACTCCCGAAACAACGGGAAATGCAATTCTTTTTACAAACATTAATCTTTACCTAATGGAATTTGAGAGGTGCAGAAGATTTTCATAAGTGTTAAAAACAAAAACCGAAGATAGTGATTTACAGCTTATTTAGCACTATAAGGAGTAAAACTTAAGTAGTTTAATACTATTTTTTGATGATACTGCTGTTACATCAGCTAATGTATTCCATTTCCAACACGAGAAGAGAGTGGCTGGAAAAACAACAGGACAGACGGCCTAACCATCTGTCCTGTTCATTTGATATGGTAATCGTTAGTTCGCTTTTACCGGCAATGGATGACTATAGGTAGTTGTCCCATCTAAATCTACTTGCGCTAACCTTAAATAAAGCGTACCGTTAACACCAGTTTTAGCACCACCAAGTGCTATCTGATCTAACTCGTTGCTTTTTGCGCAAGAAGCAGCAAACAACACAAACACTGCTATGACTGCCATTGAGCGGTAACGTTTATTGGATAAAGGAAGCAACAAGATTGCCAATAAGCCAAATCCTGCTAAACTGATATCGCCAATATTAGTTTCTACCTGATAAGTGGCACCATTGGCGCCATTAGGAGCAGCTGCTTTGCGTACCAAATCTTTCCACACCTTGCCGTCTGCTGAACTTTGTAAGATAAAATGGCTATTGTTAGTTTCAGAGGCTGTTTTCCAGTTGGCCTTTAGCAGTCCAGATTGCTGAAGTGTAGCCGTAAACTCGGTGAGCTTTACTGGTAAGGTAGCGGCTGTAGTGAGATAAGGTTTATTACCGCTTATCCCATAATCACCGAAAGAGAATGTATAAGTTTTACCCGCTTTGATGTTTGCCGTAGGTTTAATTACATATTCCTGTTCAGTAACGTGATTTGGTTTTGAAGTATAATAAATTGAGTTGGCATTACTTCTTACTACCCCTGGAAGAAAAGTATATCCGCTATACGTAGTGGTCATTACCAATTGCTTGGTGGTGGCCATTCCGTCAATTACATTGGCGTTACTTGAAGAAACCATAACGAAGGCATTTGTAGTGGCATCATTTGTAATCCCGACATCAGCGCTGGCACCCGATTCACGATATCTTAGCGATCCATCTCCCGCGTCATTGGTATTGAAAACCATTTCGAATCTCAATCTGATGGTAGAAAGATCTGTAATTTCTATCGGTGTATATGTTGCAGCTTTCCAAGTGGCAGAGGTTTCTGTACCGTTGTCATTTCGCCAACGCCATTGTCCATAGGTATAATAAGCAAAGCTAGCTTGTACGGTACCTAATAAAAGTAATGCGAATAAGAGTATTTTTTTTTTCATTGTTTTGATCATGTAAATAATGATAGGGATTGAGAATGAAGCCTGTTGATGCAAAGTTTTGATAGGTGGCGCAAGCCTAAAAAATGGTTGCATTAAAAGATCAGCAGATATTCATAAGCTTTGTAACTAGAGGCCGAAGATAGCGACATATTTCGGCAACGAAGCTATAAAAACAGGTAATTAATTGTATCTGAATACTTGTTTTAACACAATACCACCAGATTAAAACATGTTTACTACAAATAAGAGTAAATTTTAATCCAATTATTCTCATAACGATTAAACTATCTCATAATCTTTTTCAGGGATTTGGCATTTTTTCAGCTTCCTAACCCTTGCAAACGGCAGAAACAGTTGCGCCTTAAAATCAGAGCGCTTACGCCGATAAGTTGAAGGAATGGTTACAGGTTGAAAGTTACAGGTCCGTAAAACAAAAGACCACCTAAGGGTGGTCTGCTGATTAGCTAATTTCTATTTGGCGAGTGAGCATTTTAGCCTCTTCTTTTTTGGCTACGGTTACTCGAAGTAGCCCATCTTCATACTTAGCTTGAATGGTATGCTGATCGGCAGTTTCTGGTAGGCTAAAGGTTCTTACAAAAGAATGGAAACTGAATTCCCTTCTGGTAAAACGACTTTGTTCTTGTTGGTTTTCTTCTTGTTTATCTACTGAGATACTCAATAGGTTACGATCGATTCCAACTTTGAAATCTTTCTTGTCTAGCCCCGGCGCAGCCAGCTCAATTTGAAATTGATCTATACTTTCGCTGATGTTCACCGCTGGAACCATTCTCGCGGTAGTTTCGTTGAAGAAGCCATCAGTAAAGATAGCATCGAACACATTGTTCATTGAAGGGATGATCCCTTTCTTACCATTTTGATTTCCATTAAATTTAACCAGTGTCATTGGTTTTTCCTCCTTAATTTTTTTTAATGATTAAAACTATGATTAATTAAACATCGGGTGATGCCCAAAAACTGTTATACAAGCGCTGTGCCATTGTATAAATGCTATTTTTATACTGAAAAAATTTCAGCGCTGTCTGTATTTTTTTCCTATACAGTGACAAAATTTCATTCCTTTTTACTGATATCAAAGCGAAAACAGTTAAGCACTTGAGCTAGCGAAAAATGGAAATCAGACATAAATTAATGTACAAACTACCTCTACCCTTTGCTCGCAAGTAATTCTTACCGAAACTTCTTTAAAGAGAACATCAATGATCTCGCTTATCAACGCTTTGATCGCTATTTTTAAACAGCTTATCTGTGAAACAATCTGCATCTTTTCTTGTTGAAGATTACAAATGAAAATAGCAACTTATAACGTAAATGGTGTTAATGGCAGGCTCCCTGTATTGCTAAGGTGGTTAGCCGAAGCTAAGCCTGATATTGTATGTTTACAGGAATTGAAGGCACCTCAAGAAAAATTCCCTCTGCAAGCTATCGAAGAAGCAGGCTACTTTGCCATTTGGCATGGCCAGAAAAGCTGGAATGGCGTGGCGGTATTGTCTAAAGACCCCGCAATGAAAGAAATTAGCAAGGGTTTGGCTGGCGACGATGAAGATTTACAAAGTAGGTATTTGGAAGTTTTTGCCCACGGTTTGTTGATTTGCTGCCTGTATCTTCCTAATGGCAACCCTGCTCCGGGCCCTAAATTTGATTATAAGCTGAAATGGTTTACCAGGCTACAGCAACATACGGCCATGTTATTTAAAAAAAAGCTACCAATTTTGTTGATAGGCGATTTTAATGTGATGCCCACTGAATTGGATGTGTACAAACCTGAGCGTTGGGTAGATGATGCGCTGTTTAGACCAGAAACACGTGCTGCTTTTCAGGCGTTGTTGGCACAGGGCTGGACAGACGCCATACGCACCTTATATCCTGATGAAAAGATTTATACCTTTTGGGATTACTTTAGAAACGCTTATGGGCGTGATGCCGGGCTGAGGATTGATCACTTTCTTTTGAATCCCATTGTAAAAGACCGATTGAAAGCTGGAAATGTAGATCGCCACGTGCGGGGGTGGGAAAAAACAAGCGATCATGCCCCGGTTTGGATTGAACTGGCGGATTAACTATTGAACTATGAAAATAAGTGCAGGTCTCTTACTTTATCGTGTTAACACCGTTCCAGAAGTATTTTTGGTACATCCGGGTGGTCCATTTTGGAAAAACAAAGATGTAGGGGTTTGGTCTATCCCAAAAGGTGAACACAGCTTGGGGGAAAACCCCTTAGACTGTGCCAAACGCGAATTTAAAGAAGAGACTGGACAGGCTATTGAAGGTTACTTTATTCCACTGGATGCCATTAAACAAAAAGGTGGAAAAACCGTACAGGCTTGGGCCGTAGAAGGCGATATTGATGCCGATACAATTGTAAGCAACCAAATCTCTATCCCTTGGCCTCCCAAAAGTGGACAGCTTTTAAGTATACCGGAAGTGGATAAGGGCGCTTGGTTTAATCTAGATGAGGCGCAACTTAAGATTATTCCTGCGCAAGCAGCACTCATTATCCAACTGCAAGCACTACTTCAGGAAGGACAGTAGCTAAAGTTCTAATCCTTGTGTTGTTTTATGGTGACTGTAATCACAAAAAAAGAGGTTGTTTCCAACCTCTCTTTATAACACTTAAACCTATTAAATTTTAGATCTTTACCACTTTAATATAGTTTACCTGTTTACCTTTTAACCGGATCAGGTAGCCTGCAGATGGATATTTATCTAAAGAGAGCACTAGTCTACTTTCCTTTGTGCTAATGGTTTCGCGTTCCAAAACTTTTCCATTATAATCTACTAATTCTATTGAGCTATACTGCCCTTCTTCAAAATCTATAGTAATTTTATTTGTAGTTGGATTTGGAAAAGCAGCAATCGCTTTAGCGCCAAGCTTGAAGTTTAATACCTTTTCGCCTACGTTGGTTTCGTTACCGTTGTCATCTATCTGCACCAATCTGTAATAATTATCGCCGTTTAAAGGCTTTTTATCTTCAAAAAGATAATTTTTAAGGGTCGATGAATTCCCGGCCCCTAGCACTTCTCCGAGGTAAGTAAATGACTGAGAACCAGCACTGCGGTAGATTTTAAAGGTTTTGTTTCCAGTTTCAGAAAAAGTTTGCCAACGCAATTGCACAGCACCATTCACTATACTGGCATCGAAATGCTTCATGGTTACTGGCAATGTAACTACCGATACAGTTAGCTGTCTTGTTAATGAAGCCGAATTGTAATTGCCATTACCCGCTTGTATGGCCGTAATATCAGCAGTACCAAATCCATTGATCTTTACCTTCCACTTGTCGCCATCGTTTACATCTTGCAGCACTTCGGCCACCGAATTATCGCTACTGGTGTAAGTTATCGGCAAATTAGCGGTTGTACTCGCACCAGGCTCAAAAGCTGGACTACTTGTATTTTTTGCAGCGAAAGTAGGGAAAGTGATTACTTGTTCTGCTTTTGCTATAGTCATTGTTGCCGTTGCTGTTGCGGCATAAGTTGCATTATTTAGTGTGGCCACCACGGTATAAGTTCCCGCGTTAGTAGGCGCTGTTGTAGCACCATCATAAGTTACAGCAACTGTTGTTAATGCGGCCGGCGTAGTAGTTGCAGTAGCCGATTTCGAACTGCCGTCGTACGTATGGGATAAATTAGATAAGTCGATAGATGCTGTTATTTTGTTAACCGTTAAGGTTTGCACTACCGATGTTGATGCTAAGAAATGGGCAGAAGAAGCTTGGTTAGCCGTAATGTTCGTAGTACCTGCACCCACAATTCTTATTCTTAAACTTGAACCCGAGCCAGTGATGGTAGCCACAGCAGTGTTGCTGCTGGTATAGGTAATAGTACTCACCGAGTTGGTGCTTGTAGCGCCCGGTGCAAAATTAGCATTACCTATTGTTTTGTCTGGTAGCGGTGCAAACGTAATGGTTCCCGCTCCTTTTGTGATGGTCATCGGTTGAACAACACTCGTTGCGGCTGCGTATTCGGTATTTCCAGATTGTCTGGCAGTGATGTTTACCGTACCTGTTGATATTAAGCGAATTTTACCACTTACAATACTGGCCCTTGAAGTCACAGAACTAACATAGGTAATGGGTAAGCCGGAATCAACTGTAGCGCCTGGATCAAAATCTGCCGTGCCTGTAGCGTTAGTGCCCAGGGCAGGAAAAGTAATGATTTGTGCTTTTAGCCTCCTAACGGTAAGTGTATAGGTTTTGTTCATCAATCCATCGGCAGAACTTACTTCTATGGTTAAGGTATTTAAGCCGTAATCTAAAGCAATATTGGCGGACGAAGATCCCGTTGGGATGGCTATTGTATTTATTTTTACGATATAATTTGGATCATTCGCTACTGCGGTAACCTCCAAATTGGAAATGTCAGGTTGAACAATAGCAGTGTAAGTCACCTCAGTAGGACTAAAAACAGGAGCGAGTGTACCGCTGCTAATGGCTAAACTATTTAAGCCGATGGTACGCGTTACTTTCACCGTATAAGTTTTAACGGTTCCGTCGCTAGCTGTGACCACTACAGGGATCGCATTCAGTCCCTCGCTAAGTGTAATCGCTGTAGAAGCTGTAGCAGAAGCTGTTGCATTTCCATTAACCGTTACCGTTGCAGAAAAATCACTTAGCGTTGGCGTAATGGTAATGCTTGAATTAATTACACTGGTTTCGTATTCAAGCACCGTTGGATCAAATGCTGTGTTCAACGTGCCTACGCTGATACTTAGATCGGCTAGATCGGCGTTTGGAGAGTTTACTTTAAAAGTTACGGTTCCAGAAAAGGGTTCACTGTTCGCATCGTAGCCATATACGGTGTAGGTCCTTTCTGCGCTGCCCTCTAAAGGCGTACCACTGATGACGCCTGTGTTGTAGTCAAAAGTTAATCCACTTGGAAGTGCTGGCGTAATAAAAAAGCCGCCTTTAGGTATTACATAGGTCAGATTGCTTACGTTATTACTGGTACCATACACGATACCTTGTGCATCTACTGCCACTCCTTCATAAAATACAGTGGCTTGTTGGGCATTTAATGCTACTGCGCTGGCACCGCTTACACTACCAGCATACAGTACTTTGAGACTGTTACCATCGGCAATGAGTAAATTACCAGCATTATCCATTGCCAACCCGTGAGGCCTGGCAAATCCCGTAAATGTTTCCAGTACTTGGCCAGTGGCACTCAATTTAACGATCGTTTTAGCCGCATAATCTGCAACGAACACATTGCCGAGGTTATCTACTACCAATCCTGTTGGATAGACGAACCTTGGGCCAAACGACGTAGTTTTAGTTCCGTTAGCAGCTATTTTTTTCAAATAACCATCTGATTGTCCAGCAAAAACTTCTCCTTTTTTATTGACAGCGATGGATACTGGTGTGGAAATACCCGAGCCATAAGCAACAGTGGCATTGGTTGCGATGGTTATTCTCCTGACACCTAATGAACCGTCGACAACATAGATGTATTTTTCATCGACCACCACACCGTAAGGATCACTGAATCCAGATCCCACAATGGTATAAGGCCCCGTTCTAGGATCGTTTTGAGGGATTAATCCCGTTGGCGTAAATTTACTAACATAACCAGAGCCTGGAGGTAAATTGCAAACGTACAAGTTACCATTTTGGTCTGAAGTAAGTCCTGCAGGATAGTCCATAAAATCTGGTCCAACGTCTAAACGGCTCCCCACAGACTTGTAACCATAACTACTGATGCCCGAATGTGTAGGCTCGATGTTGGTGATGGCTATACCTTGGGTAAAGGTTTGTACACCGATAGGATAAGTAACGTACTGTTGTGCAGAGATGGTATTGTACCATAGCATCAGCACTAGCAACGAAACTAATTTTACACTACGGCGTAATACGCATGAAGATAAAAGATTTCTTTTGAAGTAAGGAAGGAGTAAAAGTTTATACATCTATAAATGGATATGGTGAGTTGATCCTAACTAGACAAGCAATAATGATGTCTAATTTATTCGCCGCAAAGGATGGTAATAAATTCTTCAACACCTAAAATGCAGCGTAGACAACGCGTAGACAACAAACTTAAACTATTGATTTAAAGTTAATTAAAATAAAAAAAGTTAAAAGTTGAGGTAAGAATATCACCAAATAGACAAACTTTAATGAAGTTTTAGCAGGCTAAACCGTAGCGATATTAAAGTAAGTTATCATGATTTCGGGTTAAGAAGTGTTTCTAAATCTATACTTAAACGTATTTTTTTCAGCTCGCCGCCGCTAGGCTCTTACTTTTTGACCGCAAAAAGTAACAAAAACTCTCGGTTGCTTATTTTTCTTTCAAAGAAAGTGGTTTGGCTTGTTATTACCACCCGAAAAAATAAGAGACCGAAAATTAGCTGAACGGAGATTTGAAGCGCTATCGCCAGCCTACGCCTTAATCCCAAATAGACAAACTTTAATGAAGTTTAAGCAGGCTAAACCGTAGCGATATTAAAGTAACTTATCATGAGTTCGGGTTAAGAAGTGTTTCTAAATCTATACTTAAACGTATTTTTTCAGCTCGCCGCCGCTAGGCTCTTACTTTTTTTCAAGTTTGTTTATTTCTTTATAGGTTTTCAAGCTTTTGCTAACACTCAGGTTGACCGCAAAAAGTAACAAAACCGTAGCGTAGTGAAGCTCATCAGCTTTGCTGATCAAATCTCGGTTGCTTATTTATTCAGTTGTTGTCTATTTTTATTTGTCTTCATGCTTGCTCCACAGGTTTCTTTCAAAGAAAGTGGTTTGGCTTATTATTACAACCCGAAAAAATAAGAGACCGAAAATTAGCTGAACGAAGATTTGAAGCGCTATGGCCAGCCTACGCCTTAATTTCATTATCTCAAACTCACGTTAACTTATGGAAATGAAAAGCTTTTATTCTACTAAAATCACATTAAAGTAAACCATCAGCATCTATTTTTTTCATCAATCTGGTCTTGGCTCTGCGTACACTTGCTGGATCAATCCCCAATAAAGCCCCAATTTCTTTATGGGAAAGTTTCATGTGAAAATAGGCGTACAATCTCACTTCTTTTTGAGTAAGGTTAGGATATTTTTGTTCTAGCAGTTCAAAAAATTGCGGATGGACCTGCTCAAAATGAATTTTAAAACTGTGCCAATCGGTATCTAGCTGAAGATGATGATCTAGTAAGGATGTGATTTCCTCCATGTGTTTGGCTTTATGATAGCGATCGGTCCTATTTAAATCTTTAATTTGATTTTTTAATTCCCTTAGCAATTCATTTTTCTGTACAGCGTACAACGTTGACGATGCCAATTCACGTTGGTTAATTTCTAACTTTTCTTGGAGCAGTTCGTTACGTTCCTTCTCAGCATGAATTTCAGCATTCATATACTGCATTTCCAATTCGTTGAGTTTATTTAAATAGCCTACCTCACGCAAGTCAAAAGCAAGTTGCTTGCTTTCCAATTCACTCATTCTTAAATCGTCTTGAATTAACTTGCTACGACTGACTAGCGCTATGGAAAAGAACAGGGCCTGTGAGGCAATCACAAACGAAGGCAGCCAAAAAACCGGTTCTTCATTCTTAGAGAAAAAAACATAGTTAATTGGAATGATCAATACGGTAGAGAGTATAATTAAACTAGCCAATAGAAATGCTCCAGCTCCCCTAACCTTGCGATGATAGGCGATAATACAGGTGTACAACATCGCCAAAATAAGCAACATGCAATAAATATTATCATAGACAATGGTATAATATTCAATGTTAAAAGAGAACACATTGATGGGCATAATGATGAACGACAGCACGATATATATCCACATTAAATACTTTAATACCTTATCCTGAAACGGCAAATACACCTTGGTATCGAGATAAGACCTGGTAAGTGCTATAAATCCGTACAAAAATGCGATGATCCCTAAGTGTTCCAGTAACAAATTCAAATCATAGAAGATGGTTCTATGAGCTACTGAATATTGATAGATGGGTATTGAAAAAAGTGTATCAAATTGCCGTAGATATCCCGTAAGGTAAAATGCGCCACCAATTTGGATGATCAAATAATAGCGAATGGCCCAATCCCTAAAACTAAAATAGATGTACAAATTATGTATAAAAAATGAGGAAATAATACCTAATCCTAGAAACCACAACAACATTGAATACCCTTCCTGCTCTTGGTCAGCAGCGGTTTGCACTACTTTAATTTTGAGTTTAAAAATATCATTGACCAAGTTGGGCACGTCAACGTTAGCCTTGAGGTATAAGGTATCTATTTGCCCTGTGGAAACCTTAAAAGAAAATAACCCAAGTTCCTTTTGAATGTTGCTGATCGTAGAAAGTGAAGATACTTGACTTTGCCATTTCTTGGTCTGCCTGTTAAACACATATAGTGTATTGTTCCAATTTGGCAACACATTTAGTTTAAAATGTGTTTCGTTTTCTACAGCATTAAAAACAATTAATTGTATCCAATAAGCTTTAGCTCCTTTTAATACACTGCTGGGTTTAAAACTCGATTGTTTATCAGAAATAACCTGCTGTAAGGTATAGCCAGAATCAACCAATACCCTAGCGTTTTTCAATTTTTGCCTGTCACTATACAAAGTATCTACCAACGATTGTGAAAACACAACAAAGGGCAGTAGTAATAACACACAAAAAGCAAATATATTTTTCAAAAAGTACAGTGAGTTGGAATTCTTTGCAAATTGTATAATTTAAAACTATTTAGCGTATGAGATTTTAAAAAAAACAAATATAAAACCAACCAACTAGATGTTAACTACGTATTTAAAAATCATAATACCTGATTTTGCATGGAAGTAAATCTAAATGCTGCAGTGTATGTTATAGATGGGCATTAAGCAATTATGTTGCTTTTTGAGTTTTTCCCTAAACGAAACAACATTATGGCAAAAAAAACATTGACCAATCAACAAGCTAAGTTACCAGAAAACAAAAAAACACAGCAATTGACCGAGCATCAAGCAGATGCAACATCACAAAACATGACCACCGATCATGGGCTGAAAATTAACGACGACCAAAATTCGTTGAAAGCAGGTGAACGCAGTGCGACCTTATTAGAGGATTTTATCCTTCGTGAAAAGATTACCCATTTTGACCATGAGCGCATTCCTGAAAGAGTGGTACATGCCCGTGGCTCTGGTGCACATGGTGTTTTCGAGCTTTACAAGGCGATTCCCGAGTTCAGCAAGGCACAATTTTTAAATGAAACGGGTACACAAACACCTGTATTTGTACGTTTTTCTACTGTAGCGGGATCAAGAGGATCTACAGATTTAGCCCGTGATGTAAGAGGCTTTGCCGTTAAATTTTATACTCAAGAAGGAAATTTTGATTTGGTGGGCAACAATGTGCCTGTCTTTTTTATACAGGATGCAATGAAATTTCCAGATCTGATACATGCCGTTAAACCCGAGCCAGATAACGAAATGCCACAGGCAGCATCTGCACATGATACCTTTTGGGACTTTATTTCTTTGATGCCCGAATCTGCACATATGGTAATGTGGGCCATGAGCGACAGAGCCATTCCACGCAGCTATCGTATGATGGAAGGATTTGGGGTACATACCTTCCGTTTGATTAACAGCAAAGGCGAAAGTCACTTTGTGAAATTCCATTGGAAACCATTATTAGGCGTACACTCGGTAGCTTGGGAAGAAGCGCAGCAAATTTCTGGTAAAGACCCAGATTTCCATAGACGTGACCTTTGGGAAGCCATCCAAAGCGGTAATTTTCCAGAATGGGAATTAGGCATTCAAGTAGTGCCAGAGGCAGATGAGCATAAGTTTGATTTCGATTTATTGGATCCTACCAAGTTGATTCCAGAAGAATTGGTACCGGTGCAGCGCATTGGCAAGCTAACGTTAAATCGTAATCCAGAGAACTTTTTTGCAGAAACGGAACAAGTTGCTTTTCACGTAGGTCATGTGGTACCAGGGATAGATTTCACCAATGATCCATTATTGCAGGGAAGGTTGTTTTCTTACACGGATACGCAGTTGATTAGATTGGGCGGCCCGAATTTTCACGAAATTCCAATTAACCGACCAGTGGTGCCTGTACATAACAATCAAAGGGATGGTTTTATGCGTCAGACCATTAACGTAGGTAAATCTAGTTATGGACCAAATAGTATTGCGAACAATGATCCACAACAGGTAAAAGCAGCAGATGGTGGTTTTAACAGTTATAATGAACGCATCGATGCTAGAAAAATAAGGGCTAGAAGTAAAAGTTTTTTCGATCATTTTAGTCAGGCAAAACTATTCTTCCACAGCCAGTCTGAGTTTGAGCAAAACCACATCATAGATGCACTAAGTTTTGAGTTAGGCAAGGTAAAAACAGTGGCCATTAGAGAAAGAATGTTGGGTATATTGGCAGAAATTGATACGGATTTAGCGAAGACTGTGGCTGCCAACTTGGGCATCACTACCTTACCTAAACCAGCTCAAATGCTTAATCACAGTGTTCCTGCAGATGGCGACCCGAAAGATTACCAGCCCATTATTAAAGAACCTTCGTTAAAAAAATCTGCTGCGCTGAGCATGGCTGATACCATTAAAGACACCATCAAAAGTAGAAAAATTGCATTTTTAATTGCGGAAGGTGTAGATGTAGCTTCAGTTAATGAAATGAAAAAAGCATTGGAAGATCAGCAGGCCACAGTAGAATTGATTGCCCCTAAGTTAGGTACCATTCAAGGATTAAAAAACCAGTCGCTCGCCGCAGATGAAAGTTTCTTAACAGCAGCTTCTGTACTTTATGATGCTGTATTTATACCTGGTGGCGATAAAAGTATTGCAGCGCTTTCACAAGAACCAGATGCCATCCATTTTATCAACCAAGCTTTTAAACATTGTAAAGCTATCGCCATTGCAGATCCTGCCTCGGCATTGCTGGATAAGACACAATTAAAAGGAGCAAAAGATGCTGGTTTATTGATTGGAAACAAAGAAAATTTGGTAAAGGATTTTATTACCGCTATAGCGCAGCATCGTGTTTGGGAAAGAGAAAAAGCGAGAAAAATTCCTGCATAGTTTAATTTAGATAAGAAAGTAGAACATGGAACTTGAAAAAGAAATATTGACCCATGCTGCAAGGGTGGGCAACTTAGACATACTTAAAGAACTGATCCATAAACAAGTGGATTTAAATCAACGTGATCCAAAGGGATATACGCCTTTAATCTTGGCTTGTTATAACAACCAGTATAAGGCCGCAGCTTTATTAATTGAAAATGGTGCAGAAGTAAACGCCGCAGACGATGGCGGCAATACTGCGCTAATGGGTGCTTGCTTTAAAGGCTATGCAGACATTGCAGAACTGCTTATTCAAAACGGCGCAGCATTAGACCAACAACATGGTAATGGTGGCACAGCGCTGATGTTTGCGGCCATGTTTGGCCGTAATGAATTAGTTAAACTATTGCTGTTGCATGGCGCCAATACGGAGATTTGCGATAGCCGTGGCTTAACAGCGGTAGATCTCGCCGCCCAACAAGGGAATGAACAGGCCATTTCACTATTGCAACATTCGCAAGAAGAAATAGAATTTAAGGACAAAACATAGTAAAAAGGCCCCATCTTATTTAAGTTTAAGATGGGGCTTTCGATAAACTGCTATTTAATCGAACAAGAACCTCAGCATTAGTATAGCACTATTCTCCTACCGCTAACCGATCAAAATTCTTTATCTCTGCCAACTTAATCAAAGGCTTTGTAGGTAGTTTCGTCCACTTCTCCTCAAAAACTTCCTCACCACTTTCGGCATTAGGATTAGTATTTACTTTTTCTTGTTTCTTTTGAGTTAAGAAGTTGATACTCGTTTCTCGGTTAATCACCGGACCGCGGTTGTCGCTGGCATCGTAGCCAATTAGCACAAAATTGCCTTTCCGATATTTAAAAGTATAGCGCCAGTAACCATATCGACCATGCCCATAATGTACATACAGATTTCCTTTATCTATTTCTACCATCAGATCTGGCGCAAAGTATACTCCACCATCTTCATTTTCTGAGGAGAAGCAATCCACGTTTTGAAGAGCCAGCTCATAATGGTCTTTCTTATTGAACAGGATAATGATACCCCTTCGGTTGCGGTCTTGCATTTTACCATACCTATCTTTTACAACTTTGGATTTGTCGGCAGCTTTAATGATCAGTACAGAATCAGGCAAACCATCTTGGTTTAAATCTCCAGAATGTTTATCAAATATGACATAGCCTTTCGGTAAAGAAAATCTTGGTGTAGTTTGAGGTTTAATTACAGCTACTTCCTCTTTAAAATTTGCTACAGTATCGGCTCTTCTCTTTGTAGGTACTTTCACTTGCTTTGTATCTGTCTGCCGACAAGAACTTAAACCGAAGATAGTAAAACCAATTACAGCGAAAATAAGATAAATGACTTTCATTAAATACGAAGTTTAAACGATACAATAATACGAAATTGGTATGATGGGTTACAGAATGTAATAGCTGATGATGGCTCAGCGATTAAATAGCTAATCCGAAGTTAAAAGAAATAGTCTGCTACCTAGGTAAACACGGCAGCGCCAAGATAGCCAAAGCCGTATTGGTTAGTTCCATCATTGCTAACATGTTAAATGATGTCACCCCAGTGCATTGCACAGAGCTTTTTTAAAAACATCCGCTGTTTATCTCGCAATTCCTTAGTGAAAGAAAAGCACGAATAGATGATGCAAACAGCACTAAACCAACCTTAAATTTTATCCAATCGAAAATAGCCCAAATGTACCTGATCTTCTGAAAGTCCTGATTTAGGTGTAAGCGTGATTCCAAAATTGCTATTTGCGTCAGGGCGCCAAATATCCTCGATGCGGTAGATCTCATCTACATCGATGCCATATTTTTCATCGATATGGGCATTGGCACCTTTTACGTTGGCAATGGTACTTTCCTTCCAAAATGCGGCACGTTTTGCTTTTTGCATGGCTTCCATTTTATCTCGGCATACGGAAAGCAAGGTATAATGTTGCTCTTCTAACCTACCAGCGGTATAACCACCTAGATTGATAAAGAATAACCGCTCTTGTGGCGCAGGAGAATGTTCATCTCTATGATAAATTTCTACCTGATATCCATCCACGCAAGTAACCTCCCGCCAGCCATCTATATGCAAACTTTTGCCTGCTTCTGGCCAAAATCCCTTTAGAGCAGGCACAAGTTCATTTAATGAAGTGGCTACACCGAAAAAAAAATCGTGTTGCTCTACATTTCTATTATCGGCCTTTGAGCCTAATAAAACCATAAAAAGTTTAAGCGATTTCAATGAGTTTTGGTTCTCCATCATTCATTTTAACATTTATATTTAACCATTGCCTCTATTTAACTCAGCAAGGTTGCCGCAATCCTTGTTGCTGCTGTTTCACAAAAATCGAGGCCCGAATAATCTGGATTGTAGCCACCAATTAGCGGCACCGCCATGACATAAATTCTAGGGTTTAATGCTCTATATTGATCTACTACTTGGAAGTGGTCATTAATAGCCATACCTGGTACTTTTAATTGATACGATCCATCTCGATCAATTTCTATATCCTCATTATCGTTAATCATTTCTTTGGCAGCACTGTCTTTTCTAAATTTAAGTTTTGCCGCTACAATAGTACCAGCTGCTTTAAGGCTTGGATAAGGTATGCGCTCAAACGGCAGATGTGGCTGACCAATGCAATCTATAAATGTTTCGTAATAAACAATCTGCTGCTTGCCGTCTTCATCATGGTAATGGTATTGGATCCCCCCCTGTTCTTGCGGCAATACTTTGCTGTCCTCGCCCACAGCTACCAGTTTCAGCACTCCAGCGTCATGTAAAGCCAATAATTCTTGTGCCGAACTTTGGGGCACGTAGGCAATCACCAATGAAATTAGCGGCATTAGTTTTTTCTTTAACCTGATCATATCCTCTGCTGAGAAATATTTGGCTGGGTAATTTAGGGTATAACTTAAGGCTCCAAGCAACTCTTTCCAATGTATGGTCTCGTGGCGTTTGATAGACTTTTCTGCTTCCTTATATTCGGCCCTAAATAATTGAAATGCATCCAATTTTTCTCGCAGTTCCATCACATGATCTACAAATTCCTCCATCGACATCCCTGCAATTTCTTTATGCAGTGCAGGCTGTCGCTCCAGTAGTGGCTGCTTAAATTTCTCTTCAAATACCAGATCAAGTGGTACAAAACCATCATTGGCCAGCCTTATTTCATCGATCTCTTTCTTATCGAAAAGACTATCCTTTCCCAACATCGACTCTTCTAAGTGAAAGCGTATAGCTGGCAACAAACCTTCTCTCGAGTGCATCACAATATTAAAGTTAGGATTAGCCTCATCAAGCTGAAATTTCAGCATACCATCTTTACCTAGCTCATAACCTCCATGTTGCCTTGCTAAGGTACGTAAAGCATCAATTGCTGTTAAAGAGGCACCACGAATGGCTACTGCATGATTGGTTTTTAGTTTTATTTTAGCAGGCGGGTAGGGAGAATCAAAGTAACCTTTTACTTTACCTTCGTGCTGTTTAGGCCACAGGTGTCCAGAACATAAGATTACATGGTCGTGAATAGATTTTGAGCCGTCTGCAAGTATCAATGCCACTTGGTCTTTCTCTGGCATATCTAAAATATCAACGATCTCACTTTTGTAAGACACACTCAATTCCAAACCAGCTTGAACAGCCCTTTTTTCCAAGTGCTTGAACTGATCTGCGAGATAAGCCCCAAAAAGCAATCTCGGTAATACCTGATATTCGTGAAAACGTTCTAAATCGATATGAAATCGATGTAGCGTATCTGGATGTACAGTTTTGATCCAATCAATTATGGCCACCTCTAGTTCAGGGATTTCATTGCCAGAAACATTGGTGACGTGCTCATCTGCAGCACCTTCCAAACTATAAGGCATTCCCGCCCCCAATTGGTTGCCTTTTTCAAAAATATGAATAGAAAGATCAGTGCTTCCCGCATCGATCAATTTCTTTAACATGAACAGGCTGCTGGGCCCTCCACCTACTATTGCTATTTTTTTTCTTTCCAATGTAAAGCTAATTTAAACTATAGATGGGTATGGTGTTACTAGACGAAATTCTTCTTGCAAAAGAAACCACCCTCTTGGGGTGGCTTCTTACTGATTATAGGTATTTTGTTTTAAAGTTTTGCTGCATCCCTTAAAGCCTTGATGCTATCGTGGGCCACTTGGATTGCTTGTGCTTGCTCAGACACAGTTGCCAATGATTCGCCGTCTAGGCCACCATCGGTAATTGCTACTTTGTAAGCCGCTTTGATTGCATCTTCTCCTCTTTCAGCTTCAGAAAGGATACTTGCCCTATCTGTACCACCAAACAATGCTTTCACATCAATCCAAGCTCTGTGCAAAGTACCTGCTACACTGTTACCAGTTTCTGGTTCGCCAGCTCTCTGTGCTACCAAGGCAGTTAGCTCTTGGCTAAACTTGCGGCTTTGTTGCGAGTATTGTTGAAATAATTCCTTTAGATCGATGTTCTCATCATTGATATCGGCCAATGCCTTTTCAAATCCTGCAATTCTATCGTTATTTAATTCTATCAGTTCGTTAAGAACACTATTTGTTGTTGCCATTTTTTCTATTTTATATATGAATTGATGTATTAATTTTCACTACAATAAACCGTATAAACCGTCGCGTTTGTATAAGAAAGTTGGTTGTATATCAATAATTTGCTCAATTTTTGATTTCGTAATATGAGAATTGTTTCTATCCTCAGAGAAACCGTTATTCGTTTCCAGTTTAGGCAAGTTAGTTGCAGGAACATCCTGTTGAAGTATCGATATACTTTCAGCGCTTTGTGTAGACATAAAATTTTAAAGTTTATTAATGTTAATTACCGGTCTCAAATTATTGATCATCCCCCCCCTTTTTCGTACGGTCTGAGAATGGAACAACTGTAGGATTTATTTGTTTTGAGAAAACTATTTTTTTCTATAAATGCTAGGATTTAGCCGCAGGGATGTCTTCTAATGAATGATGAGCTGTGGGCGCTGATGTATGTTTTATCACCGACAATTCCCCATTTAATTCCATAATTACCGCTTTTACGTCTTCCATTCGATAAAGCCTGAACTCCCTAATAGCGGCATAAATTTCCTCTTCGGTAACCATTTCTCTTGCCATATCTGATTTGATAAAATTGCCATTATAATACAGTAATGTAGGCTTTGCATTAATAATCTTTTCCAAGGTTTTAGACTTTTTGGCCAGATAGGCCAATAGATATTGTAAGGCAATGATGATGATGAGCGCTATAGCACCATCTATTAATACCGTTTTACCTAAAATCATAGAAGACAAGGTAGACCCTAGGGTTACTGTAACGACAAAATCAAAGGCAGTGAGCTTGGCCAATGTACGTTTGCCCGAAATGCGTATAAACAAAAAGGCCACCAAAAATGATAACGCTGCACAAATAGCGACCTGGAGGCAGCTTTCCCAGTCCTTAAAAAGTATTGTTTCCATGATAAGCTAACATGCACAATTATTGATTGTTTTAAACCGCTTTGGTAAGTTACACATATAGATGTAAACGGATAGCGAGGCAATACAGCTTACCGATACCTGAGCCCTAACTTATTGTCTTAACTGGGCAATAAATAGCTGAACCAAACTTTAATTGTACACTAAACAACAATAAGTTTATATTTACTTCTTTAATAAAATACATGATTAAATTAGATACTGAATCGACTGAACAATTTCTTTCAGGCGGTGGTGAAATGGGTGAGCTGATCCGCTCGATGGACTGGTCGAAAACACCTTTGGGAGCAGTAGAGACTTGGCCACAGAGTTTACGAACTTCTGTTAGTTTATGTCTATCCTCTACTTTCCCTATCCTCATTGCTTGGGGACCCGAAACGATTCAGATCTATAATGATAGCTATAGACCAATTTGTGGGGCAATGCATCCGCAGTCGATGGGCATGAACTTCCGTATTTGCTGGGAATCTGCCTTAGAAGTGGTGGGTGACAAATTTACCCGTGGCCAACAAGGTGAGGGCACTTACATTAAAGACCAGCGTATGTTTCTACAGCGCTACGGCTATTTAGAAGAAGCCTTTATGACCTTCTCTTTCGCTCCCATTAGAGATGAAACAGGTGGTGTGGGTGGTATCTTCCATCCTATTACCGAAACTACCGACAAAATGTTGAGCGCCAGACGTACGCAAGTACTTAGAGATTTGGGCGCAGCAGTTGGAAAAGCTAAAAGCATTGAAGAAGTAGCAAGTGAAACTGAAAGCAAGTACAGCGAATTTTTAGACGACCTACCTTTTGTATTAATCTATAGCTACGATGCTGTGGAAGGACAAGCCAAATTGATTAGCGCCGCCGGTACTGCGGAAGCAACGCAGCTAGCTGTTGAAAGTATCAACCTCAATGATACAAATGTAAAAAGCTGGCCTTTCGCTCAACTTACCGAAACCAAATCTGCCATAGCATTACATCAGTTAGCAGAGATCTTTGGTGATTTTAATTGCCAACCCTACCCAGAAACGCCACATACAGCTGTGATGATGCCTATACATATCTCTGGGCAAGATACACCTTTTGGTTTTTTAGTAGCTGGTGTAAGTGCCAGACGTGCCTTAGACGAAGATTACCTAGCTTTCTACGATTTACTAGGCAATACTTACAATACTGCAATGTCTAACGTTTACGCTTATGAGCAGGAACAGAAAAGAGCAGAAGCATTGGCGGCAATCGATCGTTCTAAAACAGCATTTTTCAGTAATGTTAGTCACGAGTTCCGTACGCCTTTAACCCTGATGCTTGGTCCTTTGGAGGATTTGCAATCTCAAGAAGATTTAAACGAAAATGTAAAGGATTCTGTAAATGCGGCACACCGAAATGCCATCCGCTTACTCAAATTGGTCAATAACCTTTTAGATTATAGCCGTGTAGAAGCTGGTCGGATACAAGCTAGCTATCAGCCTGTAGATCTTAGCGAATTGACCATAGATTTGGCTAGTAGTTTTAGGTCGATTATAGAGAAGGCCGAGATGGAATTAGAGGTAAACTGTAGTCCCGTATCGGGAAAGACTTATGTTGACCGCCAGATGTGGGAAAAAATTGTACTGAATTTATTATCTAATGCATTTAAATATACCCTCGAGGGAAAAATTACGGTATCGCTTTTACAAAAAGGAAATGAAGTAGCTTTAGAGGTGACTGATACCGGTGTCGGTATACCTATAAATGAGCTACCACACATGTTTGAACGTTTTCATAGGGTACAGAACTCTGCTGGCCGTACGCATGAAGGTACGGGAATAGGCTTATCTTTAGTACATGAGTTGGTACAATTACACGGAGGAAGTATTGGTGTAACCAGCACCGAAGGCACAGGTAGTACTTTTACAGTCACCTTCCCTATCGGCAGTGCTCACCTACCCAAAGAGCACATCCTAGAAACGGTTGCAAATTCAACTGCCTCAACATTAAAAGGTTCGTTTCTTAATGAGGCAGAAAGCTTGTTAGACAAGCATGAAGGTGCTTTGCAAAGTACCGATGAACAAACTAATAATGGCGACGCTACTCTTTCTAAAGAAACCAAAATTCTAATTGTAGACGACAATAAGGATATGCGGGAATACTTAACCAGATTGTTAGAAGACCATTTTACCATATTTACAGCAGTTAATGGAAAGGATGCACTAGAGAAAATCATTTTATACAAACCACAACTAGTTTTAAGTGATGTGATGATGCCAGTGATGGACGGCAAACAAATGCTTAAGGAGTTGCGTACAAGAGACGATGTGTTTAGTACTCCTGTTATTTTACTTTCGGCCAGAGCTGGTGAAGAGGCTAAAATTGATGGATTGGAAGCTGGTGCTGATGATTATTTGGTGAAACCTTTCTCTGCAGCTGAACTGTTAACGAAAATTAGAGCTCAGATTAAATTAGCTGCTGCCCGTAGCCGAACAGAAGCATATTTAAAAAACCTATTTACCGAAGCACCAGTGGCCATTGCCATTTATCGAGGACCGGAACACATTGTAGAATTAGCCAATGCTCGTATGCTTCAATACTGGGGACGTAGCGAACAACAAATCATCAATAAAAGTGTCTTCACTACCATTCCAGAACTGGAAACTCAAGGTTTTAGACAGATCATGGACAAGGTATACCAAAGTGGCGAACGATTTGTATCAGGCGAAATTGCGGTGGAATTGCTGCGCTATGGGAATGCTGAAACCATTTATGTTAATCTTACAGTGGAAGCGTTGAAAGATGATCATGAAAATATTAATGGTATCATGGCCGTAGCAGCCGACGTTAGCGAGCAAGTAGCAGCAAGAAAAGAGTTAGAAAAAGCTACTGATACCTTACGCCTAGCGGTAGATGCTGCTCGCATGGGAATTTGGAGAGCAAACCTATCAACGGATGAAATTGTTATTTCGAAAAATGCCAGAAATATCCATGGACTTGAGATGGATGAAATAACTAGCTTTAGTGAAGCTTCCTCACTTATCATTACAGATCATCGTCAGCGTGTAATTGATGCCATAGAAAATGCGGTACAAGCGAAAACAGACTTCAACGAAGATTACCAAATCGTTACCAAAAATAGCGGCCAACTAAAATGGCTAAATACTAGCGGAAGGGTAGAATTAGATGCACAAGGTGAAGTTTTGGGGGTTGTAGGTACTATTTTAGATATCACCGAACAAAAAGAGGACGAACAGCGGAAGAATGATTTTATAGCTATGGTAAGTCATGAGTTAAGAACACCATTAACTGCAATGGGTGGTTACACCCAATTACTACAGATAAAAGCTAAAAAAACCTAGACGAATTTGGTGCAAGTACTACTGATAAAATTCTTAACCAGCTCAGGAAAATGAATACGCTGATCAATGGATTTTTAAATGTATCACGTTTAGAATCTGGCAAAATCCATTTGAACCAAACCTCATTTGAATTGAATGATCTTATCGCAGAGACGATTGATGATACGAAGTTATTGGCAAAAAGCCACCCTATTGAATTTGCGGAGGGACCTAAAATTTTAATTACCGCCGATAAGGAAAAGCTTGGTACCGTAATTTCTAATCTACTAAACAACGCCGTGAAGTATTCGCCCATTGGCACATTGGTAACCTTAAGTACCGAACAAACTACGGATCAAGTAATCATTCGGGTAAAAGACCAGGGTAAAGGTATTCAGGCGCATGATTTAGAAAAACTTTTCGAGAGGTACTACAGAGTTGAAAGCAGCGAAAATAAACACATCAGTGGTTTTGGAATAGGTCTGTATTTATCGGCAGAAATCATCAAACGCCACGAAGGAAAAATATGGGCAGAAAGCAAATTGAATGAGGGCACCACTTTTACCGTAAGTTTGCCTTTAGGGAGTTAATTCCTAAAGGCAAATCGTTTTATGCTAAGTAGCTTTCTACCATACTAATCAGCTCATCCACATCAAATGGTTTAGCCAAGAAATTGGTAGCACCCGCTTTATCTGCAATTTGTTTGCCGTCGGTACTCGCAGAAATTACAATCACAGGCAGTTCTTTGGTGAGTGGATTTTCACGAACCATTTTCAATACTTGGTCGCCAGATAATACTGGCATCCATAAATCTAAAACCATTAGATTCGGAGATTCACGTTCAATAATTGAGCGAACATTTAAACTGTTAGCTTCTGCTATAATTTGGTGTCCTGTTTCTTCCAAAAGCAATTCTAGCATTTCAAGAATACCAGGATCATCATCACATATTAATATTTTTTTAGTTGTCATTTTTCACCTCCCCATTTATTGGTAAAGTGAAGCTAAAGGTAGAGCCTTGGTTTTTCTCGCTCACTACCCAGATTGTACCGCCATGGTTTTTAACAATCTGCTGGCAGATGTAAAGGCCAATCCCCATTCCAGGATAACTTTTTTGGATATCTCCACTACGAAAAAAGCGTTCAAAAACTTTCTTTTGATCCTCTGGACTAATACCTAAACCTTGATCTGTTACGGCAACTTTTACGTATTCTCCAACACGAGAAACATAAACGTTAACGTCCGTAGCATCTGGTGCATATTTGATGGCATTAGACACCAAATTATTAATGACCTGTACAATCTGGCTTTCATCGCCCATTACTTGCATACCCAATTTACCCTGGAGATTTATTTTATGTACCCCAGCTGAAATCTTTAAGTTTTCGATGCTTTCTGCTACCATTTTATCAAAATCAAATCGATCGTGGTGTAGTTCTATATTTCCAGATTGCATTTTCGATACGTCTAGTAGCTCCGTAATGAGGTTATTTAAACGATCTATATATTTAGAAATCTTGGCCAATGTTTGATTGAATTTTTCACTAGCATCTTTTGGCTTTAAACGATCCAATACCTGTACAAAACCTTTGATGGTAGTTAGCGGGGTTTTTAACTCGTGGCTAGCGATAGAAAGAAAGTCGTCTTTTCTACGCTCAATTTCCCTCCTATCGGTAATATCTTCAATAGCGAGTAGAATTTGATCTTTATATTGACCTTCCAGCTCAATACGATATGCATTCAATAGCATCAGTTTCCGACCGATATGAGGAAAATCGTGTTCCACCTCAAAATCAACAACTGGGTTGTTTGTAGGTAGTATTTTGATCAGCATTTCCTTCAATCGTTGAATATCCCATTGTCCGTTGCCTAGATCATATAATAGCTGCCCTTTAGTTTCATGTCTACTCACTTTAAATGTGCGAAGAAAATGATCATTAGCACTTATTACCCTAAAGTTGGGATCTAATACTAGCAAGCCCTCACGCACCGTTTGAATAATACTGGTTAAGAAAGATTCGCTATCTCGCAACTCGATCGTTCTAGCTGCTATTTTACGCTCCATTTGCTCCTGTTGTTCCAACAATTCCAATTCGGCCTTTTTACGTTTGGTTACATCATTTTGCACCCCAATGAAATGTGTTACTTTTCCGTCAGCAGCTTTCACTGGAGACATATATAATTCGTTCCAGAAGAGATCTCCATTTTTACGATAATTACGTATCTCCACCCTACATTCTGTGCCTTTAGCTACGGCTTCTGCTAAGATACTTCTGGCCTGTTGCGCACGATCTTGTTGCTGAAGAAAGCGACAATTGTGACCGATAATTTCTGTCCGAGAATAGCCTGTCATTTCTTCAAAAGCTGCGTTACAAAAGATAATTGGATTATCAGGCTGTGTATTGTCTGTGATGATAATTCCTGATACTGAAGAGTCGAGTGCCTTTGACAGCAATTTGAAGTCTGATTGCAAGGCCTCACCACTTAGGGAAAATCCATGCTGGTTGTAATTCGTCAATATGATGTATTTTAATATGCAATGCTAAAAACAGCTAAATCTTTTATTTTGTTTGGCAATATCTAAAAATCTGCGCCTAGCTGATATTAAATAATCAATTTACCATTGATAAAAAATAGTTTCGGTTGTATCAAACATTTTTTTTGGAGCGTTGTTTTACAGCCACAACAAAATTTATGCAACACCATTCGAAGCTTAACTATCTTACAGAGAGTCTTACATTACCCAAAAAGAATGTAAAAAAATATCAGCAGCAGGCTATGGAGGCCGCTGGTTATCTTCATGAGCTTTTGACAGATGCCATAGATTACACTCCTGGACAGCTTAAGCATTCAAATGAGGTTGTAGCCCTAGAAGCAAAAACTAGTCTAGGTACAAAGTTTAGCGTTAACATCTATTTTAATAAATCTGAATTACAGTTGCGAGCGGATTTCCCATCGGGAATAGTGCAAACTGAATATGCGAAGATTAGACACTTTCTAGAAGATCTAGAATGTTACCTGAATACCGCCCATCAGTGGTAAATAAGAAATCAATATTTTAGAAAACCATTTATTTATTGCAGTAATTTCTAGCGATTTGGCACCTAGTTCTTGATTAGTTAGGAACCGTAATCATTCGGAATAAGCTGTATTTTCTTAAAAGCTAAGCTCTTTTCTCACAAGAACAAAAGCTAAAACCACCATATTTATTCCCATCTAATTCCATTGTTCTGTTGCTGAATTTTGGTATTAACAATTAGCCTGATAGTACATAGCTAGCGTTATGGTTCCTATTTTATGATCTCGCTATTTTACAACAATTAGATTTAAACTATATTTGTGCAAAACAAACAATTAAGGTTTAATCTTAATTTTCGCAATAAACCAACAATGGCCAACAACAACAGCTTAGCAGAACTAAGCACAGAAAAACTAATTAAAAGAAGAGATTTATTAAAAGGTGTACTTATCGCATTCGGTATTTTTTGGGTGTTGTTAATAGGTTTGGCTTTTTATTTTTACATCGCCAAATCGAAAGCTACATTATTTATCCCATTAATGGCATTTCCCGTAACACTTTTCCCGCTACTTTTACAATTAAAGCCTTTAAGCACGGAAATTAAAAACCGCGAACAACAATAAAATAAACCAACAAACAGTAATATGGAGCAAATTACTTGCCTTAACTGCGATTACACCATCGACGAAAATTTCTGTCGCCATTGCGGACAAAAGCGATTTAAACGAATAGACAAAAAATACGTTACCGACGAGATACAGTACTTACTGATCCATACCAATAAGGGTTTTCTTTATACGATAAAGAAGTTACTTAAAAATCCAGGTAAAACAGCAAGAGAATTTATTGATGGCAATAGGGTTAATCATTACAAACCATTATTATTAATGTTTGTATTGAGTGGTATTTCAGCATTCGTTTCTTATAAAATTATAGAATTAAACAAAATAGCAAAAGAAATTTATACTGCTCAACATTTGAACGCTCCGTTCATGAACGATATGATGACGTTTTTGGCAAGCTATAATTCTCTCTTGATGCTGCTACTTATACCTATTTTTGCATTTTGTTCTTGGATAGCATTTTCTAAGTGGAAAAACAATTATTACGAGCATATAGTGATGAATGCTTACATTCTCTCTGTACAGACAATACTCATGCTCGTATTTTCTTCACCCCTTCTTTATTTATTTAAGAATAACCATACTTATTTTACATACATCCTAAGTGCATCATTCATATTCACGCCAATTACATTGATTTGGTTCTTTAAAGGTTTTTACACGGACAAATCTACAAAAGCCATATTATGGAGAATATTGATGACCATTGGCCTAGCACTAATAATATATTTTATTGCTATCATCATGCTAGTTATTGGTGGAACAATTTATGGAATGTTAAAAGGACCAGAAGCTGCCAAATATTTCTTACCTCCCAAAGCTTAAAAGCAATAAAATTCATATGGAAAGCTTGTTGAAAACATTTCAGCAAGCTTTTTTTGTTATGGGTTTTGAATTAAGTGTTATCGACCAGTATCGATGATAGCATTACGGTCTTGGCTCGTTGATAAAAACCACCTCCAGCCCTCCCAAATAATCGGGATACACTTTCCAAAGGGAGGGGGGGACATCGCATGATGCACGATTATTAGCTGCCTTTACCTAACTGGAAAGATTGCTTCATTCCTTCCCGACAAGGCAACGCTTCATTCGCAATGACGATGTAGGAACGTTAGTGCGACGACGCATGACCAGACTAACTTCAAACACCACCATTCCTAAGCACACTTCTCGCCCCCTTTAGGCGAGAGATGCCGAAGGCAGAGAGCGGTGCAGATATCGGTACGCTAAAGTCAGGGCGAAATATCTTTCGCCCCAAAGAGAAAAAAGATAATACCCTTACCCTTTCAATGTCTCGGCTACCAACTCATAAGACCTTAACCTAGCCTGATGGTCATAAATATGCGATGTCACCATTAGCTCATCTACTTTGGTATGGTTTACAAACGACTGTAACTGTGCTTTCAATTTCTCTGGGCCAGCAATGAAAGTAAAATCTAACATCTGCTCTACCGCAGCTTCCTCCATATCAGACCATACACCATCCATACTATCTACAGGTGGCTGCAATAACCTGCGTTGGTTAGTTACAATGCCCATAAACAACATCTTTAGTGAGGTAGACAATCTTTCAGCCTCTGCATCAGTATCAGCAGCAACTACGTTTACACAAGAAAGCACATAAGGTTCCTTTAGCACCTCAGATGGACGGAAGTTCTTTCTATAAATCTCAATAGCTTCGAAGAAATAGGTGGGCGCAAAATGACTGGCAAAGGCGTAAGGCAAGCCGTAAGATGCCGCCAAATGAGCACTCTCCGTACTAGAACCTAAAATCCAGATGGGCACATTGGTTCCTTCTCCCGGTATAGCTCTCACCTTACTATCGTAATTATCATCGCCTAGGTATTGCTGTAGTTTACGTACATCTTGCGGAAAATGCTGTGGCGAATGGAAACGCTCTCCCCTAATTTCGTAAGCGGTTAGCTGATCTGTTCCTGGTGCTCTGCCTAAACCTAAATCAATTCGATTAGGATATAAAGTGGCTAAAGTACCAAACTGCTCTGCAATGATTAGTGGTGTATGGTTTGGCAGCATAATCCCTCCAGAACCTACCCTTATGGATTTGGTATGTCCAGCAATGTGACCAATTAATATCGAAGTAGCTGAACTCGCTACGCTAATCATGTTATGGTGCTCAGCTAGCCAGTATCGGTTAAAACCTAATTTTTCTGCATGTTGCGCAAGTGAAACGCTATTTTTAAACGTGTCTGCAATATCATAACCTTCTATAACGCCTGCCAAATCTAGTACAGAATATGGCAAGACCTGTACCGATTTATCGGTAGCTGATAATTTCTTTTCGTTCATGTTTTGTTTCTATAAAGTATCCATCAAGTTGCCTAACGCAGCAATAGTTTGTTCGTTGCGTTTGTAGTAAGTCCACTGCCCTATGCGGGTAGCAGATACCAAGCCTACCCTATTGAGCACAGCAAGGTACTCGGAAATGGTAGACTGGGTTAACCCAGACTTCTTCTGAATATAGCCGACACAAACCCCTACATCTACATCGCCACAGGCTGGTACATAATCTACGAAGTGTTCTTCTGGAGATTTCAGCCAGTTTAAAATCTGCAGTCTGTTCTTATTTCCTAAGGCTTTAAATACCTCCACTTGATCCATGGTACAAATATATATCGGTATTTCCCGATATTCCAATTTAGAATACAGAGATGACATTCAGGGGACAGGGATCAGTGGTAAGGGATCAGTTGTCAGTGCAATGCCTTTATCATTTCGTCATCCCAGATTTAGTCTGGGATCTTAAAGCGGTGGTAGGATTTCTTGTTCTGCGCTTTAAGATTCCCGCCTACGCGGGAATGACGGCAGCGTGTATAAAAATTACTTACCTTCTAACCACTAACTCCTAATCCCTGACCACTGATTCCTGATTCCTAATTTCTGATCCCTTCAAATAAAAACACTATTTTTGAAACCATGTACACGATAGGCTTAGCAGAAGACGACCATAAAATTGCCGCACTTATAAAAAATGGTTTAGAAGAGAACGGCTATGAAGTGAGTATCTATCACGATGGGAACAGTGCGTTACAAGCTTTCCAATCGCAGTCGTTTCAGTTATTGATTTTAGATGTAATGATGCCACACATTACGGGTATCGATATTTGTAAACAGCTACGTGAAGCGCAGGTACAAACGCCCATATTAATGCTTACCGCCTTAGGCACTATCGATGATAAAGTGAATGGTCTAGAAGCAGGTGCCGATGATTATTTAGTAAAACCTTTCCATTTTAGGGAATTGTTAGCACGTATAGAAGCCATGTTACGTAGACAGAACTTAAGTACTAGCAGCAGTCAGCCGAATCAACTTACTTTTGAAGATGTGGTGCTCGATATTAGCAGTAAGGAAGTGAAAAGAGCTGGCATCATCATAGAGCTTACTGCAAAAGAATTTCATTTGCTAGAGTTGTTTATGCGCAATCCTAATCGTTTACTTTCGCGACAATATATTGCAGAACAGGTATGGGATGTAAATTTTGATACTGGCACCAATGTAGTAGATGTGTACATCAATTTCCTTCGTAATAAGATAGAAAAAGGCTTTGAAAGAAAGCTCATCCACACTAAAATCGGTATGGGCTATATTTTTAAGTAAGATTCAATTATGTATACTTGTTCTATTGTAGCTAATTTAACAATGTTATTTAGTTAAATTTTCTTTCGTCGCTACCGCGGGTTCTACTTTTTCCTTTAGCTGAAAAAGTAGACAAAAAAGCCACGGCTGCGCCCTGTTGTACTAAAGTTACTACTAAGGCTAATTAATGCTAGCCGAACAGGCCAAGGCCGATTTTAGTTAAACGAAAGACTTTGCTTTGGCAGGACAAATAGCCTACCCTTCTGAAACTTATATTCATATCTTTGAGCCAATGAAAATAAAAGACCGCCTCGCTTTATACTTCACACTTATTAGCACCACAGTACTTTTAGCTGTGCTTTTTGTGGTCTATTTCATCTTTATTAAATTCTTAGAAAGCGATTTTTACGACCGCTTAAATGATAGGGCTTTTATTAACGCCAACCTCTACCTAGAAGCGGACGAGATTTCGGCAGATTCCCTTAGACGAGTAAAAACAGAATATTTAGAGACCTTAAACGGAGAGATTGTCCGTATTTACGACAGCAACAACAAACCTCGCTTCATTACCGATAACCAGCAATTTTGGACGAGTGATTTCATTAACCAAGTGCGAAAAGCAAAGAAAATCCGTATCAAGGATGGGGTGCGACAAACGGTAGGCATCTTCTACAAAGACAATCAGGGCGATTTTGTGATTTTGGCTTCTGCCATAGATAACAGCACCTATAACCGTATCGGAAAGCTGAAAACCAGCATGGCCGTTACCTTTATTATCATCACGGCAGGCTTACTATTGTCATCCAGATGGATTGCTAAACGAATACTTAAACCCTTGGACGTGTTCATTACCGAGGTAAAGAAAATCAAATCTAACAACCTTGATTTTAGGGTGCAGGAAAATACCAATAAGGATGAAATTAACTTGCTAGCGCAGAACTTTAACCAATTGATGGACCATTTGGAGCAGGCTTTTATTCTACAGAAAACCTTTGTTGCCAATGCTTCGCACGAGTTGCGGACTCCAATTACCAGTTTATTGATGGAGGCAGAAATTGCGTTGAGCATGCCTAGAAACACAGCCGAATACCAAAAAGCACTGCGTTCTGTAATAGAAGATGCAGATAAAATGAATGCCACCATTAACAGTTTAATGAGTTTAGCACAGGCAGATTTAGAATTGGGTAACCTGCAAACAGAGACTTTTAGAATAGATGAACTGCTGTGGGATTTGCAAGCGCATTGGAATAAGAAGAATAATGGTAAGGCGCAACTGCACATACAAATGCAAAACCTACCAACAGACAGCGAAAGTTTAAAACTTATCTTTAATAAATCGCTATTGGAGATTGCTTTAAATAACATCATTGCCAATGCTTTTAAGTTTTCTAACCAACAGGATGTGATTTGCACTTTAACTGTTACCGAACAACAATTTAGCATTGCTATTCAAGATAAAGGTACAGGTATTGCAGCAAGCGACAAAAACCGTATTTATGAACCTTTCTATACTTCGTCCAAAGATGCAGCACTGAAAGGAAATGGCATGGGACTATATATGGCTAATAAAATCATCGCTCTAGCTAAAGGAGAATTAAGTTTTGTTTCTGGTAGTGAAGGGACAACTTTTTTGGTTAGTTTTTAATTATTAGCAACTCCTTTCAACAATGCGTCATCCCAAATTTAGTCTGGGATCTTAATGCACTTGTTTATTTTTTTAACCCTTTATTATCTCAGCCAAAGAAAAACATTCCCAAGAAATATATTCAACAGATCTCTCCGCTACGGTCGAGAAGACGGCTAGGAAGAACTAATTCTAAACACACGAAGCGATAAATCACTGTTCTGCAAAAACAAGGCAATAGGTTTTTTGTTAAGATGATATACTTAAATACCTAATTATGAATATTCACTTAAATGCCGATAAGAATTTAACTATTCACGAGCCTTACGAAACGCAAATTAAAACACAGTTAACAAAAGATTTAGACCGATACAGCAATCACCTTTCTCGTGTAGATATACATTTATCTGACGAGAACGGTAGCAAAGACGGCTTGAACGACAAAAAATGTTTAATAGAAGCTCGCTTAGATGGCAAACCGCCACTTGTAGCCAGCGATTTGGGTAATACCTACGACTTAGCTTTAAAAGGCGCCACTGAAAAAATCAAAAGCGCATTGACTACCGCTGTTAGCAAGATGCAAGCAAAATAGTTTGCGTAAAATAGCGAGTAAAAAATCCGATTGTTGATTTACAATCGGATTTTTTTGTTTTTGGATTGTTAATTACTACGCTGTTCGGGATTTGCAATCCCGAACTACCTATCCAAGGATTTGTAATCCTTTTAATATTTATATCAGTTCGGATCGAATATCCTATAATAGAGCTTCCGAGTTGCAAACTCCGAAGAGCATAAGTAACTACTAGGAGTAAAACTGTTCAAGAGAAACATCAAATTCAAAGATATCTCCACTACGGTCGATATGACGGTATAGGCAGGCTAGTACTAAATATTCCCAAGCACTAGTCTCACCCTTTTAGGGAGAGATGGCAAAGCCAGAGAGGGTTAAACAAACCTTTTCCTAATAGTCGGGGCAGGTTCTCCTTGAAAATGAGAGGGAACTGAACAGTGCAAAACCATTTTAATCACATTTTAATTTCGATTTAATTCGCGTTTAATTCCATCAAAATAGCTTTGGCAACAATGAAAATAAAACTATTATTCATCTGTTGCTGGCTAGGATTTGTCCAAAACGTCTTAGCTCAAGATACGCTGAAGCTAAGTATCACAGAAGCTGAAAAACGTTTCGTTGCTAGCAATTACCAGTTATTACTGGCTAAATACGAGATAGAACAAGCAAAAGCCGATGTAATTACCGCTAAACTGTTCGATAATCCGGAAATCACACACGAGAACTTATTGTACAATCATGAAACCAAGCGTTTTCTGGAAACTTCATTTGCTACAGGACAATTTAACACACAAGTTTCGCAACTATTTAAGTTAGCGGGAAAACGCAACAAAAGTATAAAACTAGCCAATACCGCTGTTAAGCTAGAAGAATTTGAGTACTTCGATTTAATGAGGACCTTACGCTATCAGCTGCGCAGTAATTTCTTTAAATTACATTCGCTACAGCAGTCTGCGAAGATTTACAGCGGGCAAGTAAAAGCACTCGAGCAACTACTACAAGCTTCTAACAAACAATTAAGTTTGGGCAACATCGCCAATAAAGATGTCATCCGTATCAAATCGCTGCTTTACACTTTACAGGCAGATTACCATCAAATCAGTACCGAAATAGATGATTTAACGGCAGAATTAAAACTGTTGACGCAAATCAATGCTTCTACCATTATTGAGACTGTTGCACCAGAAAATATAGCAGGCAAAACCAATGAAATTCCCTATGCCCTACTATTAGATTCTGCAAAGACTAACAGAGTAGATTTAAAATCGGCACAAACGGCTATTACCTACGCACAGCAAAACTTAAAGTTGCAAAAAGCCAATGCCATTCCTGATGTGCAGCTATCCTTAGTTTATGATTTGAAAGGGAGCTATCCTGAAAAATACACTGGTATTGGGATTAGCATGCCTATTCCACTTTTTAATAGAAACCAAGGGGAAATCAAAAAAGCTAAAATAGCGATAGAGGCACAACAAACAGCCTACAATCAAGTAGAAAATGTTCTGTCTAATGAAGTCTTCAAAGCTTATCAGAATGCCAAACGAATCGAAAGCTTAATGGCCAATAGAGACCAAGATTTTAATCAAGATTACCAAAAGTTGATTGACGAAGTGACCAAGAACTTTGCTAAACGAAACATCAGTTTATTGGAGTTTTTAGATTTCTACGAGTCTTACAAAGAGAACGTCTTGCAATACAATCAACTACAATACGAGCGTATCAACGCTAAAGAAGAAATCAATTTTGTTACTGGAACTACCTTATTCAAATAAAGCATGTCTTATATTTCATCCTCAAAAAAATACTTATATCTCCTAGCGCTAGCTGGAACGATTGCACAGAGTTGCACCACGACTAACACTACGGTAACAGACGACAAGTTTGAAGTTACTGATTCGTTAATCAGCAAGTTATTGATTGATACGGTACAATCGCCAAATAACCGCATGGACCTTAATTTTTCTGCAAAGATTACCGCTAATGAAGATTTACAGGCATCCATTTACCCCATGGTAAGTGGCATTGTAGGTGCAGTTAATGTGAAAATTGGCGACAGGGTAAGTAAAGGACAAGTACTAGCCAACGTAAGCAGTGCTGAAATGGCTGGCTTCGATAAAGAAGTAATTAGCGCCGATGCGGAATTAAAAATTGCCGAAAGAGCATTAAAACAAGCAGAAGAATTGTACAAAAGTGGTTTGAGTTCGGCAAAGGAATTGGAAGAAGTACAAAATGATTTAATCATTAAAAAAGCAGAATTGCAACGTGCTAAAACTACTTTAAAACTTAATGGCGGCAACACCAAAGGCGATTACAAGGTAAGCTCTCCTATTGCTGGCTTTGTGATTGAAAAGAACGTGAACAGTCACATGCAATTACGTGCTGATAATGAAGATGCGTTATTTAAGGTAGCAGATTTATCTAACGTTTGGGCGGTAATTAACATCTACGAATCGGAATTTGCCATGTTAAAGGAAGGTGATGAAGTGGAAGTTTCGGTACTGTCTTATCCAGAGAAAACCTACAGCGGTAAAATTGAGCGTATCTACAACACCATCGATAATGAAAGTAGGGTAATTAATGCAAGAGTAAGCATCGCCAACAAAGATTTAAGCTTGAAACCAGGTATGATGGCTACGGTTAAAGTGGCGGCTAAATCAGACATCAACTTACCGTCGGTTAACCCTAAAGCAGTAATTTTTGATGAGAATAAAAACTATGTTTTGGTGCTAGACCCTAAACAAAAAATAAGGGTACAAGAGATAGAAATTGGTCGTAAAACCAGCAATCGTACTTATGTGAGCAAAGGTTTAAACGCTGGAGATAAAGTAGTAGCATCTAAACAGGTTTTCTTGTTTGAGAGTTTGAAATAATTGCATTGCAATACCTTTAATCAACGCGTCATCCCGTATTTATTACGGGATCGTAATGCATTTAAATAGGCTATCGCTTTAAGGTTCCCGCCTACGCGGGAATGACGGCTAAGCGAGAATAACGACCGACCATCATAAAATAATCCTACAATGAATAAACTGATTAAAACCATCATTGGGTTTTCCTTAAAGAATAAATACTTCATCTTTTTCACCACCTTTATCTTGGTGTTGGCGGGTTACTTGAGTTTCAAGAAAACAACTATCGAAGCCTTCCCAGATGTAACGAATACTAACGTCACCATTATTACGCAGTGGCCTGGTAGAAGTGCCGAGGAGGTAGAAAAGTTTGTTACCCGTCCGCTAGAAATAGCGATGAACCCTACTGAAAAAAGAACTAGTATTCGTTCTTCTTCCCTATTTGGGCTTTCTATTGTTAAAATCACTTTTGATGACGATGTAGATTACGCCTTTGCCAGAGTGCAGGTGAACAACCACATTGAAGAAGCAGATTTACCTGATGGTATACAACCCGAAGTGCAGCCTCCCTATGGTCCTACAGGCGAGATTTTCCGCTATACGCTAAGCAGTGATCAAAAGTCGGTTAAGGAACTAAAAACGATACAAGATTGGACCATACAAAGGGAATTATTATCTGTTTCGGGCATTGCCGATGTAGTGAGTTTTGGTGGAGAGGTAAAAACCTATCAAATTACCGTAGACCCACAAAAAGCAATACAGTATAATGTAACTGCAACCGAACTATTCGAAGCCGTTTCTAAAAGTAACATCAACGTAGGTGGCGATGTCATTGTACAAGGCGGACAAGCTTATGTAGTGAGAGGTATTGGGGTTTTAAATAATATTGAAGAAATTAAAAATGTAGTTGTAGATAACTATAATGGCATTCCTATTTACGTAAAAACCATTGCCGAAGTTACCGAAGCTGCTTTACCACGCTTGGGTCAGGTGGGCAGAGATTACGACCCAGATGTAGTGCAGGGAATTGTGGTGATGCGCAAGGGCGAAAATCCGAGCGAAGTCATCAAGAAGCTAAAAGTAAAGATTGAAGAAATCAACAACAACATCTTACCTGATGATGTAAAAATCAAATCTTTCTACGACCGTGAAGACTTGGTAAACTTTGCCACGCATACCGTAATGGGCAACATGTTCGAAGGGATTTTGTTCGTAACCGTTATCGTATTCCTTTTCATGGCCGATTGGAGAACTACCTTGATTGTATCGGTAGTGATTCCGTTAGCCTTGTTATTTGCCTTTATCTGTTTGAAGTTAAAAGGCATGTCGGCCAACCTACTATCTATGGGTGCCATCGATTTCGGGATTATCATTGATGGTGCAGTCGTCATGGTTGAGGGAATTTTTGTAGTGCTCGACCAGAAAGCTCGAAAAGTGGGCATGGAGAAATTCAACAAAATTAGTAAGCTAGGACTTATCAAGAAAGCTTGTTTAGAAAACGGTAAAGGTATTTTCTTTGCCAAGCTAATTATCATCACGGGCTTGATGCCTATTTTCACCTTCGAAAAAGTAGAAGGTAAAATGTTTTCGCCATTGGCATGGACACTGAGTTTTGCCTTATTAGGTGCGTTATTGCTAACCTTTACCTTGGTGCCGGCCATGGCGAGCATTTTACTGAAGAAAAACGTTAAGGAGAAGCACAATATCTTTTTGGAATTCATCACCAAATACACCTTAAAAGCATACGACAAGTGTTTTAAATTTAAGAAAGTAGCATTTTACACTTCTATCGTTATTTTAATTGTCGGCATTTTCAGTTTTAAGTTTTTGGGTAGCGAGTTCTTACCTAACCTTGATGAAGGCTCTATCTACGTTCGTGCTACCGGACCATTGAGTATTTCCTTAGATGAAACCAAAAAGCTCTCAAATGATATGCGTAAAATCTTCTTAAGTTTCGAGGAAGTGAAGCAGGTTTTATCGCAAACAGGTAGGCCAAATGATGGTACTGATGCCACTGGTTTCTATAATATGGAGTTCCATGTGGATATTTACCCTAAAAAAGAATGGAAGCGAAAGCAGACCAAAGAGCAATTGATTGAGCGCATGCAGGAGAAACTGAAAGGATTTCCGGGCATTAGCTTAAACTTCTCGCAACCCATTTCTGATAACGTAGAAGAAGCGGTTTCTGGCGTAAAAGGTTCTATTGTAGTCAAACTATTTGGTGATAACTTTGAGTTCATTGAGCAAGAAGAAGAGAAAATCTACAACATCCTAAAAACCGTAGAAGGCATCGAAGATTTAGGGATTTTAAGAAACTTAGGTCAACCAGAGCTACAAATAGATTTAAGTCAGCGTAAAATGGGTTTGTATGGCGTAAGCACAGCTGATGCCAATGCCGTAGTAGAAATGGCCATTGGCGGTAAAGCAGCTACCCAAATTTACGAAGGCGAGAAGAAATTCGACCTGATTATCCGTTACCCAGAAGATTTTAGAAACGACGAAACAGCTATCGCCAATTTGCGTGTACCTACTATTTCTGGTTCAAAAGTACCTTTAGGAGAAATCGCTAGAATTAAGAAAATTACTGGTCCAAGTATCATTTATCGTGATAAACACACCCGCTACGGTGCTATCAAATTCTCTATCCGCGGTCGGGATATGGGTAGTGTAATTGCCGAAGCACAACAAAAAGTAAATGCAGCCATTAAGTTGCCAAAGCCATACCGTTTAGAATGGGCAGGAGACTTTGAAAATCAGCAGCGAGCAAGCAAGCAGCTTTCTCAAGCAGTTCCTATTAGTTTATTATTGATTTTCTTTATCCTGTTCATTTTATTCGGCAATTTTAAAGATGCGCTGTTAGTGTTAAATAATGTTCCTTTTGCAATGGTTGGTGGCATTTTAGCATTGCTAGCTACAGGCATTAACTTCAACATTTCGGCAGGTATTGGTTTTATTGCACTATTCGGTATTTGTGTACAAAATGGGGTAATCCTCATAACTAAGTTTAAAAGTAACATCGTAGAGTTAAAGCATCACCCTACTTGGACATTTGCAGATTCTATTAAAGATGGTATAGCCACTAGGATGCGCCCCGTAATTATGACAGCATTGATGGCGGCTATCGGTTTGCTACCAGCAGCCTTATCTACAGGTATCGGCTCCGAAGCTTCTAAACCTTTAGCGGTTGTTGTTATCGGTGGTTTAATTACCAATACGCTGTTTAATTTGTTCGTTTATCCAATTGTATTTTATTGGAGCTATAAGAAGAAAGCAACACATTTGCAGGAAGTGATTGCGTAGGTACTTACTTTCTACTCTCTCCTTACTAGGGAGAGATCCCGATTTATCGGAAGAGAGGGTTTTTAGAAAAGCAGGGTCTATCATTTCATCGCAAATCGTAGTCCTGCTTTCCGCTATTATTCCCGATGAAAAATCGGGATATATCCGCTACAATCAGGTTTAAAAAGCAATACCTGTGCATCAAAACTAACTTTGTCAATCCACTATCCTACTGTCTAAAAGATTGACAAAGTTAAATGTCAACACTTTGCGTTCTTCGCGAAAACTTAAAAAACCTTTGCGTTAAAAGGTACTATCTATTAAACTGAAACATTACTTTATTCGATATCTCGAAAAAGTACTAGACAAACCAAACCTCATAAAAGCATATCTGTCTTTAAAATAAATGTTATAAGGATCTTCACCATAATATCCAAAACTGGCCATTATAAAAACATTTTGCATAAATGGCAAGCTATAATTGGCTGCAACTTCTATATTCAATCTTCTTTTAGGAGCTACAAAACCATGATTATCATATTTATTTATGGCATAAGAAAACTGCCCATTAAACCGCCAAGTTTCTTTTTCTAACGTATTAGATGCATTTTCTTTATTTGAATTTCCTTTTTTCCAACCACCCCTATCACCGTTATAAATTTGATAAATACGGAATGAGAAATCATAATTTAAACGTGTAAAACCATAATCGCCATTTAGCGCTGGTTCATAATTAAACCATTTATGCCACTCCAAACCAATTTTATGATGATAAGAATAATAACGTCCAGTTGATGGTTTTGCATCAGTAATATACCCAAACCGGTAAGCTGCAGTTAAGTAATTGGTATTAAAATTTCCGGTGCTAGTGTTGATGGTTCCATCTGCAAAAACAGCATCTCCGTCTTGACCATTTGAGTGATGCGTATAAGTCAGTTGAGCATAACGGTAATTCTTTACCTCTTCTGCCAGTCGTAAATAAGCTGTCCCGCCCAACCTAAAACTTGGGGTGCGAACTCCTGCTGAGCGTTCGTTTCTTACCCGTGCTGTAAAATCTGGATTAATAGAAAAAGCTACAGGTAAGCTTTTGGGAGCAAACACCACATAAGAAGTAGTCAGTTTACCATTTAAAATATAGGAAGATGGGGCTCCGATTTCTCCGGCAGGCGAAGTATAGGACAGTTCGCTATTTTCTTTGTACAGCGATATGTAAGCTAAGTTAGCTTGTTGCTTTTTTTCTCGCAACGTATCTATTTGTGCCGTCTGAGCAAAGACAACCACACTTATGAAACAAAGTAAATTAGACAGTATTAATCTTCTCATATAATGATTTACGTTGTTACGAGCATATAAGTTTCGTATTCAACTTATTTTTATAACGCAAGATTGCTTTGCCCAAAGAATTTGATAAAAATCATTAGCACAAACCAGCTTATAATCACCATATTTGTAATACCTAATCAAGCACAAAAATGAAAAAGTTAAGCTTATTGATCTTATTTGCAGCATTTGCATTTGCCGCCAACGCACAAGATACACCTGCAAAATCAGTTAAGAAAATCGAGAAAAAACAAGTTGAAATTGCTTGTGGCGAATGTATGTTTAAAATGCCAGGCAAAGGCTGTGACCTAGCAGTTAGAATTGATGGTGCGCCTTATTTTGTTGACGGCAGAAGCATCAATGATTTTGGAGATGCCCATGCAGATGATGGTTTTTGTAACGCTGTTAGAAAAGCAACGGTAACAGGTGAGGTGATAGACGGAAGATTTAAAGCAAAATCCATCCAATTAGTAGAAACCAAGAAAACAGATCAACCGAAGTCTTAATTCGCTTTATCAAAACAAACTACAAACTCAGCACCACTTTCGTCTGAGTTCACAATGATTTGGGCATTGTTATCGTCAGCGTATTTCTTTACCAACATTAAGCCGATACCAATGCCTTTCTCATTTGCCGTACCGTAAGTAGAAATATCCTTTCCCATTGCGTAAAACAGTTTATTGATCTTTTGCTGGCTAATTCCTACTCCAGTATCCTTAATTACCACCCCTGTTTTATCTTCCTTCACAAAATAATAGATGTAAATGTTTCCACCAGAAGGTGTGAATTTAATAGCATTACTTATTAAGTTTTGGATAATGATACGTGCATGGTTCACATCGGCATTTGCCCAAGCTTCATCCAATATTTCGTGGTTAATATGCACGCCTTTTTCATTTGCAGGAAAGCTAAGCACTGTTAAAAGCTGTTCTGTAAGCTTTGGTAACGAGAAATTCTTTCTATCTATGGTAGTCTCTTCCTTTTGATTATTCACCCAAAGCAATAGATTATCCAACATTGTGGCTGTAGCGGTTAATCGCTCAAAAAAGCTTTTATAAATAAATTCACTTTCTTCTGCAGACAGGCTATTAGATTTGAATAAATCTATTGTTTGAATAATGGAGGCAATTGGACTTCGTAAATCATGCCCTATCACAGAAAACAACTGATCTTTAGAATAATTCAATTGCTCTAATTCTACATTCTGCTGCACAATTTGGTTCTTTTGTTCAGCTATATCTTCATTATTTTTAATCAGCTTTTTATTAAGCTTTTTTATCTTTCTACTATTTCTTAAAATTAAAACAACACCAATTACCAAAAACAAAACAATCACGCTAATTACCAAAATAACCAATTGGCTAAAACGGCTACTTTGTTTCCGCAGTTGCACCTGTTGGGCCAACTCTTTGTTCTCTATCGCTTTTTGCTTTAAATGAAGCGAGTTAATTTCCTTTTCCTTTTTCTCATTATAAATACTATCACTATAAATTTTGTACAGCTTTAGATACTCGTAGGCTTTGGGATATTGCTTTAATTTCTCATTAGATTTTTGAAGGATATCGTACACCCTAGCCATATCCCAATGCGCATCGATCCGCTTAAGTAAACTCAAAGCAACCTCGGCTTTAATTATAGATTGTTGATAGTTTCCTTTATCATGTAACACTATGGCCATCCCCAAATAGGCATAAGCTTTTTCCCAATCATCACCAATGGTATTCTCAATAAGTGCCTTTTCATAAAATGAAATCGCTTCTTTCCATTGTTTCGCTTCATAAGCTACATCTCCCAAACGATTTATTGCCATTACATAAACACGGGGATTTGCCTTTTCTGCTATAACAATACATTGCTGTAAGTAATCTGTGGCAGCCTCGTGATCATTAAAATGGATCTTACACAAAGCTATGTTGAATAAATTACTGCTTTGTCCTACTAAGTTTTCAAGGCCTCTATTGAGCTCTAAAGCCTTAACAAACTCATCTAGCGCAGCCTTATATTTGTCTTGCCCCAAATAGATTAAGCCCGCATTATTTACGCCATAGGCTATTCCATACCCATAATTAATCTGCTTGCTTATTTCCTTTAGTTTACTGCCGTGACTTAGTGAATTGTCATACGCTCCCTTCACATAATAGGCACGGGCTAAACTCATGTGTGCATAAGCTTGACTTTTTAAATCTTTTAATTCAAGTCCAATTTTTAAAGCTCTTTTTCCAAAGGTGATACTCTTTAAACTATTAGTGAATGCATAAAATGAAGAAGAATCTGCTAACTTCTTTACTAGCAAAGTATCTTGTTTTTCGACGTTTGCAGTACTGGCTTTTGCAAAAGAAATGGAATAAAAAAAACCGATAAAGAGTATCGCAAACAGTGGGTAACGCATGAAATTTATGTAGCCGATTAAAAACAACAGAAAGTTAGTGCATTTTTAAGAGAAATTACAATGTTTATTCAACATTAGCTTAACTTTGCTGCATGACAAAATTATCTGTTAACATCAACAAGATTGCTACCCTACGTAACAGCAGAGGCGGCAATAATCCTGATTTGGTTAAAGTAGCGCTAGATTGTGAGAAATTTGGTGCAGAAGGTATTACCGTGCATCCACGACCAGATGAGCGACATATCCGTTACCAAGATACTTTTGATTTAAAAGCTGTAATTGCTACCGAATTTAATATAGAAGGGAATTGTAAAGAGCAAAAATTTGTCGACTTAGTATTGGCTAACAAACCTGCTCAAGTAACTTTAGTACCTGATGTAGAAGGACAAATTACTTCAAACCACGGCTGGGATACCATTAAACATCAAGATTACCTGAAAGAAATGGTAGCTGTTTTTCAAAATGCAGGCATTCGTGTTTCGATTTTCGTTGATCCAGTAGTAGAAATGGTAGAAAATGCTGTAACTACAGGAACAGATAGAATTGAGCTTTACACCGAAGCTTATGCCCAACAGTACTACAATAATAGAGAAAAAGCAGTTGCGCCTTATTTGGCTGCAGCACATAAAGCAAATGAATTAGGTATCGGCATTAACGCAGGCCACGATTTAGATTTGCATAATCTTAAATATTTCGCACAAACTATCCCCGGTTTATTAGAGGTTTCCATTGGTCACGCTTTAATTAGCGATGCCCTTTATTTAGGCTTAGAAGAAACTATTAAACGTTATTTGGCACAACTTAACTAAGTTGTGGGTTACAAGTTGTGAGTTGCGGGTTTAACTTGTCTATCTCATAATCGTAACCTACAACTTTCAACTCACCTATGTTAAAAGGAATTCTTCTGGTATTATTCGGAGCTTGTAGCTTTGGTATCTTATCTACTTTTGTAAAACTTGCTTATGGCGAAGGTTATACGCTATCTGATGTCACTGGAACACAAGCGTTCTTTGGCGTTGTCTTCTTATGGACGGCTTATTTCATCAAAACTAAAACACAGGACAAAAATAAACCCAAGCCTGTATTAAAAACGCATTGGATAAAATTAGTTGGCGCAGGTGCTTTTTCAGGAATGGTAAGTTTGTGTTATTACCAATGTGTAAAGCTAGTTCCAGCGTCTGTAGCCATTATACTATTAATGCAATTTGTATGGATTAGTGTATTGCTCGAACTAATTTTCTACAAGAAAAAACCTAACGGCAACCAGATTTTTGCCATTATCCTTATTCTTGTCGGCACCATTGCCGCAAGCGGTTACTACGAAAGCATTTCCGAGAGCTTCAATATCACAGGCATTATCTACGGATTAATTTCTGCTGCATTTTACGCCTCATTCTTGATGTTAAACGGGAAATTAGGCACAGAATATCCGGTACTAAAGAAAAGTGCCTTGATGATTACTGGAGCCTGTATTATTATTTTCATACTGCTTCCACCATACTTTTTAATTAATGGCGCATTGGCTGGAAGTTTACTTAAATGGGGAATTATTTTAGCTGTTTTCGGAACAGTTATCCCTCCTTTGTGTTTTGCTAGTGGTATTCCTAAAGCAGGCCTAACATTGAGCTCCATTTTAAGTTCTGTAGAATTGCCAGTAGCCGTTACCATGTCAGCATTGGTATTACATGAAGAAGTAAGTTGGATACGTTGGTTGGGAATTGCAATTATTTTAGGCGCTATGATACTTCCAAATTTGGAAAACTTAAAAAAGGCAAATAACTTTAGGAAAACTTAAATTTTGAATTACTCCCCTGCCCCTCGAAGAGCGGGATATGCGATTGCCTAGGCAACATTTGTCTCCCTTAGGAGGGAGATTAAGGTGGAGGAAAACATGTAAAACAAAGCACAATGAAAAAAACGATATTTATAACACTCATTGCAACTACCCTATTTGCTTGCAAAAATAACTCGACGATAAACACTGATGAAGCTGGAAAAGTAATCATCACTTATCTAAAAGGTAATCCGGAATATAAAACCACCAGATTTGATTTTGGAGAGTTGAAGTTCAATACAGAAAAAGAATATGCGGAGTTAGAAAATTATCGCCAGCTGGCAAACGATGGTTATATCACGTTAACGTTATTGAGTTCTAAAAAGAAATTCCTTTCTAAAGATAGTAGCTACGTTTACAGCGCCAAGCTAACCCAAAAAGCTAGCGATTTCGTATTGAAACAAGAAACTGATAAAGCCACAGTTAAAGCGGTGACTTATGAATTGACGGAAGAAAAACCAGTAGACTTCTCTAAAGTAAACGATGCTACAGCTAAAGTTACGGTATCACTTAAAAAAGTTAATACGCCATTTGCAGCTTTTCAAAAAAAGCCTGAAGAAAACAGTGAATTCCTGACCAAAACCTATCGTTTAAAATATGATAAGGAAGAAGGCTGGAAAGTGAAGAAGTAGAACGAGCGCATTACATTCTTAATTAGCGAGAACAAACCAAGCAAAAAAGCAATTCAAATATAGATTACAAATCCATAAATAGTCAAATCGGGATTACAAATCCCGACTAGCCTGTGCCAAAAACAAAAGATCCCAAAAACCTAACTCCACAAAAAAAGCCGGCAATCCACCGGCTTAGCATTAACATATTTGGTTGTAAAGAGAGTACTTGTTTACATGTGCTTATCTACATCACCAACGTAAATTTGACGTGGTCTGCCGATAGGCTCTTTATTTTCCCTCATTTCTTTCCACTGAGCGATCCATCCTGGTAGACGACCTAATGCGAAAAGAACAGTGAACATTTCTGAAGGGAAACCTAACGCTCTATAAATGATACCCGAGTAGAAATCTACGTTTGGATACAATTTACGATCGATAAAGTATTGGTCTGTTAAAGCTGCCTGCTCTAACTTTTTAGCTATTTCTAACACTGGATCATTGATCCCTAAGCTTTCTAAGATATCGTCACAAGCTTTCTTAATGATCTTAGCTCTTGGATCGAAGTTTTTGTAAACTCTGTGACCGAAGCCCATCATACGGAATGGATCGTTTTTATCTTTTGCTTTTGCAATCCATTTATCGGTATCACCACCATCTTCCTTAATTTTCTCCAACATCTCGATTACCGCTTGGTTAGCACCACCGTGTAGCGGGCCCCAAAGTGCAGAAATACCTGCAGAGATAGAAGCATAAAGGTTACAATCTGATGAACCTACAATTCTCACCGTAGAAGTAGAGCAGTTTTGCTCGTGATCTGCGTGAAGAATCAATAATTTATTCATTGCACTAACTACTACCGGATTTGGTTCAAAATCTTCAGTACGCTGACCGAAAGTCATCCAAAGATAGTTAGTGATATAATCGTATTTGTTTTTAGGATAGATCAATGGATGTCCCAAAGATTTTTTATAGATGAAAGCCACAATGGTTGTCATTTTGGCTAACATTTTAATGATAGTTTCGTTTTTTTGTTCTTCTGATTGGTTAGCTTCTAAACTTTCTGGATAAAAAGTAGAAAGCGAACAAACTAATGAAGACAATTGAGCCATTGGATGAGATTTTGAAGGATAACCATCAAAAAACTTCTTCATATCCTCGTGGATCAGCGTGTGCATGCTGATATCCTTTTGGAATTTCTCTACCGTTTCTTTAGAAGGTAGTTCGCCATAGATCAATAAGTAAGCAACTTCTAAAAATGATGCTTTTTCAGCTAGTTCTTCAATCGGATAACCGCGATATTTTAAAACACCTTCTTCTCCGTCTAAAAATGTAATAGCGCTTTTTGTAGCTCCTGTATTCTTATATCCAAAATCTAAAGTAACGTGACCAGTAAGATCTCTTAATTTGGAAATATCGATAGCTCTCTCTCCTTCAGTTCCAGTAATAATTGGGAACTCGTAAGTCTGTCCGTCTATCTTAATTTCTGCAGTAGTTGACATATATCTAAAATTTTATATAATTATAAGTAGTTATTTTCTTTTATTAAAATTTAAGCGGAAACAATTATACACTTGTTACACTTTTTTACGTTTTCTAATAGAATTCTAATGTTTCAGCGTCTATTTCGCCACAATTTCTTCCGCTACTCTTCCACACTCCATCATTTCATCTCCATAGTATGGATTTTGGATTTTCTTTTCCGATGAAAGCCAATCTCCCCCATCACCATTATTAGCCATTGGACAATGTTGTACGTAAATAGTTCCAGAAGTTAATGCAGCATGTTTAAAAACAGGAATAATTTCTACATTCAAATCTGTGAAAGCAGCTCTTTGTGCTTTAATATCTTTTGCTTCAGCAATTTTACCAGCAATTGCAGTTGCATTCTCACAACCTTCAAAGCCTTTTAAAGCTGTAGCTAGTTCAGTGGCTGCAGGTTTTGCAGTTTCTAATTTGGTTGCTACCAATTGATCTTTAAGTTTGATATAGGCGGCGTAAATATTCTGCAATTTTTCATCTTGAAAACCTAACGGAGCTACGATAGATGTATCAGTAGCTAAAACGGTAGTATCTTTTGTTTCAGCAGATTGCCTGTTGCTATTACATGCCAGTAATGCTGCACATACCAATGCGACTAAGCCAATATATTTTTTCCCTTGCATACGTGTTTTATTTTAAGGATTGCTATTTGGGAAACAATCCATTAAAGAGATGTTTTGTTTTGTGCTCAAAATAGCATTTATAATTCTAAAAACACAAAAAAAGCCTCGATAAAATTACCGAGGCTTAATAATATTATATTGTGATTATAATTCTTTAATGTTAGCTATTAAAGTTTAAAACCGTAAGCCAAACGAATACCTGCGTAACCAATATTTCCGTTATTTGAATAGCCTTCGTACTTAGCTCCTAAATCAAAACCACTACTCCATGCATAACCAATAGTTGGCGCATAAACGAAAGCTGTACCAGTACCATTCTTAGTTCCAAAACCGGCACCTGCCTCTGCCATACCGTAAGCACCTGATCCAGTGTCACTGAAGAAGTATTTTAATCCTGCTTTAACTGGAATGTAACCAAAGCTACCACCACCATAATTATCTTTTACTGAGAAATTTGTATAACCAGCAGATATTGGAACAGACAATTGTCTATCGATGTCGAACTGATAACGTAAATCTCCACCAATTGCTAGCCCTAGTCCATCACTAGTACCTGCACCTACATTTAAACCAATTCCAAATTTTTGTCTTGAAGGATTAGTAGGTTCTGAAGCTGTTTGAGCATTAACATTTGTACTTACGAATATAGCTATTGCAGCTGCTGCACTTGCCATTAATTTTGTATAATTTTTCATTGTGTTATGTATTTGTTTTTTGATAACGAACCTATAGCAAGATGGGTTCAATTGAGTTTCTATTTTTGATTTTCAATTCTAATGATGCTATCAACAAGTAATGGCCTCATTATGTTTTACATTTTTGTTTAACGTTTTCGACCATTATATTTCACAACATGTAGTCGTTTTGAGGTATTCAAACAACATGCCACACCAAATGCAAAAAATACATAAAAACAGACACAACACACTAAAAAACAATTAATTACATACTTAAACGAATTAGCATAATATTGATTTACAGCTAAAATTAAAGCAATGAAAGCTGTACTAAAAACTGAACATTTTTGTTACATTAGTTAAAATACGACAAAATATAATTGATGAATGCAGCTACTTTTTATGTGTAACGATGAAATAATTTTGAAAAAGACGATAAAACAACCTAACTGAAATCTCGATTATACAGCTCTACTGCTTTAGCTTTAACAGCCAGCTCATCTTTCGTAGCTTCTATCCAATTAATATGTACACCGTCTTTTTCCATTTTCCTAAAGAAAGTCATTTGCCTTTTAGCAAACTGACAAATTGCGGTTCCCAGCAGCTCTTTTAATTTATCAAAACTAATCTCATTTTTAAGATAAGCCACTACAAACTTATACTCTAAACCATAGAAGACTAATATTTCTTCAGTGACACCTTTCGACAGCAAGTTTTGCACCTCTTCTATTAAACCATTCGATAGCCGTTGTTCTAATCGTGACAAGATTTTAGTGCGTCGAGTTTCTACATCGTTATACAAACCAATTACCAAAGGCTTCAATTGCGGTTTTTCCTGTATTTCAAAATCAGTATTTCCGCTTAGGAATTGTGCAATTTCTATTGCTCTTATTAACCGTTTCGACGAACTGTAGTCGGCTTGTTTTCTGAGCTCCAAAGGAAAGTCATCAAGCTTTTGCCTTAACTGTTCTTTCTCTAATGGAAGTAGTTCTTTCCGCAGTTCTTCATCTACTGGAATTGCGGTTAACTCATGATTTTGCAGCAGGCTATGAATGTACATTCCTGTACCACCACACAAAATCGGCAATTTCTGTTTACCGGCAATTTCTTTAAATGCTTGAAAAAAATCCTCTTTGAAAGCATTTACTTGGTAGCGTTCGCCTGCTTTTTTAATATCGATTAAATGATATGGAATTCTAACACCCTCTAGGTCATATTCGGAAAGATCTTTTCCCGTGCCAATATCCATTCCTTCAAAAACCTGCCTACTATCGGCACTAACAACTTCTCCATCAAAGTCTTTAGCTAATTGCACCGCCAACCGTGTTTTACCAACAGCAGTTGCGCCGAGTACAATCAATAGGTTTTTATCAGACATTAGTATATAGATGATATTTAAGATTTCCCGTATTAAACACTTTTAGAAAGCCATTCTGGGTTAAAAAATCATCCAAATTTAAGATTTTTTGCTCATCAAAAGCAGTTAAGATTTTTTTAGGCAAACGATGGGATTGATATCTGTTCATCGTTTTAGTATCTACGTAGAATATCACAGGTTCTGTTATTCCAGAAAAGTGAAAGCCTAATTTATCGTATCCTTTACCTAACGACCAATCGCGGTCGGCGTAGGTCATTAAATCATTTACTGGAACTTCTTGCAAAAAATGCTTCACCAATTTCCCTAAACCGCCAACTATAGTAATGCTTGCTTTAGTCGCAAAACGTACCAGTTCCGCAGATTTATAATGTTCGCCTTTGCTTTTCATTGGCCTAGATGCAGCAAAACATGCAACCGCCGACAACTCATCTCCAAACATCAACCCAAAACTATACTTGGTTTTAATGTATCCCTGCAAATGGTAGGCATCCAAAAATGTTTTTGCTGCTAAAGTATCTACTTCTACAACTTTTGCTTTCCTGCCATGTAGACTTTTATTCTGTCCACAAAAAGAGTGTATTCTACTTAGCACTTGTTCCCTTTTGCTGATCCAAACATCTTCCCATAAATGAACCAACAAAATGCCTTTCTGCTGATAGGCAACTTGTAAAGAAAGTAACTGTTGTGGAGAAAAGGTGGAATCTAGTGCAATCAAGTTTATATAAACCGTTCCTTTTATCGCAATTACATAAAATGGATGCGTTTGAACATTCTCTACCGCATGATATTTATCTTGAATAGTTAAAAAGAAATCTTCCTGAAATAACGGATTTATACCCATTCGTTCTGTTTATATGTTTTGTAACCTATATCTAATGCCTGTGCAACGTGATCCATCAACACCTCATCTAGTTTTTTGAAATGAAAGCACGATTTACCTTTTAATAGTTTTAACAAATCGGGATGCAATAACTCTTTAATTTCTGGATTGGTATAAATTAACATGAAATGAAGTGTGACACTGCTCTTCATTATTTTTAAACCCGCAAAATAAATTTCATTCCTTTGCTTACCTAAAAGCACTACATTTTTATCGCTCCAAAGATCATATTCTGTATCAGAATTTATCCTAGAATTAAAGCCCAACGTTTCATAAGGCTGCATTGCCGCTCTAATTGTTTGAAAAATTTCAATCAAATCTGTTTTCATTTTTTATTCTTTTTAGAAGGCTGATTTACAAAGTAAGTGCTTTTGTTAAAGAAACACACCTTAAACTTAAATGTTCTTTATTTTTTTGAAAATAAAAACGCCCATACTTTAAAGTATGGGCGTTAGTAATATATATATTAAATTTTATTGTTTTGGTTGCACACGACCGCTTTTTCTATCTTCGGCCCTACCAATAGCGTAACCAGCACCTGCACCAGCTAAACCACCGATAATTGCACCACGTCCGTCTTTTTTATCAATAAGCACACCGCCAAGTGCACCTACACCTGCACCAATTACGGTACCTTTAGCAGCCGAACTCCAACCTTTTTTCTGTGCTTGCGTATTGGCTACACCCCCAGATGAAGTTGTTGAGGTTACTGTATTTCCTGAACTGTAAGACCTTGCCGCACTACGCCTAGCTGCTGCCAGCTCTGCCTGATGTTGCTCTTCTATCTTACGTTTTTCTACTTCAACAGCAGCACGTTTAAAGCTATCTAATTTGATACTATCTCTATACGCCGTTAATGCTTGTTGTTTCTCTAAAGCTACTTGCTTTTCGCTTTTGCCGCAAGATGCCAAAACTGTTGCACCAATTGCAGCTATCATTAATATCTTTTTCATTGTTATTAGTTTTAATTAAGGAAGCTAATATTTAAACTAGAAGAGTTCTATACCATTGCTCCACTATTTAATATCTCAACAACCACAACTCTAAAAAACTATGCCAAAACCGAAATCACGAATTAATAGACCTCGCTTTTCGGCATAAACATTAACTAACATTAGCGCTACAAAAAGCTTGCTGAATCATAAAAAAACAACTTTATTTCTATTTTCAACATGTGGATAATTAAAATATCAGACAAATATTTGAGACTAAATTTCTACGAAAAAATACGGAGGCATTGTCGTGTATTGAATACAAAAACATATATTGTACACTTAATTTTTATATCGACAGATGAAATTAACCATATGGGGTGCTGCTCAACAAGTTACCGGAAGCATGCATCTTTTACAAATAAACAACTACAACATATTAATAGATTGTGGGCTGGATTACGAGAAGGGAAATCATCAGGAACAAAACCTATTCTTTCCTTTTGATCCTACCAATATTGACCTGGTTATACTTACCCATGCGCACATAGACCATTCTGGCAATTTACCTACTTTAATTAGGATGGGATATGATGGTCAGATTCTTTGTACTGGACCAACGGCCGATTTAACGGAAATCTTGTTATTTGATTCGGTAAACATTTTCCTGAGTAAGCAGAAGAAAAAGCCTCGAAACAGAAAAAAACATTTTAGCGGTGGACCGCAGCCATTATATCTACAGAAACATGTAATGGAAACCGTGGATAGGTTTGTAACCATCGGTTTCAACAAATCTTTTAGAATTAATGGAGATATTGATTTGACTTTTGTACCAGTAGGACATTTATTGGGTGCAGCCGCAGCAGTGCTAACTATTAATGACCAAGGCACAACCAAAAAAATTGCATTTACAGGTGATATAGGCAGGAAAAATTATCCTGTTTTGGTAAATCCAGACACCTTGCCATCTGTAGATTTCTTAGTTTGCGAAGCTACTTACGGTGGTCGCCTGCATAGTAAAAATGTATCTTTAGAAGACACATTGGTTAAAGTTATTGAAGAAACCTGTGTTAAAAATCCTGGAAGGCTAATTATACCTGCTTTTAGTATAGGGAGAACACAATCGTTGATTTTTAAACTGAACCAAATTTTCAGCAAAGGGTTACTATCACCTGTTGAGGTTTTTGTTGACAGTCCACTGGCTAACCACGCCACAGAGATTTACCGCAAGCACCATCAGTACGTAAATGCAGAGGCACAAAGTTTTTACCAAGCCAAGGGTGATGAATTTGAATTTGAAAACCTCACCTATTTAAAAACTCAACAAGAAAGTTTAGCGGTAAGCAATTACTTAGATCCCTGCATCATTATTTCTTCTGCAGGAATGTTAGAAGGCGGCAGGATCCAAGATCATCTTTACTACAATATTCAAAATTATTATTGCACCATCCTTTTTATTGGCTATTGTGCCAAAGGAACATTGGGCGATAGACTTTTACGTGGTGATCCTATTGTTCGTTTAAGAAATAGAGATTTGATGGTTTATGCGAAAATTGCTAAAACAGATTTATTGAGTGGCCATGGGGATCATGATGATTTGATGGATATAGTAAAACAACAAGACAAGTCGAATTTGAAAAAAGTATTTTTAGTTCATGGCGAAATCAATAGTCTTTCGGCTTTTAAAACAGCTTTGGAAACAGAAGGATATGCAGTTGAAATACCAGAACGCGGCGTGAGTTACGAACTTTAATTTGGTTAACTGTTCAATCGGTTATTTGATTAACTCAACATCTACCTATAAAAGAAGCTAAAAATAACAGAAGTTAATACGGCGCTCTCTCTCGTTCATAAAATTCCAGCTGATAGATATTTCATGTGTAGCACCGCTATAACCGGATAAACTGCCCAAGCTATGATCGTAAGAATAGCCTATACGAAGTTTATCACCCACAAATACTTCTGCCATTCCGATTAGTGCATTCGGGCTTCTTACGTTACCCACCACAGCTGGTTTATCGTACAATTTAATACCTGTTCTATAACCACCGCCAATCCATATTTTCTGTTTGAACAAAAAGAATGCGTTTAAATCCAATACCGTAGGACCAGCTATATCGTCTTTAATTAAAAACACAGGTTTAAAATCAATTTCATATTCTACCACTGGAAACAAAGCACCTCCCGTTAAGTAAAAATGTGGTTCTGGGGTAGGGAAATTAAAATCTAGATTTTTTTTATCTAAAAGGTATTTACCGATAAGGTTATTTACCGAAGCACCGAGGTACATTTTTGGCGTAGAAAAGAAAACACCTGCACGTACATCTGGTACAATTCTTTTTTCCATACCTAGAGGTATATATACATCGTTATCGTCAGAAGCTTCCAACATCGTACCATCTATACCAGATTGTATTGCGCCAACCCCCAAACCAAAAGCCAATTTCGAAGTTTCATCTTCATCAACTGGAAATCTATAGGCATAGTTGGCAAAGGCTGATAGATTTTTCTGTGCGCCAAGTTGATCCGAACTTACAATAAGTGATAGCCCCACCCTTTCATTAGGCATCAAAGCATCTACCGCAAAAGAAAAACTCTTTGGCGATCCATTAATACCTGTCCACTGGTTTCTATAGGTAGCATTGAGGTTTAATCTCTCCCGATAACCCGCATATGCAGGATTGATATAAACCGCATTGAATATGTATTGACTGTATTGTGCATCTTGTTGCGCAAAGCTGCCTAAACTTACCAGCGTTAATAAAAAGATAATATACCACCTTCTCTTTTCCATCCTATTTATCTCTTAATAAAGTAATATAACCTGTGCGACTACTTGATATGCCTTCTTTAGAAACCAGTTTTAAAACGTAATAATAGGTCCCTTCACTTAAACCCTCACCGTTCCAATTGTTTTGGTAGCCACTAGGGCTTCTATAAACCTCGTTACCCCATCTATTAAAAATAGCCAAACTGTTTTGTCTGTAAAGTTCTATGCCTTCTATTTTAAGCACGTCGTTTTTACCATCACCGTTAGGCGTAATTACGTTGGGCACTTTAATATCGCCGGCTATTTTCTTTGTGTCCGTCGAAGTATTATTAGTTAAATCAACTTCGTTTAAGTTAGGCTCGCCATCTACCCTTGCCGTATTCACAACATTACCTGGCATCCTAGCCTGAACTTTAAGCAACAAAGTTTCCGAGTTTGCCATACTAACCAAAGGGATTGTCCAAGTAATTACCCCATTTTGATTATTTGCTTGACCTGAGCTCACGCGTTCAATGCCTAAATACATTAAATTAGCTGGCAAGGGATCTGTCATTACTACATTAGGAACATCCATATTCCCTTTATTACTCACTGTTATCGTATACTGAAAAGGCTCATTTGGACCTACAGCTCTAGTCTCAGATTTTTTTACTATCTCCAAGTCATATCGTTCATAGACAACAGAAAAAATATCTGAAAGTTCAGAAGGGCAACCTGCCTCGCTTTCGCTGACAATTCGAACTGTATAGTTGCCTTCTTGTGTTACAGTATAACTTGCCTGGTTTGCATTGGGAATAGCAATCCCATTCCTATACCATTCATAAGTATAATTACCATTCGAATTGCCTACATTAAGATTTACAGGCGTTCCACGAGGTACTATATACGGACGATCTAGAGTTTGAGCTATTGCAAGACCAGCTTGCAATAGGATCACTATCAGATATATCAGCCTACGAATAACCATGCTTTAGGTAAAAACCTAAATAGCTGTTTAATTGCTGCTAAATGAAATTGTTGGTTTAGCTGGTCTAGGGGTAACAGTTACAGTTTGTGTCGCCGTCGCTGCCACTTCGCAACCTTCATTACTTGCTGATAAGAAAGTACCTGTATTAGCGCTTGATTTCACATATTTTACTGTCGCATCAAATACATAGGAACCGGCAGTAGTGGTAGTCATCGTATACTCGCTTACCGTAGTGATGCTGTTATCCGCAGTTCCTGGAGTTGCTGTAGTTGGAGGAGTTCCAGCCAAAGTAACCGACCACTCATAAGCATATTCTATACCTGCTGGCAAAGTTGCTGCCGGAGTAGTAGTTGCCGTAACTACAGAACCTGAATTTGGACCGCTATTATCACCGCAGTAGGTTGTTCTATTTGCACTAAGCGCAAGTGTTTTAGTTGGCAACTTATAAATAGTAAAAGCATCTGATTGAGGCCCCAAACATCCACCAGCAGTTTCGACTGCCGAGAAATATTCATACAAGCCTGCTCCCATATTTGCTGGTAAAGTGAGATCGGCAGAGCCTAAGCCATTGTAGGTAATTGCGGTTCCTACTGCTGATGCCGTTGCTTCTCCTGGAGCCTTTCGAAACCAATATACCTTATCATTATTTGCCAGATTGGGTTCAGACGGACGCAGCTTCACTGTAGTATTATCACAAAGATAAAGGTTGTAATAAGTTTGTGCGTAGCTTGAAAAAGTTAAACTAAATAGCAAAGCTAAAGTAGCGAATACGGTGCGGGTAATTGTTTTTTTCATCGTTGTGAGTTTTAATCTGTTTGAGTTTTTAAAATACTTTATTTACTATATATTAAGCAGTTTGTTAAATTATTGAACAAGTTGAACATTGGCTTGAGTAGGTTTGGGGTGTACAACCACCGTCACCTCTACATTTTTAGACTGGCTACAGCCTGTAGCTAAATCTTTAACTGATGTAAGCTTGTATATGAATGTTCCGCTATTAGTCACCGGTATTAATACCATAGCGGTATCTGAACCTGTAGGTGTTGTTACTGTTTGAACCGCTCCACTGTTAACGGTATAGCCGAATTCATAAGAACCTGTAGTACTAGAGCCTTTGAAACTTATGGCAGGATTGCCAGTTGCATCTACACATAGAGTTACCGGACCATCTGCTGTAGCGTCTGGCAGAGCATTTGAACGAATAATCACGTTTGTTTGCGTGCGTTTGGTATTGAGCGTCTTGATAAAAAATGTTTGAATGCCATTTGCAGACAAAGCTCCGCTGACAGTTCTATTACTGCCATTATTTTGTGCGGAAAGTGTTAAAGGAAGTGGTGTTGAATTTTCGAATTGTGTGCCATCTGGAGACAGCGTATAGGTTACTGGTGTAATGTTACTGCTCTGGCAAATTTCCTGACCATTAACCGTATTGTATTTAATGTTATTGCAAATACCTACACCAGATGTAGCGCCATTTAAACACTCTTCATCTGCATCTACTGGCCCTAAGGGATTATTTCCAGTTGCATCCACATCCGTTAAATCCGCAGGCCTTAATATACTTGCCTTAGTATTATCAAATATCCTATTATAACTTCCGGTAAAAGTAGCCTCAACTAAAAAGTCGATAGTTCCTTGGTTGGGCAAATTAAGTACCGCACTATAATTTTGACCTACAGTGGTAGTATTGCTAACAGTAACACCCGCACTTGCATTTGCTTGAGTGATAGTTCCTATAGTTAAGCCAGCAGGCAAATTAATAGCTAGACGCGATCCATTAGCAGGCGAAGGCCCATCATTTTGAACGCGAACGGTATAGGTAATTTTGTTGTCTGAAAAATATTGGCTTAAATCTGGCGATATTGATTCTATTTTTAAATTAGCTACCAAGATTTCTATATCAACCAACTGGGTGGTTCGGTCACTTTCGATATAAGCCCAAGTGTCCACCGACTTATTATCTCCGAAATGGTTAGACGCAGTTGTGCTATAGCTACCAAATCTATGACCATTTGTTAAGCTACTGATCCCCGTTAAATTTATTATTGGATTTGAACTGACAGCGGTAACCGTACTAGAAATATTACTATCATCCCAATAAACTTTATTACTATATTCTGCGGGATTTAAATTTCCAGAATTCACATTATAAGCGGTGGTGTTCTCGGTAAGTTCAATGATGATTCCTCTTGGATTTACTTCCATATCTATATACGGGAAATGAACTTCGGCAGATCTTAAAAAAGTTTGGATTTGTGGCGATATCATTCCTGCTGGCAAAAAATCACCATTGCCATCCTTAGCATCCCAGAATACTTCGTTTTCACCTTCTACTGCCACACCATTTATTATTCTATCTGCACCGCCTACAAAAGGTATTAAAATCTGATAACTACCAGACGTAGAAGAATTAAAAGTGATTTTTGCCCCCTTACGACTAATTTTACCTTCAGTACCTTCTATACCAACTACTTTTAATTGATCGATAATTGGCAATACTGCATTTTTCTTCAACCACATATTTTGGTTGGCAGCAGTAACATAAGCATTCGCAGAAACTGGCAAATTTGCTTGTGGTCTATTATAAAATACTTTATGGGTTTTATTTATGCCGTTATCCAAGGTACGTGGATCGTGTATGTAAGCCCCAACAGAAGTATTAGAAAAATTCAAGCTTTTATAAGTTGGCACTCCGCCCACTGCAAAACCATTATTATTGGAAAAGAAAGTAAATGCCCAACCATTATTACCATTTGTTTGTACGCGATAAGCTCTCCCATCTTCAGTAAGGACATAATTTGTTACGTAAAAAGCTTTGGGCTGCGTAAAGGATGGATTAATTAGAAGATTCAACACGTTAGCATATACTCTACCTGAAATCCAACCCACTGCATCTCTTACAGACACGTCCCAAGCTGCAATCACATTTACATTATTGGAAGCTTGTGTCCAATTTCCTGTAGCTAGGATATCTTGAACTGTCATGCTATTATTTGTACCGCTACCGATAGATGCTACAAAATCTACCTTCCATACGCCCTCTTGATCGGTACCAACCACCACAGTAAATGGTGTATATCCAGCAGGAGCACCAGGCCTACTTGGCCCCAAAAGTTCACTCGCCCTGTTAGGTATGATTCCTGTGGCACCACTTGCGGTAAAAGTTGAAACTGTTCCGTTCGGTGCTGTCACGATTATCCTTCCGTTACCTACTCCAACTGCGCTTGATGCTACAGCTATTGTCTCCCCTAACTTCGCATAAACAAAATGTGTCCCTTGGGTTTTAAAGGGATAGGAAGTAATGTGACTTGTAGCATCCACATTCGCGTACAAAAAGGCTCTATTACCTTGAGCTGTTGCCGGATAAAGATCCTTGCTGCCCTCAGCAAAGGCATTTCCATTAAAAAGAAAACACAGAATGATACTATATAAAAGAATTCTAGCTCGAAAAAGATTAGAGATTGAAGAGGTGACTACGCATAAGCAACGGCTCAGCACAGCAGGTAGTTTTGATACAGGAAATTTTAGCGCATCATTTTTTATCATAGCTAACTAAAACATCTGCACGAATTGCTTAAGTATTTTATTCCGAGAGGTATAAATCTTAACAAAATGTGTATTTATTTTTTTTATTGTATTTGTTTAATCATATACGAGAGCTAGCACTTCTAGGAGTGATTTATTCAAAAATAAATTATATTTCACAGACAGTGAAATATTTTCCACAGTTTATTTTTAAATAACATTAAAAGGCATTTTTGTGTAGATTTTTTTACACAAACATAACATCGAACACGAATATAAAGAAACTAATACACAATAAAAATTCCCCATTTTTACCCAACAAAAAAGTCGTTGCATTTTACCGCAACGACTTCACCTACATTTATTTACTCTAAAAATTACTGTTGTACTACATGGTAATTAACGGCAATACCATCGGCTGTATCGAACCAAACTAAATAAGTTTTACCTTCTTTAAAGTCGTCAGTATTCAAAATCGTAATTACATTATTATCCTTTACGTTAATTCTAACTTCGCTATTAACCGCTAATTCTGAGTATACAGGATTATCACCATAATTTAGTTCAGCATTGATTATACTATTTGCTCCATTTACAACTAAAGGTTTATCATTAAAAGCAGTCGATAAATTAACGAATCTAATCCTAAACTTGCCAGCAGCAGGCGCTTTAATCTCATTGATATAACCTGCAATTGTAGGTTTCGAGTTTTTATTTTGAAAATAGAATAACGTGTATTGAGAATCACTATATAAAACACCATCAATTACAGCCGTAGCTTTATTCTCTACTACGTTATTTGACCATAATACGCTTTGACCAGATTTTAAATCGATGTAATTGCTGTATTCCGAATAGCCCAATGCATTCGCAGTAAGTTTTCGCTCATTTTGATAAAAATCTTGTGGATCGGCATTCATATATGCATTCACAAAACGAACTTTAGCAATCCCCTCTTCTAATATGGGTGGATCTTTTTTACAAGCCGAGAACACAACTAAAGCAAGCACTAATAAGCATAACCTTTTTCCAGTCAGTCTCATATTACCTAACTTTATAAGTATAACCGTACCATTTGTTAAGGTAGTTCACGATAGCTTTATTAAACCGCTCCCCTGCTATCTCTCTTATAGCTTCGTTATTCCTCACTGTTATACCTGGCGTTTCTGCCTGAATTGAAGAAATATTATCTTGATATCCTTTTGTACTACCCAAAACCGCTGTACCATATTTGCGTGTGCAATAACCTCCATTAAAATAAGGACGTTTTTTCGCATTTCCTTTAGCATCTATACCGAAAAGCTCTTCGCTCACCTCTAAGGTTTTAATTCTAGTCCCCGGAACTGCGATTACACCTTCGGCTTCTAATAATCCACCAAAGCTGTGAGGACCTCTAATTAATTGCGAAAATGGCACACTAGGGTTTGCTTTAGCGATAGCTGCAATAGAAGAAGAATCAGCCAATTTATCTAAATATTCATCGCTTTGTGAAATAGCATGTCCACTTAAACCATAACCAAGCTCCGTTTGATCAATAAATTTACTACTTAATTCTCGCCCTTTAACAGATGTATAAGGCTGTGGAGTTTGATAAGTATGCGCCTGACCGTGTAGATCTAAAAACAATGCACCTTTACCTGCTTTTTGAGCTTCAGACATCCGCTCACGAGCAGCAGCTAAAAGGCTGTGATAACTCAGATAAGTACTTTTTGCATCTTCGTTGGTATATCTTTTATCTACCTCATTCGGAAAAGTATTTGGATCAACTCTTTTTCTACCAATGGTATTGATTACGATCCAAGCTCTTTTTTTAGTGCTCGATTTGAAATTCATTGCAATTTCAAATGCCAAAGGCAAGGTATTAATATCTCTTCCGGTGGTTCCCGACTCTGGAATTTCTGGACTTCCTAAGCCAACTCCATCATGTGGTACACCTAGCAATAAGGGAGCATCGTCATCTCCTACCACCAATTTTGTATAGTTCTTGAAACCAAAAACAGTATCACCTGGTTTGTAAGTTTTACCTTCGTAGGTAAATAGCTTATCAGCTGTTTTTCTTTCGCCATTTTTAAATGAGAAGGCGATTACCACTAAAACTGGCAGCGCAAACACTGCATGTTTAAATTTCGATTTAGTAAATGACATCTATAATTTATTTGTTTTAATTATAGACTGATTTTACGACCGGAAGGCTCGATTTATTTTAAATTAGTTGATTTGGATTTTGACTTTGGGCATCCACTCCAATAAATCGGGTATATCATAATATGATAATTGATGATGCAACACTAGGCCATATCTATCTTTTGCCAAAGGCTGACCTAAAATTCCCTGATAAGACCTAACACATTGATTTAAGTTGACAGCTGAAATTTTTGGACTTAAAAAGGCAGCATATAAGGCTACCAAACCTATATTCCCCTTAGCGTTCACTTCTATACTAGCTTGTTTCATTTTTTGATCGGCAGCTATAAATTGTAAAATCGTTTGAACATCTTGGGTTCTTTGCCCTAGTAGCGGCTTTCCGATATGCAGTGCAAGCATCGCATTGCGATAATCTTTGCTGAAATATTTAGGATCGTTCAGTTCTGGTTTATCAGCAGTCTCCCCTGTTCCACACAAATCGGCAAAAACTACAGCTACATCTTGCTGATCGATGTATTCTCGCATCAATGCAGCACTATCCACTAGTTTATTCTTACCATCATCACTTATCCAAATCACTACTTTTTTTACCTCTTTTTGCGGATAATAAACCAGAACAGGTAATGGAATTTGATTTTCCTTTCGAATAATCACTTTGTGAAAAGCAGCGAATTTACCCTTCACTGCTCCAACATTTTCTGATGAAATATTTTGATTGCTCACATCAATGTTTAATAAGTTACGGATATGTTGCTGTTTCGCTTCAATTGTTAATCCCCCAAAATCCTCACGATTTTTCAAGTACTCTTGAGATAGTTTCCGGTTATGCTGTTGAACAGTGATTTCATTTGGAAAACTCAAATTCACTTTACTTTTTTCAGTGGCAAATAATTCTTTGTCCGTTAGTACTTTTAAATCTGGCTCCACTATAGCACTATCATCGTTATAAAGCCACTTTCTAAACCATTGCACCGCTTTCTCCCTTTTAGGTTTTGATATCCCATGACCATCATCGTAAGTAAATAACGACACTTTTTCAGGTTCGCCTAAGCTGGTATAAACTCGCTGCAAATCATCAAAAGACTGCTGGGTTCCGTTATAGTCTATAAAATCGTAGCGGCCAGCTAAAACTAGCGTAGGTTTTGGTGAGGCAGCAATAAGATAATCGCTCATTTCTAATAATGCAGCTCCTTCATTCGGAATTTGCGCACAACCATCGGCAGCTCCAGTAGTTGCCAAGGTATTTTCCCTACTTGCCAAATAACTACATGGTACAACTACTTTTACACGATCATCAATAGCGGCGAAATAAATGGTCTGCATACCGCCGCCACTGTTTCCCGTCACACCAATTTTGTTCGCATCCACTTCTTTTCTGGTCACCAAATAATCTAAACCACGTTGGTTATCGAAAAGTTCGTAAGCAGCAACAGAGGTACCAACTAAGTTCGACGACAGGTTGAGTAAAGTATGTTCTGTAGTAGAGCCTCTAGTTAACGATTTTCCGTTTTCGTCTGTTAATTGAACTCGTTCACTTTGAGAAATTGGATCGATTACAAATACGACGAAGCCATTTTTAGCTAACAGAATGGCAGTTTTTTGATAACTTTCGGTAGCTTTAGAAACATCTTCGTGTCCACAGAACAAAAGAACAGCAGGAAATTTACCGCTTCCATTAGGAACATAAAGATTAGCGGTTACATGATGATTTTGGAAGCTCTGGTAAATAACTTTTTCAATACGGTAACCATCTTGCTCAACAACACCAGTTATTTGAGGATTTAAAGCTGCTTTTTTCGGTAGTTTACCAAAAACTTCATTAGCTTTTTGTCTTACTGTTTTGATATAGGCTAAGGTTTGTTCCTTGGATTTTAAAGCTGCATTGAAATTTGTTCTACGCTGATCGTATTGTTGATGCATTTGCTGCACCAAATAAGTGTTTAAGCTTACGTCAGTTTTCCAATCGAGTACGTTGTATTGCTTTTGGCCATAAACTTTTAACGATGCGAATAACAGTAGAATAATTGCTGCTTGCTTAAACATGATGTTAGATTTAGCTTTGCTGATTTTCAATTCTCTTATCGTCGAAATGACGGCATTTTATTAAGAAGTTCCTTTAGGGGATTTAGGGGTTTAACCACCATTCGCTTTTAACCATTTAGGATATTCCTTTGCTAATAGATTCTGTGCAAAAGTACCGTACCAAGCGTAACCATATCTACGCTCTTGACTCACATCTTCAATCCTGTCTTTTATTGTGTTGTCACGATCGCCAAAAATAGGCTTATTGGTTTGTAAATCATAGAATCGAGCCCAGCTAATTGCATTCGCATCAGCCACTAAACCTTTATCCTTCTCTGCTATTTTATCATATTTCAGACCAACAATCTTCGTACCTTCAAACCAACTAACTGCATTTTTAACAGCATTCTTAATTTCTTCAGATGGATCTTTCAGCTTCATCAAAAATCTTACTACACCAACCGATTCTCCGGTACTTAAAGAAGCAGGCTCGAAAGCTCTGGCTTTGGCTGGAACTAGCTTATTTTCATCGTACTGCGCTGCCCAAATGCTTAGTTTTCCGTTTTGCACAAACTGCGTTTTTAACACACATTCTACACCCCTTTTTACTGCATCTGCCGCTTTAGGAATGTATTTTGCATCAACTGCCTCAAAACCATTAGTTCTATAAGCAATGTTCAGCATGATCGTTAATGCGTTAATCATTGCATTATCGTTATAGGTAATTTCTGCTCTGTAACTACTTTTATCGGGATAATATTGCGGCCAGCCGCCATTGGCATATTGTGCTTTCAACAAGTAATCAATTCCCTTTTCCGCAGCCTTTAAGTATGCTTGATTTCCAGTATTTTTGTAAGCCAGCACCAAGGCATTGATTTCCCTAGAGGTAGCGGCATTATCGATAGTCGCATGCATTGGTGAAGTTGCTTTAATTTTCTCCAACAAAGCCTCTGTAAGCGGATATTCATATTTCACCACACTTTTATCTTGCAGTTGCTTAGGCCAACCACCATTGCTTAACTGATATACAAGCATCTTTTCTGCAATACTATCGGTTTTGACTTCAGTCTTAGTTACGTTTTGAGCGGTTGCGCAACCGCTTAAAACCATGCAAACGATAAAGATGGTTATGATATTTTTCATTTTATTTCTGTTTTGCCACAGATGCACAGCTATCTTATTCTCAAAAAATTCTTTTCAATCTGTGCATCTGTGGCTAGTAAATTACTTTTTCGATGCTACTTGTTTAGCTAACCAATTCACCAATTCCTGTCCTGCTTCGTAGTTTTGATAGCTCGCTGGAATTCTTCTACCATCAACATATTCGTTGTACAACCAAGGATCGCCAATTACAAAAACAGTTCCCTTGCCATACTTAGTCACCGACATCACATCATCGCCGTCCTTGTCTTTAAGGATAGATTTAGCAGCACCAGACAACTTCAAGCTACTATATTCCTTAATAAATAAATCCTTGGGTTTAAAAATTTGGTTACCTGCTGGCACTACTACCTTTGCTGTTTCAAAATTAGTGGCTACAGGCACAGTACCTTTGCTATCACCTTTAAAATGAACGCCGAAAACATTAGCCAACTTATTGAAGTTAGTTAGCTCTGCATTAGGTGCATCATTGCCCATCAAGACCAATACACCACCAGCTTTTACCCAAGCAGAAACCTGTTTTACGTCTGCAGCAGCAACAAATTTTGGATTAGGATTTTCCTTTTCAAAATCTGGATCTACAATAATATAAACAGAAGCATTTTTAAGGTTTGCCGCCGTTGGTGCCTGATATAAAGTATTCGTTTTAAACCCCGAATTACGGAACTGATCTCCCCAAAATGAAAAACCACCATTCGGACGTTCATCCCATTTGTAGTGCCAAGATAAGTCGTTATTGCTTTGATCTTTCTTCACTTCGTTATTGAAATAAGAATCTAACACCACCGTTTTTCCTTTACCAGGTTTCGGCATTGCTGCAATTTCCATCTCGTTTAATGCTAGCAAAAATGCACCCACACCTTTTGGATCGTTTGTGATTACTCGCTCACTGATGTAATATTCATAAGTACCATCACGGTAAGGTTTACCACCTAAACCAGATACAGCAACTGTACCTTTTAAACTAATTTTACCAGGTGCATCTTGCTGCACAAACTCCTTCTGCATACCTTTGTAGGCTTTATCTGCTACTGCGAAATAAGAAGCAGGCAACCAGCCGTTTCTAACTGCTTTTGCAATGGTATACACAAACATTGACGATGCCGAAGCTTCTAAATAATTTCCTTTGCCAGTGGGCTTATCTAAAACATCGTACCATAAGCCTGTTTTTTGATCCTGTACTTTTTGTATTGCTACCGCAAAACGATTTAAGATACCGATGATTTCTTTTCTACGAGGATGACTTTCTGGAAAGTTCTCCAATACATCAACCATTGCCATACCGTACCAACCCATTGCCCTACCCCAGAAATTTGGCGATTTACCTGTGGTTTTATCTGCCCAAGCTTCTGCTTTAGATTCATCCCATCCGTGGTACAACAAGCCAGTTTTAGCATCTCGTGAGTTTTTCTCCATCCATACAAATTGGTTGGCGATATCATCGAATGCTTTCTCTTCCTTAACTAACGCTGCATATTCTGCGTAAAATGGCTGTCCCATGTACAAACCATCTAGCCACATTTGCCAAGGATAGATTTTCTTATGCCAAAATCCACCTTCTTTAGTACGTGGATGCTCCTTCAATTGGTCCCATAAAATGGTAGCCGCTTTGAAGTATTTTTTATTGCCAGTTACTTTGTACAAAGTCAATAAAGAACGGCCATTTTTAACATTGTCGATATTGTAATCGCTTTGCTTGTAGCGCTGAATATCTCCGTCTTTAGTTACAAAGAAATCCATGCTTTTTTGCATGTACTTGAAATACTCACCGTCACCAGTGCGCTTCCACAAACCATCAATACCTTCTAAAATCACACCTTGGTCGTAAGCCCATTTCACCCGTTTAGGATTAGCAGGATCTAGGTTCAAAGAATCTTTCCAGATTTCCATTACTGTAGCTGCCATTTGCTTCGACAACGGTTGCGTTTGCGCCGCTGCATTGAAAGACAAAATCGACGAAGAAACTGCTAAGACGCTGTATTTAAAAATCTTGTTCATGTACTATTTATTGATTTGTAATGATTTTTCTTGTGCTCCAGCTAAAAACTCAGCCTGCTTTTGTGCTTTAGAAACGTCTAAACCAGAAGTTTTGATATTGCTATTTCTATCGCCAGTAATTTTGAATAATAAATCAGCGCTGTTATAAGTAATATTCTTCAAGTTCACGTTATTTCCATTTTGGATATTGATTAACGGATTGCCATGCTCGATGGTCAATTTCACATTGCTTAGGTTAATGTTTTTACCTTCTTGAATGTCAATTCCTTTTTTAGATTTAATGTTGATGTTGCTTAAATTGATGTTCGCAATGCTCATTTCTGGCAAACCACGGACGAAAATTGCTTTTTCAGCACCATCACAAACTACGTTATCGATAAAGAAATCTTTAAAAACAGGCGTTTCTTCAGTTACTGGTAACAGCTCAACTTTAGGCGCATCGCGTTGATCGCCCACCAAAGCAATTGGATCTACCGCGGCATAATACATATCAAACAAGATCGCTTCTCCAGGAACTTCCATCATGTTAATGTTTTTGATGTGTATATTTTCTACCACGCCACCTCTACCTCTCGTAGTTTTGAAACGCAGGCCAATATCAGTTCCGATAAAAGTACAATCAGAAACGAAGATATTTTTAGCGCCACCGCTCATTTCACTACCGATCACAAAACCACCATGTGCATGGTAAACTGTACTGTTGCGGATAATCACATTCTCTGTTGGCATAGCACGTTTTCTACCCGCAGCATCACGACCAGATTTGATACAGATACCATCGTCACCTACATCGAAAGTACTGTTCTCTACCAATACATTTTTGCAAGATTCTATATCCAAACCATCTCCATTTTGTGCATACCAAGGGTTTTTAGCATAAACGTTTCTAATCGTTACATCTTCGCACATTAGTGGATGAATGTTCCAAGCCGCCGAATTTTGAAAAGTAACACCTTCCAACAAAACCTTCTTACAAGAAGTAAATACCAACAAATTCGGACGGAAGAAATCTTTAATACTATTGTAGTAATCTGCAGTTTTATCAGCAGTAATTTCTCCTGGATTACCTTTTATTTTCGAACCTTCCAACGCCCCTTGCGATGGGTACCAAGTCTTTTTATCTTCTGTCAGTACACCGCCAGAAGCTACCAAGTTTTTCCACTGACTTTCGGTCAATTTACTTTTCTTTACCATTCTCCAAGCATCACCGCCACCATCTACAATACCCGATCCGGTAACTGCAATATTAGTTTGGTTAACTGCCCATAATGGTGATTGGTTACGCATTTGAGGCAAACCTTCCCAGTTGCTTTTCACTAAAGGGTATTGACTAAAATCTCTCGTAAACTGCAAGATTGCATTAGCTTGTAAATGTAAATTCACATTGCTTTTTAACTCTACCGGACCCGAAATCCACAAGCCTTTTGGCACCAAAACTACACCGCCACCTTTTTTACTACAAGCTACAATGGCGTCATTAATGCTTTTGGTTATTAAAGTTACACCGTCACTTTTAGCGCCATAGTTTACAATATTGAAAGTATCCTTTTTAAAGGAAGTTTGGGCTACTACAGGTAAATTATCAAAAGAGTAAGCTTTCTTAGTGCTTTTCTGAGCCTGCGAAATCATTGGAACGGCAACTGCAAGTGCAAAGATTGAAGCAACAATTTTCTTCATGTTCATGTGTGTATTTATAAATGGTTTCTTTAAGTTGTGAGTTGAATTTTTTGTGTTACGAGCTCCTATAAATTTCTCCAAACCCGTAACTCATAACCCTTAACTCGCAACACTATTCTATAACAAGTCTACATAGTTTAAGGCAGTAAACGAACTAAAAGACCGAAAATAACTATGCAATCGTTGCCATTTTGCGAGATGTAAACGATAAGTTACAAGAGCCATCATTTCTGAAGTTTATGCTACTCTTTAAAGTTTTAGAAAAGCAATTCAAGTACTAGTCGGTTTATGCAGTCCTGCTTTCGCTCATAGTCCTCAGCTTCGTTACACTCAGCTTGCGGGCTAATCCGCTCAATCAGGTTTATTAACAAAGGTTCTTCTACTTGGCGACAAACTAAGATCCAGACAAATGACATGATTTTATCTGAAACAATTTTGACGTTACGTCTGAATTAAAAATAAAATTTTACAACTTTTTTGAGTAGGTTTGAAACCACATTTTCCTATATTTTCTCAAATCACAATTTAATTAATGCTGAAGTTCAATATTTTTAATTACGCAATCGTCTTCGTTTTACTTAACGCCAATAGTTTAGCTTGCAAAAAAGCTGATGAAGGGAACATTAGTGGAAATTCGAAAGATCAAACTAGAGACATTACGGTAAACCATATTTTATTGGGAAACCCTAGTAATGCCACTTATGAAATTGTTAACGCAGAGAATTATTTGTTAGAACAGTCTTACTTCATCAGCTCTTACAGCAGCAGTAAAGGTATTGCAAATTGGGTGAGTTGGCATTTAGAAGCAGAAGATCTAGGATCTGCATCTAGGCAGGATAATTTCAGAGCAAATACCAATTTACCTAATGGCTGGTTTATGGTGCAGAGCAACAGTTATTCGGGCTCGGGATTTGACAGAGGCCACATGTGCCCTTCGGCAGATAGAACCTCTTCTGTAGAAGCAAATTCGGCCACGTTTTTAATGACGAATATGATACCACAGGCACCGAGAAACAATCAAGGTCCGTGGGCGCAGTTAGAAGAATATACAAGAACACAAGTTAAAGCTGGCAATGAAGCTTACATCATTTCTGGCACGTACGGTTCTGGTGGTATTGGTAGTCAAGGCACTGTGACCTATACTTTAGCAAACGGTAAAATTAACGTACCCACGCACGTATGGAAAATCATACTCATACTGCCAATTGGAAGTGATGACCTGACAAGAATTAATAATGACACAAGAGTTATTGCGGTGATTATGCCAAACGAACAAACCATTGGCAGCAACTGGAAAGATTACCGAACCAATATCAAAGCTATTGAAACCAATACGGGTTATAATTTTTTGTCTGCTTTAAATGCTGGTATTAAAAACAGTTTAGCCCAAAAAACAGATCATCTATAAAAGAAATCATCCACAGATGCACAGACATCTTAATAAGAAAAATCTGTGCATCTGTGGATGAATATTAAGGAGAGAATTTACTACTACTTCTCTATTCTAAACCAATCGAAATCCGCATATCCACTATCGTTGGTCTGTTGCTCTCTTACTGCAAACAATCCCACTTTAGCACCAATCCATTTTCCTGGAGTTGCTTCAAAAACGTCTTCAATACTAGTAAAAGTTAATCCATCTTTACTATAGCTAAACTGACATTTGGCACCCTTCCCAACTTTCACTCTCAAATAAACATCTTTTCCATCTAGCTTAAGCAATTGCTTTTCGGTTTCCGCCTTGCCTTTATCAGCACTTTTACAAACTGAGTAAACCAAATACAATCCATCTTTCTTCGATTTTACAGCTAAATAAGCATAGCTTAATCCGTAAATGGTTAAACCAGCTTTCTCATTTTCCAATTTCGGATTTGCCGTAAAACTCAACTTTGTGGTTGCTGTAAATTCTTCTGTCGGGAACTTCTGCATCAGGATATTCGGCACATCCCAAAGGTTTTTAGCACTATCTGGAATTTTGGCAGTATATAACCTTAAGCTTCCTCTACTCGGATTTAAAAAAGACCAAGTAGCTACCGGATTTGCTTGCCATTGCCATTGCAAACCTAAATTGGTACCGTTAAACTCATCACTTTCGGCGGGTGTAAAAATTGCACTTGGCTTAGCAACAGTAGGCTTTTTATGAGTTAATACAGGTTCTCCAATGCCATCACCGTCTTTGTCGATACCAATTACGGGCCAATTGTTAATCCATTTCATTGGTTGTAAATGCACTACCCTGCCGTAAGCATCTTTATCCTGAAAATGCAGGAACCAATCTTCTCCGTTTGGTGTGTTAACCCAAGCGCCTTGATGTGGCCCATTGATAGGCGATTTACCTTGATCCATTACTACCTTACGCTCGTAAGGTCCGTACACATTTTTTGAACGCAACACCAACTGCCAACCGGTAGAAACTCCTCCCGCAGGTGCGAAAATATAGTAATAACCATTGCGTTTATAGAACTTCGGTCCTTCTAAGGTAGGATCTGTTTCATGACCATCAAATACGATTTTACCTTCTTCAACGGTTTTATCTCCAGCAGCATTCATTCGCTTTACCACTAACAAACTCTTGATTCCAGCTCTACTGCCAGCATAACCGTGGGTTAAATATACTTTACCATCTTCATCCCAAAGCGGGCAAGGATCGATTAACCCTTTACCGCCTTCAACTAAAACTGGAGCAGTCCAAGGGCCCAATATATTTTTTGCTTTAGTTAAATAAATGCCAAAATCGGGATCTGGGTAGTAAATGTAAAATTCACCATTATGAAAACGGATAGCTGGAGCCCAAACTCCATTTCCGTGTTGCGTTTTAGAAAAATGCTCGAAAGGAGGTTGTCTCTTTAAAGCATGACCAATCAACTTCCAGTTAACCAAATCAGTAGATTCTAAAATAGGAAGCCCAGGAACTGCATCGAAACTAGAGGCGATCATGTAAAATTTATCACCTACCCTAACTGCATCCGGATCTGAGTAATCAGCATCAAGCACTGGATTCTTATAATTCCCGTTTCCTAAATCGGAAACCCAAGTTTTTGAAACAGTTTGCTGCTGTGCATGTACAGCATTTAGGGAAAGAGCGGCTAACAACGTAAAGAGAGTTCTTTTCATCAGTTTATAATTTGGTTTACTATCTAGGCTATTTTAAACCTGTGTATTGTGTATTATGAGTTTTAATTTTTTCGCCTGTAGCTACAGTTATTTTACAGTTTTCAAAATCAATATTTTTGATGTTATACAATTCAATGCCTTTCTTAGCCTTGATATTTACATTCGTCATTTTTACATTCTCAATCGGAGATTCTGGCAAAGCCCAAATCTTTATCGCTTGCTCTGCATTGGTAATATTAACATTTTTTAATTGAATATTCTTATAAACAGGCGTATTTTGTGCAAACGGTTGCACAACTTCATCCAAAATTGTTTTCGGTTCTTTTGGATAATATTGAGAAATGAAGATTGGCCACTTCACATTTTTGATCTCAATATCTTGGTAAATAAGACCTTCTATTAACCCGCCCCTACCTCGTGTAGTTTTGATGCGTATCGCAGAAGTAGTTCCATCGAATGTACAATCACTCACCAATAGATTTTTTAATCCGCCAGTAGTAAAGCTACCAATTGATAAACCATGGCCGTAACCAAATTTGCAATTTCGTATAGTAATATTTTCTACTTCGGGTTCTCCTACTTTTTGATTTCTATTTCCAAAATTGATGGCGATATTATCATCACCAGTGGCAATACTACACTTCTCTATCAATGTATTTTTTGCTGAGATATTAATTCCATCTGTATTTCGAGATTTTTCTGGTGCTGATACTACGATATCGTGAATGTAAACCTCTTTACAGTTTTTTAATGAGATGTGTGTATTTGGTGGATTTAAGGTTGTAATTCCTGCAATTTCTAATCGTTCACAGTTATCAATAAATAACAATTGTGGTCTTCGGAAAGTGATTTCTTTAGCTGTAAATTTATCCCACCAAAGCTGCCCTTGACCATCTATAATTCCTTGGCCACTAATTTTAATATCGCCTACCTTCTTAATCGTAATAAAATTCAAGTAGCGTTCGTTAGCCGTTGGAAACGATTCAATATCATTTCTCAATTTAAGCACTGCACCTTTTTCGAATACCAAATTTGTTTTACCTTTTATTTCGATAGGACCACACAAATAAATACCCTTAGGTACCAACAAGCTACCACCAGTTTCTGCGGTTTTATTTAATGCATTTTGAAAAGCTTCAGTATTCAAGGTCTTGTCATCGCCTATGGCTCCAAAATTAAGAACATTGTAATTATTTGTTGGAATTTGCGGTGCAACAGGCTTTTGTGCCTGTAGCAAAAATGCATTTAGCACAAGCAACGTAATAAGTAATCTTTTCATCGTTAATAAAGCTTCAGAATGGCTTATAAATGGTTTAATTGTTCAGAAGAACCATACAAACTTAACCGACACATCAAAAAATAAGGTTCAAAAATTGATTAAAGAGGTTTAAAATCTGAGCAGCCACACGTGACGACCTGAAAAATCAATCTAACTAAAAAGGCGAATGGTTTCCATCCGCCTTATGCTATAGTTTAAATTATTTATACTGCGCTTCAGTGATTGTTTTCACCAAACTATTGATATAAACTTCTATGTTATCATAACCAGAACTCAAGTCTCTACCGTTAGCATTGGCTTTATTCGGATCTAATTTGTTAGCGATTTCCCAAGCATCTGGCATTCCGTCACCGTCAGTATCTTTTAATACTGCGGTTTGATTTAATTGAGGCCAACCACCTACGTCTGTTTGTGAATCGATAATACCTAGTCTACCTGTTTTAGAACCTGCATAGGTATTTGTTCCATTTTTCACTTCTGTAGTTACTCGAGTATCTACAGCATCACGCTTATAACTAGCTCCACTATAAAGTAAAACCATATCATAGGCCTGTTGAGCAGTATGAATAGTAATTGCTTCTGCAGTAAACGGATTGGACATTTTTGCCAAATTAAAATTAGCAGTACTAAGTCTAGAATCCGCATTTACCCCTCCATTCCAATTATCAGTTGTTACTGCGGTACTATTGGTTACGATATTGCCAGCTACGTAAAACTTACCATAACCTGGCGAATAAGTAGCCACATTATCTGTTTCCATAGAAATTTGCATGATACGATTTCTATTTGTCGATGCTGGTCCAGCTTTATAATAGTTATTAACGATATTATATTCGCCATTTTCGCCGCCATAGCTGCTATTTGCGCCCCAGTTATAAATTACGTTATTTCTATAATCAACTTTGTCAATTCCAAAAGGGCTGTTTCCTGTTCCAGAACGGCTACCACCATCAAAGCGAGGATTGCGGCTATTGTGATGTGCCAGCAAATTGTGATGAAAAGTAGCACTTGAACCACCCCAAATAGCGCCATAACCATGATCATCTTTTTCGTGGAAAGACTTATTTAAGCTCTCCGATAAAATGCACCACTGCATCGTAAAGTTTTTATTGGCATAAAATGACGAACATTCGTCAATAGACCAGCTCATTGAACAGTGGTCTATCACGATATTTTCTCTTTGTCTTCCCCATAACGCATCTTGTTCATTTCGCGTTAAATCTCCCATACGAAATCTCATGTAACGAATAATTACGTTATTCGCACTCACATTCATTTCATAGTCTTGTATACAGATACCATCTCCTGGTGCAGTCTGACCCGCAATAGTTACATCTCCATTGCTAATCTGTAGCCTGCTTTTCAGTTGGATATTTCCTGAAACTTCAAAAACGATAATGCGCTTACCACTTGCAGCAATTGCTTCTCTCAAACTTCCCGCACCAGCATCATTTAGGTTCGTCACTTTAATAACTCTGCCTTCTCTACCGCCAGTAGCTATTTTACCAAAACCTTCTGCCCCTGGAAAAGCAATCGCTGTTTCCTGTACCTGAACTGGTTTATCTACACCAGTATTAGTTCCGCCGCCATTATCAGCTGGCGCTTCCGATTTTTTAGAGCAACTTAACAGAATAAATGCACCTGTTAAGAAACATAAGGGTGTTCTTCTCATCTTGATTAATTTGAATTTGGCAACCATTTACCTGCACCTGAAAAGATATTTTTCAAAGTATACTTTTTGAATTCCTTTTTAGTTAACTGGTGCGACCAATCTATTCGCTGTTCTTTCACAAAGCCAGGACCGAATGAGCCATACTCAGCATAGTAAGTCTGTTTGTGGTTATCATTCTTATTCCACACACTCCAACCTTGTGGCAAAATATGATCGCCCATTTCTGTATTAATGAAAACCGTTTTTGCGAATGGTCGCCACGGACGACCCAAATAAACTTTCTTGAACGTTGGTTCAGCAGTTAATTTACAGTTGAAGAATACGAAACCAAAAGCTTGCCCTTCGGTAGTTGAAGCCGCAGTGATGTAGGAATTCTTTTTACTGTGAATATGGCAACGTTCAAAAACTACGGTAGCAGCTCCGAAAATGAAATCTGTCGTTCCTTCGATGTAACAATCAACGTAGTATTGTCTACTGGTATCTGCCGATGGAAACAAAGTGTCTTGGTTACCGAGAATTTTGCAGTTCTTGATCACTACTCGATCTGCCTCTACATGTAAAGCCACCGCTTGTCCAACTGGACCAGCTGAATTTTCAAAAGTTAAGTTTTCAGCAACAAAATCATTTCCTTGCACCAAAACAGAATGTGAAGTATAAGTATTGATTGCTCCTTTGCCAGAATAATCATCGTAAGTAATGATGGTGTTTTCCTTATCTTCACCAATTAATCTAATTCTGATTTTTTGTGCAGGTATGACTAGTTTTTCTTTGTAAACACCTTTTTTGATGTAAATTTTAACTTGTACATCGCTGTAATCGCGAACGGCCATCACCGCTTCTTGGATGGTTTTGTACTGGCCGCTGCCATCTTGGGCTACGGTAAGCTCCTTTGGATAATCTTGTGCAAAAGAAAATCCAATAGTTGATAACAAGTATAAAAATAAGATTAGCTTTTTCATTTTTGCTTTTAAACCATTTAAGGCGTACGAGTTGATTCAAGCAATTAGCTTGAGTTATGTACGATTAACCAGTTAACCTAGTCGACAATTAACGTTAATTAGGCAACCAACCATTAAAAATTTTCTCTATTGAGAAGTTTTCATTCGCCTCTTTTTCTGTTAATTGGTACGCCCATTTTACACGAGCTTTATCATTAGCTCCTACACCTTTACTTTTATACTCAGCGTAGAAAGTAGTCTTTTCAGCATCAGGTTTATTCCAATTGTGCCATCCTTCAGGTTTTACTTGTTTGCCTAAATCGCAACCGATAAAAACAGTTTTGGCAAAAGGTCTCCAAGGCCTGCCTAAAAAGAATGAAGCTTCTGGCGCATCGCCATGAATTTTACTGTTGATGAAAACGTAGCCGTATTTTGTGCTATCTGGCGTTGATGCGGCAGTATAATAACCTGCTTTTTTTCCGAAGATTTCACATTCGTCAAACACAGCAGTGGATGAACCAAAAATGAAATCTACCGTACCTTCGATATAGCATTTGTAGTAATATTGTCGACTGGCATAACCGTAAGTGTATAAGGTATCTTGAAAACCCAACATCCTACAATTGAAGAAACGTGCCTTATCTCCAGCTACAAATAGCGCTACCGCCTGTCCAACCGGACCTGCAGAGTTTTGAAAGGTAATGTGATGTGCAGTGAATTGCGGTCCATAAACGTAAAAACTTGACGAACCAGAAGTTCCCTTCTCTTCACCGAACAGATTCTTCTTCTGTGCCCAATCATCGTAAGTGAGGATAGTTTTTTCTACACTCTCTCCTATTAACGTCACCATTTGCTTTGAGGCAGAAAGGTTAAGTTTTTCTTTGTAGGTTCCGTTTTTAATGAAGATAGTTGTAGTTACTTTTCTAAAATCTGGTACTGCATTTAATGCTTCTTGTACTGTTTTGAAATTTCCAGAACCATCTTGTGCAACTATAAAATCGTATTTCGTATCACGAACAGAAGCTTTAACAAAAAAGCAATTCAACAATAAAACAATTACACAATAAAACAATTTCTTCATCATTCTTATAGTTTTTTCATTGCATCAAACACTAATTGTGCTACTGCTTCTGCTCCTGCTTTTTGGAAGTGTGTGTTGTCCTTTTGTCCTTCTGGATAAGCTTTGTACAAACCTTTATCAAAATTCATGAAGTAGTTGCTTGTAACATACTCTTGTCCTTTCGCTGTAAAAGCATCTATAGAAAGTTGGGTTAAATCAATCAATTTCACATTCAATTCTTTTGCTATTTCTTTTACCGCATTAGGATATTCTCCATGTACATTAGATAGTTTTCCTTCTTTCCATGGATAGTTCCTATTCACTGGAGTTAACAAAATTGGTGTAGCTCCTTTTTCTCTAGTTTGGTTAACGTACAAGCGCAAAAATTCTTTGTAACCCTCAATATTTACATAACGTTCAGTTTTATCTACTGCTGCATCATTATGCCCAAATTGCATCATCACGATATCACCTTTTTTCAATTTGGTATAAACTTCCCTCCATCTTCCCTCTTGAAAAAATGTACGGGTACTTCTTCCGCCTTTGGCTCGGTCGTCGACAAGTACACTATCAGTTTTAACTAAATTTTTAAGCTCTTTAATACTATTTTGGTTAAAAAATGGCTGAAAAGCTTGACCCCAACCGAATAGCGGGTGCCTTTTCTCCATGTAATCGGGTTCTAATTGATAGTTTGCTACGGTAGAATCTCCTATCAAATAGATTGTAGTAATCTTTTTGATTGGTTTAAATGCAAAAAATGCTGCTGTTATTATTAAAGCTCCTATTTTTAGTTTTCCGTTCATTGTTATTTTTTCAAATATCTCACCAAACTTATTTTTGTTTCTTTGATTCCTTCAACCACTAATCCAGCCACTTCTTTTGCACCTTCTATGTTCAAATGTGTATTGTCTTTTACACCATTTGGATAATTCACGTGTCCGCTATCTAAGTGATTAAACAGTTTGATGGAACCTTGCTCTCCCAAAGAAACGAGTAATTTTTCCGTCTTTCTATGCATATCTATCAAAGGCACTTTTAGCGAATCTGCCACTTTTCTAACCACATCTGGATAACCTTTATGCGAATCTGCAAAAACACCTTTTTTAAAACTTCTACGCATGATCGGTGTTAACAACACTGGATTGGCTTGTTTCTCTCTAGCTTGATTGACAAATAGAATTAGGTTCGATTTATATTCTTCTAAAGTTGTTCCTACGCCAGGCTTATCAATTTTCTCATCGTTATGTCCAAACTGGATGAAGACAAAATCACCAGCTTTCAGCTTTTCTAACACACCGTCCCATCGCTTTTCATTGATAAATGATTTGGTACTTCTGCCATTAGCAGCCTTATTAACTATGGTTACATTATCATCGAAAAACTCGTCGATCCGCATCCCCCAACCATTTTCTGGCAAAGCTTTTTCGGTTTTATTTGCGGCAGTAGAATCGCCGATGATGAACAAGGTTGTTTTATCTTTTTTCAGCGTAAAAGATATTAAGATCAATAAAAGTGGAATAAAAGTTAGATATGTTTTCTTCATAAAGGATATAAAAAAGATGGGGTTTCCCCCATCTAGCTTATATAAACCAAAATTCATTAAAATGTCCAACGTGGATCTCCGATTGCTCTTCCACTAGTACCAGCAGTTCTTAACGGTGATACTTCAGGAAGTGTAAAATCAGTTGTATTACCTGTCCAAGGTAAATCTAGCTTTGTAACGCTACTTTGAGTTGCCGTAGCAGGAAAGGTTAGCTCAGTACCTCCCGTAGACGCATTGGTAAATTTATAAAAATTATTATTTCTTATAATTGTTGACGAACCAGTACCAGTAGATCTCACCGCTGCAGTTGCGATAGTCGCTGCCAATTTAGGGGTATTTGCAACTATACTGTTTTCTAAAGTGAAACTTATCGGATTAGTATTAGCGTCTAGTAATGCATATCTTGATGTACCCCCGAATCCGTAACCATTTAATGTAGATTGAGCTATCTTAATTATTGGAATATTTGGAGCGGCAAGTAAAGTATTAGCTGTAATTAAACCTGGTCCAGAATCGTAAATTGTCGATTTAGTAATTGAAAAATTATTAAAGATCAATTCATTCAAATGAAAAATATGATACGCTGAAGATATTCCTCCAATGGCATATATCTTACTGTTGTGAACAGTAAGATTATTCATTTTATAATCACCATTATTACCTCTATCCGTACGTATAAAAGAAACAGCAATATTACTAACTACCGATTTTTCGATTACCATATCAGCAAATGTAGCCGGAGCACCAATCAGATTTAGGAAGTACTGGGAATTTCCTAGTAATCCATCCAATGAGACTCTTGAAAAAGTAATTCCCGCACCATTCCCTTCAAAATCAAATTGCTTTACATTAATTTTTACATTTGCTTGGTTTCCTGAAATACCTTTAATCGTAATTTTCTTACCACTAATTAGCGTGGTTGCAACACTTAAATCGTAAGTGCCATCATTTAATCCAATTACATCGCCATTAGCTGCATTTGAAACTTGTGCAGCTAAATTATCTCCACTGTTTAACATTACTGTATAGTTAGTAACCGATAGCGTAGTAAAAGAAGAAAATCCAACACTTCTAGTTCCGATAAAAATCTCTACGCTATATGAAGTAGCTGGAGTAAGTCCAGTAACAACTTTTTCTTTTCCTGCAGCATCAGTGGGAGTAAGAGGAACCGTTATAGAGTTGCCATTTGCAGGTTTTAAAACCAAAGAAGATAATCCAATAGTTGGAATATAATTTATTGTAGCTTCCGTTTCTTTAATTTTATCTTCGTTAACCTCTTTCATTAATTGCAAACCTGTAATCTGAAATGTAGAACTGATGGTATATTTAGACTCAGGTTGATCTTGAAAAGCGTTCGCTTTTACCCTAGCATAATATAAAGTTCTTGGCTGCAAATTCTCGTCTGTTACCGTTGCGCCTGCGGTATCTACTACTTTTGTAAATGCAATAGTTGAAAACGCTTGATCAGTAGAAAAATCTACTGTATATGTTAACGGTTTCCCTGCACTTAAAATCGGTACAGGCCATTTCAATTTAGCAGAAGATTGCCCTGCAGAAATTGAAATTTCTCCAGCTTTAAATAGACGAGCAGGTTCTAAATTCTCCTCTTCATTTTTTTTACAAGCTATTAGAACAAAAGTCGCCATTAAAACAAATAGCAAGCTTTTAAACATATGATATTTAGTGTTATTTTTCATTTCATTTAGTATTAAAGACCTACGTATCCGAAATTTTGATTCATGTTCGTATTCTGATTCAAAACAGTTTTAGGATAAGGGAACAATTCTTTTTTATTTGCTTCGAAATAAAATGCAAATCCAGTAGAAGTACTAGTTAACTGATTTTCTGTAGTTAACGACTTTCTCCAATTTTTAGCTGTATAACCTGATGGTGTACTTGCCTGACCCAGTTGATATAAAACTACACTTGCTGGTCCGCCAAATAAATCCAGACTCTCTACTTCGTCTTTACTTGAAGTCAGGTTGTAATTAGATTCTTTATTATAAACAATCTCTGGTACGTTAGCGTAAGCTCCCGCTCCAGCTATTAAATCAGCTAATTTTATTCTCGTTTGTCTAAATACTTCGTCTATTTTATTCCATCTAATTAAATCAAACTTTCTTACAGCCTCACCACCAAATTCTAATAGACGCTCTTTACGTATAGCAGTGAAAAAACCCTCATAGTCTTGTGGTATGCTTGACAGCGGAAAAGGATTTAGCGCTGAGCCTCCATAAGCTCTGTCTCGCACCTGTTGTAGATATTTCTTTGCATCTTCCGATGGCGATTGCCTAATTTCATTATCAGCCTCTGCAAACATTAATAACACATCTGCATATCTAATGATTGGCCAATTTACTCCAAGTGTTTGAGAAGTTGAACTGTTATTAAAAGCAGTCCAAGATTTTCTAAATTTCGCATCAGTCATGTTATTTAAGGTATTAATGACTTTTTTCGAAGTTCCATTGATTTCAAAAACACCAATAGTTACGTCTCTTCTTAAATCTCTTTTATCAAATTCATAGAAATAAGTAGGTATAGCATTCATACCTCCGCCGCCTTGTCCATAGCTAGATCCCGAATTAAAACGAACTCCATTGTAGTAGCCTAATTTACTATCTGTATTTGCGTTACCACCGAAAGCAGCAACTTCAAAAATCAATTCTCTTTCAGTATCAACTCTGGTACCGTGTAATGATTTAAATATGTTTTCATATACTAGATTTAATCTGTGCTCTCCACTGTTTATAATATCCGTACACTCATCAAGAGCTATTTGATAGTATTTCAAATAATCGCTTCTACGTTCCATCATTTTGCTTTCTGTACGTAAAGAATATCCACCTCTCGCTAAAGAAATTCTAGCTCTAAGCCCTTTTACGGCACCTTTAGTGATACGAAAACTTCCGTATTCAGGAAATTGACTTCTCCAAGGAACTAAAGCTTCTGCTATTTTCAAATCTTCGATGATTACATCATAAGTTTGATCTCTATTAGCATTTCCTGGAAGAAGCGTTTCTTCGTCGATTGCCGATTTGAAACGTTGCGGTACATCGCCCCAATTACGAATTAACTCATAATAGAATTGAGCTCTCAAAGTCAAAGCCTCACCAAGATAACGCTTCATCGCATCTTGTTCTGCTGCCGTACCATTAGTGTATAGTCTTGATTGTGGAATACCTTTAATACATAAATTTGCTCTTTCAATCCCAGCGTATAGCTGAAAAAACGGGTTAATTAAGTCTGTATTATCTGGGCTTGCTCCATACATACTTAACCCTCTACGATCTGCCGCACCATAACTTCCAGATGTTCTAAAATCATCTGCAGAAATGCCGAATAATGTAGAAATCCTACTACCATAGCCGTTATCTCCAATAAGCCTGTTGTAGATACCTATAACAGCGGTATTAGTTGATTTTAGGCTACTGAATACTGCCTCTTCTGGAGATGTAGAATCCGATTCAAAATCTAAAACTTTTTTACACGATGGTGTTACTATTGCTACTCCAATAGCAAAAACTAAAAAAGCAGCTTTTATTGATTTAATTTTCATTGTCTTTTAAAGTTTAAATAATTAAAATGCCATGTTAATACCTGCTAATACAAATCTACTACGTGGATAAGCGGCATAATCAATTCCTGGCGTTAATGGATTACTGCGACGGGTGTTAGCCTCTGGATCGTAACCTGTATATTTAGTAAACGTGTGTAGGTTGTTAACAGTTGCATACACTCTTAGCTTAGAAATAAAACCCGATTTTTTCACCAAAGAAGTTGGCAAAGTATAACCTAAAGTAACATTGGTAATTCTTAAGAAAGAACCATCTTCAACAGCGTAAGAAGTTAAAGTATAATTACCCAAAGTAGGCGTCCACATGGTGGTGTTGGCGTTCATCTGTGTCAATACAGTTGGATCAGTTACCTTAACGCCATTTGCATCAAAATTTCTCCATCTATCATTCATCACAGATAGCAGGTTGTTATCTTTTACATTGAACTGTGATGTAAATTCAACTTTATTTGCATTATAAACTTTATTACCAAGAGAGAAGTTCATGAAAATATTCATATCAAAGTTTTTATAGGTAAACTGATTTGTAAAACCTCCAGTCACTTTTGCTTGTGAATTTCCTAAAACTGTCTTATCGTTATCACCTATAAGCATACTGCTACCGTCAGAAAGCTTTTTAACTTTCATGTCACCTGGCTGAGGTTCTCTATTTCCTAGCAACGCTCTTGCATTAGCTACATCTGGTTTTAAAGTATAAGTATATACTCCTGTTGTGCTATTTTGTGTGTAATTAAAATCATTTACAGTATAGCGTCCATCCGAAACGAAACCATAAAATTGACCTACAGGACCACCAACTTGTACTAAGAAATCTGCTAAACTATTTACCCAACCAGATTCTGTTACATAAGACTGTAAGCCTGTTTGTAGTCCTAATATTTTATTTCTGTTGAAGGCAAAATTTAAACCAGAGCTGTAACTAAAGTTTTTAGTTTTAGCAACCACACCATTTAACTGAATCTCTAAACCTTTGTTACTCGTTTTACCCACATTTTGCTGCTGATATCTGTAACCATTAGTTGGAGATATATCTGCTCTTAGCAATAAGTCGTTAGTTCGGTTTTCATATAAATCGATACTTGCTGACAACCTATTTCTAAACAACTCTATATCTAAACCAAAGTTAGCTGAGATGTTCTTCTCCCAAGTAATTAAAGGGTTAGCTAAGAAATCGCCAGCAATTAAACCAGTAACCACCGAGCCATCATTTGCAGCATAACCACCATCTGTAGAGCTCGCTTTATATAAGGTTAAAAATAAATCTTGACCGATTCTATTATTTCCAGCAATACCATAACTAGCTCTAACTTTAAAATTATTCAACCATTTTAAATTTAAATCTTTAATAAAAGATTCTTCAGAAGCTCTCCATGCAATTTGTCCCGACGGGAAATCTCCCCACTTTCTACCATCTGCAAAAAACGAAGATCCATCCCTTCTGAAATTGAATGTTGCCAAATATCTGCCCTTATAATTGTATGAAGCCCTTCCGAAGAAAGAAAATTGGCGAGAACCACCCATTAGAGATGTAGGCTTATCCTGTACGAGTCCCGCTGGAGGCTCTGCTTTTTGGATACTTGCGAAAGCCTCATCAGCTGTGATATCCTCAGGAAACCATTTAGTTGTACTTCCATTTGACCTACTGTTAATAATATTTAATTCTTGCCCAACTAACACATCAAGACTATGATCTGATCCTAAATTAGGTTTGTAATTAAGCGTATTTGTATTAAGCACTGTATTTAAAGCCGAATTTTCTAATACAACTACTGGCATAGAGGCATTTGACCTAGCGACGTTAGATATCGGTCCACTAAATGCATTTACACGTCTATCAGTAAAGTTCATACCAATTTGAGATCTCAAACTTAAATTTTTAAGTATTTGATAATTCACATAAGCACTGCTGATTAAGTCGTTTTTATAATCGTACTTTAATTCCTGGTGCGCTAATGTAACAGGATTGGATAAAGCCGTAACGTTAAAGTCAGCATCAAATAAATCCCCTGAATCTCCACCACCAGAATAAGGTTGGTAACGAACTGAATTTCTTAAACGGTTATTACCTTGAGACTGTGTGCTTGTAGTACCCGCTCCATCTACACGTTGGCGGCTGTAACGTACATTTACACCAGTACGGATTTTATCTGAAATTTTATGATCAAAGCGAAATGAAGCAAAAGTACGTCTGAAACCAGACTCTAACATAATTCCATCTTCATTAACATTATTCAAGGTGAAATTGAACGTGGTAGTTTTTGTACCACCGGAAAGATTTAAAATTTGAGTATTAGAAAAAGCTTGTCTGCCAAATACCCTATCTTGCCAATCTATATTTTTTACATTTTTATAGATATCTAAATCTTCGTAAGTGCCATATCTTTTAGTAAAAGTATCCTTAACATCTTGTGCAGTGTTGTTATTATAAAGCTCATATTGATACATCACATACTCATATGGATTCATTACATCAAGCTTATTTACAATTTGTCTAGCACCAGCGTAGGCATCAAAAGAAACCATTGTCTTTCCATCTTTACCACTTTTAGTAGTAATAATAACTACGCCATTAGCTCCCCTACTTCCATAAATAGCTGTAGAAGCCACATCTTTTAATACGTCGATACTTTGAATTTCATTTGGAGATAACATAGAAAGCGCATTTTCTACTTGTACTCCATCTACGATGTATAATGGGGAGTTATCGCCAGTTAAAGAACTTCCGCCCCTAACCCTGATTTGAATTTCGGCACCTGGAGCACCTTCGGAAGTAGTTACAGTCACACCTGCTAATTTTCCAGCTAAGGCTTCTGCAGCTGTTCCAACTGGAAAATCAGCTAAATCTTTAGCAGTGATAGAAGAAACTGATCCTGTTAACGCTTCTTTTTTAACAGTACCGTAGCCGATGTTAACGATTTTAACTTCATTTAAAGACGTAGAACTTTCTTCTAAAGCAGTATTAACTTGAGTCTTCGTACCTACTTCTACTTCAGTTTCATTGTAGCCTATAGACTTGAAAACTAGAATAGTATTTCCTGTAGATGGGACACCTATTTTGTAGGTACCATTTCCATCTGTTGACACAGCTACCTTTGTTCCTTTAATTGTTACGGCAACACCAGGAATTGGAGATCCGGTACCCTTTTCGGTTACCTTTCCTGTTACTGACCTCGTTTGCGCTTGAACCAGCTGAATGCCAATAGCCAATACACAAAAAAACAGCAAGATTTTTTTCATACAATATGGTTAAATTTGGTTATATGCAGATGGTTTTAGAACCATCCATTAACAATTCTACAATGTTTTTTTAAGATATGGGGTTACTGCCGTATTATAAATTTATGCAATCGTTCCCGATAACGTTGCCAAACTCACGTAAAAATTATATCTTTAATACTATGGATAAATAGTGCTATTTTTGAAGAACACTTTTAAGATAGCCAGCTACCTAATTATACTCGTTTATTATATGTTTGAGCCCGTTACCATTAAAGATATTGCTAAAGCACTTAGCCTTTCTACTTCTACTGTTTCAAGAGCTTTAAGGGATACTTACGAAATAAGTCCAGCGACTAAAAAACTGGTAACAGATTATGCAAAAGAAATAGGCTACAAACCTAATCCAATTGCCTTAAGCTTAAAAGAACGCAGGAGTAAATCTATTGGTGTGGTAGTAAGTGAAGTGGCGAACAGTTATTTTTCTCAAGCAGTAAACGGCATCGAATCTATTGCCTACGATAAAGGTTACCATGTTATCATCTCTCAAACGCACGAATCTTACGAACGCGAAGTAATTAACGTTAACCACTTAGCTTCTAGATCCGTAGACGGACTACTCATTTCATTATCTTCGCAAACTGAAGATGTTTCTCACATTAAATCGCTACATGATAAAGGCATGCCCATTGTTTTCTTTGATCGCGTAGCGGATGAGATCATTACAGACAAAGTAATAGCAGACAATGAAAAAGGCGCCTACAATGCTACGGTGCACCTTATCAAATCTGGTTACAAAAAAATAGCGCATTTAACTAGCTCTAGCCACCTTTCTATCAGTATTGAGCGCTTAACTGGCTATAAAAAAGCATTAGCTGATCACGGCATCGCTTTTAAAGAAGAATATCTCAAATATTGCCCACACGGTGGAATGTTATATGAAGAAACTGAAACCGCAATTAAGGAATTACTTTCTTTAACAGACAAACCCGATGCCATTTTTGTAGCTGGAGATCGACTAAGCACAGGATGTTTAAGTGTCTTCAAAAACTTAAATGTAGAAGTTCCAAAAGATATGGCGATTGCTGGGTTTAGTAATTCTGATGTACTGGATTTATTTAATCCTTCACTAACTTCTGTTAGACAGCCAGCTTACGAAATTGGTCAGCTAGCCACCGAAATGCTCTTAAGGCTTATCGAAGCAAAATATCCCATTGAGGAATTCGAAAAAAAGGTATTAGATACGAGTTTATTTATCAGGTAAATTAGTGAGGCAGTTTGTAAGCCTGTCTAGCCAATAACTTCCAATCTTTCCCTTGCTTTTGCCAAACTAGCATAATACCAATATGCACCTCCCCTGGCTTACCTCCATCATTTGTTGTGGCGTGTAATTCATGGCGAACAACACCAGTTTTCCCCGTAACTTTTACCGTTTGGTTTTTCAACTCGATAGTTACAAAATCTGATTTACCGCTAGCTATAGTTTCAACGAAAGTTGCCTTATCTTCTACTTTTCCACCAGAGTGACCGTAACTTAAATCATCAGCAGCAACTTCCTCTAATGCTTTTTGATCTCCGCTAATCATTGCATTTTTTAGTTTATCTACAGCAGCAGTTAAGCTTTGCTCCTCTTTATTTTGTGCGTATAACATTGTTGATGACATCAGCAATAAAGCCAGAATTATTTTTTTCATTCTAAATCAAGTGAAAAACAAAAAAGGGATAATCAGCAAAAATGTGCCGCATATCCCTTTTTAATCGATTATTTATTTTTTAGTAAGTCTCTAATTTCAGTAAGCAATATTTGTTCTTTAGTTGGTGCAGGTGCAGCAGATGGTTTAGCTTCCTCCTTTTTCTTCATTCTATTTACAATTCTTATGATGATGAAAAGTACTAAAGCTACAATGATGAATGAAATAACTTGAGACAAAAAATTACCATATTTAATTGCTGTTCCTGGAATGGTAAGTGCGCTTAGGTTATCTAAATTAGCAGCTTTTAATGCTGGAGCCAACACAGCTGGCGTAATTACATCTTCAACCAATGAAGAAACAATTTTACCAAACGCAGCACCGATAATAACACCGACAGCTAAATCTATCACGTTGCCTTTCACAGCAAAATCTTTGAATTCTTTTACAAACCCCATGTAAATCTTGTTTTTAGTTTTAAAATCAAATTTTAGTTAATGTAAACTTAGTCAAAAGAACATTAATTAATCAAATTAACCAACAAAATTATAAAGCATTTGTTTATTTTTGAAAACTCGTTTAATCCCATTTATGCTAAAACAACATCTTCAACAAAAGCTATTACAGAAACTATCTCCTCAACAAATTCAATTTATCAAATTGTTGCAGGTTCCAACGGTAGCTTTAGACACCCGCATAAAAGAGGAATTGGAAGAAAATCCAGCTTTGGAAGACTCTAGCTTGATTACCTTAGACGAGCCTAAAGGCGAATATGATGACCTTCAGGACGACAAAGAGGATTTCGATAGCGAGCGCAGTGAAGAAACTGGCATGGATGAATTTAATGTAGATGATTATTTACAGGACGATTCTACTAATGATTACAGTACATCTTACAGCAACGGTGATGATGACGAAGAGAAAAAAGAAACGCCAATAGCTATTGAGACTACTTTTTTCGAAAGTCTACAACAACAACTAGACCTACTCCCATTATCTGATCAGGATTTTATAGTTGGCAAGCAAATTATAGGCAGTTTAGATGATGATGGCTACTTACGTAGACCAATTACATCTATGATTGACGATTTAGCTTTTTCTCAAAATGTGATGGTTGAAGAGGAAGATGTTTTGGAAATGCTAAGATTAATCCAAAGTTTCGACCCTCCTGGAATTGCAGCTAGAGATTTGCAAGAATGTCTTTCTTTGCAATTGAAAAGAAAAGACCCCTCTAATCCTTTGATTAAAAAGGCTATAGATATTGTAGAATTTCATTTAGATGAGTTTACACGTAAACACTACGATAAATTAGAAAAAGCTGTAGGTTTAAATAGTGAGGAGCTGAAAGAAGTTGTTGCAGAAATCTTGCGCCTTAATCCTAAACCAGGGGATTCGAACCAAGTAACAACTAAGCAAATGCAGATCATTCCTGATTTCCATATCAGTAACAATGACAGCGTTTTAGTGCTTACCTTAAATGCGAGAAATGCGCCAGAGCTACGTGTAAGTCGTTCTTACATGGATATGTTCGATCATTATGATAAAGCTTCCCAAAAAGATAAAAAGATGAAGGAAGCGGTGCAGTTTGTAAAACAAAAACTAGATTCGGCAAAATGGTTTATCGATGCAATTAAACAAAGACAGCAGACTTTGTTAAAAACGATGAATGCCATTATGCATTATCAATATGAATATTTCCTAACGGGAGATGAACGTAAGCTACGTCCAATGATTTTAAAGGACATTGCCGATAAAATTGGAATGGATATTTCTACCGTTTCGAGGGTGGCAAATTCTAAATACGTACAAACGGAATTCGGAACTTTCCTACTCAAATCTTTCTTCTCTGAGGCTATACAAACCGAAAGTGGAGAAGAAGTTTCTAACAAGGAAGTGAAGAAAATATTGGAAGACTGTATTGGCAAAGAAGATAAACGCAAACCTCTTGCTGATGAACGTTTAACCGAAATATTAAAAGAGCACGGCTATAACATCGCCAGAAGAACAGTGGCAAAATATCGTGAACAGATGAATATTCCGGTAGCTAGGTTAAGAAAAGAGCTCTAAAATAAAACTCTTAGCGTTAACTCGTGAGAACCCGATGAAACCGTACTAAGCCCGGAAGTGGTATAATCGTAAGCGTAGCCTACACCAACCATTTTGGCTACGTTAAAACCTACATTACCAAAGAACGCATCATTTTTTCGGTAACCACCACCTATCCAAAAATTATTTCGGTATGCAAATTTCATACTTAAATCAAAAGCTTTGGGCAAGGGGTTTACCGCCTTTAACATCAACGAAGGTGTCACCGAGAAATCGTTATTTATCCAAAACTGATAACCAGCGGTCAGGAAAAAGTGGGCAACTTCTTTTCCAACGGTAAAATCTCCATCGAAAGCTATTTTATTTTTAATAATCTGTTGCATCGATGCGCCAACATAAAAATTTGCACCATAATAGTACAAACCAGCATTTAAATCTGGGGTGTATTTATTAATTTGAGATGAAGCTCCAATTACGGCATCATCAGCTTCTTCAAAAACTAAAGACTGCCCATCTATACCTAACCTATTAACACCCACTCCTACTCCAACAGATAGATTTGTTCTTTCGCCAATTGAAATATGATAAGCATAGGTAAGATTTCCAGTTACCCTACTTAACGGCCCAGTTTTATCGCTCAAAAACACCACACCAAAACTATGATGAGACATAGACGAACTATAATCGTACATATCATCTTTAGTTTCAGGCTCTGTAACCCCTAAATCGCCTCCTCTGTAAGTAGATAAATCGCCTGCAAATGAAACTGGGGTACTAAAAGTGACATATCCAGTTTTTGGTGCATCTTTTAAACCTTGCCACTGTGTACGCACTCCCAATCGCAAATCTAAGCCACTGTTGATACCAGTAACAGCAGGATTTAAAACAGACATATTCTGCAAATACTGCGAATAATGAGGTCGCTGCTGAGCAAAAGCGTTGCAAAACATCAGCATAAAGCAAATTATAACAGTTACTTTTCTCATCTTAATATTGTAACTGATCCTGTATATTTCTTCTTTCCATTGTTTGGTTCAATAATATAGTAGTAAACTCCAATAGGTAAATCTGTACCATTTAATCTTCCGTCCCAAGGAGTGTTGTAAGGTGCTGCTTCAAAAACCTTTTGTCCGTAGCGATTAAATATAGTTATGTTTCCCTCTGTAAACGATTCTAAATATTTGATATTCCAAGTATCATTTTTTCCATCTCCATTTGGACTGAAAACATTTGGAATAAGCGGCTGTTCATGTACCGTTACCGTATAATCATACACTAGCTCGCAGCTATTAGAGGTAACAGTTAAGGTATATCGCGTTGTTTTTTCTGGGCTTACTATAGGATTTCTTACATTATCAGCACTTAATCCATCGGATGGCAACCATTTGTATTTAAGATTTGCACCCGTGGCTATTACTTCTAATTGCTTTTTTCCTCCCAACAAAATATCTACAGGTGCCGGCAGCGTGATTGTTGGCAACTTATTTACCGTAACGCTAAAATTCTTTTCTTCGGTACATCCATTGTCAGTAGTGTAAACATACTTGATGGTAAAACTGCCAGGCCCACTAATTCTAGGGCTAAATACGCCTGTTGACGAAACACCTGTACCTGAATACACATAACTACCTGAAACATGATGTTCATCCTCAACTGACAATTGAATAGGATCATCAGATTCGCAAACTGGATCAACAGCATTAACTTTTAAACTTGGAGCTGGGTGTACAGTTACCATCACTGGAACAGACTCAGTAAAACATACTTGTCCAGAATATGTACGCATTACCACTAAATAATCTGTTTTAGTGGCCACACTTGGATATTTGTGTGTGTAAATTTTACCTAAGCTTGGGCTGTTATCGGTAACCACCGTATTTGTACCACCAAGTTGATAATCAAATATCCATTCTATTTTATTGATACTTCCGAAGCCAATTGTACTTTTATTCTCAAACGATACTTCAACATTCGCACATAAGCTTGTCGAATTTTTAACTTCAAAAATCGGATTTGGATTACTTCCACTAATTACAACCTGGCTCGTAAAGGTGACTGGACAACCTTGCTCGGAAGTGCCAATTAAGGTAACCGTATAATTACCCGAAGATGCATATTTATGGGTTGGGTTTTGGCGTATATTTTGAACTATGTCGTTAGAACCATCACCAAAATCCCATAACCAAGCCGTGATATTTCCTTTTACTGCAGTTCCTTCATATTGTACAACATCATCAACACACGAACCTGGGTCTTTAAAAGAAACTTCCGGTGTTTCGTATATCGTAATTACCTTAGCAAGTGTATCTGCACAACCACTTGACGAAATTGATATCAGTTTTACAGTGTAGTTACCAGCTGCCGCATAGGTTGTAGTTGCAGATGCAGACAAAGATGCAGGTTTGCCATTTCCAAATTCCCATTTCTGGCTTACAATATTAGAGTTAACAAAGGTACTCTCGTTGTTAAATTGAATATTTGCATTAATGCAAAAGGGACCAACAGCTGTAAATGCCGATTTTGGAGGTGCCAAAATATTAATTGTTTTAACAACCGAAAGATTGCAACCAATATCTGTATTTACATTTAGGGTAACAGTTTTCGTTCCGGCAGTTGCAAACTTATGTTTAGGGTTTTGTAAGGTTGAAGTTCCACCATCACCAAAATTCCAGTTCCAAGTCTTAATATTGCCGCCAGTTCTAGGTGAAGAATCCGTAAACTGAACATCTGTATTTTCACAAGCCTCGGTTGGTAGTGAAAAATCTGGAGAGAAAACATCAAAAGTTGTAAAAATCTCCTCATCAGTTGCGCAAACTGCTCCCACAGGTTTCTCAATAAGCACTTTTAGCAAATAATTACCTAGTGTTGCGAAATTTGTAGAAGACAGTGAATAGTTATATAGGTAATATGTTTGTCCATCTTCTACTGCTGTAGTATAAGCTGGTGTATTTATGATTTCTACTTTAGCTCCGTTATTTAAGTCCCAGCTTAGCCTATTTGTAACGTAAGGTAGTTTTAAGACAAAATCGAAATTGGTACCTAAGCAAAAATTAGTTGATGCAATTGTACTTCCACTTGGAAAGACCTGAATATTGCTCTTAAGGTTCTTCAAATCAGTTCCAGCGAGATATGCATAAGATTCTACCTGACCATAACCATAAGCTATCGCAACAAAACCTCCACTAGCTATCAACCGATGCTGATCGGAAGAATTAGTCACGTCAACTACCGCATAACTATACTCACCATCAGCAATTGGTTTAAATTGACTTGTTATAGCTGCTCCGTCTAATGTAAACCCCGAAATATCTACTGTCTTTATAATTATATTGAGAAAATACTTCGAAATATTTGTATTTACACCTGCCACACTATTTAGCCTAGAATAAACAGTGATATTTTTAAGTGTTTGCTCAATTGGATTCAATATGGTCATTTCTGGATCTCCCAAGTAAGATCCGCCTTGCCCACTATTAGCAGCATTGGCCAAGTTACAAGTTTGAGAAGTTTGATATTGCGCCACTGCTATAGGTGAAGTTGCCTTAATCACATTTGGCGAAGTGGTGTAAAAAGTAATAACGCTGCCTTTTCTATAAGGATTAGCGAGTGCCGTTCCATTCGCTGAAGTAGTACTTCCATTTACCGTTACCGTTGTGTTATCTTCCGAAACAATAATTTTAACGATATCAGTATTTCCGTTTAACGTATTATAAAAAGGAGCAGAAACAAAATTCTTTCCCCAAGCGGTAACAGGAAATAATTGTTGAAATAGATTATCTCCACCATTAGGTGTTCTCGAACTGCCAGCCTCGCAGTAGGCAGACCAGGTAGTTCCCGAAAAAACGGCAATAGGTGTACATCCAGTTGTTGCCTTAATAGAAGTACCTGTTAAATCGTTAACGGCTTGGTACTGATAAACATCACCTTTATTTAGCGTGATCTGAAAGGGAGTATTAGCTGCCCTAGCCCCACTTCTACTGGTTTGGGTAGGTGTAATGTCTATTGTGGTGTTATCTTTTACGCCTACTATGGTAAACTCCGAAAATGCCGCAGCATTGTTATTTTCATTTTGCTGCGAAAACACATAATACTCCTGTTCTAATGTAGAAGTAGGCAAAACCAAAGTTGACCCAGTACGAGCATTATTTGAAATAACGCAGTAAAGAGATATTGGCTCAGCAGAAGTTACATTAATTCCCTTATTTAGTTCTTTTACATCAGAAGTAGATATATATACATCGTACTGATTTGGATTTATGAATACTGGGGTAACGACATTGGCAATTATATTACCCGATGCAATGACATTCCCTCCAGAGGTTACCCGATACGTGGTATTCACATCCGAAGACAAGAACAATGTCATTCTAGATACCAAACCATCGATATGACCGGCATAAGCCACCCAAAAATCAGTACCCTTATTTGAAGTAGATTGCGCAAATGCCCCTATCTTTCCGAAGAAAAATAACACGAGTGCCGCTAGCAAAAATTTGTTTTTCATTTCATTTAAAAATAACAAACGATATAGGTAGATATAGCAGCTTTGACTGCACACTAAAAATAATTTAGCGTAGCATCAAGTGTACACAAGTGTCGGCAAAAAAACAAGATGTATCGATGAAATCTTTTCGTTAAAAGACTAAGATAGTAAGTTTTGGCGAGCAATAAATTCTAACTGCTTATTAGCAACTAATAATTTTTCCGTCAATTCTCTATTTTCTTTTCTAAGCGTATAAATTTCGATGGCTTTATCTATATTAATCCTCAAATCCTCTTCCATCCAAGGCTTCTGTATATACCTATATACTTGTCCTTTGTTGATCGCGTCGATTACCGCATCTATATCAGTATATCCCGTTAAAATCATACGTATCGGTTCAGGATACTTCTCCAAAATAGAAGCTAAGAATTCAACACCTGTAGTTTTAGGCATTCGCTGATCGGTAATAATTACCTGTATATCTTCGGCTTCTAGGATTTTTCTGCCTTCATCAGCAGACTCTGCTGTAAAAACCTTATATAATCTACGAAAAGTTGCTGCAAAAGCACTTAGATTATGTGGTTCATCATCAACGTAAAGGATATTCGCTGTCATTTTTCTATGAATAAAAAGTTAAAAATACTTTTTTATTATAACTCTAAAAAACTAATTTAGTCTTTTAGCTATGAAAATTCACTTTTTGTGTAGAAAATATCATCTTTTATAGAAGACCCTAATGTATAAACAAGACGTAGCCTCTCCGTTGCATGTACTGCTAGCGCAGACAAAGAAAAATCAAGACCTTTACAAACCCCTGAAATTTAGACTTGTTGAGCCGGAAGACAAAGCAAAATTTGTTAAACTTTTGACAGAAACTCCAGGAATACAAATTTTCGACACAATAAAAGAACAAGTAACAGAACTTTTAAGATGCTTGAAGCCACTTATTGTATTTATGCCAAAAAATGAGTTAGAAAATATTGTAACTCAAAAATTAGGTAATAGCGACGAATACGGAGTTTGGGTATATTATCCTTGGTCTAATAAAATAGTTCATCTTTTAGACGAACCTGAATTTCTTATCGTAAGAACAAATCGTAACAAATACAAAATAACAGACGAAGAACAACAAATCTTAGGCACCAAAAAAATTGGTATCATGGGTCTTTCTGTAGGCCAATCAGTTGCCTTAACATTGGCGATGGAACGGGGTTTTGGAGAACTTCGCATTGCTGATTTTGATGAGCTGGATTTAAGTAACATTAATAGAATTAGAACCGGCGTACAAAACATTAAGCTTAAAAAAACAGTAATTGTTGCTCGAGAAATAGCAGAAATTGACCCTTTCCTCAAAGTTATTTGCTACCACGAAGGCATTACTGAAGAAAACCTAAATGACTTTTTAACTGGCAATGGAAAATTAGATCTGTTAATTGATGAATGCGACAGCTTTGATATTAAGATAAATGCCAGAAAAATTGCCAAAGAGCTGCAAATTCCTGTATTAATGGAAGGTAGCGATAGGGGCACGATAGATATAGAAAGATTTGATCTCGACCCTGAAAGACCAATCCTACATGGCTTGGTAGCTCACTTAGATATGGATAAGTTTAAAGATTTGAAGAGCTTTGACGAAAAAGTACCATATATTACCGCAGTTACAGGTTTCGAAACACTTTCGCCGAGAATGAAAGCTTCGGCAGTAGAATTAATGGCCACCATATCTACTTGGCCACAGCTAGCAAGTGCAGTTACCTTTGGAGGTGGTGTAAGTGCAGATTTATCAAGAAAAATATTACTAAATAGCTTAAAAGTTTCTGGAAGGTTTTTCTTAGATCTAGATGAAATGATTACTGATGAACCTGTAATCAAGCCAGAAAAATTTGAGTTAGTAGATAAAAAACCTCTATCAGCCCAAGAAATAGAGATCTTCATTAAAGAAAACAACCTTTCAGAAGCTGATAATGAAACCCACGAGCTCTCGGAAACCGAATTACTATATTTGATTGAAGCAGTAAAAAAAGCTCCTTCTGGAGGTAACAACCAACCGTGGAGATGGCACTATCAAGATAGAAAACTGCATCTGTTTTTAGACGAGAGCACGGCCCTTGCCTATTTAGATCCAGAATTTATTTCTTCTTACACATCTATCGGCTCTGCAATCGAAAACCTTTTATTGGCTGCCGCTGTTCAAAAATTAGAAGTAAATTGGCAGCTTACGCCTAAATTAGCGCCAAAACACATTGCTATTTTTACCTTTACCCAAGGACATACGCCAACTAGTAGCGAATTGCTTTTAGAGCAACAAATTCCCTTAAGGCATACCAATAGAAAAAGTCCTCAACGAGAAGAAATTACCGAAGAAGACGTTAATTATTTAAAAGACCTTGTTACTCAAACTCCTGGTGCCGAACTTACTTTTGTTAAAGATCTGGCTAAAATCAAATCATTAGCAGAAATAGCAACTCAGACAGATTTGTTAAGGATGTTTATTCCAGAAGCTCACGAAGATTTTATTGTTAAAGAAATGCGTTGGACGGCCGAACAAGCTAACCTTACACAAGATGGCATCGGCATCCACACCTTAGATTTGAGCAATAACGATCAAATGGGAATGACTTTGTTGCGTGACAGGAAGATGATTGATTTTCTCGAAAAAATTAATGGTGGAAGTGCGTTTAACAGGTTGTTAGTACAACAATTCATGAGCTCATCAGCCATTGGATTAATTACCATGCCTAATTCAGAAGTTACTTCTTGGATTAATTCTGGCATTGCCGCAGAGAGAATGTGGTTGGGAGCTACTTCGTTAGGTTATCAAATACATCCAGTTAATGTGCCTATTATTTTCTTCTATAAAAATACGGTTGAAAAAAACTTAACGATATCAAAGGATAAAAAAGAAAAATTAACCCAAACAGAAAAGGAGTTAAATCTTATTTTTGACAAGTCTGAAAATCAAACATCGATGTTCATGTTTAGAATTTTCAAGACAAGCGCATCTCCAGAAAGAACCATCAGAAAGTCGAACGATAAAATTTTCTCCATTGGAAGAGCATAACTCGGAAATTAAGCACATCAAATTTACAGCTTTTAGAGCTGTGGATGACAGGGAGGCGTGTATGAGCTTTGTAGAGGGCCACAAACGTGTACTGGAAATATTCGGAATCACACAAATTACATCAGCAAAAGCAGATTGGGTACTTAACCCAGATGTTTATGTAATGTTAGTTACAGATGAAGATACCGGAAAGGTATTAGGAGGTGGAAGAGTGCATAAAGCTAATGGCATCAACAGGTTACCTGTTGAAGAAGCGGTAGGTTATATGGATGAAAATATCTACAAAATGGTAGATGCCCGTACCGCAGCCGGCACTGGAGAAGTTGCAGGGGTATGGAATTCTTTCGAAGTTGCAGGATTGGGCATAGGAAGTTTATATTTGAGCATTGCTTGCGTAGCTTACTCTGCTTTTGTTGGTATCACTTCTTTGTTTGGGTTAGCAGCACCAGCAACGTACAGAAATGTTTACAACGGTGGCTTCAGGCCCATCATGGAGCTTGGCAACAATGGCAAATTCTATTACCCGAAAGATGATATGATAGCAACAGTGATGTTTAATGAAGATACGATAAACCTTCCCATTACAGTAGATGCTCAAAAAGGTATTGGACTAGAAATGCGAAGAAAGTTGATCCATGAACATGAGGTTATCTCTAAACGAGGGGATGTTGTGAAGTTAACTTTTGACCTATCTAGAAAAAATGAGAACTAAATTCTTACGCTACCTTATCGCTCTCTCACTGGTTTTATTTTTTATAGGGAGTATAAGTGCATTTGGGAAGTCTAACAATGAGTTACCTTTTAAAATACAATACTTAAAAGACAAGACGAATAAGCTTGCTATTAATCAAGTAGTCAACAAAAAATTCAACAATTACAATAAAGATCTTTTCAATTTTGGAGTAGAGAATACTACCTATTGGATTAAATTAACTTCAGAAAAAGATCAAACTTTTAATAAAGAATTACTCCATATAGAACAGCCTCGCTTTGTTATGTACGAAATGTACGACCAAAAGCAAGCAAAAATCCATCGGCCTAAAGCTAACTTCGAACTACAAAAAGACAAACCGCATAAAGACCTACAAGATATTGCCTTTTTATTGCCAGACACGGTTAAAAAAGATGAATCATTTTATCTAAGATTAAAGGCACATGAGGCTTTTATAACCAAAATAGTAGTTGTAAAAGAAAGAACTCTTGACGATAAAAATTCACTTAGAGATATTATTTTCGGCATTTACACTGGGATAATGCTTGTAATGTTTGTTTACAACCTGTTCCTATTCATCATCGTTAGAGATAGAAGTTATATCTTTTATGTATTTTACATCTTATTTACTTGGTTAACCCAAATAAGCATACAAGGTTATGGTTTACGATATATTTGGACTGCCGAAAATCCGATAGACCATTCTTCTGTAGTCCTTTTTTCATCAATTGGATTAATATTTGCCACTCTATTCTCAGTTTCATTTTTAAGCACTAAGATTTTTGTTCCGAAAATACATCGAGTAGTCATCACATTTATCTCGATTATTCCATTAAACATTATTCTTCTCTATGTTTTTGACACTTACATAAGCTTTATAATTATGCAGTTGTTTACGTTATTTGGCGTAACTATCGCATTAACCACCTCTTATTATGTATATTTTAAAAAGCACTTTAAACCTGCTGGATTTTATTTAATCGCTTGGTCAATTTTATTGGTTGGCGCTGTTCTCTTTATCTTAAAAGACTACGGAATTCTTCCATACAATACCTTCACCATCTATCTACTACAGATTTCATCGGCAATAGAAGTAATGTTATTATCTTTTGCGCTCGCTGATAAGATCAACTACTTTAAAAAAGAGAACGAAACAGCGCAAGCACAGGCCTTAAATGCATCTTTAGAAAACCAAAAACTAATTAAGGAACAAAACATTGTTCTCGAAAGAAAAGTTAAAGAACGAACAGAAGAACTTGAAAATGCTAATGGCACCCTTAATTTAACTTTAAACAACCTAAAATCTACGCAGTCTCAATTAGTAGATGCGGAAAAAATGGCTGCTTTAGGTCAATTAACAGCAGGTATTGCTCACGAAATTAATAACCCAATAAATTTTGTCACCTCCAATGTTAAGCCTTTACAGTTAGATATAGACGATTTAAAGGACATCATTAAAAAATATGAGAGCATTGATTTTGAAAAAGATATCAAGCCTCAAATAGAAGAAATAGAAGCCTACAAAAGGCAGATTGATCTAGGTTTCATTAATAATGAAATTACTTCCCTTTTAGCGGGGATCAGTGAAGGTGCAAAGCGTACTGCGGAAATCATAAGAAGCTTGAGAAACTTTAGCCGTGTGGACGAAACCGATATGAAAGCGATCGACCTGAACGAAGGTTTACTGTCTACGTTAGTATTGATTAGAAACACGCTTCCTGATAACTTGACCGTAATTAAAGAACTTGGCAACCTACCAAAGGTGGAATGTATGCCCGGCAAGATCAACCAAGTTTTCATGAACTTAGTTTCTAACGCTGTGCAGGCAGTAAAGAGCAAAGACGTACAAGCCGAGGAAGAATTTTTAACGATCAAAAGTTGGTACGATAATCAGCAGGTATTTATCAGTATTAAAGATACTGGTACAGGAATGAGCGAAGAGGTTAAACATCGTATTTTCGAACCTTTTTTCACAACCAAGGATATTGGTGAAGGTACAGGCCTAGGTCTATCTATTGTTTTCAGTATCATAGAGAAACATAAAGGTCATGTAGAAGTTATATCAGAACTTGGAAAAGGAACTGAATTTATTATTATCTTGCAAGTAAATATACTCTAAAGCTATTACAACATGAGCAATCCTACCGTACGTGTTTTATATATTGATGATGAAGAAAACAATCTTCAGGCATTTAGAGCAAGTTTTAGGAGACAGTACGAAATATATACGGCTATTTCTGCAGCCGAAGGATTGAAGATATTGCAGAATATAGATATCCATGTGATACTTGCCGATCAAAAGATGCCTAACACTACAGGTGTAGAATTCTTCAAAAGTATTGTTGATACCATCCCCGATCCTATCCGTATCCTGTTAACCGGCTATACCGATATTGAAGCCTTAGCTGATGCAATTAACCATGGAGATATTTATAGATACATCACCAAACCGTGGAATGATTTAGAACTACACAATTCTATCAAGAATGCATACGATGCCTACAAAGCGAAATTAGATTTACGTAATAAAATTACAGAGCTAGAAAAAACCAACGACGAGCTTAACCGATTTATCTATAGCATTTCACATGAGTTAAGAGCACCATTAGTCTCTGTAATCGGCATCATCAACTTGGTAAAGATGGAAGGTTTATACGATTCTAGCGGTGAGTACTGGGGATTAATCGAGACCTGTTCAAACAAACTTGATTATTACATCCAAAAAACCTTACAGTATTACAAAAATGCTAAAGATGTTCCTGATCATAGTGAGATAGATTTCACCAAACTTATAGGCGAACTGATAGAACTGCATACCTATTCGGATAAGGATACAAGCTTTAATGTTAGTATTAACCAAACTGCAAAATTTTTAGGCGATGCCTTTAGAATCGAAGTAATTTTGAGCAACCTCATTTCTAATGCCATAAAATATCAAAAATCTAACGAACTTAATAAGACTGTAAATATCGAAATAGAGGTAAACGAATTTGAAGCTAGGGTGAACATCAATGATAACGGCTTGGGTATCCTTAAAGAACACCTAGAGAAAATATTTACGCAATTTTTCAAAAGCAAAATGCATCATGGCAGCGGATTGGGCCTTTTTATTGTAAAAGAAGCCCTTAACAAGATTAATGGTGCAATTAACGTTAGTTCTAATATAGAAGATGGTACAACCTTTAAAATAACCATACCAAATGCCAAATAAAACGGGAAAAGTGTTGTTGATTGATGACAATGACATCGACTTAAAAATCAATTCTAAGGTCATCAAGTTATCAAATTTTTTTGATGAGATTATTCTATGTCAATCTGGAGAAGAAGGAATTGAATACATTACTAAAAATTTAGATACTCCTGAGCTATTACCTGATTTCATTCTTTTGGACATTCAAATGCCAGAAATGGATGGTTTTGAGTTTTTAGAAATTTACAAAAATTTTCCTAGACCTTTTTTGGACAGCTGTAGATTGGCAATTTTATCTTCTACCTTAGACTTTGGCGACATCAAAAAGGCCGAAGCTAATCCGCTAGTAATTAAATTGCTAAAAAAACCGCTATACCCTAACGAATTACAAGAGCTTTTAAACAAGCACTCTACATTGCTAGGAATATAATAAAGTTTCGTTATAAAAAGCTCAGTAAAAGTAGAGCCAATTTTTAGTCAAAAGATATATCCGTATCTTGGAAAACGCACTCACCATTAAGCATTTCAAATTCCAAAACTTTAACAAGACTACCATCAGAAGTATTAATTTCTAAGGTATGCTTGCCTTTGGCTATTTCATTAAAAACCACAACATTAATCAACTCATCGGGTTGGGTTAGTGTTTTACAGTCTGTTACGTAACTGGGATTTACCCCAGAAACTGGAATAAACCTACCTAACTCTTCCCCATCCATCACAAAGTGAAGTTCTAAGAGCTCTGTTCCTTTATAATTCACTGCAATTGAATATTTGCCGAACTCTTTATTAAGTTCTTCTTTATCGCAAGAAAAGAACAAAGAAAACATCAAATAAAACAGGCATAATGGAACCGCAGATTTTATCGTTGAATTAAATATCATGCTACAAATATGAAGAATTGTAAACGTAGAAAAACTACTCAAAATTAGAGTCAAAGCGAAGAATAAATACGCAAAAATCGATCGTATTAATTCGATAAGAAATACACCAATTGTATAACATACTGACAGCAAAGCAAATTAATTTAACTTATACGGATATACACAGAAATCCTACGAATATTAAACCATTCCTATCACGATTAAAGAGTAAAACAAACTTTGAAATAATTTCATTAACCTTGTATGAAGTCACCCTATTTTATTTAAGTAGAAAGAAATGGATAATTCTCAAAAGATAATTTTGCTTTTAACGAAGATTGAAAATCTATCTATCAGACAACAAGGTTTTGAAGCCGAGATAAAGGCTTTAAGGCAAGAAGTAGAAGCTTTACGCAATCCCAATATACAAACTTCACAAACAGAAATGGAAGTGACTAAAGCTCTTCCCTTTCCTCCCCCTAAAAATACACCTACATCACCAATAGCCCAAAATGCAGCGGCTCCGAAACCAATTATTGCTCCACCGAGCAAACAACCGAGCTTTAGCGAAAGATTTAGCAGCAAAAACATGGCTAAATCTGATTTCGAGAAGTTTATTGGCGAAAATTTAATTAGTAAAATTGGTATTCTAATATTAATTATTGGTGTTGGGATTGGCGCTAAATACGCGATAGACAACCAATTGATTAGTCCGTTGACACGTATTATTTTAGGCTATTTGGTTGGGGCAGGTTTATTGGCATTTGCCATCAAATTAAAAGCTAAATACGAGAAATTTTCGGCTGTTTTAGTTAGCGGAGCGATAGCCATCATGTATTTTATTACCTATGCAGCCTACGATTTTTATTCGCTCATACCGCAAGTATTAGCTTTTGCATTGATGGTATTTTTTACTTCGTTTACCGTAGTTGCAGCCATCAAATATAACAGACAAGTTATTGCTCATATAGGTTTGGTAGGCGCTTATGCTGTTCCTTTTTTGTTGAGCGATGGTTCAGGAAAAGTGGCAGTCTTATTCTCTTACATGGCAATTATCAATATCGGCATATTGATCATCAGTTTTAAAAAATATTGGAAACCGCTGTTCTATGCCTCATTTGGGCTTACTTGGATTATCTTTCTGAGTTGGCTATTTGACTCGTATACAGACAAAGAACACTTTACACTTTCATTAACTTTCTCGTCAATATTCTTCCTAATTTTCTACATCACTAACCTAGCTTATAAAGTAAGTAAAAAGGAGATTTTTGGACTAAGTGATGTTATTTTGCTACTCTTAAATAGCTTCATTTTCTACGGAATTGGCTACTTCATCTTATCAGAAAACAAATATAGCGCAGAATTATTAGGCCTATTTACCTTAGCAAATGCCATCATCCACTTTGTGGTAAGTTTAGTTATCTACAAGAAAAAACTAGCAGATAAAAACTTGTTTTACCTTATTTTAGCTATGGTAATCACCTTCATTACGTTGGTTGCCCCAGTTCAATTAGATGGCGGATGGGTAACGATTTTCTGGACGGTAGAAGCCGCAGTACTGTTCTACTTAGGAAGAGTTAAGAAAATCGTTGTTTACGAAAAGCTTTCCTTTCCACTGATTTTCTTAGCATTTTTCAGTCTGCTGCAAGATTGGTCGACGACCGTGAATGTTTACGAAAAAACTATCCTCACGCCTATTTTTAATGTTATTTTTCTAACTGCTGTTATATTTATAGCAAGCTTTGTTTGGATACTAACGGTTAATAAAAAAGAAACAGAAAAAGCGACACAATGGCCTTGGATGAGGGATATTTTAACCTACGCTATTCCAGCGATGGTGCTCATAGCTACTTACTTTTCATTACAGATAGAAATTGCAAGGCACTTCGATAACCTTTACCAAACCACCAAAATAAATATTACACCCAGCAGAAAAGATATCTACGCAGACTATCGTTACAATTACAATTACGAAAACCTAAAAAATGCTTGGATTTACATCTATACAATGTTTTTTGCTGCTATATTAACTTTCACGAATATCAAAAAAATAAAAAGCACTGAATTGGCGGTTACCAGTTTAATCATCAATATGTTGGTCATTCTTTCGTTTTTAGCGAGTGGGTTATACATTTTGAGCGAGCTAAGAGAAACATATCTAAATCCAGAGAAGTACTTCGTTATTGGTTCATTTAACATTGGAATTAGGTACCTAGCCTTTGTATTCTTCGCTTTGCTGATCGTTCAATTATATCAGCTCCAACGTTCGGGTTTAATTAAAAAAGACATTAGAACGATGTTGGATTATGTAGTCTACATTTCGATTCTTTGGATGATTAGCAGTGAATTGATCAATATCCTAGAACTGATGAGAGCTGATGGAAGCTACAAACTTGGCTTAAGCATTTTATGGGGCGTTTATTCGTTATTCTTAATCGGGCTTGGTTTAGCCAAAAACAAAAAGCACTTACGTATTGGCGCTATGGCTTTGTTTGGCATTACTTTAGTTAAGTTGTTCTTTTACGATATCGCCTACCTTAGCACCATATCCAAAACGGTTGTTTTTGTATCGTTAGGTGTATTATTATTGATTATTTCTTTCCTTTATAATAAGTACAAACATTTAATTATTGACGAGAATGAAGTTAAAAATTAAGCTAATATTAGCGTTTTTGCTTGGTGTAAGCTTGGTAAAAGCTCAAACCAATACCTATCAGTTTAAGAGGCAAATTACAGGCGTAAGTACAAATTGGCATAGCCTTACACTACCCGACGGTTTGTACCAAAAGCTTAATGCCAATTTTGAAGATCTTCGGATTTTCGGAATTAAAGGAAAAGATACTATCGAAGTACCTTACCTACTGAAGCAGCGAGCCAACGAAGTTAATACTGCAGAAATTCCTTTTAAACAGCTTAATCAAAGTACAATTGGCGACGTATATTATTATACTTTTCAATTAACGGAAGCTAACGTCATTAACCAAATTAACTTAGACTTTAAACAGGAAAACTTCGATTGGAAGGTTGTTTTGGAAGGAAGTAATGACAACCAAAATTGGTTCGGCATCTTAAAAGATTATCGCATCTTATCCATCAAAAATAAGGATACGGATTACAAATTCACCAAATTGAGCTTTCCAGATGCTAAATATCAGTTTTACAGAATTGCCATTAAAAGCAACCTCCCACTTACATTAACGGGCAGTAAAACCTTAAGAACTGATACTATTAAAGGTGTTTACAACGAGGTAAAATATCAAACCTACGACCTTAAAAATGATACAAAAAATAAAGAGACGGTTATTGAAGCTGGTCTAAAAACGGCTGTTCCGATATCTTTTTTAAAACTCAATGCGCAAAGCGATTTTGATTTCTACAGAGCTATCAGAATTGAGTATGCGACAGACAGCTTCAAAACCGAAAAAGGCATAGAATATAATTTCTCAATGCTTTACGAAGGCACCATAAGTTCTTTAGAAAAAACGGAATTCAATTTTCCGAACACCATTACCGACAGGATAAAAATTACGATTAGCAACAACGACAATAGACCTTTGCGCTTAAGCGGATTAGAGCTGCAAGGCAATAGTTATCAGATGATTGCCCGTTTTGATGATTTAACTAATGAATATGCGCTGTATTACGGTAGCGAAAACACATTAGCTCCGAATTATGAGATTGCAAAATTTGAAAGTAAAATCCCTTCGAACTTAAGCAGTGTAAATATAGGCGAGGAACAGAAAAATCCTTCCTACACTGTAAAAGTAGAAAAACCACTGTTCGAAAATAAGATTTGGCTTTGGGCTTTGATGGCGGTTATTATTGCGATGCTTGGTTTCTTTTCTTTTAGAATGTTGAAGAGTTAAGATTAGAGATACAGGCTTTTGATAAACATTTAGGCTGGTGAGGACACCAGCCTTCAGAATTCTGCTAGAGTTTGGTGTCCCCACCCGACTCCAATATTATCTGTGCATCTGTGGCAAAACCCTAATCACAATTCGCTGCGCTTCCGTAAGCTGAATGTGTATGGGGAGAAAGAAATGGGATATTTAAGTTGGCAGAGCGCAAAATGAAGAGCGCACCAATAAAAAGTGCAAACCACGGTATCAGCTTTTGACTGTTAAATTTGAAGTATTTTTTCAAGTAAATTCCTCCCAGTGAAATGAAAAGCATTAACGGCGTAGTACCCAAGCCAAAAAGCAGCATAAAACTTGCTCCCGATTGAGAATTAGCAGAACTAAGTGCAGTGGCTAAAGCCAAATACACCATCCCGCAAGGAATTAAACCGTTCAGCATACCTGCAAAAAAGCCCCAAAATGGAAGTTTAAAAACTTTGCCCATCAGCTTACTAATTGGAATCACCATTTTATTTTGCAGTTTTTGGAAAGCTTTAACGTATTTACCGCTTAATTGAGCTACTGTAAACAGTACTAAGAGCACACCGATCACTAAACTTAACGTTTCTTGTTTGGCAAAAACGGCAAATGTATTGCCAACCAAACCAACTAAGGTTCCAAGTAAAGCGTAAATTGAGATTCTACCGAATTGGTACAACAATACCTGCAAAAAATTATGCCAGCTGCTTTTTTTGTCTAATGGCAAGCCCAGCACAATTGGTCCGCACATTACGGCACAATGTACGCTTCCCAAAAAACCCATTAAAAAAGCAAGCGGCATTAAACTCATATTCTGATGTCTTTGGTATACATATAATCTTTACCATTCGAGCGCCATTCCAATTTCAACGACCAAAGTCCTTTGTCTAAGTTCCCTGCTTCAATGATAATCAGGTTTCCATCGCCAATAGTTTTACCACTGCTTTTGACATCTTTTTCTTTTGCAGATGGGCGCATTAAGGTCAACTGGTAATCTGCAGCATCTTTCAACTGAATAATCAATTGGCTTTGGCTTTGCTTAATTTCTGGAGTTGCATCATCATTCAAAGTGTTGCTTTTTGCTTCGTATTCCTTATCATAGTTGATACCTTTTTCGTAGTAATCTTCCTCTACCAGCGAATCGTTACCATGCTGCTTGAACATATAAACCACCATTCCAATAATGAACGACATGAAAGCTGCCATTCCTAAAACTAGTTTCGTTCCCCAATTCATTCTCTTGTTTTTTTGTTGTTTAGTTGGTTCGTTTTTTAGTTAACTGATATCTGGCCGCTGATACCTGTCCCCTGTTTAAGGTTGCGAAAAGAAAGTGGTACTCGTATTACTAATTACCTTTCCTTCTACTTCTACCTCGAAATTAACTTTACTTTTAAACTCTTCAATATTTTTTGGTTGCTTGATTAAGAAGAAAGTTAAATGTGCTGAACCTTCTTTCGGCAAAATCGTATCGGCTTGTATCAATTCTATTTTGTCTTTCGCATCGGCGGATTTAAACACAAATTTCATATCCTTGTTCGTCTTATTAATCAGTTCTGCGTTGTATAAGTTTGCGATAGTTCCATCGGGACGTTTTTGATATAAAGTTCCGCTAGCTCTCAAAACTGTGGTTTGTACATCTTCCCTTTTGTAAATTAAGGATGAAAAGATAATCATCACCAACACCAAAACAACTGCATAACCGTAAGCTCTAGCACCTAATTTAAACGGATTTCTGCTTTGAATAAAATCATGATTGTAGAAACCGATTAGCTTTTCAGGCTTACCAATTTTGATCATCACCTCATCGCAAGCATCAATACAAGCAGTGCAGTTGACACACTCTAACTGCGTTCCCTGCCTAATATCAATTCCCGTTGGACAAACCTGCACACATAAACTACAGTCAATACAATCGCCTTTTAGAGTTTGGTCTTGATTCTTTTGAATACGTCCACGTGGTTCGCCACGGGTTTCATCATAAGCTACAATTAAACTTTTGTTGTCTAGCAAAACACCCTGCAACCTGCCATAAGGACAAATTACGGTACAAACTACTTCCCTCACATATGAGAAAACCCCGTAGAAAATGAAAGTGAAAATCCAGATGGAGATAAACCCTACCGTATGCTCATTAATAGGCTCGGTGATGATTTGATACAGTTTATCTGAACCAATGATGTAAGCCAAGAAAACATTAGAGATAAGGAACGAAATTGCTAGAAACAGAAAGTGCTTAAAGCCTTTTTTCAGGATTTTCTCCCTGTTCCACTCTTGTGCATCTAATTTCTTTTGTTGGTTGGCATCCCCTTCTATCCAGTACTCTATTCTACGGAAAACCATTTCCATAAAGATAGTTTGCGGACAGACCCAACCGCACCATAGCCTGCCCAATATTACGGTGAAGCAAACAATGAACAACACCAAAATCAGCATTGCTAAGGCAAACAGATAAAAGTCCTGCGGGGTGAAGATTAAGCCAATAAAAACAAACTTTCGCTCTAAGAAGTTGAACAATATTAATTGCTCGTCATTGAGTTTAACAAATGGACTAGCAAATAAAAGCAGCAGCAATACGTAGCTTATCCATTTCCTTTGGTTATATAATTTACCAGAGGGTTTTTTAGGGTAAAGGAACGTTCTGCCGCCGCTCTTCTTATTGTTATTTTGGGATTTTGCCATCTCTATATCTTTCTGCACTTTTTCTTAAAAGATTGCTTCGTCGTTATTCCTCGCAATGACGACAAAGTTTCCGTCATTTCGACCGTAGCGGAGAAATCTTTGGACTATTCAAAAGAGCCTATCCAAAGATTTCTCCATTTCGTTACACTCCAGTCGAAATGACGTACTATTAAAGTAATTCTAATTCGCAACAGCTTCTGCAGCTGCAGCATCATATTTTTCACCTTGTGGCGCTTTAGGATTAGCTGGTTTAGAACCCTGTAACGACAAAATATAATTAGTTACTGCACTGATGTTAGCGGAGCTCATGTTTTTCTCCCAGCTCACCATTCCTTTTTCAGGCACACCATACTTAATCACTTTAAATACGTCTTTTACGCTACCGCCGTGTAACCAAAATTCATCTGTTAGGTTAGGCCCAACCAAACCTTCGCCTGCAGCTCCGTGACAAGCCACACAATTCGCATCAAAAACGCCTTTACCTACCGCAATTTGTGACGGGTCTATCTTCACACTGTTTTCATCTACCGAAGAAGCAGATTTTGCCAAGAATTTCTGTTTTGCTAAATCGGCTTTTGCCATTTCTGTTTTGTACTCATCGTCCTGTCTTTCGCCATGCTCACCAATATGATAATAGTAAAGGTATCCAGCAGCAAAAATTAATGTACCATAGAAAAGTACGTTAAACCAAGCCGGAACAGGGTTATTCAATTCTTTAATACCATCGTAAGTATGTGGAATTTCTAAATCTTTCTCTGCCGAAAGTGGCTTTAAGCTTAAAAGTTTAGTCCAAATATTAGGTTTCTCGCCGTTTAATTTTACCCACTCTTCGTATTCTAACCTTCTATCCTCCTTGGTTTTATAAGGCGTTGGATTCTTACTTTCTTGGTAAATTACCTTAAAACTTTTATACAAAGTGATGGCAACAAACAACAGGATAATAGAAAACACCAACAAAGTGATAATCAGTAATTCTGTAGTACTGATACCCAAAGATGGATCTGGAATTACAACTTTGGTTTCTTCTTCGGCAGCTGCCACAGCTTCTTGTGCAAATGAACCAAAAGCTGTAGCCAATAACATCATCAATAAACTAAACTTCTTCATATCCGTCTGCTGTTTGAGGTTCGTTAAAAGGTAGATTACTCATTTCTGCGATATGGGTTTTGTTCATTTTGATAAGATAAATACCTACCATGATAAAGAAAACCATAAATATGAGCAGTGATGCGATGAGATAAAACTCACCGCCTGCTAGGTCTTTTATTTGCTTAAACATAATTTTACTGGTTAGATGGAATAGTTGTTTTGTTTGCTTTGATATCGGTACCCATACGCTGTAGGTAAGCAATTAAAGCAATAATCTCTCTGTCGCTTTTCACGTCGATGTTGTTTTGCTTCAGATCTTTAGCAATCGCTTCTGCTTGGTCGCTCAACTTCGCTTTAGCCACAGCATCAAAATTCTCTCTGTATGGCACTCCCAAAGTTTGCATTGCCCTAATTTTGGCTTCCGTCATGCTGGTATCTAATTTTTGAGTAATTAACCAAGGATAAGACGGCATGATACTTCCAGGCGACATTGAAGTTGGATCTAACATATGGTTGTAGTGCCAAGCGTTAGAATATTTACCACCAATACGGTGCAAATCTGGTCCGGTACGTTTACTTCCCCATAAAAACGGGTGGTCGTAAACAAACTCGCCTGCTTTACTGTATTCGCCGTAACGCTCAGTTTCTGACCTAAACGGACGGATAGTTTGCGAGTGACAGTTCACACATCCTTCTTTGATGTACAAATCTCTACCCTCTAATTCTAGTGGAGAATAAGGTTTAACACTGGCAATAGTTGGTACGTTACTTTCAATAGTGAACGTTGGCATCATTTCTACCATACCACCAATTAAAATCACAATCATAGAAAGTACCATGAATTTCATTGGTTTACGTTCCAACACACGGTGCCATTTTTTATCAGCGGGGTCTTCGTGAGTAATTTCTTTCTCCAAAGGCATGGCTTCTGCTGCTTCATCAGCTACCAGCTTACCTTTCAGCATAGTTTTAGCCAAGTTGTAAGTCATTGCGATAGCTCCGATAAGATACAATGCACCGCCAATAGAACGCAATATGTGCATTGGAATAATTTGTAGCGTAGTAGTTAAGAAGTTAGCGTATTTCAACAAACCTTCGTCTGTAAACTCTTTCCACATTAAGCCTTGCGTAAAGCCAGCCCAATACATCGGAATTGCGTAAAACAAGATACCTAAAGTGCCAATCCAGAAGTGGAAAGAAGCTAGTTTTTTAGAGAACAACTCTGTTTTATAGATGCGTGGGATTAACCAGTACAATACACCAAAAGTTAAGAAACCATTCCAACCCAAAGCACCAACGTGTACGTGAGCTACAATCCAGTCGGTAAAGTGCGCTACACCATTAATTTGTTTTAGAGACAATAATGGTCCTTCGAAAGTTGCCATACCGTAAGCAGTAAGCGCAACCACCATAAATTTCAAGGTTACATCTTCACGAACTTTATCCCAAGCGCCACGTAAGGTGAGCAAACCGTTAATCATACCGCCCCAACTTGGTGCAATAAGCATGATGGAGAAAGCTACCCCTAAAGATTGCGCCCATCCTGGTAAAGATGTATATAACAAGTGGTGCGGGCCAGCCCAGATGTAAATGAAAATTAACGACCAAAAGTGAAGGATACTCAGTTTGTAAGAATATACCGGACGGTTAGCCATTTTAGGTAGGAAGTAGTACATCATCCCTAAATACGGCGTAGTTAAGAAAAATGCCACCGCATTGTGTCCGTACCACCATTGTACCAAGGCATCTTGCACACCGGCAAAAACATAGTAACTTTTAAGAAATGAAATAGGCAGCTGAAATGAATTTACAATATGCAATACCGCAATAGTTACGAAAGTAGCAATGTAGAACCAAATGGCTACATACAAGTGCCTTTCTCTACGTTTGATAATGGTACCGAACATATTGATACCGAAAACCACCCAAATTAAGGTAATGGCAATATCAATTGGCCACTCTAGCTCTGCATACTCATGTGATGAGGTAATACCTAAAGGCAAGGTAATCACCGCCGAAACAATAATTAACTGCCAACCCCAAAAGTGAATTTTACTTAAGGCATTGCTGAACATTCTTGCTTTAAGTAAGCGTTGTAACGAGTAGTAAACACCCATAAAAATGGCATTACCCACAAAGGCGAAAATTACTGCATTGGTATGAAGCGGTCTGATACGACCAAAAGTAGTGTACTGATTGCCCAAGTTCATGCTTGGCGAAAACAGTTGCGTGGCGACAAGTAATCCTACTAGCATTCCGATAATACCCCATACGATGGTTGCAATACCAAAATCTCGTACAATCTTATTGTCGTAGGTAAATTTTTCTAGCTGCATAATGAATAGAAATAGATTTGTAATGTTTGTGACAAAGTTATTACAGTGCCGAAGCACTGCTGATGATTAGCATTAGTCGGAAATGTGATTATGATCACTTTTTGCAGTTTTTGGATTTTTGGAAGCTTCAACTGCCTCGGCGTTTCTTACCTCATCGTCGAATAGAATGCGTACACTTGGGGTGTAAACGTCGTCATGCTGACCACTTTTGAGTGCCCAAAAGAAAGCTCCCAGAAAAACCAGCGCCACCAAAACGCTGCAACCGATTAGAAAATATAGTATGTTCATTTTTTTTGGTTAACTGTTTGAATTGGTTAAATTGGTTAACTGTTGTTGGTTTGTCGGTTCATTTGTTCATTGGTCATTTATACGTGTCGTCATTGCCAGCTCGACTGGCAATCGTAAAGCGGTAGCTAAAGTATTAGGATTCCCGTTTTCACGGGAATGACGACATAGAAAAGCCATTGGCAACTCTCAACTGATACCTGACCACTAATACCTGTCCCCTATTTTAACCCATTCCTCTTTGCAAAATACCTTGTAGCTAAACTTGTAAAACTGATAATGGTAATGGTGCTAACAGGCATCAGAATAGCCGCTACCAATGGATATAAAGTACCCTGAACCGCGTAATAAACACCAATTAAATTGTAAGAAGTAGCTATGGCAAAGCTGATTTTTATCGTGGTTAATCCGTCCTTACTTAACTGAATGAAATTAGGCAGTAGACCTAGCGCATTACCGCTCATGATGGCATCGCAACCTGGCGTAAAATTGTTAATGTTATCGGTAATAGCTACGCCGAAATTAGCTTGTTTTAAAGCTCCAGCATCATTCAATCCATCGCCCAACATCATTACTTTTTTCTTTCTATTCTGCAAACCTTTAATCGCTTCCAACTTTTGATGTGGACTTTGATTAAACAGGATTGTTGTAGATGGTTTAAAGACTGACTTCAACATTTGCTCATCTTTATTCGTATCTCCAGAAAGCACTTTCAAATCATAATCTTCATCGAGGTGGTTAATTAATTGAGTAATGCCATCACGCCATTGTTGGTCTACCGAAAAACAACCTCTATAGGTTTCATCAATCATGATGTGTACGCCACCATTTTCTTTGCTTTCTACTTCGAAAGGTATCCCTCTTTTACTACCTGCGTAAACTAAACGACCATTTACCACGCCCATAATTCCCTTACCTACCACCTCATTGTATTTCGCAATGGCATAAATTTTACTCGGATTTAAAACTTTTAGTACCTGCCTACTCAAGGGATGAGAAGAATTATAAAGCAAAGAGGCAACTAGCAATTTCTCTCCTGGCGTTAAACTACCTTCGAAACGGATTTCAGAATTATGTGTACTGGTCAGTGTTCCAGTCTTATCAAAAACTACGGTATCTAAATCCGCGAGTTGTTCAACTGCGTCGGTATTTTTTACGTAGAATCCCTTTTTATCAAATACCGATAGAATTGCAGAAAGCGTAAACGGTGTACTTAAAGCCAGCACACAAGGACAAGCTACAATAACCACCGCTGTAAATGCCGACCATGCTTTTGCACTATCATTTTGCCACAGCCAGTAACTTGTAGCAGCAAAAGCAATTACAAACACTCCAATACTGAAATACTTGGCAATGCTATCGTTAAAACTCTTTTTCTTAAAATCGGTTTTGTAGAATTCTTTGTTCCATAAACCTGTTAAGTAACTTTGCGAAGCCGGCTTTACTACTTCCAGCTCAATAGCTTCTCCCATTTGCCTTCCGCCAGCATATACGATTTCACCCAAAACCTTCTGCTGTGGCTCGGCTTCGCCAGTTACAAAACTCATGTCCAACCAAGCATCTCCCTTCATTAAGATAGCATCGGCTGGTACAAGTTCGCCATTGCGTATCAATAGCCGATCCCCAACGACTATCTCGCTAATGGCTACCGGTTTTTCCCGGTTATCTTTGAGGGTAGTAATCGCAATTGGAAAATAAGAGCGATAATCTCTGTCGAATGAAATATGATGATAGGTACGTTGTTTTACCCATTTACCCATCAATAATAAAAAGACCAATCCTGTTAAGGTATCACCAAAGCCTGGTCCATCATTAAAGATGGTTGAAATAGCGGTACGTACAAATAGTACCGCTATAATGAGGGCAAGCGGTGTATCTAGATTAACAAACTTTTGCTTTAAACTTGCTATGGCGGAAGTGAAATAATCTCTAGCGCAGTAAAAGGTTACTGGTATACAAAAAGCCAAGTTTAACCAAGCAAACAGATACTGAAATTCTTTTTCGAAGGCTGATAAACCAAAATATTCTGGAAAACTGAAAAGCATTACATTGCCCATACAAAAACCTGCGATGGCAATCTTCCAAATCAGCTGTTTATTAACCGAATTTCCTTTTTCCTTCACTACATCCTGCAGGCTAATCAAGGGTTCATAACCAATCTGGTTTAGTACTTCAACTACCTCACGCAGAGAAACTTTTTCGTGCTTGTAACTGATGGTCACTTCTTTCTTCAAGAAATCGATACGAGAACTAAATATGGCTGGATTGATTTTGTACAGATGTTCCAACAACCAAATACAAGAACTACAGTGGATAGCTGGAACGTAAAAAGTAACTATCGAATTCTCTTGGTCTTTATAATTGATGAGCTGTGTGATGATAGTCGGTTCGTCTAAATATTCGAAATGCCCATCATCTTTAATACGTTGTCCAGGAGTATCGTTATACGCATAATAGTTGCACATGTTATTTTCAGATAAAATCTGATACACGCTTTGACAGCCTACACAACAGAAATCTTTTTCGTCGTAACTTAATTTAATAGCAGGTAATTTATCGCCGCAATGGTAGCATACTGAACTTTGGTGGGTGATGGTTGAATTACTCATAGTTTGAGCTATATTACTTTAAAAGACCTATTATTGAACCACATAGAAACATAGTCAACTCTACACTTTTTAATATTTCTATGTTTCTATGTGGTTAATCTATTTAGACACAATTATATCGCTGCACTAAACAATTGGATTTGTGGTTGTTTTTGCCAAAGCCTTTCGTCAAAAGCCATACATACATTACGTAAGAAAGACCTACCCAAAGGCTGTATTTTCACCTCCCGATTTCTGATGGCGACCAACCTATCATCAATCATAGGCTGCAAACGGTCAATTACCTGTTGCGGAATATCATCAGTAAAACAAGTATCGTCTTGGCACATTAAATTGAGGATATGCTTTCTGATATACAAATCTTCCTCATTCAATAAATGCCCCTTTTGTACAGCCAATTCTTCAGCCTGAATAAGGTGCTTGTATTCTTCTACGGTTTTAGCATTTTGTGCAAATGCAGTACCGCAATCGCTAATAGAAGACACGCCCAAACCCAACAAGATATGTGTGTGTTGGTCGGTATAGCCCATAAAATTACGGTGCAATTTACCTTGTTCACTAGCAACGTAAAGGTTATCGGTTTTCAATGCGAAATGGTCCATACCAATTTCTTCATAACCTGCAGCTACTAACATCTCTCTACCTTTTTGGTATAAGGCAAACTTTTCATCGCCTTGCGGAATATCACTTTCCGTAAAATGACGCTGACCAGCTTTGATCCACGGCACATGAGCGTAGCTGTAAAAAGCAATGCGATCTGGTTTTATAGCAATCGTTTCTTCTATTGTTTCGGTTAAACCTTTTATATTTTGACCGGGCAAACCGTAAATCAAATCGAAGTTGATGGATTGATAGCCTAGCTCCCGAGATAATTTGGTTATTTTTTGTACCTGTGCTGGCGTTTGGTAACGGTTAATCATGAACTGTACTTTGGGATCAAAATCCTGAATTCCTAAACTCAATCGTTTGAAACCGAGATCCCGCAAATTTTGCAGGTGTTCAATAGTCGTATTATCTGGATGTCCTTCAAATGAGCAAGCTGCATCTTCTTCGAATTGTGCACCACCAGCAATATTTTCTAGTAGAGCTTTCAAATTAGCTGCGCTAAAAAAAGTTGGTGTGCCGCCGCCTAAGTGTATTTCCTTAATTTTTGGTCGCTCGCCTAATAACGCAACATACATTTCCCATTCCTTTAGCAAGGCATTTATATATGGTAATTCTACTCCATGATTTTTGGTGATCCGGGTATTACAACCACAATAAGTACACAAACTCTCACAAAAAGGCAAGTGAATGTAAAGGCTAATTCCTTCGTTTTTATGTTGGCGATAAGCTTCCACCAATCTTCCCTTCCACTGTATAGCATCGAAATTTTCGTTATCCCAATAAGGTACAGTTGGATAGCTGGTATATCTGGGTGCGGCGATGTTGTATTTACGCAAAAGTTCGGCGGCTTCCATATTTATTCCTCCTCCTCTTTAGTTGTTCTTGCACATTTGTTAGGGCAACAACAAGCTTTACCTACACATTTTCCTGCAGCCCAATTGTCCAGATTTTTCACCACTTGCTGCATACGCGGCATAACGATGTCCTCACCTTGTGTAAATGGTACATTAGCAATTTTGAAACCCGCAATACCTGCTGCATTTAAATCGATATGATTGGTTTCGAAAGATGAAGTGGCAATGTATTTAATACCTAATGCCCTTAAGCCTAAAATTAGCTCTGCATTTAATGGATCTTCATTAAATACAATTAAAACCTCCTTACCCTGTGCAAATGGCATGGTCTCGATACTCAAACTATTAGCGATAATAGTAATGTCATGCTTTTTGTGGTTTGCCAAAACCAAACACTCTTTTTCCTCTGGTTTAATATTATAAGCGATAGCTTTCATTTCTTAGCTTTTATTGTTCTTTTGGTTAGTTAGACACCTATTTATTAAAATACTCATTGGCATATTTTAATCATCATAGGTTTATCCGTTCTAATTATGTTCACAAAACTAGCTAGCAATGCGTACCTCAGAGTTGAGCGTAGTTATCCAAAAAAGTGATAGTCGTCACAATTCAAATAATTAGCTATTAAGCTGTAAAGAATTATTTTTTTACACGTGCAACGGAAGAATATTCTAATGTATTTCTGATGAACAAGCATAAGAATAAAATTATTTTAAAATAAATACTACTAAATTAGTAGACTTTATTATATTTGCATCAATGTTCATACAATTTATATTTGGTTGAAAAAACGGCAGCTTGGATGAGCCTGCCGTTTTTCTTTTGTAATTTATTATCAAAAACCTGCTTTAAATAACTTTGGACTTTGATACCAACAAAATTTATTACCATCTTAGTGAAAAATTTGATCTTTTAAATTGTCGACTTACCACCTATCGGAAGAAGTTTATTTAACACGGCTTATTAATGCTGATAGGGATGCCTTTGCTTTTTTTTACGAAAAATATAGCCCTGGATTGTACCAGAAGCTAAATAAAATGGTAAAAATACCAGAAATTGCAGATGAACTTTTGCAAGATGTATTTTTAAAAGTTTGGATCAAGAAAGATACTATTGATTTAGAACGTTCATTTAAGCCTTGGTTATATACCATAGCCCAAAACACTGTTTACGATTATTACAGAAAACTTGCACAAGACAAGAAGATGCAAGAGCACTTAATCCATACCTTTGCAACGTTTTACAATCAGACAGAAGATTATATCTACAATAAGGAGCGTACCGCTGTATTAAATGAAGCGATTGAACAGCTGCCTCCTCAACGAAGAGAAATTTTCAGACTCTGTAAATTAGAAGAGAAATCCTATAAAGAGGTAGCAGAACAGTTAAATATTAGTGTTTCTACGGTCAGTAACCAATTGGTGCATGCCACTAAAGCCGTAAAAGACCATGTTTTCTTCCACTCTAAAGAGTTCCTCGTTTTTGTGATTGCATTATATCTAAAAAACTAGCTCCACGCAACCTCTAAACTAAATTCTAAAAAAAATGCACTTTTTTAGACATGCAATAGTGTGTTTCTAAATCTCGTGCGTATTAGGTTTATATATATGGAGCAAAAGCCAGCGTTCGAAAAAATATTTAGTAAGTATCTTAATAATAAAGTTACTGCAAACGATCTTAATTCTTTATTTAAAAGCATAAATGTGCTTAGTGAGGAAAAGTTGCGCAACCATATTAACGACGAGTTGCTATCAGAAGAAAAAACAATTACTTCTAATTCTGCTCATCTAAAAAACCTTTTTGCAAAAATTGAAGAACAAATAGACGCACAACCAAAAACCAAGATTTTAAAAATTACTTCTTGGTACAAGGCTGCCGCCGCCGCTGCCGTAATTTTTGGTCTAAGTTACCTTGCGCTTTATGATGGTTCTTCTAAGCACGAAATTGTTCCTGGAAGCAGCAAGGCTGTACTGATCATCAACAATCAAGAAACGCCACTTAATAACAAAAGCAAGGCCAGTTTCTCACCTGCCCCAGCAATCTCGGTAATTACCGCAGCTGATGGCACCATCACTTACAAACAAACATCAAACGATACTACAGGGCTCTCAACCCTACATGCTATCACCACTCCAGCTGGTGGATTTTATAAAATTACCCTTGGCGATGGCACACAAGTTTACCTAAATTCAAAATCAACCTTAGAATTTCCTGTTGGATTTTATGGTACCGAAAGACACGTAAAATTAAATGGCGAAGCTTACTTTAAAGTGGCTAAAAATAAACAAATGCCATTCATCGTTTCTGTAAACGAAACAGATGTACAAGTTTTGGGTACCTCGTTTATCATCAACAGTTTTGGCAAACAGACAAAAACTACCCTTTTCGAAGGTAGTGTACAACTCAAATACCTAGCTAACCGCAAAATTCTCGCTCCCGGACAGGAAGGATTATCTGACCGAAATGGCATTCTCATCAATCAAGCCGATACCGCTGCTGCCATAGCATGGACAAATGGCTTGTTCGCATTTAACGACCAACCGCTAACAGAAGTATTACATGAACTTTCACGCTGGTACGATTTCACTTTCGACGAGAACAGCATCCCCAACAAACGCTTATATATAAGACTAAATAGAAATACCGCCTTTAACGATGTATTGCAGATGCTTTATACCACTACTGGGCTAAAATTTAAAGTAGAAGAAGAAAGGAGGCTAAGCATAGAAAACTAAACACATGCGCTCCAAACAACACTATTTTATAAATCAACTAACTAACCTTTAATGAGTAAACTTTACCTAACAGGCAGACAAAAACCTGTGTTTATATCGTATTTGAGATTGCTTTTGCTGATCTCTATTTTTACCGCATTTACTGCTCAATCTTTCGGGCAAACAACTTATACGTTTAGCTTTAAACAGGCTTCGTTAAATAATGTAATTTCTGAAATTGCCACTAAGACAAATTATCAATTTGTTTATGATGCTTCATTTAACCAAAAGGCAAAGCCGATAAGCGCAGAAATCAAATCATCAGATATTAATGAGATACTGACCCAAGTTTTTAAAGACCAAGATTTTACTTACCGAGTAAATGGCAAAACTATTGTCATCAAATCTAAATCTGCTGGAGAAAATACTTATACCCTTCATGGAATGGTTAATGACAATGAAAGTATGCTAATGCCTGGCGTTACCGTTAGACAGAAGGGCACACAAAACATTGTACATACCGATAAAAACGGACACTTCGGCATTGACGTAAGTGACAGTAACAACACCTTAGAATTTTCTTATATCGGCTACGAAAAAAAGGAAATTAAGTATTCGAAAAATGCAACAGGTTCTGTAATTATTGTTTCTTTGGCTCCTTCTAATTCTTTATTAAATGAAGTAGTTGTTACGGGCTACCAAACGCTAAATAAACTTAACACCCCAGCAGCCGCTCAAGTTATAACAGAAAAAGAATTAACTGAAAATGTCCCTTCTGGCTTGCTTGAAGCTTTAGAGGGAAGGATTGCTGGTTTATTTTATAGAAAAAACACTACAGGTTCTGCGGCAGATCAACCTATTTTGAGAGGAATGGGTACATTTTCTGCAGAAGTAGGTTACAGCCCACTTTTAGTAATTGATGGATTACCAACCGAACTTACATTAGGAGATGTTAACCCTTACGATATTGCAAGTGTAACCGTTTTAAAAGATGCTGCTGCAGCTGCTATTTACGGCTCTAGAGCTGGTAATGGCGTTATCGTGTTAACTACTAAAAAAGGTAGTGGTGCTACAAAAATCAGTTTCAACACAGACTTTTTTGTCTCTACAAAACCTAACTTAAATGATATGCATTATGCTTCTACTAGTCAAATGATTGATTATGAGCAAGCAGTTTACAATAATGAAAGAAGCAGGTATCCTAACTTGGCTACCATGTTTAACAATTATGGCGATGTTGGTAATAGTAGCATGAAATATTACAGTCCGCTTTATCAATTAAACAGAGATTTAGAAGAAGGTAAAATTACCAGTACCGTTTTTAACAACACCGTTGACCAGTGGAGACAAAACGATTACATTACCGACTATGTAGACAATGTTTGGCAAAACGAGTTTAGACAACGCTACAATCTTTCATTTTCTGGCGGCAACGCTAAGCAAAATACTTACTTATCATTAAACTATGATGATAGTAAACAACGCATCAAATACAATACTGGCAAGTCTTTTAACCTTTACGCAAAAAGCAGTTTTCAACTTAAAAGCTGGTTAAATGCAACGGTTGGCATCAACGCGTCTTACGCAATTAGCGATGCCACAGATGGCTCTTTTGGCGATTACAGTTTGCAAAAACGATACGAACGCATTATGGATGATAACGGCAACTTGGTTTATGTTCCGTTTGTAAATGCAAGTGATGGTTTCACTTCTAGTTTTTCAATTAACCCAGCAGCAGCAGCTAAAATTAATGCAAACTCGGCACTTAAACCACTTACGTTTAACGTATTGGATGAATTGCAACAAGGCAAAACAGAAGCTAACAATTTAAGTTTAAGAGCATTTACCAATCTCGAAGCTAAAATTTGGAATGGCTTAAGCTTTAATACACAAGTACAATACGAAACCAGAAGATTAAGTAGCGAAACCTACAACGACGTTAATTCGTACAAAATGCGTTACGCCATAAATGCACTAACGGCTTACAACGCTACTACTAATGCCTACACTTACATAGATGGTTTTTCTACTGGTGGGAGATATAAACAAGCTACGCAACAAACCAGAAATTACTCTTTTAGGAATCAGTTAAACTTTAACAGATCTTTTGATAATAACAAACATCAAATAAGTGCCATTGCTGGTATGGAAATGCGTGAAACACTTACGCCACGAAGTATTGAACAATTACGCTATGGTTACGACCCCGTTACACTAACTTCATCTGTAATTAACAGCTTACTGCTTAGCCAAACGGGAGTTGCCAGCTACATTTTTGGTAGCAACCGTACGCTTGCTGCACTTAACCGAAACCAAACCGAAACCAAACACCGTTATTTTTCTAGATACGCTAATGCCAACTATACCTTTTTATCTAAATACAACCTATCGGGAAGTTATAGGGTTGATGGCGCAGACTTATTTGGAGCAGAACCGAAATATAAAAATCGCCCGTTATGGTCTATTGGTACCGGTTGGAATGCCAGTAACGAAGATTTCCTTAAAGACATAAAATGGCTAGATTTATTAAAAGTGAGAGCTACCTACGGCGTAAGCGGTAACGTAGATCAAACTACTTCACCTTATACGGTTGCTACCAGAAGAAACGACGCCCTTTTTCAATCGTTACAATTCATCAACATTACTACACAGCCAAACCCAATGTTAAGATGGGAAAAAGCAGCCACTACAAATTTTGGTATCGACTACAGCTTGTTTAACAATAAATTACGTGGTAGCATCGATGTATATCGTAAACTAAATAGCGATTTACTAGCAACTACAGATTTAGACCCTACCGTAGGCGCAAACAGTAGAAGAATTAATGCTGGTGCTTTAGTAAACCGTGGTGTAGAGTTCAGTTTAGGTTCAGATTGGTTTAATAAAAACGATTTCCGCATTAGCTCTAACGTAAACATTGGTTTTAACAGAACAAAAGTTCACAAAGTTACCAGAGCACAAGGTAACGCTTCGGTATACGTAACGGCACCAAGAGATTATTTCTTCGAGGGCGAAACCTTCAACGCTTTATATGCTTACAAATATGGCGGCATGGTTAACGGCTATCCGTATGTATTAGATGAAAATGGTGCACCAACCCTAACTTTCGATGCTAATGGTAACCCACTAACAACTACGGTAAGAAGTATTACAAACCCTGCAGCATTGGTTTATATGGGTAGCATTACACCTACTTATTCAGGTTCCTTATCTCAACGTTTTTCGTATAAGCAAATTGATTTAAACATGTTATTCATTTTCTCTGGCGGAAATAAAATGCGCAAAGATGTGATAGATATGAGTAGCGATGCGCTTACCGATATGGCAATTGCAGAACGCTATACCACAGCATCGCCAAATGGCAATACTCGTTTATTGGTAGATTTTGCAGACAACATGAGAGTAAATGCAGGCACCATAAGCGGCTTGTGGCGTAATTCTGATGTAAACGTAGTAGACGGCGATTACGTAAAGCTTAGAAATGTATCCTTGAGCTACAATTTACCAAAATCTTTCGCTAACAAAATAGCCATATCATCAGCAAAGCTAACTTTCCAAATGAACAACATTTGGTATTGGAGCGCAGCTGGCGACGATATTGACCCTGAAGTTTATAGCGGTTCTAGAAGCATTCCACTTCCTAAAACTTATTTATTTGGCTTTAACCTAACTCTGTAAAACCATGAAACGTATCTATTTTTCATTACTAACCATAGCCACAATAGGCTTTACCAGCTGCCAAAAGTATCTAGACATTACCCCTAAAGGATCAATGATTGTAGAAACGGCAGCACAATTTCACGAAATGGTTTCTTTGCCAAACCGTGGGTACACTATTAACAATTTTCAATATTTGGTAGACGACCAATGGATGAGAGAGTCTTCTGTAATTGGTCAAACGCCCAACATCAACATTGTTAATTTTACGTTCGATGAAACTGCTGATCGAGTATCGATGATCAACTCATCGAACTTTTACACGCAGTCTTATGTTTACATCAATAGATGGAATACCATTATTTCTTTGGTAGATGATAGCAAAGGCGAAGAAAGAATTAAACAGCTGGCAAAGGCCGAAGCTAAAATTTTAAGAGCTCACGATCATTTTTTATTGGTTAATCATTACGCTAAAGCTTACGATCCAGCAACAGCTGCAACTGATGGAGGAATTTGTATTATGGATAAGTTTGATCTAGAAGCACAACCAACAAAATCTACGGTGGCGCAAGTTTATGCTTTCATCCAAAAAGACATTGATGATGCCCTGCCTTTCTTGCAAGAAAAACCTTTAGATGTTTATCATCCGTCGTTAGCATTTGCTTACGCATTAAAAGCTAAAGTACATTTGTTTAAACGAGAAATTGCTGAAGCTAAAGCTGCTGCAGAAAAATCGTTGAGTTACAACAGCCAGATTTTCGATTTAGTTCAGTATGCTGCACAAGGTGGACCAGCAGCAGTGGCAATTACTGCTGGTAATAATCCAGAGGTGTTAAACTACGTTTATATGACGGGCAATACCGAATTAAATTTTGCCCAAAGTTATATCATTAGCCCAGAGCTAAGAAACCTTTATGGCAACAACGATGCTCGTTTCAACTTGTTTTACAATTCTACACATCCTACTAACTTAGATCAGGGTTCTGGAACCGCTTACTGGGGAACTTTATTTACCCGATTTTTTAACGTTACCGTGGGTATGAAAACCACAGAAGTACACCTAATGCTGGCAGAATGTTATGCTAGGGACAACAAATACGCAGAGGCTGTAGCAATTTTAAACACACTAAGAGCAAAAAGAATTTTAGCTGGTGGTACCGTAAATTTGGCCGTACCAACTACCAGAAAAGAAACGATGGAACTCGTAGTAAACGAACGTAGAAAAGAGCTTACACTTGGATTTAACAGGTTTTTTGATTTGAAAAGATTAAATAACGAACCAGAATTCGCCAAAACCATTACACGTACTTTCCCTATTGTTAATACCGCAGTTCCAAAGAAAACATATATACTACAACCTAACTCTAGGCTGTACATTATTCCATTTCCGCTAAGTGTACTGAGATTAAATAGATCTCTTACCTTAAACACAGACGAAAGAATTCCCTACTAAAATTTAGATGAAGAAACTAATCGTAATCATAAGCATACTGGCTGCCTCGCAGCAGTATGCTTATTCGCAAACTCAGCCAGAAAAAAAGGCAGATAGTGCAAGTGCACAAAAATCTACGCTACAACCTTACAACAAGATTATTCCAGCTAATGCAAAAACTAAAGTTGGTTTATTTACGGTAAGCCAAGTAGATACCAAATACTTTTTCGAAATTCCTGATAGCTTATTGAAAAGGTATATGTTAGTGGTTACCCGATACAGCGCTACGCCGCAAGGTTTAGGGAATTTTGGTGGTGAGAAAGCCAATGAGCAAACCATTTACTTCGAAAAAGGGCCAAATAATACACTTTTTTTAAGATCGTTAGAATACAGGCAAGATGTACGTAAGGCCGACGCAATGCTGGCAAAAGCATTAGCTGGTAGCGATGAAAATCCTATTGTTACGGCCTTTCCAATTAAAGCAACCAACCCAGCTAACGGAAATTATGTAATTGAAGTTACAGATGCTTTTAAGAAAGATAACCCGATGTTTTCTTTGGCTAATGCCGATAAAACTGCAAAAAAGCTAAATGCACTTGCAGACGATCGTTCGTTCATCGAAAGTATTAATACCTACCCTATCAACATTGAAGTTAAAACCACAAAAACTTATGCTAGTGCAAGTAGTGGCGGTGCAACGCTTAGGCTCAATACATCTATCGTTTTACTTCCAAAAACACCAATGCGTAAACGTTTTGCCGATGAGCGTGTGGGCTATTTTGCAAACAAATTGGTTTTATTTGATGATGATGAACAACGTGCCCAAACCAAGTACATCATTCAGCGCTACCGTTTAGAGCCAAAAGATGCAGATATCAAAAAATATCAAAGCGGACAGTTGGTAGAGCCGAAAAAACAGATCATCTACTACATCGACCCAGCTACTCCAAAAAAATGGAGACCTTATTTAATTGCTGGTATTAACGATTGGCAAAAAGCTTTTGAAGCGGCTGGTTTTAAAAACGCAATTGTAGGTAAAGAATGGCCAGAAAAAGATACCACCATGAGCTTGGAAGATGCTCGTTATTCGGTGGTGAGATATTATGCTTCTGAAACTCCGAATGCTTACGGACCACGCATCAGCGATCCCCGCAGTGGAGAAATCATCGAAAGCCATGTGGGTTGGTTTCATAATGTGATGAAATTAGTGCAAAACTGGTACATGATCCAAGCTGGCCCATTAGACCCAAGAGCAAGAAAAATGCATTTGGATGATGAGTTAATGGGACAACTGATACGCTTCGTTTCTTCGCATGAAATTGGCCATACTATTGGCTTACGCCATAACATGGGAGCAAGCAGCGCCACACCAGTAGAAAAATTAAGAGATAAAAAATGGGTTGAAGCCAATGGTCATACCGTATCTATCATGGACTATGCCCGATTCAATTACGTAGCACAACCAGAAGATAACATCAGTCCAAAAGGAATTTATCCGCGTATTGGCATTTACGACCAATGGGCTATTAAATGGGGATATCAGTATTTTGCTAAATCGAAAGATGAGTTTGAAGAAGAGAAAATTCTTGCCAAATTAACTACTGATAGCTTAACTGCAAACCGTAAATTATGGTTTGGTGGCGAAGGTAAAGACGAAGATCCTCGCAGTCAAACGGAAGATTTAGGTGATGATGCAGCATTGGCAAGCGATTATGGCATTAAAAACTTGAAGCGTGTAGTGCCAAATCTTATCAAATGGACTTACGCACCAAACGACGCTTACGACAATCTTTCGGATATGCACAAAGCTGTGGTAAGACAGTACGGTAGGTATTTATATCATGTGCTAAAAAATGTTGGCAGCAACTATGTCACCAAAAGAACAGTGGATGAAAAAGGTTTAGTTTACCAACCTGTACCAAAAGCGAAAGTAAAGTCGGTTATCGACTATGTAGGCAGACAATTGTTTGTTGCTCCAATTTGGATGTATCCACAAGAAATTGCCCAGCTTATCCCTTTAAAAGCAGCAGATGAGATTTCTGACCAGCAAAATCAAATCTTAAATATGTTGCTTAGTCCGGGTATGTTATATAACATCAGCCAAAAAGCATTACAATTTGAAGGTGCTTATACTGTACCCGAATTTTTAAACGATCTACAACAAACGGTATGGATTAAGTTTAGTGGCGATGAAAGATTAGACGTCTACAGACGTAGTCTACAAAGAGGCTATATAGAAAAACTAGGTTTATTACTGTTGCCAAAAGAACAAGAACCTGGCAAAGCATTAAATACAGTACAACGTAGCGATATTAGACTTTATGGAAAGTCTCACATTGTGAAACTTAGAGCTGATGTAGAGAAACTAATGGCAAACACCACTGGCTTTGATAGAGAGCATTATCAAAACATTATTCTAGAAATCGACAAAATCATTTCAAAACTTAATAAAACAGACGCATGAGAAAGTTATTAACAGTGGCACTAATTGGTTTAAGCAGCTTTGTACAGGCGCAAACCATGTCAGAGAAAGAAGTTACTCCAGAATTAGTAGCACAACGCGAAATACAAAAAAAGGAAATCACCAATAATTATCTAGCGTTAAGCAATAATTTTATCACTTCTGATAGCTTAGCAGCAGTAAATAATGCGAAAGCCTTAAGTACTTCATTCAGTAAGTTTAAATTTAAAAAATTGACACTCGAACAAATGAATGACGCTACAAAAACTAGAAAAGAGATTGTTGATTTAGCCACAGAAATAGCAGCAACCAAAAACATCAATAAGCAACGTAAAGCTTTTGGTGTGCTTTCTACAAAGTTTTGGGCAATTGCAGCGAAGTTAAAACCAGCTGATATGCCATTATATCAACAAGTTTGTCCGATGACTGGCGATGTTTGGTTAAGCGGAAGTAAGGAAATCAAAAATCCTTATTTCCCGAAAAATATGTTGACTTGCGGAGAAGTGAAAGCAAGTTTATAAAAATTAAAATTAGGTTTAGTTTGACAAAATGCGGCGTTCTGGATAGAAACCGCATTTGTCTTATAAAACCAATTCTTCCATCAGTTTATTTAGTGTTTCTTCTGCATCTACACAAAATCCTGGATGCACTTTCGAACATTGTACCACAGTGCTTCTGGTTGCAGTTAACCACCTAAATCTACTGGCTAAATCTAACTGACCAATAGGCCCTGCTGTTTTCCCTCCTTTGCAGATATTTACAATCGCATTTAAGTTCTCAGTAATCACTTCTACTTCCAATTCGCAATTTAAAGCTTTTAGCCTTTCTGGAAATACTTTAAATGCGGCGTTGAGATACTTCAATTTTGCGCAATACATAATCACCCCCACATTAATAAATTCTTCGCGTTCTACCCTAGGCATTACCCGAATTACGGCATACTCAAATAAGTGTCTGTCTTGCATTTTCGGCTTCGTTAACAAAAACTGAAGAATTTTCAATTCGAGTATTTAAAAAATAGGCATAGGCTTTTCGTTGATCTTCGGCAGTCTCAAAACTACGTTCGTCCAACCATTCATCAGGTATTAATGCTAAAATATCATCAATTAATTGTGGAGTCAAAATAGATTTCAATTCGTCATCAACGGTGCTGATTTCACTTGCTTGTGGCAACAGCACGTGGTCTTTCACCAATACAAACGGGCGCTTAGCCTGTTCTTCCCAGTTTTGCCACGAATGATGGAAATATAGTGATGCCCCATGATCGATCAACCAAAGTTCTTTATGCCAATACAGCATGTTCGTATTTCGTGCAGTACGGTCCATATTGGTTAGCAAGCAATCCATCCATACAATTTTAGAAGCCAAATTCGAATCTACTTTGTTAATGGTCGGATCGTAGGTAATAGCTCCCGAAAGATAATGCAGTGCCAAATTTAAGCCAACACTGGCTTTCAACAAATCCTGAATTTCCTCGTCGGGCTCAGTTCTTCCAAAAGCTTCATCTAAATTAGCAAAAACCAACTCCGGCATTTTCAAACCCAAAGCACGGGCAATTTCGCCACCAATAATTTCCGAAATCAGTGCTTTATGTCCCTGACCCGCACCTCTAAACTTGAGTACATATAAAAATCCATCATCTGCCTCTGCAATTGCGGGCATAGAACCACCTTCTCGCAAAGGCGTTACGTAGCGGGTAACATTAACGGTTCTTAGTTCTAACTTATTTTCTTTTGTATTTGCCATACGAAGCAAAGATAAATTAAATTCATAGAGCGTAAATTCTTATTTGCGCCCCATAAACAGATATTTTTGTAATTCATTTCTTAATTTTCAAAACCAAGCCTGTATATAACTAGATACTTAGTTTCCTTAAGAGCTAAAATCTATGTATCTATGTGATTAAAAAAACTCGATTATGCTGAAATCATCAAAGTCAATTTACTCCATTATACTTTTTATCTCTTTTGTATTCTTAGCTATTTTTGTTGGCAATCATCCTATCAACGGCTTTGATATTAGCATTTCACGTTTCGTACAACAATTCCGCAATTCTACGCTAGATCAGATCATGATAGGAATCAGTGCTTTCGGCAATGTTTCCATCGCTTTTGCATCTATAGTTATCACCTCTGCATTATTCTTTATTTTCAAGTATAAGCGTGAAGCTATTTTTGTGATGGCAATATCCTTCACAGGCGTAATAACATTTAGCCTAAAGCGCTTATTTAACCGTCCACGACCAACAGACGAATACGTTACCTTGATAGAGAGTTATAAAAATCACAGCTTCCCAAGCGGACATACACTTTCTTATGTAGTTTTCTTCGGATTTATCATTTTCTTGATGCAACAACTAAAGCGTATTCCTAGCTATTTAAGAAACATGATCACCGTATTTGCTTATTTCATGTTTATCGTAGGCCCCATCTCTAGAATTTATCTAGGAGCGCATTGGTTTACGGATATTGTGGGTGGTTTGTTAATTGGATTGATCTATCTTTTACAGTTAAATCACTTCTACAAAAAGGGCTGAAAAAAGAAATGGAGATAGAACCGTAGTCCTACCCCCATCATCTAAATTAACGCTCTCGAGGACAAATATACGGCAGTTTTTGATAATGCAAAATATTTCTACATTTTTTTTCAAAAAACTTTAAACCTTTTAAGAATTAAACAACCTTAAACCTAGTACTATAAAAGTATATAAAACCATAAAAAATGTAATTTATCTTACAAAAACAACATCAAAAAAGTAAATAATACCTTTTTAAAAACATAAAACACCATCCGTAAATCTATTATTTTTGATAAATTTGTGACATAAATTCTTTGATAAAAATTTCTTTGTAATTAAAAACTAGAGATTTATTCAAGTGGTTAGCATGGAGCCAATATAAAACAGATGAAAAAGAGTATTCCTGTTTACGATATACAAAATTTTTCAGCGTATAAAAACGATGGGATTTTAGTAAGCAGGTTTGGCTACTATGCAAAACAACATCAGCATTTGCATAGCGCACATCGTCATAGTTTTTATCACTTTGTATTTTTTACCAAAGGCACGGGCAAACAACAAATAGATTTTAAAACATTTGATGTAAAGCCCAACCTAATTTATTTTATGATACCAGGACAGGTACATAGCTGGAATTTCGAAAGTGAACCAGACGGGTATTTGATCAACTTCTCTGCATCCTACTTCAGTTCTTTGTTACTTAAACAAGAATATCTGGATAAGTTTAGTTTCTTTAGTGGAAAACCAGAAGAACAGGTTTTAGTACTAGATAATACAACTAGCGAAAAATTGGTTACTATTTTTGAAGAGATTTTAAAAGAAGGAAATACAGAAACGCCTATTAATGACGATTTGGTTAAAGTTTTATTGCTTCGCCTATTAATTGAAGTTTCTAGAGCTAACCATTTGCAGAACAATCCAAATGTCAACCCTTACAACCATACCATTTTAAGAAATTTCCAACAACTGATTGAGCAAAATTACACGAAATTAAGACTGCCTAAACAATATGCAGAGTTGCTATACATTACACCAAATCATTTAAATGCACTTTGTAATGATTTTTTGGGAACTTCGGCAGGGAAACTAATTAGAGATCGAATTATACTTGAAGCAAAACGGCTGTTGATTAACCTTGATTTAAGGGTAGTAGAAATAGCTGAGAAATTGAATTTCGAAGACCAGTCTTACTTTGTGAAATTCTTTAAAAAATACGAGGGAACAACTCCCGACAGATTTAGAAAACAATACATAACAACACCATATGGAACCGAATAAAGAAACACAATACTATGTATCGCAATGGAAAGGCTTTTCTAATGCCAAATGTCCTAGATGTAGAGTAGGAAATGCTTTTATAGGAAACACCTATAGTTTCAAAATGCAGAAAATGAACGAATTTTGTCCACACTGTGGATTAAAGTTTGAGCGTGAACCAGGTTATTTTTACGTAGCCATGTTTGTAAGCTATGCCATGAACGTTGCTGAAATGATTACCGCGGGTGTAGCTGCTTACATTTTTGGCTTAACGCTAGATTACGATAACCTTTGGTCGTTTATCGGAGTTTTATTTTTAACTACATTGTTATTTGCCCCATTTAACTACAGATATTCTAGAATGGTTTTATTGTACTGGCTTTCTCCCAATTTAAATTATGAGCCAGCACGTAGTGCACCAAAAAAATAATCAAAAAAAAAGGTGTTTGATATGCTCAAACACCTTTTTTCATCATAGCCATTAAAAAATGGCATATTTATAACTCTGCATTTCGTCCCACTTTCGTTCAGAAAGCTTCGCATTAGAAATGCCGTTTTTTTCGTTTTGCTTTTGCTTTTCTGCTTTCTCCTTGCGCTGGTCTACATAGCTTTTAACCGCTGTAGATGAATAATTTCTCTCGGTTGATGTGTGGTTTGAGCGACGACTATTATTTGCATCCTCAAGTAAAATAAAATTCTCAGCCATTTCCTTAAAGTTTTAGTAATTCGATATATCGAGTAAACATCTAATCTTCAGAAAGGTTTGATATTTTTTTATTTTTTCAACTAAAAACTAAAGTCTTTTAAAATTAACCAATACCACTCCCTCTATCTTCTTTAATATTCTTCTACAACGGCCATAAAAACAAAAAGGCTGTCAGTAAAACCAACAGCCCTTTAACCTACAATTTGTATATAAATTAATCTGCTAAAGCTCTAAACATCGTAGCGCCAACTGTTAAATTTGTCCTGCTATCAATCAATATTGCTGAGCCATTTGCTTTACTTTCGCCGTAAAAATCGAATGGTAGATTATCAGCAGTTTTAAGTACTACCCTACCAATGTCATTTAATTTAAACTCATCAGCAGCATGTTTTTCTAACGTATTGATATCAACTTTGTAAACCACATCAGTTATTTTACATTTGGTTACTTTGCTATTATGTTGTAGTAAATAAGTAATCGAAGTATCCATAGCTTTGGTATCCATCCAACACAAATCTGCCTCTACCAATTTGCTTTCTTGTGGCAAAGCCGATGAATTCACAATCGTATCGCCACGGCTAATATCTACATCACTAGCTAAATGTATCGTTACCGATTGACCAAAAGAAGCCTCTTCCAATTCCTTATCAAAAAACTCGATTTTGCTAATGGTAGAACTAGCGCCCGATGGCAACACCGTAATTTTATCATTTACTTTAAAAGTACCGCTCACCACACGGCCAGCGTAACCTCGATAATCATGAAGTTCATCTGTTTGAGGCCTAATCACCCATTGTACAGGCATTCTCGCTTTGTCCGATTGCTCTAGTACATCAGTATCTACTTGCTCTAAGAAATGTAGCAAACTTTCGCCATTGTACCAAGTCATACGCTCAGATGCATGAACGATGTTATCACCTTTTAATGCACTTACAGGGATATAAGTTACATCTTGCAAACCTAATTCTTCTGCTAAAGCTTTATATTTTTGGGTAATGGCTTCGAAAACAGTTTCACTATAATCCACCATATCCATTTTATTAATGGCCACTACCACATGTTTAATTCCCAGTAAAGAAACCAAATAAGAGTGACGGATAGTTTGTTCTACCACACCATTTCTAGCATCAACCAAAATGATCGCCAAATTGGCGGTAGAAGCACCCGTAACCATGTTTCTGGTATACTGAATATGTCCTGGCGTATCTGCAATGATGAATTTACGTTTATCCGTTTGGAAGTATTTGTAAGCTACATCAATAGTAATCCCCTGCTCACGTTCAGCTCTTAAACCATCTGTTAAAATGGCTAAATCTACCGTTCCATCATCATTTTTTCTATTCGCATTTTGGATAGCCTCCAACTGATCTGCCAAAATAGAATCTGTATCGTATAATAAACGGCCAATCAATGTGCTCTTGCCATCGTCTACACTGCCTGCCGTAAAAAATTTAAGTATGTTCATGCTTGTAGTATTTAGATATTAGTAGTTAGTATTTAGATAGCCGACAAAACTGTCTAACTACTAATATCCAACTACTAAATACTTATTAAAAATATCCGCCCTTTTTCCTGTCTTCCATTGCTGCTTCCGAAACTTTATCGTCCATACGGGCGCCGCGTTCCGAAATTTTCGATTGACTGATTTCCGAAATAATATCATCAATTAAAAAAGCATCCGATTCAATTGCTGCCGTACAAGAAATATCACCTACGGTACGGAAACGGACTTTCTTACGTTCTACTACATCTTCTTCATCCATATTTACGTGAGGAGAAGCCGCCATTAATTGACCGTTACGGGTAATAACATCGCGTTCGTGAGCAAAATAAATGCTAGGCAACTCAATATTTTCCCTGCGGATATAGTTCCAAACATCTAACTCAGTCCAGTTACTGATTGGGAAAACACGTACATTTTCACCTTTATGAATTTTACCATTATAAATGCTCCATAATTCTGGTCGCTGACGTTTTGGATCCCATTGACCAAACTCATCTCTTACCGAAAAGATACGCTCCTTCGCTCTGGCTTTTTCCTCATCTCTACGAGCACCGCCAATACATGCATCAAACTGATGTTTCTCTATAGTTTCCAACAAAGTAACTGTCTGCAAAGCATTCCTACTCGCATTTTTACCTTTTTGCTCTACTGCTTTTCCTTCATCAATAGATTGCTGTACCGAACCAACAATTAAACGTTCGCCCAAACGAGCCACCATTCTATCGCGGTAATCAATCGTTTCTTCAAAATTATGACCAGTATCGATATGCACCAATGGAAATGGGAATTTACCTGGTCTAAAAGCTTTCTCTGCTAAACGAACTAAAGTAATGGAATCCTTACCTCCCGAGAACAACAAAGCAGGTTTTTCAAACTGCCCCGCAACTTCCCTTAAGATATGGATTGCCTCCGCCTCAAGCTCGTCTAAATAATCAAAATTATATTTATTACTCATTTTTTGGTTGTGTCTTTTTTATTATTTGAAAAGCAAGGTTAATCACTTTTCGGTATTTTCAGTCCCGCTATTTGTTTCAAGTTTTTGTCTTCGACAGGCTCAGACTGACAAACTTTTCACTGCTATCGGGTTTATTTTTGTTGGGACTGTTCTGTAATTCCCCAAACACCCCGCCCTTTGGGCACCCCTCTAAAAGAGGGGAATTGCGTACTGCCTAATGTCCCTTTACGACTTTCAGACTTGTGGTCTTTCGGACTAATACCTAACTCCTAATACCTAGCCACTAAGTTTACTGATTCCTGTCCACTGATACCTGTCCCCTACGAAGTAGCATGTAACCCACATTCCTTCTTGCTTTGGTCTTCCCACCACCAGCGGCCAGCTCTAAAATCTTCTCCTTCTCTTACCGCTCTGGTACAAGGTGCACAGCCAATACTAGGAAAACCTTTATCATGCAAAGTATTGTACACAATATTGTTATCCTTTACGTACTGTTTTACATCTTCCAAAGTCCAATCAAAAATTGGGTGGAACTTAAACAATTGATTGCCTTCATCCCATTCTACATCCTCCATGCCTTCCCTATTTGTACTTTGGTCAGCTCTAATGCCGGTAATCCAAATTTCGTTACCAGCTAAAGCCCTTTTCAAAGGCTCAATTTTTCTGATGTAACAGCATTCTTTTCTGTTCTCCACACTTTCGTAAAAGCTGCTTGGTCCTTTTGCATCAACCATGTGCTGCAACAAATCGTTTTGCGGAAAATAAGCGTGAATAGGCTTTTGGTAAATTTCCAAAGTCCTGTTCCAAACGTAATAGGTTTCAGGAAAAAGCCTACCAGTTTCCAATGTAAATACCTTAATTGGAATATTATTCGAGAATATTAAGTGTGTTACCACTTGGTCTTCCCAGCCAAAACTGGTAGAGAAAACAATCTTGTCTTTACTCTTTTCAGCTAGATATTTAAGTTTAGCAACAACATCTAGCCCTTCTAATTCTTCCTTTAATGTTGCAATCATAACTTGCTTAACAATATATAAATTGTTCTTAAACTAACAATAATAACGATAACGCCTACCATAATCATAATAGTTTTAGCATTTAATCGCTTGGTAAGTAAAGCTCCAAATGGCGCAGCAATACAACCTCCTAAAATTAAGCCTAAAATAATTTGCCAATGTACTAATCCAATCATCATGATAAAGGTTAGCGAACTGGCCAATGTTACAAAAAACTCAGTTAAGTTAACAGAACCGATAGTATAACGTGGATTTCCACCTCTGGCAATTAGTGTAGAGGTTACAATTGGCCCCCAGCCGCCACCGCCAATTGAATCTAAAAATGCACCAATAAATGCTAACGGACCAACTTTAGTTAAAGGCTTTGTTTTCTTCGGTTTTGCAATGGCTTTTAATAATATTTTCACCCCTAGAAACAAAGTGTAAGCAGAAACTATTGGCTTAATGATATGTCCATAATTTTCTAACGAAGACAAAATATAAGCACCTGCAATAGCTCCTATGATACCAGGCAACAATAACTTCTTGAATAATTTGGTACGAACGTTACCAAAACGTAAGTGCATTAATCCAGATACGCCACTGGTAAAAATCTCAGAAGCATGTACACTGGCACTTGCCGCAGCAGGAGTTACACCAAACGAAAGCAAAAATGTGGTTGCACTTACACCATAAGCCATACCCAACGCACCATCCACCAATTGTGCTAAAAAGCCACCTATGATAAAATAAAGGATCGTGCTATCTACTTCATTTGCTAAACCTACAGCTACGTCGCCCAATTTAGCAAAAGGAATAAAGGACAAAAAGATGTGTCCAACTACCATCGTTGCAAGTACAGAAAGTACCCAAATGATGATTTTTTTAGTGCTGATTTTATTTTCCTTCTCTAAAAAAGTAGCAGTGATTCCATTAAGCACTTTTACCTTGTGCTTAATATCGCCATTAAGGTTATTTCTAATTTGATTTAATTGACCAATAGAATGATCGATTTCTTGCGGAATAGCTTTATCTAGAATTTCTTTTAACCGTTTGGCCATGGTTGGCGATTTTCCATTGGTAGAAATAGCAATCTTCAAATCACCTTTCTGCACTATAGAACCTAAGTAAAAATCGCAAAGTTCGGGTTTATCGGCAACGTTAATTAACAAACCTTTCTGATGTGCCAAGGTTCTTAATTCTGTATTAAAAATATTGTCGTTAGTAGCGGCAAAAACAATATCTACATCTTCTAAATCATCCGCAGAAAAAGCCTTTTGTTTTATCTTAACATTAGAATTTGAAGATGCAATTTCAAAAATATCAGCATGTATTTCTATAGCTACCACGGTAACTTGTGCTGCTGTACTATTATTAACAATAGCATTCAGTTTTTCTAAACCCACTTCGCCAGCTCCAACAAGCAAAGTACGCAGCTCGTTCAATTTAATGAAAGCTGGAAAAAGCTGGTTGCCTTTATCGCCTGTTGGCAATATTTCTGCTGCTATATTTGGATTAGGAGATGGCTGCATATTGTTTAATTACGTTTTTAAAGGATGGATGTAAGGACACCACTTCGCCAAATATCAATAAAGCTGGCGCTTTAATTTTCTCTTCTTCAACTTTAGCAACAATGTTTTCTACAGTTGAAACCACTAATTTCTCTGTTTCTGTAGAACCATTTTGAACCACTGCAGCAGGTAAGTGTTGCTTTCCAGCAGCTTTAAAAACTTCTGTAATTTTTGTCAGTTGCTTTAAACCCATTAAAATTACCACTGTAGCATTCGAATTTGCTGCTTGGTAAATGTCGTCTGAAATTTGACCATTGGTAGTTGTGCCGGTAATTACCCAAAAACTTTCGCTTAAACCACGGTGTGTTACAGGAATTTGCTGTAAACCTGGTACACCGATAGAACTAGAAATACCTGGAATAACAGATACAGGAACGTTGTAAGAAGCAGCGAAATCCAATTCTTCGTAACCACGACCAAAAACAAATGGATCACCCCCCTTTAACCTTACCACGTGACCATAATTTAATGCATAATCGATCATCAATTGGTTAATAGCATCTTGTGAATGCGAATGTTCCCCAGAACGTTTACCTACATAAACTTTGATAGCTTGAGCTGGCGCATGTTCCAACAAAGCTTCGTTGGTCAAAGCATCGTACAATACCACATCAGCAGTTTGTAAAGCCTTTACTCCTTTTAGCGTCAACAAATCAGGATCGCCAGGACCTGCGCCTAATAAAGTTACTCTTGGTTCTATATTTTTGTTCATGTTTTTACAATTTTGAATGATTGAATGACTAAATGAGAAAATAGGATTGATGCAATTCAATACTTACTCATTTAATCACTTTGTCATTTATTCATTACTAGTTCGCTAATAAAGTTCTTTTCGCTTTAATTCCGTTTAAGAACTCCTCCGCTTGTGCGTAATAGGCTTTCGCAAATTCTTCCGAAGGTTCGTTCTTGTTAATTTGAAGTACCAAATCGGCGAAGCTTTGTCCTAAGCTGAACTCTCCACTTTCCACATAGTGATTATCAAATTCTTTGATTACACCAGCTTGCGTACTTGCGTTAACGCCTTTATCTAGCAATAGTGATTTTGCAGCATTAACCATCGATGCATAAGTATGGTAAATTGCATCAGCATAAGAACCGTTATTTAACGATCCTGTAGCCCATCCAAATTTCTCATCTGCTTCTAGCAATAAAGTAGCTACTAAATCAATCACTACACCAGCACATTCGCCTACACCAATAGCGGTTACGAAAGTTTCTTCATGTCCCCAGTCTACAAATTCTTCTGTTTTTAAGTTCGTTAAATCAGCCAATGGTTTCAATAACTGATAAAAATGGTCTTTACCTTTTCTATCATAATATTGATGAAAAGTTTCTTCAGTTAGGTTGTTATCTTTAAAATCGTTTAGGATGTAGTGTAGTACGCTTGTAGCACGCTTAGATGGAACTTTAATTACACGTTCCGCCACACGACCAAAACCATCACCTACCGTTCCGCCACCTAACATTACCTGCACTGCCGGCACTACTTTTCCTTCTGCTTTTACCGAACTACCGTGAAAACCTATCTCTGCTAAACCATGCTGACCGCAAGAGTTCATACAGCCACTAATTTTAATGTTGATGTTCTTTTCGTAAATCAACTCAGGGAAATCATGGTAAATGACATCTTCCAAAACCTCAGCTAAAGTCATACTGTTAGAAATACCCAAGTTACAAGTATCTGTACCTGGACAAGTAGTAATATCCGCTAAACTATCGAAACCTAAAGCTGTAAAACCTAGTTCGTTTAATGCTACATACAATGAAGGTAGAGCTTCTTTCCTGACAAACTTTAACAGCAGACCTTGATTTTGCGTAATCCTGATTTCGTCAGCAATGTGAGGTCTAACCGCTTCTACAAACGCTCTAGTTTTATCAGTTTTAATATCGCCTACGGTTACTTTTACGTAAACCCCGAAAAAACCTTCTTGCTTTTGTTCAATTACGTTGGTAGCTAACCAATGTTGATAGTGCTTTTCGTCTGCAATTTGAACCGCAGCATACTCTTTTACTAATTGTGGCTCTGGCTGAGGAACTGTATCTAAATCGATTTTGAAAGTTTTTACTTTAATCGCCGTACGTTCTTCTTCTACAAGTTTCAAAACTTCTTCTAGTCCAATTTTTTGAACCAAATATTTTAAACGGGCTTTATTTCTATTGTTACGCTCGCCATATCTATCAAAAACACGCAGCACAGCTTCCGTAAATGGAATTAGCTGATCTTCTGGCAAGAATTCTTGAACTGCACTTGCCAAAAACGGCTGCGCACCCAAACCACCTGCAAACATTACTTTAAAACCTCTCTCGCCCTTATCGTTAATTTTTGGGATGAAACCTAAATCATGGATATAACTATAGGCTGTATCTTTATCGCTGGATGAGAAAGAAATTTTGATTTTCCTACCCATTTCCTGACAGATTGGATTACGCAAAAAGTAAGCAAAAACTGCTTGTGCGTAAGGAGAAACATCAAATGGCTCATCTTTATCTATACCCGAATTTGGCGATGCAGTTACGTTACGCACCGTGTTACCACAAGCTTCACGCAAAGTAATATCATCTCTTTCTAACTCGGCCCAAAGTTGCGGTGTTCTATCTAAACTCACGTAGTGGATTTGGATATCCTGACGAGTAGTTAAGTGCAAATTGCCACTGCCGTATTCATCGGCTACATCGGCAATACGTAACAATTGCTTAAAAGTTACTTTACCAAAAGGCAACTTGATACGTACCATTTGCACACCTGGCTGGCGCTGTCCGTAAACACCACGAGCTAAACGTAGACTTCTGAATTTCTCTTCGTGTATTGTGCCATCACGAAAGGCTTTAATTTTTCGTTCAAGATCAATGATATCTTGCTCTACAATTGGATTTTCAAGCTCTGTTCTAAAACTCTGCATGGTTGTTGGTTGTGCTTTATTCAAAAAATGCCTCTCTTTTGGGAGAAGCATCCATGTTCAATTTCTTTTAAAAATGATATACGTACTTCTTTTACCTCGTCTTATAACAATGGTTCATGGTTGATTGTGGCATCAGACAGTATGTGAATATCAATTTCATCTGTCAAATATATAAAGTATATAGGAATAGTAGTAATTAAATTTGAGATTTATTTATCTCGAGTGGAATACTCAATCTTTCAAAGAATTTCCAGACAGACTAAAAACCATCTCAAAACACTGAAAAACAAAAGGAAAGGGAATAAACGAGCAGTTTATTTAGAATGGTTTTAAATTTCTATTTTCAGGTTGTCTTCCCTAGAAATCACATCAGCAATACTAGTTTCACCTAAAATTTTAAGGGTTGCGTCCCGCACATCTATAAATGCGCTTCTGATACCGCAAGTAACTTCATCTTTACACTCATCACATTTATGATAAAAGTTCAAACTCGCACAAGGAAGCATCGCAACTGGACCATCAGTTAAGCGCAAAATTTGCACTAAAAAGATTTCTTCTGGCTTCTTATTCAGACTATAACCACCTCCAGCACCCTTTTTACTATAAAGGAAACCAGCATTTCTTAGGTCTAAAAGAATTTGCTCTAAAAATTTCTTAGGAATTCGCTCTTCCTCTGCAATTTTTGAAATTTGCATAGGAGGCATGTCTAGATTTTTACCTAACGCAACTAGCGCTTTAATGGCGTATTTTGTCTTTTTAGAAAGCATACGTTACAAATGTATGAAATATTGTTGGATTGTTAGGTTGTTGGTTAATTGTTGAAACTGGTTAACTGACAAACTGCAAATTGAACATTCCCGCAGATGTTCGCTGATTTGACCGCAGATATTTGGCAATTTGTTTTCAACTCTTTGATGATTGGATATTGATTATTGGTCATCTATTAAACCTACTTCTCATAGTTTTCCGGTATCCTCTCCTTTTTTGCTGCTTCAATATACAACTTTATCTGATTTACGCAGGCTGCCAAATTTTGTTTGATTTCATGCTCCCAAAAGCGCATTACTACATAACCCATTCCTTGTAAACCATGATTTACAAATTGGTCACGCTGCATATTACGTTCTATCTTTGGTATCCAAAATTGTTGGTTGGTTTTGGGTTTACGCTTTTGCCATTCGTAGCCATGCCAAAAATCACCATCAATAAATATGGCAAGTTGGTATTTTTCTATCACCAAATCTGGCCTGCCTAGTAAATCCTTACGATGAATTCTAAATCTGATATTTTCTTTCCAAAGTGCTTTTCGTAGCAATAGCTCGGGCTTACTGTTGGCGCCCTTAATCTTAGCCATAGTTTTGCTTCGCTGCCTAGTTGTATAAAATCCAGCACTTTCTTCAAAGCGAGGTACTTTGATGGCATTTTCTTCCAAAGGCAAATAAAACTTGGGGTGCTTTTTCATCGCTTTGCGAAATTACATTTAATACAAATACCAATCATCCCTGTTTCAATGCTTTTAAGTCTATGTTAGATGCAGATCGTCGATTTTAGCATCAACTACTTTTTACATTTCTTCATCTTTACCACAACACCATCGTTGTTAATTGGTTTGATATCGTATTTTTACTTCAACAAAATGACACTACAGCTAAAGAAATTATTCGAAAACAAAATCGTAAAACACAACATCAAATACATTGGTGTAGGCATATGTGTGGGAATTTGTATCAATCTTCTTATAGCGGTAGTAAGCAGAAACGGCATTTCGGGTAGACAAATTTTCTTCAATATTCTATTCAGCGTTTTTATCAGTATCGCAATCTCTAACATTTTTTCATTTTTTCAGAGATATAGCTACAAATTTGCTCGTAACTTTTGGCAAATTACATTATTGTATTATGCCTGCAATTTACTGGGAATGATTGTAGGGATCGAAGTCAGTTATTTTATCATCTCATTTTTCTATAACATTCCGTTTGAGCCTTTTAACCATACGCAAGATTACAAGTCAATTTCGGTAGTCGTGTTAATAGTGGGTACGATCATGCTGCTGTATCACTTGCAACAACGAAACACAGAAAATGCAATAAAAGCGAAAGAAGCCGATTTAATTAGAATAAACCAACTTAAAACTAAAGCAGAGCTACAGGCTTTACAATCAAAAATAAACCCTCATTTTTTGTATAACGCTTTAAATGCCATCACTAGTTTAATTCACGACGACCCAGACAAAGCGGAAGACATGACAATTAAACTTTCCAAACTGTTTAGGTACAGTATAAACTCGCAGCAAGAAAACTATTGTAGCTTAAGAGAAGAGATAGATATTCTAAATACTTACCTAGCCATCGAAAAAGTGAGATTCGGAAACAGAATCAATTTTGATATAGAAACAGACAAAAACCTAGACCCTGTGCAATTCCCTCGTTTTCTTTTACAGCCTTTGGTAGAAAATGCTTTAAAACATGGCTTGAAAGATACTTTTGAGAATGGCTTACTAGCCGTAAAGGTTTGTAAAAATGAAAACAAGATTAGTATTTCAGTGATAGATAACGGCATCCCATTTCCTGATGAACTTATAGCTGGATATGGCTTGCAAAGCACCTTCGATAAATTAGAGCTTTTGTATCCTAATGAGCATGAAATTGAGATGATCAACCAACCTATTAAACAAATTAAAATTACTATACCTGTAGGCGCATGACTTGGAAAACCATCATTATTGAAGACGAACAATTAGCTAGAAAACGACTAAAAAGACTGCTAGCCAATTACTCAGAAATTGAAATTATTGCAGAAGCAGAAAATGGTGCACAAGGTTTAGAACTCATCAACAAACATCAACCTGATTTGGTATTTTTAGACATTGAAATGCCCATATTAAATGGTTTTGAAATGCTAGCAAAGCTGAACAAGAACCAACCTAAAGTAGTTTTTACCACTGCCTACGACCAATATGCAATTAAGGCTTTTGAAGAAGGCTCTATCGATTACCTACTTAAACCAATTGAATTAGAACGATTGGATAAAACCATAGCTAAATTAAGGCAGACCAATTTAGCCAAACCAGCTATAGCGATTGAAGATTTACTGCAACAGATTAAAGGGAGAACAGTTTCAAAAACACTTACGGTAAAGCTTGGAGATAGAATCTTACTGATCAAATTTGAGGATATTGTGCATATACAAGCCGAAGACAAGTATGTTTTTCTGCATACCACCGATGGAAAAAAGCATCTTACCGATTATACCTTATCTACTTTAGAAGAAAAATTGCCGGAAGATTTTCTGCGTATCCATCGGAGCGATATCATCAACACAAACCACATTACAGAAATTAGAAGAGGCTTTAATGGAGCACTTATTTTTGTAATGAGCAACAGTTCAAAAGTAACTTCTAGCCGTTCTAACAGTGAAAGTTTACGGTTACGATTTGAGATTTAACATTTTTTAGCTGTTTTTTGGATATTCATCAATAAACAATATTTTACTTTTGATAAAATGATGCTTAAAGTTCATTATTTTTGAGAAAAAGATTTGAGAAATTTCATTACATACCATACGCCTCCAGCATATTCGAAACAATTTGACGAATATAGCAATCTGCTCAATCTTAAAAATGCCAACGTTATCAGCGCACTTATTTTTGGTGTAAGTGTTTTAGCTCGTATTTTATATACAGTTTCTGTAAAAGATCTTACGAAACTAAAAGCATTTGAAGAACTAAATATCAATAACTATGCTCAAATTGTGTGTTCTCTTGTTTTTTTCTTGCTTACATATGTAGCGATCAATAGCAGAAAAATGAGTTTATCACAAAAAAAAATATTAGTGATTGCTTTTATTTGTTACTTGCTTACTGCCGCGTATGTACTCAGTCATATTATATCAAGGCACAACACCAAAAACACGCTTGTTGCTTTGTTAATGGGCATTTTCATGGCTGGCCTGTTTTTCTCTATTAAGAAAAAAGAGGCAAATTTTACTTTGGCTTATTTTCTACTCATATACTTTTTAGGAATAATCTTTTCAAACATCACACTGCCAGAAAAGCTGGGCAATGGCATCTCCTCACTTCTTTTGTCAATTGTGCTGTATTGTTCTTCTAGATATTGTTATTTCATAAAATCTAACCAATTTGTACAGATCAGACAATTGGAAGAAAAAAATCATGAAATCAGTATTTTAAATAATGAGAAAAATGAAATAATGGCGTTTGTAGCTCATGATTTAAGAGGGCCTCTAAACAACATTGATGCACTTAGTCAGATGATATTGCTTGATGATCAGCATCAAAAAGAAGCGCTTTTGATCAATAAGGCATCTAACCATGCAAAAACAATCATCAACGACATTATAGATGTTGCCAAAATAGGATCGAGCAAATTAAATCTACAAAGGTTAGATTTGAATGATATCTTACAAAACATCGCAAATAAATGGAATGCAGATGCAAGCAGAAACATTGCATTTGCAGTTCAAAAACCAAATTCTTTCATCCACTGCGATCCATCTAAAATAGAACGGGTTATTGATAATTTAATCAGTAATGCCGTAAAATTTTCTCAAAAAGAAAAACCAATAGATATCGTATTGAATATTGATGAAAAAATGGCGCTCATAATGATAAAAGATTATGGCATCGGCATACCTCTAGATATGCAAAACTATCTTTTTGATCAGTTTTCTAAAGCCGGAAGATTGGGTTTAATGGGCGAAAAATCTACTGGTTTAGGACTACATATTTCCTATAAAGTTATAGAGCAACACCAAGGAAAATTATTTGTAGACAGTAAAGAGAACGAAGGAACAACTTTTACGATACAGCTTCCTTTAGCTAGTGCTTAATATTCTTCTTCAATTTTTTCGGCGAATAAATCCTTACCAAAATTCACCAGAAAAAGTTCCTTTTTTGCTCTGGTTACCGCTGTGTACAACCAACGCATAAAATCTAGATCGACCATGTCTTCTGTTAAAAACCCTTGATCTACAAAAACAGCATCCCATTGTCCACCTTGGGCTTTATGACAAGTTACCGCATAGGCGAATTTAATTTGCAGGGCATTATAGTATGGATCTTGCTTTATTGCCAATAAGCGTTCCTTTTTATTAGTAATATGCTCGTAATCTAACAGCAAACCTTCGTACAATTTTTTACTCGCTTCGTAGGGTAAATTCGGACTTTCAATCTGCAAAGTATCCAACAAAACCTTACAGGTAATTGCGCCCACATCTGGAAAATCTACCAGCTCCAATTGCACTTCCGCAAATCGAAATCCATGTCGTTCTTCCTCCCTACGTACACGAATAATTTTTGCCATATCGCCATTGGCAATAAACGCAGTTTCATTATCATCTGGTAACCAAAAATAGTTATTGCGTACCACCATGATGTAATCTCCCCCACTCAATTCTTCATCTCTATAAAGCAATCTAGCCCTTATTTGGTTATTGTAAATATTGGCAGATTTATTTGATCGACACACTACCAAGGAATTTTCTAAGCCATATTTGCTATAGGCGTATTCTAAACCTTCTACAAACTTTATCCCCGTCATCCTAAAGATATCCTTAAAACCTTTAGTAATAAACTGGGGAAATTGCTGATCATCTTCATAAGTGTTTATCAACCTACGAAGCATTGTTGCATTGGCTAAAATTCCTGACTTTTTCTCCTGCCTTACCACCTCTGTTAGCTCAACACAAGTTACATCTAAACTGAAATTACTACTTAAATAATCTGGATTTAGAGCTGGGCTATCTACGCTGCCAACTGGCGGAAGCTGAGCAGTATCGCCAACAAAAAGCAAATAACAATTCTTTGGAGAGCCATCTGGTGCGGGTTGAAAAACAAACTCAAGTAAATCTCCCAAAAAAGAAGAACCATTTTGCGTGCTCCATTCATCAGCAATCATCGAAGCCTCGTCTACAATAAATACCGTATTTTGAGCTAAGTTTGGAGCCAGTTGGAAAACCATATCCATACTCACGGCACTTTTCTTTCTATAGATTTTTTTATGGATAGTGAGTGATTTCTGTCCTGTGTAATTGCTCATCACTTTGGCAGCCCTACCTGTTGGTGCCAGCAAAGCAGATTTCAAACCAAACTTTGGCAAAGCCTTTACCAAAGCTGCCACAGAAGTGGTTTTTCCAGTTCCCGCGTATCCCTTAAGTACAAAACAAGCTTCATCATTTGGTTTACTTAGAAAATCTGCGGCTTCACTGCAAAAGCGTAATTGCTCCTTTGTTGGTGTAAAAGGGTACGATTGTGCAATTAAACTGGCTTTATCCATTCCGTAAAGATAGGGATTAGTGGTCAGGTATCAGAAGTTAGAAATCAGTTTAAAAATTAATCTCCCCAATAACTATCGCGATCAACAGCTACCCCAATTCCAATGAACTAATGAACAATTGAACCAGTTAACTAAAAAAAAACTATTTTTGTTGATAGATGAGCAACAACAGTATTTTATTAATTGACCCGAACTTTGAACCTGCAAACAGTACGAATTTAAGCTTGCTGGTAAAAATAGGTACGGACACCTTTTCTTATGCTATTATTGATGATGGGAACAAGTTTGTTCATGCCGTTTACGACGAGCAAGAATGCGAAAGTGGTTATGAGAAGTTGAAAGAACGTTTAAAAACTGATGCTTATTTGAAGCTTCCGTATCAAAACGTAAAAGTTGCTACACATACAAAAAATATCGTTTTTGTTCCCCAAGAGTTATTTAATGAAAGCGAAATAGCACTTTACGCTAGGTTTTTTACTGATGCAGATTCTGAAAATATTTACGTGCAGCCAAACTTAAATCAAAACTTATATACTATTTTTTCCTTACCTCAATCGGTAGAAAAAATAATTAACGAAAATTGGCAAGACAGCATTAAGCTTCAGCAAAATGAGGGTTTAGTTGAGCTTGCCGCCAAGGTAAATACAGACACTATCATCCTTGATTTCACTGTCGGTTCTTTTCAATTCTTCTACCTTAAAGAAGGAAAAATTACTTTCACCCAGAGTTATCAGTTTGAAGATATAGAAGAGCTAACTTATTATTTGTTACTTATCGTTAGCCAGCTGAATATAGATGCTAAACAGACCGGTGTTAAAATTTGTGGAATTATCCATGAAGACGATGACAAATGGACATTGCTAGCACAATATTTCAACAACATTGATTTACTGGCAATTTCTTCTGATTTAGACACCAGCATTTTGGATGATATGCCAGCCCATTATTACACCAGCTTACTTTCATTACAACAATGCGGATAGTTGGCGGTAGATTAAAAGGGATACAGTTTCACGCTCCTGCTAAACTTCCCGTAAGGCCAACTACAGATATGGCCAAAGAAGCTTTGTTTAATATCCTACTGAACAGCTATGATTTTGACGAATGTAAAATACTAGACCTATTTACTGGAACGGGAAATATTAGCATTGAATTTGCTTCTCGAGATGCGCAAAGTATTACTGCTGTAGATAAACATCCCGGTTGTGTGGCTTGGTTAAAATCTGTTAAGGAAAAGCATCAATTAAATAGCATAGATATTCGCAAAGCGGATGTTTTTAAATTTTTGGCTCAAAGCACCGAAAAATACGATATCATTTTTGCCGACCCTCCGTACGATTTACCAAATATCCCTTTGCTACCTCAATTGGTACATCAACATCGTTTACTTAACGAGAATGGAGTGTTAGTAGTAGAACATCCATCGATGCTAAAACTAGATCAGCAGCCTGGTTACACAGAAACTAGAAAATACGGCTACTCTTCCTTTAGTTTTTTTACCGTTACAAGTAGTCAGGAATAAGTTACAAGTGTTCAGGCTTAAGCAAATTTCCATTAATCCATCGGATCAAAAAAACTAAACCCAATTAACTATCTTTGAATATGAAAATCGCTTTATTTCCTGGCTCATTTGACCCAATTACCATAGCTCATGTCGACATTGTAAAACGATCATTGCCTTTGTTTGATAAAATTGTTGTTGGTATTGGATTGAACAGTTCTAAGCAAAACTTTTTATCTGCCGAAACAAGAGAGGAAATTGTAAAAAGCATTTTCATTAACGACACAAACGTAGAAACACATACTTATCAAGGCTTAACCATTGATTTTGCCAAGAAAATTGGAGCTACTTATATGGTGAGAGGCATTCGCTCTGCTTCAGATTTCGAATACGAGAGAGCCATTGCCCAAATTAATAAAAGTATGATGCCAGATGTAGAAACTATCATTTTATTGAGCAGACCAGAGTATTCCGCCATCAGTTCTACAATTGTAAGAGATATTTTAAGAAATAATGGCGATGTAAGTCAGTTTGTACCTAAAGAAGCTTTGGATTTCCTTTAATTACTGTAATAGATAAATTCTATTACTAAAACCTGTAGCTTCAGGAACAGTTAATACATATTTAAATTGGCTTTTATTTTCTTCGGCTACCGAATACTTTATACCATCAATAATTAGTTCTTTAGTTTCTTTGTTGAAACTGTAATTAACCGTCTTGCTAGTCGCGGTATTTCCCTCGCACTTTTTAGCTCCAAAAGTCCTCACCATTGTTCCATCTGTTTTGAAAGTGAAAGTGTCATCTTGCTCACATTCCGGAACAGCAAAATAGGTAACAGTACCGCTTGGGTTGGTACGAGTGTTTAAATCAGTTAAGCCAAATCTCCATGCTTTAGAGGTTATGATCTCTATCAATTCTTCGTTTTCATCCTTTTTACAAGCAAGAAAAACAGTAACAACCATTAAAATCGTAAATACAAAAAGCTGACTTATTTTTTTCATATCATTTAAACGCTCTAAATTACATTTTATTCGAGAAAACTATCTAACTATAGATCTTTTTTAACTAAATGTGTAACGTTTACGAAAAGCAGCTACTGATACGATAAATTTAAATAACTGTTAAGGCAGTATTACATATGCTCGAAACTCAGCAAGAATTTCTAAAACAAATCAACCAAAACAAAGGCATTATTCATAAGGTAAGTAAAATGTATATGGATAATACTTTAGACCAAGAAGATTTGTTCCAAGAAATTGTATTGCAACTGTGGAAAGCTTACTCTTCGTTTAAAGGCGCTAGCAAATTCTCTACATGGATGTACCGAGTTGCCTTAAATACAGCCATAGTTTTCTTTAAAAAAGACAGTAGAAAAGTAGATAAGACCACCCTTAACGAACACATAGATATAGCAGACAAGAATGACAGTTCTGACAAAGAAGAAAAACTGGCCTACTTGTACAAAGCTGTGCAAGAGCTAAACCAGATAGAAAAGGCGGTGATATTTTTGTTTTTGGAAAATCAATCGCATCGAGAAATAGCGCAAAACTTGGGAATAACCGAAGTAAATGCCCGAGTAAAACTCAATAGAACAAAAGAAAAACTACAACAAATCATTAAAAAGAACGGCTATGAATTTTGATAAATTGAAAGACGACTGGAACAACAACGAACCTGTGTCAACCGAAGTTTCGGAAAATATGCTCAAATTGAAAGAAGCAAGCACCCCAATTGACCAAATAAGAAAAAAGATGAAACATGATTTTTTTTGGCAGTTAGCTTTTTTAATCATCATGACGTTTGTACCCAAAATTTTTGGTTTCTCCGAACATCTAAAAATCACCTTCATTGTTTTCTACAGCATTTTATGTGGTTTTACAGCCTACTACTTCTTCAAATTCTATATCTTCTACAAGCATTCCTATGATTTAGGTCTCGACAGCAGAAATAATTTGATTTGGTTTTATTATGAGATGAAACTCAACGTAGAGCTCTATAAAGCCTTAACTTACATTTCTGTCTTTATAACACTATCTTTTTTCGCAACTGCATTATATATTTCTAAAAATGATGAATTGTTGAGGATACTAGACAAATTATCTATCGTATATGTTGTGCTCAACGTGTTTATTACCATCGTTATTGTAGGTATAATTACAGAATTGTGGGCTAAATATCTCTATGGCAAATATCTTAAACAACTAAAAACTATCATTGATTGTATAGACGAAGAGTAATTCAGTGTACGGTAGGCGAGTTACAGTTAACCGATTAAAACAATTAACCGTTTAACCCAATTCAAATCAATTCTTCACTCTTTAAAACATCTGTAATTAAAGCATAGGTGTTTTTTATTTTAGCTTTAATTTCATGAGGGGCTATCCAAACTGCTTCGGTAATACCTTCTTCTTGCTGTGGCACCAATTTAGGGCTTCCCTTTACCGTCATGTGGTACCAGCTGGTTCGTTTTAAAATCAGCTCACCACCCATTTCGTAAACGTGGTAGGTTTTACAAATCCTATCGTTACGTTTTTCAATTTTTACGCCGCACTCCTCTTCTACTTCTCGTACAGCTGCGTCCTTCACTTTTTCGCCTTTATCTACCTTTCCCTTCGGCAAATCCCATTTTTTATTCCTAAAAATAAAAAGAAACTCGCCTTTGGCATTGGTAACCAAACCACCAGCGGCTTTAATAAGGCTTAAATCGTTTTTTATCTTTTTAAATACGGAAGAAGGATTTTTTGTTAATAACAAATAGTTCTTTTTTTTGCTGTTTTTGAGGTTTTTGTAAAACGATTCAAAATCAAAACCCTCTACTTCAACCTGTTGTATCTTTTCAATTTGAGTAGGAAGTTCATGAGTTATAAACAAAGTGTTATCGTTAATATAAATTCTGTATTTTTTCACAACTTATTTTAAAATAGTTAAAAATGCGGTTTTTGCATATTTGTAGAAAAAACAACACCCTTGCAAATTGCATTTGAAAGCGGTTTTCATACATAATTTTCTACAAATTTTCTACAAAATCAAAACGATTTTACAGAATGCTAAAGTATATAAAAACTTATTTATTATAGTATTTTAGATTATGATAAAAGCGACTTTAGAACAAAAATTGAGAGATAGTTTAGAACCCCATCAAGCTAACTTCTTAGAAGAAGGTATTAACAGAATATTTTATATTGAAGAACGTTTAAAAAGTATAGACGATTCTGAAATGAAATTTTTATTCATAAAAGAATTATTCGTTATTCTTGGCGAATTACAAAAAATAAAATACACCAAAACATATAAAACCTCTAATGTAGATTCAAAACTTTCAACTGCTGATTTTGAAAAAGTTAAAATCGACTTAAATAAAACTATTGCTTTTTTTAGAAACGTAGTATCACATTTCCCACTGTTTAAGACTTGGAATGAGGTTTGGATTTCGAAATCAATGGCTAAGTCTTTAACTAGCGATACTGATAAACTTAAAAATAATTATGGAACTATTTACAAGTATCTATTAGATTGTGAAAATAGGATTTCGCACTCCTTCAGAGTTAAGCTGTATCAAACTGAAGAACCAACCACTTTTAACTTATTATATCCAAAAAAAATTGGTGACGATACGCAAGTTTACTTTAAAGATATTGTTAGCGAGAATGATGTACTAAAGTGGATATTCTATTTAAGTGTATATTCATTTTAAAAAGAAATGGAGATAAAACCTAAGTCCTATCCCCATCATCTAAATTAACGCTCTCGAAGCAAATGTAGAATATTTTTACAATATTAGAATTATGATTCTACATAGCGTTTTCACTTTCTCCGCTGAAGTTTGGGGAACAGTATCTGATTGGGTAATAATAACTGTAACAGGCATTTCTTTATATTATCTAAGAAAAACTCTTCAGTCACAATTAGAAGTACAGCAGATGCAACAACAATTAGCTAATTATGAAAAACATAGGTTCTTTATTTCTATTAAGCCTAAATTCAATTGCACTTTAATAATACAAACCGAAGATTTCTTTGGTGTCGAATTTGTATGTGACAATTCAGCGGCTTTGGGAACATATCTAACTTTACAAGACCAAAATGAACAACTACGTATTTTCAAAGCATTGACTATGTATGACAGAGTAGAAATAGGTAGTTCATTATCAATTACATTTGCTGCAATAGAAAATAAGATACCTAATTTCTTTGTAGTTATATACACACTTTTCTTTAAAGACATCGAAGGAAATTGCTTCAAACAATATTTTTTCACAATTCCCGATGTAAACAGTAAAATGATGATTAAAGACTATCCTTCGGTGTCGATAACTTTAGAAGAGTATAATAATAATGAGAAGAATGCAATAAAAAACTTATAATTTACTCTTTTTAAATAGCCTTATTTTTCAAGGCAATGGAAAAACTCTATTAAGTAATTCTTTCACGTACGTAGCTAACTTGAATTCCAGTTAAAGCTTCGATATTAGTTGCTATATCTACAAAACGAATACCAACCAACAGCTTAAACAATCATTTCCGCATTAAGATGGCACGCTTGAAAATAATGTAATAACTATAAAATGGCAAAGAAAAAAGTAATAGTTAACAAACATGAGTTTAAAATAGACTTAACTGTTCCTTCAATCGATGATAGCATTGAAGTCGCTAAAGAATTTATGAGCGCACTAGTCCTACCAGCACTTTCAGAAACTGGATTACTCGTAAAAGACTATATTACCGCTTGGAGATTTAAAAATCAAATTAAGATAGTAACATGGGCAAAAAAA
>RCUK01000052.1_pt1 | contig 159744 bp, 153 predicted proteins | sample 2166381 | NCBI WGS metagenome assembly RCUK01 (sample SAMN09932809, study PRJNA488358) | compost metagenome | isolation source: compost soil in an enriched community | place: Germany: Experimental Botanical Garden | reverse complement strand
GCGCTAATCTGACCTACGCAGCTAAGATATAGAGTTAGCAATTGGGGCGGCAGCGCCCCGCCACCCGGAACACCCAAGGAAACGCCGGCACCGTCCGGCGTTTTTTCGTAGGTCGGCTTAGCCCGCAGGGCGTAAGCCGACAGGCGCCGCCACGAAGATTGTCAGATTACGCTGCGCTAATCTGACCTACGCAGCTAAAACTGACATATATATATAAAGGCAATCCGGGTGGCAGCGCCCCGCCACCCGGAACACCCCAAAAAACGCCGGCACCGTCCGGCGTTTTTTCGTAGGTCGGTTTAGCCCGCAGGGCGTAAGCCGACAGGCGCCGCCACGAAGATTGTCAGATTACTCTGCGCTAATCTGACCTACGCAGCTAAAACCCGGCACGGCTCACTGTATCGACAGTTGCCGCCCACCCGTGCCTTCCTTCTTCGGCAAGTCCAGCAGCAGCACGCCATTTTCATAGCGGGCTTGCGCGCCGGCCTCGTCCACCTCGTGCGGCAGCACGAAACTGCGGTACTGCTGGCCGTACTCGCGTTCGCTGCGCACGGTCTTGCCGCCGCCGTCGCGCGTCACTCTTTCATCCTTGAGCTCGGCGCTGATGGAGACGCGGTTGCCGTCGATGGAGACCTTGATATCGTCCTTGTTGACGCCGGGAATATCCGCCTGCACCTGATAAGCTTGTTCGGTTTCGGAAATATCGACACGCATGCGTGCCGAACCGCCATCGCGCAAGCGCAAGGCGGGCGCGAAAAAGTCGTGCATGAATTCTTCCATGTCGCTGAACGGGTCGAAACGTGCCAGCGGGTTTTGCGGATCGCGACGGATCAGTTGATTAGCCATGATGTCCTCCTGCATGGGCTGGTTTGCACACGGCGGCCGTCTGCTCGGACGTCGCCGCCTCCTGCATCTTAGGATGTCAACAACCAATCTCTTTGATCTGCATCAATCGTGGCCACCTTGATTTTTCCTCTACTTTCATCTGTGCGCTACCCCGCATTGCACTACCTTGCGCCTGCGAAAAATGTCCCAAGGCTGTTATGCTAACGCACGCTATGCTTGACCACCAGAAATCTTGCATTTCAATTAAAATTGACTTTTTCGCGACAGCCTTACACGGACATGATGAATACCAAGACCCCGATCGACTCCTTCAGCTTTCGCCGCATCCTCGCCCGCAACGTGACCTTGCCGCTGGTCATTGGGGTCGTCACGGCTCTCGTGTTCGTCGCCCTGATCGCCTACTTGCTGTCGGCCCTGCGCTCGGTCGAGCATTCCGAACGGGTGATCGGCAACGCGAATGAAGTCATGAAGCTGTCGGTCGACCTGGAAACGGGCATGCGCGGCTATCTGCTGACGGGCGATGAAACTTTCCTGGCGCCGTATAAATCGGGCAAGGCGAAGATCGCCGTGGAAATGACCACTCTGCTGGATCTGGTATCCGACAGCCCCATCCAGGTGGACCGCTTGCGCCGCATCCGCGCGCTGCAAGGCCAGTGGCTCGATTACGCCGAAGGCGTGATCGCCCAGCGCCGCAACAACCAGGAATTCCTTGCGCGCGTGCGCCAGGGCGAAGGCAAGCTGGAATTTGACGAAATCCGCCGCGAATTCCTCGCCTTCCTGTCCATGGAACAGCGGCTGCGCCAGGAACGGGCCGATACGGCCGAAAGCCGCACCATGCTGGCCGTGGTCGTGTTCCTCATCCTCAGCCTGGGATTGTCGGGCTTGCTCGCCTACCTGGGCCGGCGCGAACTGCTGCGCCTGTCCGATATCTACAACGATGCGCTCGAGCAGCGCGGCAAGGACAATGACGTGCTGCAGGAGCAAGCGTGGTTGCGCACGGGGCAGACGGAACTGGCGGCTCACACGAGCGGCCAACTGGGCTTGCCGCAACTGGGACGCCACGTGCTCGATTTCCTCGCCCACCGCCTCGACGTGGCCATCGCCACCCTGTACGTGGTCGACGAGGATGGCAGTCTGCGCCGCACGGCCGTGTACGGTTTCAACGAACAGGGCGTCAAGGAAAAGCAGGTGTTCAAGCTGGGCGAAGGCCTGGTGGGCGAGACGGCGCGCGAAAAGCGCCTCAAGCATGTGCAGCAAGTGCCCGAGAATTACCTGACCGTGACGTCGAGCCTGGGCCGTGGCGCGCCGCTGGAACTGGTCTTGGCGCCCGTCAACAATGAAGGCGTCGTCAACGGCGTCATCGAACTGGGCTTTACGCATCCCGTCAGCGCCCGCGCCAAGGAATGGCTGAACCTGATTGCCGCGAACGTCGGCACCTCGCTGGAAGCGGCCCTGTACCGCCAGCGCCTGCAAAACGTGCTCGAAGAAACCCAGCAACTGAACGAAGAACTGGAAGTGCAGCAGGAAGAACTGCGCACGGCCAATGAAGAGCTGGGCGAACAGTCGCGCGTGCTGGAACAGTCGCAAGCCCACCTGGAAGAGCAAAAGGCGGCGCTCGAGCAGTCGAACGGGCAACTGGCCGTGCAGGCGCTGTCGCTGGACCAGAAAAACATGGCCATCGTCCAGGCACACGCCCAGCTGGAAGCGCGCGCGGAAGAGCTGCAGCGGGCCAGCCGCTACAAGTCCGAATTCCTGGCGAACATGTCGCACGAGCTGCGCACGCCACTGAACAGCTCGCTGATCCTGTCCAAGCTGCTGTCGGACAACACCAGCGGCAACCTGACGCCGGAGCAAGTGACGTTTGCGCAAACCATCTATTCGGCCGGCAACGATCTACTCACCCTCATCAACGATATCCTCGACATTTCCAAGGTCGAGGCAGGCAAGCTGGAATTGACGCCGGAAGCCGTGCCTTTCGACGAACTGCTCAGCAGCATGAAGATGCTGTTCGGCGCCCAGGCGCAGCAAAAGAAACTCGTTTTTGACGTCAAGGTGGCGCCGGACTCTCCGCCGTCGCTCGTCAGCGACCGCCAGCGCCTCGAGCAAATCCTGAAAAACCTGCTGTCGAACGCCATCAAGTTTACGGATACGGGTACCGTGAGCTTGCACGTGAGCAGCGGCGCGGACGGCCGGGTGCGCTTCCAGGTGCAGGATTCGGGCATCGGCATTGCCGACGACCAGCAGCACAAGATTTTCGACGCCTTCCACCAGGCCGACGGCACCACCAGCCGCCGCTACGGCGGCACGGGGCTGGGGCTGTCGATTTCGCGCGACCTGGCCGCCTTGCTGGGCGGTAGCATCGAGCTGGCCAGCACGCCAGGCCAGGGCAGTACGTTTACATTGGTGTTGCCGGCCGTCATGCCGGAGCGCGCCGTGGAAGCGGCGCCTGCGCCCGCCGCCGCGCCGCAAGCGCCCGCAAAAATCGCGGCCGCCGCGCCCAAGGCCGCGCCCGCCGCCAAGCCCGTGCCGCTGCCCACCTTCCAGGATGACCGCGACAGCGTGCCGGCCGTCAAGACGGGCCAGCGTTCCGTGCTGGTGATCGAGGATGAACCGTCGTTTGCCGGCATCCTGTTCGACCTCGCGCATGAAATGCAATACCGCTGCCTGGTGGCGCACGGCGCCGATGAAGGCTTGCGCCTGGCCGAGGAGTTCCTGCCCGACGCCATCCTGCTCGACATGGGCTTGCCGGACCGTCCGGGCTTGCTGGTCTTGCAGCAGCTCAAGGAAAACCCGCTGACGCGCCACATTCCCGTGCACATCGTGTCCGGCAACGACCAGATCCAGGAAGCCATGCAGCTGGGCGCCATCGGCTACGCCACCAAGCCGCGCACGCGCGAGCAGTTGAAGGAAGTGTTCCGCAAGCTCGAGTCGAAATTCACGCAGCAGATGAAACGCATCCTGCTGGTCGAGGACGACGAACGCCAGCGCGAAAGCGTGGTGCACCTGATCAGCGACGACGACGTGGAAATCACGGCCGTGGCGCTGGGCGAGCAGGCGCTGGAATTGCTCAAAACGCAGATTTTCGACTGCATGATCATCGACTTGAAGCTGCCCGACATCCAGGGTAACGAATTGCTCGAACGCATGGAGCATGAAGAGCTGTGCTCGTTCCCGCCCGTCATCGTCTACACGGGCCGCAACCTGAGCCGCGAGGAAGAGGCGGACCTGATGAAGTATTCGCGCTCGATCATCATCAAGGGTGCCCGTTCGCCCGAACGCCTGCTCGACGAAGTCACCCTCTTCCTGCACAAGGTGGAATCCGAACTGTCGAGCGAGCGCCAGGGCATGCTGCAGCAGGTGCGCAGCCGCGAACGCGTGTTTGAAGGGCGCAAGATCTTGCTCGTGGACGACGACGTGCGCAATATCTTTGCCCTCACCAATGCGCTGGAACAGCGAGGCGTGGTGGTGGAAATCGGCCGCAACGGCTTCGAAGCCATCAGCAAGCTCAACAGCGTGGACGATATCGACCTCGTGCTGATGGATGTCATGATGCCGGGTATGGATGGCCTGGAAGCGACGCGTTTGATCCGCGCCGATGGCCGTTACAACAAGCTGCCGATTATCGCCATCACGGCCAAGGCCATGAAGAATGACCAGGAAGAATGCCTGCAGGCGGGCGCGTCCGACTACCTGGCCAAGCCGATCGACCTTGATCGTTTGTATTCGCTGCTGCGTGTGTGGATGCCGAAGATGGAACGCATCTGATGTCCCAGCGCACCACGGACGCGCAGCTGCACGCGCTGATGGAAGCGCTGTACCAGCGTTACAGCTATGATTTTCGCGACTATTCCCTGCCCTCGCAACGGCGGCGCCTCAATCATGCGCTCGACCGTTTGCATTGTGCAGATGTGCCTGCCCTGCAGCAGCGCGTGCTGGACGACCCGTCCGCCTTTGGCGACCTGCTGCAGATTTTGACCGTGCCCGTCACGCAAATGTTCCGCGACCCGGCATTTTTCCGCGCCTTGCGCGAACACGTGGTGCCCGTGCTGAAAACCTACCCGTCGCCGACGATCTGGGTGGCCGGCTGCTGCACGGGCGAAGAAGCGCTGTCGCTGGCCATCGTGCTGCACGAGGAAGGCTTGCTCGAGCGCAGCACGATTTACGCCACCGACATCAATCCGCAAGCGCTGGCCACGGCCGCGCGCGGCGCGTATCCGCTGCACCGGCTTGAAGAATATGGCGCCAACTACCTGGCCGCGGGCGGCCTGGGCCAACTGGCCGACTATTACACGGTCGAGCATGCCACGACGCGGTTCCAGCAGGGTCTGCTCGACAAGATCAACTTTGCCGACCACAGCCTGTCCACGGACAGCGTGTTTATTGAAACGCAATTAATTTTGTGCCGTAACGTCCTGATTTACTTTAATAAAATCTTGCAGGAGCGAGCCCTGGGCCTGTTCCAGGACTCGCTGTGCCACCGGGGATTCCTGGGCCTGGGCAGCAAGGAAAGCACGCATTTCACGCGCTTTGCCCCCGACTTCGAGCCATTGCCGGGTCCTGAAAAGCTCTACCGCAAGCGTGCGCCGTCGCACGCCGCTTCCCACTACGCTGGACGGCACATGCCAGGAATGAAACATGATGAATGAAACAAGCACCAAACTGCTGATCGTCGACGACTTGCCGGAAAACTTGCGCGCGCTCAACGCGCTGATCCGCGAGAGCGACCGCAGCGTCTACCAGGCCTCGTCCGGCGAAGAAGCGCTGGCCTTGCTGCTTGAGCACGATTTCGCGCTGGCCATCCTCGACGTGCAAATGCCCGAGATGGATGGTTTTGAACTGGCGCAATTGATGCGCGGCACGGAAAAGACGCGCCACATCCCCATCGTCTTCGTCACAGCGGCCGGCAAGGAAATGAATTTCGCCTTCCAGGGCTATGAAAGCGGCGCCGTCGACTTCCTGCACAAGCCGCTCGACATCAATGCCGTGCAAAGCAAGGTCAACGTCTTCGTTGCCCTGCACCAGCAACGCAGCGAGACGCGGCGCCAGGTGCAGGCACTCGAGCACAGCCGCCAGCAGCAGGAAGCGCTGCTGAAGGAATTGCGCGCCACGCAGGCTGAACTGCAGCGCTCGCTGCGCCTGCGCGATGAATTCATGTCCATGGTAGCGCACGAACTGCGCACGCCGTTAAATACGCTGTTCCTGGAAACGCAGATGCGCACCGTCAACCTGGAACGGGGCAACCTGGCCGCCTTCGAGCCGGACAAGCTGGGCAAGATGGTGGCGCGCGACGGGCGGCAAATCCGCAGCATGGTGCGCCTGATCGACGACATGCTCGACGTGTCGCGCATCACCAGCGGCAAGCTGTCGATCCGCCGCGAAGCCGTCGACCTGACCTGTCTGGTGCGCCGCGTGGCGGACGACCTGGGCCCGTACGCAGCCGCCACGGGCAGCGTACTGGAAGTGATGGCCTTCGAGCCCATCCACGGTTTCTGGGACGCCTTCCGCGTCGAGCAAATCGTTGTCAACCTGATCAGCAACGCCGTGCGCTACGGCCAGGGCCAGCCCGTGGAAATCAGCCTGGCGCACACGCAGAACAGCGCCGTCATCGAAGTGCGCGACCATGGCATCGGTATCAACGCACGCGACCAGGAACGCATTTTCGACGCGTTCGAGCGCGTCATGCACCAGGACCGCACGGGCGGACTGGGCCTGGGCCTGTTCATCACCAAGCAGCTGGTCGATGCGCATGGCGGCGCCATCACCCTGCAAAGCCAGCCCGGCAATGGCGCCCTGTTCAGCGTCACCCTGCCGCTGGCCGGCAGCTGAGGCCGGCATGACCAGCACCCCCGTCCCCTGCAGCCAGGCCGGCGCCAGCGGCGTCGCCTTTTTGCTGCAACTGGAACGCCGGCTGCGCCTGCTGCAAGACACGGGCGAGATTCTTTCCCTGTCGGCGCAGCTGCTGGGACAGCGCCTGGGCGCCCAGCAAGTGGCCTGTTTCGATATCGACCAGACCCTGCAGTGCCCCACCCTGCAGCATGCGTGGAGCGATGGCCTGGCACCGGGCGCCGCCAGCGAGTATTTCCTCGGCGATTACGCGGCAGGCCTGGCCGATGCGCTTGCCGCCGGCCAGGCGCTGGCCGTCAGCGATGTGGCGAGTGATCCTCGCACGGCCATGCCGGCCGCACTGGCCGCGTTCGCGCGCCTGGGCATCCGTGCCTTCCTGAACATTCCGATTGCCAAGGATGGCCAGCTGGAGGCCCTGTTCGTCGTGCACAGCAGCGCGGCGCGCCTGTGGCATGCGGACGAGATCGAACTGGCCGTGCAAGTGTCGGAACGCGTCTGGTCGACCATTTTGCGGGCCCGGGCGGAATCGCGTTTGCGCGCCCTGACTGCCAGCATGGAAATGCAAGTGGCCGAGCGCACGCGCGAATTCGGCCGCACCTGGAACGTCAGCCCCGACTTGCTGGGCGTGCTCAACCTCGACGGCTATTTCGAACACTCGAACCCCGCCTGGCAAGCCACCCTGGGCTGGTCCAGGGAGGAAATCCGCACGACGAAATTTTTTGAACTGATCCATCCGGACGACTTGCCGCGCACCTATGCGGCCTGGGATGCGGCCAACCAGGGCCAGCCGGCGCTGCGCTTCGAAAACCGCTACCGCCACAAGCTGGGCGGCTGGCACTGGCTGTCGTGGGTGGCCGTGCCCGAGGGCGAGAAGGTGTATTGCAGCGCGCGCGACATTACCGTGGAAAAGAAGCTGGAAGCGGAACTGGCCGCGCGCAACAGCGAGCGCGAGCGCCTGTGGCGCAGCGCGCAAGACCTGATGGTGGCCATCGATGCCGAAGGCTGCTTTGCCGCCGTCAACCCGGCCGCCGGCGCCATCCTGGGCTGGCTGCCCGAGGAAATGCTGGGCCGCAGCATCTTCGACTTCGTGCTGGCCGAAGATGCGGCCGCCACGCGCCAGGCGCTGGCGCAAGTGACGCAAGAGGCCAGGCCCAGCTTTGAAAACCGCTACCGGCACCGCGATGGCGGCCACCGCTGGCTGTCGTGGGTGACGGCCACCGAAGGCGACCTGATATTTGCCACCGGGCGCCATGTCACCGTGGAAAAAGAGGCGCAAAACACCTTGCGCCTCATGCAGGAATCGTTGCGCCACAGCGAGATGGCCCTGCTGCAATCGCAAAAGCTCGAAGCGCTGGGCAAGCTGACGGGCGGCGTGGCCCACGATTTCAATAACGTGCTGCAAATTATCTCGGGCAATCTGCAGCTGCTGCAGCTGAGCCTGGACAACGACCCGCTGGCCGCCAAGCGTATCGCCAGCGCCTCGGCCGCCGTGGAACGGGGCGCCAAGCTGTCGGCCCAGCTGCTGGCCTTTGCGCGGCGCCAGCCATTGAAACCGCTGGTGACGGACCTGGCGCAGCTGCTGCGCTCGACGGAAGAGCTGCTGCGGCGCGCCACGGGCGAAACCATCGAAACGCGCTGGCTGCTGGCCGACGACTGCTGGCGTGCCCTGGTCGACCCGCACCAGCTGGAAAACGTCATCCTCAACCTGGCCATCAATGCGCGCGACGCCATGGATGGCCAAGGCCAGCTGACCATCGAACTGAGCAACATCGTGCTGGACAGCGATTACGCGGCCCGCCATGCGGACGTGGCGCCCGGCGACTACGTGCTGCTGGCCGTCTCGGATACGGGCGCGGGCATTCCGGCCGAGCTGCTGGACAAGATTTTCGAGCCGTTCTTCACGACAAAGAAAGAAGGCGAAGGCACGGGCCTGGGCCTGTCCATGGCCTATGGCTTCCTGCGCCAGAGCGGCGGCCACCTGACGGTGGACAGTCTGCCTGGCCATGGCAGCACCTTCCGCATCTACCTGCCGCGCTCGCTGGAAGCGGAAACGGAACTGCCGCTGCAGTTGGACGGCCCCGTGCTGGGCGGCAAGGAAACCATCCTCGTCGTGGAAGACGATGTGCAGGTGCAGACGACAGTGGTCGACATGCTGCGCGGCCTCGGTTACGTCGTGCTGCGCGCCAGCGATGGCGAAAGCGCACTGGCCGTCATTGGCAGCGGCGTGCCCATCGACCTGCTGTTTACGGACGTGGTGATGCCAGGCAAGGTGGCCAGCACGGCGCTGGCGCGCCAGGCCCGCGTGCTGCTGCCGCAGCTGGCCGTGTTGTTTACCTCGGGCTACACGCAGGACGCCATGATGCAGGGCGGCCGGCTGGAACCGGGCGTGGAGTTGTTGAGCAAACCGTACCGGCGCGAAGACCTGGCGCGGCGCATCCGCCACCTGCTGGCCAATGGCCGCCACGTGACGGCCCTGCACCAGTACCGCGCGCAACTGGCGCCGCCGCAACCTGCCGCACCCGCACAGCCGGCGGGACGACATATTTTGTTGGTGGAAGATAATGCGGACGCGCGCGCGATGACAGGCGACCTGCTGGCCATGCTCGGCCACACGGTGCTGGCCGTGGGCACGGCCGAAGAAGCATTGCCCCTGCTGGGCACGCCGGGACTGGAACTGCTGCTGACCGATATCAGCCTGCCGCGGATGTCAGGTGTCGAGCTGGCCCAGCTGGCGGCCCGCGAGCAGCCGCAGCTGGAAGTGGTGTTTTCCACCGGCCATGCGCCGGCCAATTCCGGCGTGCTGGACCCGCAAGCGCGCTTCCTCGTCAAACCATTTAGCGTCGAGCAATTGCAGCAAGCCTTGCTGACACCAAACTAGTAAACGTCGAGCCGGCGCGCCTTCAGTGCGCCGGCCAGCTCTTCCAGTCCAAACGGCTTGCGCAGGAAACGGGCGTTGGCGTCCTGCATCAGGCTGGCGCCCCAGTCGTGTCCGGAAGCAAACACCACGTCCAGCTGCGGCCAGTGTGCGCGCGCATGGCGCGCCAGTTCCAGGCCGGACATCGTGGGCAGGCTGATGTCCGTCACCAGCACCTCCAGGCCCGGCATGGCCAACAGCGGCATGGCCGCTTCCGCGCTGGCCACGCCGTGCACGGTGTGCCCCAGCATATTGAGCATTTCCGTCGTCATTTCGCGCGCATCGTCATTGTCTTCCACCAGCAGGATGCGCCGCCCGGACGGGTCGGGCGCGCCCACGAGGCGACGGTCGGCCAGCAAATGGCGGATGCGCCGCGCCAGGTCTTCGCGCTGGTACGGTTTGCTCAACAGCTCCACGCCCGGGTCCAGCCGCCCGCCCTGCATGATGGCGTTGTGCGTGTAGCCCGAGGTAAACAATACGGCCAGTTCCGGCAGCAGCAATCTGGCCTGCTGTGCCAGTTCCTTGCTGCTGACGGGGCCGGGCATGACCACGTCCGTAAACAGCAGGTCGATGGCCACGCCCGTGCCCAGAAGGGCCAGCGCCGAGGCGCCGTCATCGGCATGCAGCACGTCGTAGCCGAGGCCGCGCAGCATGTCGACCACCGTGTGCTGCACGGGTGCATCGTCTTCCACGACGAGGATGGTCTCGCCACCGCCCAGCACGGGGCCCGTCAGGCTCGGCGGCGGTTCGGCCAGTTTTTCCAGCGAACGGGGCAGATAAATCTTGAACGTCGTGCCGGCGCCCGGCGCGCTGTGCACCTTGATGTGGCCCGCGCTCTGGCGGATGAAGCCGTACGCCATGGACAGGCCCAGGCCAGTGCCCTCGCCTTCGCGCTTGGTGGTGAAGAAGGGCTCGAAGATCTGGTCGATTACGTCGCGCTCCATGCCGTGGCCCGTGTCGGTGATGGTCAGCAGCACGTATTGCCCTTCCAGCACGTCCGCATGCTGGCTGGCGTAGGCGGCGTCGAGTGTGACGTTGCTCAGGGTAAAAGTCAGCCGCCCGCCCTTGTCCATCGCATCGCGCGCATTGATGGCCATGTTCAGCAGCACGTTTTCCATCTGGTTCGGGTCGACCAGGGTATGCCACAAGCCGTCGCTGATGAAGGTCTCCTCGGTAATCGCCTCGCCCAGCGCGCGGCGGATCAGCTCATGCATGCGGCGCAGCAGGCGGCCCAGGTCCGTCACAAGCGGTTTCAACGGCTGGCGCCGCGCAAAGGCCAGCAGCTGCGACGACAGCTTGGCGCCCCGCTCGACGGCCGAGGCGGCAGAATCGAGGCGCCTGGCCGCCTGCGGATTGTCGGCCACCGTCAGTTTCAGCAACTGCAAATTGCCGGAAATGATCTGCAGGACGTTATTGAAATCGTGGGCCACGCCGCCCGTCAGCTTGCCGATCGATTCGAGCTTTTGCGCCTGCAATAAAGCTTGCTCGCTGCGCACCAGCGCCAGCCGCGCCTCTTTTTCATCGGTGACGTCGCGGCCGATGGCATGGATCAGCTTTTGCGCCGGCACGGCCGTCCAGGAAATCCAGCGGTAACCGCCATCGCGGCGCCGGTAGCGGTTTTCCATGCGCAAGGTGGGCGCGCCATGGGCCAGGCGCGACAAGTCCTGCAAGGCCGCCATGCGGTCGTCGGGATGCACGAGGCTGATGAAGTCCATGCCCAGCGATTCGACTTCCGGGCGCTCGAGTATCTTGCTCCAGGCGGGATTGACGGCGATGATCATGCCGGACAGGTCGGCCACCAGCATGATGTCGGTCGACAGCCGCCACATGCGGTCGCGGTCGGCCGTGCGGTTGGCCATTTCCACTTCCAGCGAGGAATTCAGGTAGGCCATCTTTTCCAGCACGTTCTTCTGTTCCTGCACGTCCGTATTCGTGCCCACCCAGCGCAGTACCTTGCCCGCCTCGTCGAACAGGGGCAAGGCGCGCGCGAGGAACCAGCGGTAGGCGCCATCGCTGGCGCGGCGCATGCGGAACTCCTGTTCATAGGCGCTGGCCGTGGCGACGGCCCGGTCCCAGCTTCTCTGCGTGGTCTGCACGTCGTCCGGATGCACGCAGTGGCGGAAACCGCTGGACACGAGCGACTTCATCGATTGTCCCGTGTATTCGCACACCTGTTCGTTGACCCAGTAGGTGGCGCCGCTGCCATGCGCGAGCCAGGCCTGGTTGGGCATGGTGGACGCGAGCGAACGGAACTGCGCCTCGCTGTCTAGCAAGGCATTGCGCGCCTGCCAATGTTCGTCGATATCCTCGCACGAGCCATACCATTTCACGGCCTGGCCGCGTTCGTCCCGGCGGCAATATGCGCGCGAATGCACCCAGCGGTACTGGCCATCCTGCCGGCGCACGCGCATTTCCTGGTCGAAAGGCTGGCCGCTGCCCACCGCTTCGCTCCAGGCCGCCAAGGAATGGGGAATGTCTTCGGGGTGGATGGCTTCCAGCCAGCTGGTGCCCAGGCCGTTGCCGCCCGTCCATTCGCGCCAGCGCTGCGCGACATAGTCGAGCTTGCCGTCGATATCGGCCGTCCACAGCACTTGCGTGTTCAGTTCGATGGCGTAATGAAAGTGTTCGCGGCTGTCGTGCAGCGCCTGTTCCAGCTGGCCCCGCTCGATGACATGCGCGGCCACGCGCGCGGCCAGCGCCAGCAGTTCGATCTCAGGTTGCGTGGGATGGCATGTCGCCTGGAAAAACAGGCCCAGCACGCCCAGGATATGCCCCTTGGCGCCAAAGACGGGGGCGACCCAGCAGGCGCGGTAGCCGTGCAGCAAGGCTTCCTTGCGTCCCGCGCTCCAGTGCACGTCGCGCGTGATGTCGCCGCAATACACGGGCGCGCCGGAAAAGGCCGCCGTGCCGAACGGGGATGGCTGGTCGCCGCCATGGCGCAAGGCCAGGCACAGGTCTTGTGGCAAACTGGGTGCGGACAAGCCGCAAAAGCGGTCGGACTCGTCGATCAGCACCAGGCAGGCATGCGCGCCGCCATCGGCCAGCGCTTGCAGCGCCAGCAACAAATGCTCCAATGCATGGGCCAGGTCGGCGCCTGCCGCGATGCTGCCCAGCGCACTATGCTCGGCGTCCAGCAAGGAAAGAATGTTGTTTGCGTGCACCGTGTCGATAAGGGGAAAACTGATGCCCGGAATATACCATGGGGCAACCCTCTTGCAGGAGGAAACAGCGCATCGCTTGATCTCTACGTGCACGTGCCCCTATGCTAAAGTGTTGCTCTCTTCTCAAGCGAGTTCCAGCATGCCTACTTCCCTGCCGTCCTCCCTGATCGCCACCGCCCTGCTCGCCTCAGTCCACGGCGCCGTCGCCGCCCCCATGAGTCTGGACGACTACCTGGCCCTGAACGGCCCACCGCCAACGGCACAGATCGCCTATGGCCCCGCACCGTCGCAATACGCACAGCTGTTCCGGCCCGAAGGCAGCGGCCCGTTCCCCGTCGTCGTGCTCGTGCATGGCGGCTGCTGGACGGTGGCCTTCGGCGGCATCAAGCAGATGCGCAACGTGGCCGGCGCCCTCGTCGCGCAAGGGATCGCCGTGTGGAATGTCGAGTACCGGCGCGTCGACGAGCCGGGCGGCGGCTATCCGGGCACCTACGAAGACATGCACGCGGCACTCGACAGCCTGCAGCAGCACGCGCCCCAATACCAGCTGGACGTGAATCGCATCCTGGCGATGGGCCACTCGGCCGGCGGCCAGCTGGTGCAATGGATCGCCGGACGGGAAAAACTGCCAAAGACCAGCCCCCTGTACCGCGACAAGTTCCTGCCAGTCAAAAACATCGTCAGCCTGGGCGGCCTGGCCGACCTGCGCCATGAAAAGGACTTGATCAAGACCAGCTGCGAGCGCGACATCGCCCAGCTGGCAGGCCAGCCCAGCGCAACGCGCCCCGACATCTACAGCGACACCAACGCCGCCGACCTGATCCCCAACGGCAGCCGCACCGTCCTTGTCACGGGAGAACTGGACACCATCTCCCCGCCCCGCGTGGCGCACGATTACGCAGCGAAAGCCGTGAAAGCCGGTGACCATGCGGAGGTGCTGATTTTGCCGGGGGCCAGTCACTATGACGAGATTGCGGCGACGTCGAATGCTTGGGAGATGATTTTGGTGGTGGTTCGGGGGATGTTGGGGATGGAGAACGACAAGAATCAATAAGGTACGCGATCAATGCATGCGAATACGCAGTTTTCGAACCGGGCAATGAAGGTGAACCATGCGGGAGAGCAAGGGGCCATCAGCATCTGCGGCACCTACTCTCCATGTTGAGCGACGGCGATGATGCAACTGGCGCCATTAGAGCAATCCTCAGGGGCGAGCAGGAACATGAGGAACAGGCAACAATCCACACACAAGGCAGCGGGATGTTCGGGCGCATGCTAAGCGCTATGGTATCCGGCGCCACGGCATCGGTGATCTGGCTGAGAATGCGCATTTAATCATGACGAAACACGACGATATGCACCAGTATCAATATTTATGGGACGGTTCTCAGCCAGGCTGGGAACTCAGGCACATCTCATGCAACAATATCGCGCTGTCTTTGCAGTTCTCCATAACCGGCGGATCGGCACGAGAACGCATGTCCGCAAGAAAGATAGTAGAAGAATTCAAGACACTACCTCTCCAGCAAGTCACCGCACGACTGCATCGCTGTTTGGTATTTTTCTTAGGACAATTTGAATCCAAGGAAGCCCGCACCATTTCCGCCCTCGCTCACAAGGAAGGACTGGCTGTGCTGGAAGAGCCAATCTACCCAGTGCGATACCTGCCCACAAATAGAATAAGTCATAGGGTACTGCTGATTGAAGATGAAGGCCTGGCAAAACGCGTGTACGAGACCGCCCTGTTGAATGGTGTGCCCGTTCGGCACGTCGAAGTCTGAATTGATCATACAGGTGATTCAACGCTAGGAGCGAGAACAAAAAATGGGATTCACACCTAACTATTCATTCAACTATCACTAAAATTCTAATGAGTACAACGACACATCTCGCGGCTTCAATCGCAGCATCAGCTATATCTGTTAATCCCCAGGCAGTTGCGTCCACCGCGGACGCCTGGGAGAAGGCCCTACTGACGCTGCTGGGAACATTCATAGGCGCTATGCTGGCGTTTCTCACGCAAATTGTCCTTCGAAGGAGAGAAGAACGAAAAACAGAACAGCTAGCCGCGCACCGGGTCCTGTTCTGCCTGTTTCAACAGACGAACACCATAGTGCTATTTCAACGGGAAAATATCGCACCAAGAAAAAACAGTCCCGTGCAATTCATAGAAATTCCTGCCGTACTAGAGTTCGACCTTTCAACGAATCTCTTCGATTTTGAATCGTTCGGTTTCCTATTAAAGTCCGGTGAAGGACGTCGGATCATGTACGATCTGTATTTGGCGCAAGAATGCTATGTCGCAACGCTTCGAGGAATCAATGATCGTTCCCGAATGCATAGGGACCTGCTGCAGCCGAAACTTTCGGAGAGCGGATTAGGAACAGGGAATTCGATTTCGCTTCAAGAGCTAGCAAAAGTCTTGGGGCCGCTGGTCCATGGAACTATGGTCAATTCGACCGAGCAGATGATATTGCAGCTTCAACATGCATTTGGAAAGCTAATTACAGCAAAATCGGCTTTCCGAGGTTTCGCGGTTTCGTACTTTAAGACAACTGACTTCACCGAATTCGAATTTCCTGAAACTTACGGACTAGTGCCTGGTCAAAAATGAGACCTTGGCCTGTCTCATGTCGAACTGCTACATGTGTAACGAAGCGTCTTAATAAACTTTCAGCCACCAGTCTCTCTCTGACCTATTCAAGCTAGCGTCGCGGAGGCTGTCCACTTTGGCGCGAAAACAGACGCTCATCAACTGCGAACCAGCAACGAGAGCATGAACCCACCCGCGCCCCAAACAAAGGCTCCCCGGGCCCAGCGGGCCTGAAAAATGGCCAGGGCAAGGCGCGCGGGCGAAGACAGTACGCATGTACGGCGAGCCCAAGCAACGCAGCTATGGACATTTTCTCAGGCCCGCGGCTCTGGCCCGCTGTTCAAAACAATCCGATCACTGAACACGCGCCAGGTACTGGGCTAGCTGGGCGAAGGTCGCCTTGAACCCCTGCGTCATCGACTCATGCCCCTCGAGAAAAGTTCGATGCTGCTCATCCGTCGCCTTGTGCGGCGTCGAGCGCAAAGTCATCGTCGTCTTGCCATTCTCTTCGCTAAGCGTCATGACATTGAACGATTCCAGCGGCCAAGTAGCGCTGACCGGATGCTGCACCGCATTCCCCTGCTTGTCGGCAAACGACAGGATGGAAACGATGCGTTCGGGCGCTTCGATAGACTGGTAGGTGAACTTGCCCCACATCTCGTAGCCATTGTCCGCGCGCATGCCGTAGTGGAAGACTCCGCCCGGTTTGAGGTCCAGCGCCAGCACGCTCAATTCGAAACCGACGGGGCCCCACCATTGCGCCAGGCGCTCGGGCTCCACCCACGAGCGGAACACCAGTTCGCGTGGTGCGTCGAAAGTCTGCGTGATGACAAAGTCGCTGCTGTCGCGGTGCTGTCCTTCCTGCTTCTGTTCTGCGGTGGCCATGCTCTCTCCTGTGTTGGTGGACTGGCAGTTAATGTAACAGTGGCGCCGAAAATGGGAAAGGCCCGTACGCCATCTTGAGCGTAGGTCGGGTTAGCGCACAGCGCGTAAGCCGACACCATCACCAGCGGTTCAGGCCAACGATGGTGTCGGATTACGGCCCGCTGGGCCTAATCCGACCTACTTCGCCTTGCCAGCAGATGCCACCTGGTCGAGGATATGCTTGGGCACGGCCGCATAGTGCTTGAATTCCATCGTGTAGGTGGCACGGCCCTGGGTCAGCGAGCGCAGGGTGGTGGAATAGCCGAACATTTCGGCCAGCGGCACAAGCGCCTTGACGATGCGGCCCGCGCCGCCGGGAACGTCGTCGACGCCCTGCACCATGCCGCGGCGGGCCGTCAAGTCGCCCATAACGTTGCCCATGAACTCTTCCGGCGTTTCCGCCTCCACCTGCATCATCGGTTCGAGCAGTACGGGATGGGCTTTGCGCATGCCATCCTTGAAGGCGATGGAACCGGCCATGCGGAAGGCGTTTTCGTTCGAATCGACGTCGTGGTAGGAGCCGAACGTCAAGGTCGCCTTCACGTCGACGACCGGGTAGCCGGCCAGCACGCCCGACTTCAAGGTTTCGACGATGCCCTTGTCGACGGCGGGGATGAATTCGCGCGGCACCACGCCGCCCTTGATGGCGTCGACGAACTGGTAGCCGGTGCCTGGCGGCAAGGGTTCAAGTTTGAGCACCACGTGGCCGTACTGGCCCCGTCCGCCCGATTGCTTGACGAACTTGCCCTCCACGTCTTCCACCGCGCGCGTGATGGTTTCGCGGTACGCCACTTGCGGCTTGCCGACATTGGCTTCCACGCCGAATTCACGGCGCATGCGGTCGACCAGTATCTCGAGGTGCAATTCGCCCATGCCCGACATGATGGTCTGGCCCGATTCCTCGTCCGTATGCACCTTGAACGACGGGTCTTCCTGCGCCAGGCGGTTCAGGGCGATGCCCATCTTTTCCTGGTCAGGCTTGGTCTTCGGTTCGACCGCCTGCGAAATCACGGGTTCCGGGAAGATCATCTTTTCCAGCACGATGATGTGGTCGATGGCGCACAGGGTGTCGCCCGTGGTGACGGCTTTCAGGCCCACGGCGGCGGCGATGTCGCCCGCATACACTTCCTTGATTTCCTTGCGCTCGTTCGCATGCATCTGCAGGATGCGCCCCAGCCGTTCGCGCGCGCTCTTGGTCGGGTTGTAGACCATGTCGCCCGAGTTCACCACACCCGAATACACGCGGAAGAATGTCAATTGCCCCACGAACGGGTCCGTCATGATCTTGAAGGCGAGCGCCGCAAAGTGCTCGTCGTCCGTCGGATGGCGCTCCACCTCGTTATCGTGCTCGTCATGGCCCATGATGGGCGGCACTTCCATGGGCGACGGCAGGTATTCGATGACGGCATCGAGCATCGCCTGCACGCCCTTGTTCTTGAAGGCGCTGCCGCACAGCATGGGCACGATCTCGTTGCGAATCGTGCGCGCGCGCAAGGCTTGCTTGAGCTCAGCTTCCGTAAAGGTGTCGCCATTCAGGTAGCGTTCCGTCATCTCCGTGTTGGCTTCGGCCGCGTGTTCGACCATGTGCTCATGCCACTGCTGTGCATGCGCCCGTAGCTCGGCGGGAATCTCGCCATAGCTGAACTGCACGCCCTGGCTGGCGTCGTCCCAAGTGATGGCGCGCATTTTCAACAGGTCGATCACGCCCGTGAAATGGTCTTCGGCGCCGATCGGCAGCTGGATGGGCACGGCCACGCCCTTCAGGCGGTCGGCGATCTGCTTGCGCACGCGCAGGAAATCGGCCCCCACCCTATCCATCTTGTTGATGAAGGCGATGCGCGGCACGTGGTATTTGTTGGCCTGCCGCCAGACGGTCTCGGATTGCGGCTGCACGCCGCCCACGGCGTCATACACCATCACGGCGCCGTCGAGCACGCGCATCGAGCGCTCGACCTCGATCGTAAAATCCACGTGGCCGGGCGTATCGATGATGTTGATGCGGTGTTCGGGGAAATTGCCGGCCATGCCTTTCCAGAAGGCAGTGGTGGCGGCCGAGGTAATGGTGATACCCCGTTCCTGCTCCTGCTCCATCCAGTCCATGGTGGCGGCGCCATTGTGCACTTCGCCGATCTTGTGATTGACCCCCGTATAAAACAGGATGCGCTCGGTGGTGGTGGTCTTGCCGGCGTCGATATGGGCGCTGATGCCGATGTTGCGGTAGCGCTCGATAGGTGTTTTGCGGGTCATCACAATCTCCATGGCTAGCCCCGGCACGCCTCGGTTTGCGCCGGTTTTGCAGTGTAGCAGACATCGATTTGGCCGGCACGGCAGCGGGCCGTTTACCATGCACGCAACACTGGCAGGCGCACACACGTCAGGCGCACGGAGACTAATTGCGGATTCGGCTATACTTCCAGACGTTAATTTTTGAACTTTAATTCAACAAAGATTAATAAAAATCAATACGCATGGCATCCGGCCATGCAAGGCGACGCCGCAGGCATGCAGCCCAGGTGCGCACCGAACGACATGCCCTACTCAGCCTATGACTATCCAACTAAGAAAAATAATCCTCTCTTCCCTGCTGGCATCGCCGGCGCTGGCCATGGCCGGCGAACTGGAACAGCAAATGCAGCGTTGCGCCGTGCTTGGCGACGCCAGCGCCCGCCTGGGGTGCTTCGACACCTTGGCCAAGGCGGCGGAAAAAGCCACCATCGCGGCCGGCGGTGATTCCGCCACCGCGGCCGTCACCCTGGCAGCGGCAGCCGAGGTAGCCCCCATCACCCCCGTCAGCCCGCCTGGCGTGGCCACGCCGGACGCTGTCAACGCCGCCATTCCTGCCATCGCACAGACAGGCGCGGCGCCGCCGGAAGCGCCGATTTCGCGCACGCAGCAATCGTGGGAACTCAACGAGGCCTCGAAACGCGGCCTGTTCAACTTCCGCCCGCACCGCGACACCTATCTGCTGCTGGCCAATTACAGCGATGCGTCCAACGACGAGCCGTTCCAGGATTTCACGCCGGCCGGCATCAAGAGCCAGCATGTGGAACTGACGTTCCAGCTGAGCTTCAAGATGAAGCTGCTGGAAGACATCGCCGGCACGCCGCTCGACATGTGGTTCGGCTACACGCAGCAAAGTTTCTGGCAAGCGTATAACCGCAAGGCCTCGAGCCCGTTCCGCGAGACCAATTACCAGCCGGAACTGATGCTGATCATGCCGATCAACAAGAATTTCGCGGGCGTGGAATTCAATTACCTGAACTTCGGCCTCGTGCACCAGTCCAACGGTCAGACGTCGACGCTATCGCGCAGCTGGAACCGCGTGTATGCCGAACTGGGCATGGAAAAAGACAATCTGGCTGTCACGGCCCGTGTCTGGCACCGCCTCGACAATGGCAAGACCGACAATGATAATATCGACATCACCGATTACCTGGGGCATGGCGACTTGCGCGTGAGCTACCGCAACAAGGGCCACGAGTATGCCGTGACGGCCCGCCGCAATTTCAGCAAGAAGCATGGCTCCATGCAGGCAAGCTGGGCTTTCCCATTGAAGGCCAACCTGAAAGGCTATCTGCAATTGTTCTCCGGCTATGGCCAGAGCTTGATCGACTACAACTATTCGCAGAAATCGATAGGCGCCGGTTTCATGGTCGACCTGTAAGCCAAGCAGTACCGCAAACAAAAATGGCGCCGAGGGCGCCATTTTTTATGGGAAATATCTGGTTTATCGCGGGCCGCCGCCCAGCACGCGGGCCGGCAGCATGACGATGGCGCGCAGCAATTCGAACACGCCTTCCACGCCGATGCCGATCAAGCGGAATGGCAACAACAGCAGCCAGGCCAGCGGATACAGCACGAGGGCCAGCAAGGCCAGGGGCCAGCACACGAGCAAGAGCAGCAGCCACAGCACAAATCCCAGCATCGCGTCCCCCCTAGAATGAAATGTGCGGAGCAAGCCGTGCTTGCCCCGCTACCGTGAGGCCACTATATGCAAGCGCCGCCACGGCGGCAACGGCCGTGCGATGAACTGCGTGCTGGGGGGATGAACGGTGCAAAAACGGGAATGAACGGCGCCTGCGGCTACCTTTATTGACCGACGCAAATCACTTTCGTGACGTATTCATGGGCGTTCGGCTTCTTGCTGGTGGCCCATTTGATGGCCTGGTTGGCATCTTCGATGGTCAGGATGGAGGCCTTGTCCTTCGACTTGATGAAGGACACGCCTTCAAACACGCCTTCCTTGCTGCGCATTACCTTGGCAAACACGGGCGGCTTGGTCTCGCCATCGCTGATTTTGTTCTGTTGCACGAGGTAACGCTGATCGATCTGTTCCATGATAGTAAAGCTGTCCAGTGGGTAAAAGACGAAATATACCCTGAATGGACAAACGCCGCAGGACGAAATCGCTGCGGCGTTGCCTTTACGTTAATGACACTCAGGCGTAGACGGCGTTCTGCGTAACAGGCTGCAGGTTCACGTCATAGATCACCTGCGCGCGGATCGATGTTTCCAGCGAAGGAATCGAGCCGCCGGCGCGGTACTGGAAGCTCACTTGCAGCACGTCGCCCGCCTTCACGGCCACCGGCGTGGCCAGCGGCAAGCACATGTAGTGGTTCAGCCAGTCGATCGTGGTCGAGCGCTCGGGCACGACGGCCAGGATGTTCTTGGTGACGAAACGCAAGGCGTTCAGGGTGCCGCTGCGCTCGACGACGAACTTGCCGTCGAAGCCGAAGACGCTGTCCGTCGGCTGGCTGAAGTCGATGATGCTGTAGACGGAAGGCGGCGCCAGCTCCTGCACGCCCGGGTGGATGGCCGTGGTTTCCTGGAATTGCACGATGGGCGCATAAAAGCCCTCGAAATCGTATTCCTGCTGCATCGGCTGCACGGCCATGATGACGGCTTCGGGCAGGAAGATGGGCAGCGGGCCGCCAAAGCGGGCCAGGTAGCGGCGCTTGAACGATTCGATCACTTCCACCTGCTTTTCGCGCAGCATGCCGACATGGATCATTTCACAGATGACCACGTCGACGGGCTCGGGCGGCAGGTATTCGAAGGCGTCCGCGTGGACGACTTCGACTTTTTCACCGTTGGGATTGAGCGCCAGCATCTTGCGCGCTTCCTTGACCATGTCAGGATTGAACTCCACGCACCACACCTTGTCGGCGCGCGCGGCCGCAAACCACGACAGCACACCCGTGCCGCCGCCCAGCTCCAGCACTTTCATGCCAGGCTTCACCGCGTAATCGATCGCCGACTTGAACCCGTGCATGCGGTTCTGGTCCATCAACATATTGTGGTGGTAATGGACGGGGATAAATTGCCCCAGGTAACAACTCTCGATTTCTCGTTCATTCAGCATGTCTGTCCTCTTGGAGTCTGGCTCCGATGGCCGATCGGTTTTGTCATTCCAGAAAGCAGTGTTATCGCACGGGCTGCGCGAGGGGCGGCGACAAACCAGCCGGCGCCTGACGTTGATGTGATTGCCCATGCGAAAAATCTCCTGATTAATGCGACACGATCATTATCGTTAATCGGCACGGAGAACAAAGGGCTGAGCTGAGAGGCAATTCCATGCCAATTTCAGCGCTGGCATGGAAAATATTGCCAGAAGATTACTTTCTGGCCGCGCGCGCCTTCTGTGCCGCTTCGATGATGGCGACCACACCCGGCTTGTCGCCGGCCTGGGCGAACTGCGAGGCCGTCCAGCCATGATCGCTTTTCAGGCTGGCGTCCGCTCCCCACGACAGCAGCAGCTTGACGGCGCCCTCCTGTCCCTCGCGGGCGGAGAACATCAGCGGCGTGACGTTGGCGGGCGCGCGCGCATCGACGACGGCGTCGCGGTCCAATAAAATCTTCATGATGGGCAAGTCGCCTGCCGAGGCCGCATAGTGGAGCGCCGTCCAGCCACTCTGGTTGACCTTGGCGCCCTTGGCCAGCAAGGCGTTCACGGCGTCCTGCTTGTGTTTATAGGCGGCCATCATCAGCGCCGTGTTGCCGTTGGCCGAACGGGCTTCGATGTCGATGCCGGGTGCGTCGAGCAGCACCTTGAAAACCCGGTCCGCATCGTCGCGCAAGGCCAGCACGAGGGGAATGTCGCCGCGCTGCGCGTCGGGCTGGTTCGGGTTCATGCCCTCGGCCAGCATGTCTCGCACGCCGCTGGCGTTGTTGACGGACACGGCACGGAAGAAGGCGTCCGGTTCCGGCGCCGCGTGGCTGGCGCTAGCGCAGCACAGCAGCATCGCCAGCGCGAGTTTTTTCATCATGTCTGACCTTAAGAAGTTATGGCAACTGATTGAATAACTTGAAGAAATTGTCCGTCGTCTGGCGCGCCACCTGCTCCAGTGGGATGCCTTTCAGGGTCGACAGGTATTCCGCCACGTGGGCTACATAGCCCGGTTCGTTCATGCGGCCGCGGAACGGCACGGGCGCCAGGTACGGCGAATCCGTCTCGATGAGGATGCGCTCGAGCGGCACTTCCAAGGCCACGGCTTGCAAATCCTTGGCGCTCTTGAAGGTGACGATGCCGGAAAACGAAATATAGAACCCCATGTCGATGGCGGCGCGCGCCACTTCCAGCGATTCCGTAAAGCAATGCATAACGCCGGCCACGCCGCCGTCGGCCACGCCAGCGCCCTCTTCGCGCATGATGCGTATCGTGTCTTCACTGGCCGCTCTTGTGTGAATAATCAAGGGCTTGCGCGTGATTCTTGAAGCTTTGATGTGAGTGCGAAAACGCTCGCGCTGCCACTCGAGGTCGCCCGTCAGGCGGAAATAATCGAGGCCCGTCTCACCGATGGCAATGATCTTCGGGTGGTCCGCCAATAGCACCAGGTCTTCCACGGACGGCTCGGGCGTGTCTTCGTAGTCGGGATGCACGCCGACGGAGGCAAAGATATGCGGATACTGCTCGGCCAGGGCCAGCACCTGCGGAAAGTCCGGCAAGTCGACGGACACGCACAGGGCGTGCGTCACCTTGTTCTCCGCCATCTTGGCGAGGATCTCGGGCATGCGAGCGGCCAGCTCGGGGAAATTGATATGGCAATGGGAATCGATATACATAAGGCGGGATTGTACCGGAGGGAGCAAAAACTGGCAGGGGAACGGCGGCGGCGCGTCCCCTGCCGGGGCGGTTCGGAGGCTTGCAGCCGATTACATCTGCGAGGCAGGATGTTCCGCGAGCGGCACGAAGTTGCCGGTCGACTCATCGAGCGCGTCGAGGGAACCGTTCTCGATGTCGTACACCCAGCCGTGCAGGGTCAGCCGGTGTTGCGCCATGGCCAGTGCCACCGAAGGATGGGTGCGCAGGTTATTGAGTTGCGCGACCACGTTGGCGCGCACCATGCCGTCGATGCGCGACTGCTCCGTCGGATGGTCGACCGATTCGTTGATCATGCGCGCAGCGTCCGCATGGTGCAGCCAGCTGCGCACGGCCGGCATGTGATCGAGGCAGGCGCAGGTGGCGATCGCCTTCATCGCGCCGCAATCGGAATGGCCGCAAATGACGATGTCGCTCACGTTCAAGGCGGACACGGCAAATTCGACCGTGGCGCTGACGCCGCCCGGTTCCGGGCCGTACGATGGCACGATGTTGCCCGCGTTGCGGATCACGAAGAGTTCGCCGGGTTCGCGCTGCGTCACCAGTTCCGGCACCATGCGGCTGTCCGAGCAGGAAATGAACAGGGCCTTCGGGGTTTGTCCCGTGGCCAGGGTCTTGAACAACTCGCGGCGCTCAGGAAAAACCTCTTTTTGGAAGCGTAGGAATCCAGCAATAATGTCGCGCATAATAAATAGGGATCGTTATCTGAGCCGGTATTATCGCTGAACGAGGCAGGTTCCGCCTACTGCCCCTGTGGCGGCTGCCACAGCTCCACCTTGTTGCCCTCGGGATCGATGACCCAGCCGAACTGGCCATATTCCGAATCGGGCGCCTTGTCCAGCACCGTGCAGCCTTCATCGCGCAAGGCTTGCAACAGCGCATCGAGGTCGTCGACCCGGTAATTGATCATGAAGGAAGCCTTGCCGGGCAGGAATTGCTCGCTGCCCTTGGCTGCTACGGACCAGATGGTGGTGCCCGCCGTGGGCTGGCCGTCCGCATCCGTCCAGCTAAAGGCGGCGCCGCCCCACGGCTGCACGTCCAGGCCCAGGTGGCGCTGGTACCAGGCGCGCAGCGAGGCCGGGTCTTGCGCCTGGAAAAAGATGCCGCCGATGCCAGTGACTCGTTTCATGCACGCCTCCCTTGCTGTCCAGTGCCTTGACTGTAACACCAAACGGAAAAAAGAGAATTTACATTAACTCTGCACCATAAACTATTGATTTTATTGGCAACTGGAAGCGTAATCGAGCAGCATGTCTTCGAGGAACAGCTTGGGCGACAAGGGGTGCTCGGCAATTGCCCGGCGCTCGTTCGCCGCCTTGATGGCGGCCATCAGACGGCTGACGTTGATGCGTCCCGCCAGCGCTTCCAGTTCGCGTCGGTGGCGTGGGTAGTAACGGATGGTGCCCGACAATTTGACGGAAAACACATCGTACAGCCAGCGCTGCAAGGACGCCACCAGCGGCGCCAGCGGCGCCTTCTGCAATTTGTCGGCCGCCTTCAGAGCCGCTTCCACGCCAGGGTTGGCCAGCACCTGCAGCAATTGCTCCGTTTCCTCGCGGCCGCCCGACTCGGACTGGGCCAGCGCGGCCAGCGGTGCGCCGCCCTGCTCGCGCAGCCAGCTGTCCGCATCGTTCAAGCCTTGCTGCTTGAGCCACGTCAAGGCTTGCTCGTGGCTGGGCATCGGCAACGCAAACTTGCGGCAGCGCGACAATATCGTCGGCAGCAAGCGGTCCAGGCTGTTCGAGGACAGCAGGAACAAGGTGCCCGGCGGCGGCTCTTCCAGCGTCTTCAGCAAGGCGTTCGAGGCGGGCGTGTTCAGCGCTTCGGCCGGATACAGCACCACCACGCGCAAGCCCTGGCGGTGCGTGGAAATGTTCATGAAGTCGGCCAGGTTGCGTATCTGCTCGATCTTGATGTCTTTCGACGGCGTCTTGGTCTTGGCGCTTTTCTTCGCGCCTTCGCCCTCTTCGCCGTCGTCGGCCACCTCGTCTTCCAGCGCTTCCGGACGGACCCGGCGGTAATCGGGATGGTTGCCCTGGCTAAACCAGCCGCACGAGGCGCAAGCGCCGCAGGCATGGCCGTCGGCGCGCACGTCTTCGCACAGCAGCGCTTGCGCGAAATGCTCGATGAAGTCGGCCTTGCCGATGCCCTGCGCGCCATGGAACAAAATGGCGTGCGGCATGCGCGGGCGCAAGGCTTGCAATTGCTGCCAGGCGTCCTGTTGCCACGGATAGAGAGAACTGGTCATTTTATTCTTTGTAAATCAGTGTGTTGCGACGCTTTGTTCGAGCAAAATATCAAGTAATTGCGCAAGTTGCACTTGGATGTCGGCAATGCTTTGCGTGGAGTCGATGATGCGGAAGCGTTCCGGGAACTGGGCCGCGCGGCGCAGGTACTCGTTGCGCGTGGCGGCAAAGAAGTCCGATCGCTCCTGCTCGAACTTGTCGAGCGCGCGCGTGGCGTCCAGGCGGGCGCGGGCCACGGCCAGCGGCACGTCAAACAGGAAGGTCAAATCCGGCTGCAGATGCGGATGCACCCACGCTTCCAGCGCCTCCATCTTGCCCAGGTCCATGCCGCGGCCGCCGCCCTGGTAGGCGAAGCTGGCATCGCTAAAGCGGTCGGAAATGACCCACTCGCCCCACGCCAAAGCGGGTGCGATGACTTGGGCGATGTGTTCGCGGCGGCTGGCGAACATCAGCAAGGCTTCCGTTTCCAGATGCATTTTTTCATGCAGTAGCAGTTCGCGCAGCTTTTCGCCCAGGCTGGTGCCGCCCGGTTCGCGCGACGAGACGAGGCTCACGCCCTTTTGCCGCAGGTAATCGGTGACAAAGCCGATATGCGTCGACTTGCCCGCGCCATCGATGCCTTCGAAGGTGATGAAGCGGGGTTGATAGTGTTGTGTCATGAAACTCTTAATCTTGTGATGATATTAACGCTGATACTGGTTCACGGCGCGGTTATGGTCGGGCAAGTTGGCCGAGAACTGGCTGGTGCCGTCGCCGCGCGCGACGAAATACAGCGCCTGCGTGCGGGCCGGCGCCAGCGCCGCCGTCAGCGATTGCGCACCGGCCAGGGCGATCGGCGTGGGCGGCAAGCCGCCGCGCGTGTAGGTATTGTACGGGGTGTCCGCTTCCAGGTCGCGTTTGCGGATCTTGCCCTGGTAATTGTCGCCCATGCCATAGATCACGGTCGGGTCCGTCTGCAGCAGCATGCCCGTCTTCAGGCGGTTGACGAACACGCCGGCGATCATGGCGCGCTCGGACTTTTGTCCCGTTTCCTTTTCCACGATGGAAGCCATGATCAGCGCTTCGTACGGGTTTTTATATGGCAAGGCCGGATCGCGCTTGTCCCACGCTTCGGACAGGCGGCCGATCATGGCCGTGTGCGCCTGCCTGAAAATCTGCATTTCGCTGGCGCCCTTGGCGAACAGATACGTGTCCGGGAAGAACAGACCTTCCGGCAGCACATATTCGGGGCTGATCTTCGCCATCAGTTCCTTGTCGGACAGGCCCACGGTATCGTGCTTGAGTCCCGGGTGGTTGGCCATCGCCAGGCGCATCTGCTTGAACGTCCAGCCTTCGATGATGGTCAGCGACTCTTGCGCGAACTCGCCGCGCGCCAGCTGTGTGATCAGACGCTGTGGCGTGGTGCCCGGTTTCAACTCGTAGGAACCGGCCTTGATCTTCGAAGTCTTGCCTTCGATGCGCGCCAGCATGTTGAACAGGATGGGCACGATGGGCACGCCCGCGTCCGCGATCTGCTGGCCGGCCGCATGCGCGCCACTGCCCGGACTGATCGTAAACGGGATCGCTTCGCCGTCCGTGGTGATGGGCTGCTGCGCCCAGTACACAAAAGTACCGCCCACGCCGATGGCGGCGATGACTGAACTGACTACAAGTTTTTTAAAGAAAGCCATTGTTCCGATTCTTGTGATGCGCTCGCTGGCAGGCAGCGCGCGCTTGTTATGATCGTTCATTTGTGAAGCAAGTGCGCGCAAAGCGGCGCCAACACTGGCAATCTTGCCGCTGCCGACGCAATTTGCGCGACATCACTATAATGAACCCGTAATGATAATGCTTAATCGCTGATCTAATGGAAATTATGAATAACTGGAATCAATTTTTAACCGCTCAAGGCGCCCGCCCCGTTGCCGCCGATGGCGCACCTGACGGCACCGCAAACTCCCCTGTCGCCGATTTTGGCCAGTCCCTGACCGTGCCCCAGCTGCAAGAAGGTTTTGTCGCAGCCATCACGGACCAGGGCTTGATCGGGTTGAACGGCGACGATGCAGCCAGTTTCCTGCACGGCCAGCTGACCAACGACGTGGAACACCTGAACCAGGAGCAAGTGCGCCTGGCCGGCTACTGCACGCCGAAAGGCCGCTTGCTGGCCAGTTTCCTGATGTGGCGCAACGCCACCACCATTTATCTGCAATTGCCGCGCGCCATACAGCCGGCCATCCAGAAGCGGCTGCAGATGTTCGTGCTGCGCGCCAAGGCCAAGCTGCGCGATGCGTCCTTTGATGAAACGAGCCAGGTCGTCCTGGGCCTCGGCGGCAAGCAAGCCAGCGCGGCCCTGTCCGCCTGGTTCCCCACGCTGCCCGTCACGCCGTTCAGCAAGGTCGAGCACGCGCTGGGCACCCTGCTGCGCGTGGCCGATGCGTTCGGCAGCGCCCGTTATCAATGGCTGACGTCGGCCGCCACGGCGCAGGACGTGTGGCAGCAGCTGGCCGAAACTCTCGCCAAGGGCGGCAATGACGCCTGGCAATTGTCCGAGATCCATGCGGGCATCCCGCAGATCACGGCCGCCACGCAAGAGCAATTCGTGCCGCAGATGGTCAACTTCGAGCTGCTGGGCGGCGTCAATTTCAAGAAAGGCTGCTATCCGGGCCAGGAAATCGTCGCGCGCAGCCAGTATCTGGGCAAGCTCAAACGCCGTACCACCCTCGTCAGCATCGCCGATCCCTCGGTAGTGGCCGGCGGCGAACTGTTCGCCGTCAGCGACCCCGAGCAACCGTGCGGCATGGTCGTCAACGCCGCGCCGAACGGCGTGGGCGGCATCGACGCCCTCGTTGAAATGAAGCTGGGGGCGATCGAAGAAGGTTCAAGCGCCGCCGGCGCCGTGCGCTACGGCTCGGCCCAGGACGTTGCCGTGCAATTCCTGCCCATGCCTTACGTGCTCGACGCACTCGACTTGTGAGAATGCCATGAAAGATCTGTACGTTTACTATCAGGTAAAAGAAGAGCACGCCCAGGCGCTGGAAGCCCGGGTCCGCGCCATGCAGGCGAAACTGGCGGCCGCGTCCGGCGTGGCGCCGCAGCTGAAGCGCCGTCCGGAAGCCAAGGATGGCTTGCAGACGTGGATGGAGATCTACCCCGTCGTCGGCGAAGGTTTTACGGAGCTGCTGGCCGGCGCATCCGACGAAGCGGGCTTGCTGTCCCTGACGGCTGGCGCGCGCCATACGGAAGTGTTCATGGATTTACCTCCATGTGCCTGATCGTTTTTGCCTGGAAAGTCAATCCGCACATCCCGCTGATTGCCGCCGCCAACCGCGACGAATTCTATGAACGCGCCAGCGCCCCCGCCGGCGCCTGGCCCGAACACCCGCAAGTGTATGCGGGCCGCGACTTGCAGGCGGGCGGCAGCTGGATGGGCATCACCCAGGCCGGCGGCGGCAGCTCGCGTTTTGCCGCCATCACGAATATCCGCAGCCCGCAAGACCGCAACCCGGACGCCCCCTCGCGCGGCGCCCTGGTGGCCGACTATTTGGCCGGCAACATGTCGCCGCAAGACTACATCGCGCAAATCCGCCCCGGCAGCGGTGCCTACAACGGTTTCAATCTGGTGCTCGGTGACGCCGATACCCTGATCTGGTTTTCCAACCGCGGTGACGGCGATGCGCGCAATGGCCAGCCTTTGGAACCGGGTATCTACGGCCTGTCGAACGCCCTGCTCGACGCGCCGTGGCCGAAGGTCCTGAAGACCAAGGCCCAGTTCGCCAGCCTGCTGTGCCAGGGCGCGCCCGATGAAGCGTATTTCGACATGCTGGCCGACACCACGCGTGCGCCCGACTTCCGCTTGCCGGACACGGGCGTGCCGCTCGACCTCGAGCGCGTGCTGTCCGCCGTCTGCATTGAAACGCCGGGCTACGGCACGCGCACGTCCACCGTCGTCAAATTGTTCCCGGACTCTCCCGGCGAATTGCATGAGCTGGTGATTCAGTAGGTCGGGTTGGCGCACAAGCGCGTAACCCGACAACACCACCACACTCAACCGGCATCACCGCGCCCAACGTCGGATTACGCGCCCCTGCGGCGCGCTAATCCGACCTACGCAAGCCTTCCCTATCTTCATCGAAAACCCATTCAACATCCGCACGCACAAAAAAGAAAGCGCTTGCGCAAGCGCTTTCTTTTGTTTACGATAGATTCAAACGCGGCGACACAGCCGTACTCAATCGCAGCACACAATAATAATAAAACCATCAGGAGACACCATGGCCACCATGGAAGATGTAGCGCGGGCGGCGGACGTATCGCTGTCGACCGTCTCGCACGTACTCAACGGCACCCGCAAGGTCAGCCCGAAAACCGTCGCCGCCGTCAATGCGGCCATGCAGCAGATCGGCTATGTGCCGAACATGCTGGCGCGCGCCCTCGCGGGTTCCTCGTCGGGCACCATCGGCGTGGCCATTTCCGCCTTCACCAATCATTACTTCAGCGAAACCGTGCGCGCCATCGAGGCGGCCTGCACGCGCCACGGCTTGATGATGCTGTTTTCCGATACGCATGACGATCCCGAGCAGGAACTCAAAGTGGTGCAGAACTTGCACCAGCGCCGGGTCGACGGCATCGTGCTGGCGCCGTCGGGCGACACGCACCACCGCACGCTCGACTATTTGACCAGCAACAAGATCGCTTCCGTGCTGGTCGACCGCATGTCGGCGCAACCGTTCGACCAGGTGGGCGTGGAAAACATCGAGGCGACGGCCGAACTGGTCAGCCACCTGATCACCGTCCACGGCCACCGCCGCATCGGTTTCATCGCGGGCGCACCGGGCCTGTCCACGACGGACGAGCGTATCGAAGGCTACCGCCTGGCCTTGCAGCGCGCCGATATCGCCTTTGACCCGGCGCTGCTGCGCTCGGGCGACTCCAACCTCGAGCGCAGCGGCGCGGCCACGCGCGAATTGCTGGCCCTGCCCGCCGGACAGCGTCCCACGGCCATCGTTGCCGGCAATAACCTGATGACCATCGGCACCATGCACGCCTTGCGCGACGCGCACATTGCGGTACCGCAAGACGTGTCCCTGGCAGGCTTCGATGATTTCGACTGGGCCGATTACTTCAGCCCCCGTCTGACGGTGATGGCGCAGCCGCTTGAAGAGCTGGGCGCCATGGCCGTCGACCTCTTGATCGACCGCATCGCCAACCCGGGCCGCGCCCGGCACGTGCAGCGCTTGTCGCCGACCTTGCGCGTGCGCAATTCCTGCGGCTGTCCCTGACCTTTTACAGCAAACTGATATGCATCCAGCGATTTCCCTCGGTATCGATCTCGGTACCTCCGAACTGAAAACCGTGCTGATGGACAGCATGGGCACCGTGCGCGGCCAGGCTTCCGTGCGCATCGATACCAGCCGCCCGCAGCCGGGCTGGTCCGAACAAGCGCCGCAAGACTGGTGGGCCGCCTGCGTCAACGCACTGGGCCAGCTGCGCGCCGGCTGGCCGCAGGAATACGCGCGCATCGCCTGCATCGGCCTGTCGGGCCAGATGCATGGCGCCGTGCTGCTCGATGCCAACGATGCTGTGATCCGCCCGGCCATCCTGTGGAACGATGCGCGCGCCGAAGCCGAAGCGGCTGCCCTGGCGCGCGACTATCCCGCCTATGCGGACGTGACGGGCAGCCTGCCCATGGCAGGCTTGACGGCACCGAAACTGCTGTGGCTGCAAACGCACGAGCCTGACGCCTTTGCCGCCATCGCCTGCCTGCTGTCGCCCAAGGATTATCTGCGCCTGCAATTGACGGGCAACAAGGTCACCGACATGTCCGACGCGGCCGGCACCCTGTGGCTGGACGAGGCCAAGCGTGCCTGGTTCGCCCCCATGCTGGCCGCCTGCGGCCTGGCGCCGGAACAAATGCCGGCGCTGGCCGAAGGCGATGCGGCCACGGGCACGGTGCTGGCCGCCGTGACAGACAAGCTCGGCTTGCCATCGGACGTCATAGTGGCAGCCGGCGGCGGCGACAACCCCGTCTCGGCCGTGGGCATCGGCGCCGTCAATGGCGGCGACAGTTTTATCTCGCTGGGCACCAGCGCCGCCATCGTTTCCGTCACCGAAGCGCCTTTGGGCAACCCGGCCGGCGGCGTGCACAGCTTTTGCCACGCCCTGCCCGGCCGCTGGTATGCGATGGGCGCGATCCTGTCGGGCGCCAGCTGCCTGCGCTGGGCCACCGGCGTGCTGGGCCAGCCCGACGAGGCAGCCCTGCTGGCCCTCGTGGAAAGCGCCTTGCCGCTGGACAGCGCCATCGCGCCGTCCGCGCCCCTGTTCCTGCCCTACCTGTCGGGCGAGCGCACGCCGCACAACGACCCGCAGGTGCGCGGCGCCTTCCTGCAGCTGGGCCACGACAGCACGCCGGCGCAACTCGGCTATGCCGTGCTCGAAGGCGTGGCCTATGCCTTGCGCGACGCCATGGCGGCCGTCACGTCGACGGGCGCCGTCGTTCCCCACTGCATGCTGGTGGGCGGCGGCGCGCGCAGCCAGTACTGGGCGCAATTGCTGGCCAATGTGCTGGGCCGCGAGATGCGCACCCTGCACAACAGCGAACTGTCGGCCAGCCTGGGCGCGGCCAAGCTGGGCTTTGCCGCCATCGGCCAGCGCCAGTTGCTGTCCACCAGCTTGCCCATCAAAAACACTTTCTTGCCCGATGCCGCGCACAGCGCAGCCTTGAGCATCCGCTACGCCCGCTACCGTAGCTTGTTTCCCGCCGTGCAAGCCTTGCACCAACTCAGTGATAAGGAATAGTAATGAATCAGCTGCAACAACTAAAACAGTACAGCACCGTCGTCGCCGACACGGGCGACTTTTTGCAACTGGCGCGCTTCGCGCCGCAAGACGCCACCACCAACCCGTCGCTGATTTTAAAAGCCGTGCTGCAGCCCGATTACGCGCCCTTGCTGGAAAGCACGGTTGCTGCCCACAAGCATGCATCGCTCGACGATATCGTCGACCAGGTGCTGGTGCGCTTTGGCCTGGAAATCCTGAAAGTGGTGCCGGGCCGCGTGTCGACGGAAGTCGATGCCCGTTTGAGCTTTGACCGCGACGCCACCGTGGCCCGCGGGCGCCGCCTGATCGCCCTGTATGAAGCGGCTGGCATCAGCCGCGAGCGCGTGCTGATCAAGGTCGCCGCCACCTGGGAAGGCATCCAGGCGGCGCGCGAACTGGAAAAAGACGGCATCTTTTGCAATCTGACCCTGCTGTTCGCATTTTGCCAGGCCGTCGCCTGCGCCGACGCGAAAGTGCGCCTGATTTCGCCGTTCGTGGGCCGCATCTACGACTGGCACAAGAAGTCGATGGGTGCCGCATGGGACGAAGCGGCGCGCAGCCTGTCCAACGATCCAGGTGTACAGTCGGTCACGCGCATCTTCAATTACTACAAACAACATGGCATCGCCACGCAAGTGATGGGTGCCAGCTTCCGCAACGTGGGGCAGATCACGGCCCTGTCCGGCTGCGACTTGCTGACCATCAGCCCGGACTTGCTGGCGAAACTCGAAGCATCCGACGTGCCATTCGAGCGCGCCCTGGGCGCCGACCTGGGCGCGGCGCAACCGGCCGTCACATATGACGAGGCCGCTTTCCGCTACGCCTTGAACGACGACGCCATGGCGACCGAAAAGCTGGCCGAAGGCATCCGCGGCTTTGCCGTCGATGCGGGCAAGCTGGACGCCATGATCGAGAAATTACGCAATCAATAAGTTTCACCCGTAGCACCGTTTGTTTTTGACAATAAAAACCCTTGGAGATCCTCATGAAAAAAGTCATTACCGCCTCCCTGTTGCTGTCCGCCGCCTGCGGCGCTTTCGCCGCTGACAAACCGCTGAAATCCATCGGCGTGAGCGTGGGCGACCTGGCCAACCCGTTCTTCGTGGCGATTGGCCGCGGCGCGGAAGAAAGCGCGAAAAAACTGGGCGGCCCGGGCGTGAAAGTCACCACGGTGTCCAGCAAGTATGACCTGAACACCCAGGTGGACCAGATTGAAAACTTTATTGCCAACAAGACCGACATCATCATCCTGAACGCCGTCGATTCCAAGGGTATCGCCCCGGCCATCAAGAAAGCGCGCAATGCGGGCGTGGTCGTGATCGCCGTCGACGTGGGCGCCGTGGGCGCGTCGGCCACCGTGATGTCCGACAACACCATGGCTGGCGACGTGTCGTGCGCCTACCTGGCAAAGCAGATCGGCGGCAAGGGCAATGTCGTGATCTTGAACGGCCCGCCGGTCACGTCCGTGATCGACCGCGTCAACGGCTGCAAGAAAACCCTGGCCGCGTTCAAGGATATCAAGATCCTGTCCGACAACCAGAACGCCGGCGGCAGCCGCGACGGCGGCATGACCGTGATGTCGAACTTGCTGACGGCCCATCCGAAGATCGACGGCGTGTTCGCCATCAACGATCCGACCGGCATCGGCGCCGAACTGGCGATCAAGCAATCGAAGCGCACGGACGTGAAACTGATCACGGCCGTCGATGGCGCGCCCGATGGCCAGAACGCCCTGAAAAACAAGGCTGGCCTGTTTGCCGCCACCTCGGCGCAAAACCCGTACCGCATGGCCACCGACGCCGTGCAAATGGGCTACGACATCATGAACGGCCGCACGCCGAAACAAACGATGGTGCTGTTGCCGACCCCGGCCATCACCAAGGAAAACGTCGCCACCTACACGGGCTGGGTAAAGAACTGATCTGCCTGACCTGAACCACGTGTTGCCCGCCCCGGCTCCGGCCCATGGGCGGGCAACAGTTTCAAAAGCAAGGAAGGACAGTCATGAGCGACAACATTATTTTTGAAATGCGCGGCATCGAGAAGCGCTTTGGCGCCACGCGCGCGCTGCGCGGCGTGCACCTGACGGTGCGCAGCGGCGAAATCCATGCCGTGATGGGCGAAAATGGCGCCGGCAAGAGCACCCTGATGAAAATCCTCTCGGGCGTGTACACGCCGGATGCCGGTGAGATCATTCTCGACGGCAAGCCGATCCGCATCCGCAACCCGGGCGAGGCACGCGCGCTGGGCATCAACCTGATCTACCAGGAACTGAGCGTGGCCAAGAACATGACGGTGGCGCAGAACGTCTTCATGGGCAGCGAGCCGAAAGGACCGTTCTGGACCGTCAAGGGCGGCGAAATGCGCGCGCGCACGAACGCCATCCTGGCCGACCTCGGCTCCCGTTTCGACGCCGACACCATGGTCTCGACCTTGTCGATCGCCGAGCAGCAGCAGGTGGAAATCGCCCGCGCCCTCGTGCACGAAAGCCGCATCCTGATCATGGACGAGCCCACTGCCGCCCTGTCCGACCGGGAAACAGAACAATTGTTCCGCATCATCGAAGAGCAGCGCGACAAGGGCCTGGCCGTGCTCTACATCAGCCACCGCATGGCCGAGGTGGAACGCCTGGCGCGCCGCATCACGGTGCTGCGCGATGGCGCCTATGTGGGCGAGCTGGGCAAGGATGAACTCGATCAAAAGAAAGTCGTGCAAATGATGGTGGGCCGCCCCGCCGACGACTTTTATTCGCACCAGCGGCGCACCACGCGCGGCGCCGAGCGCTTGCGCGTTGAAAACGTGGGCGGTGGCAAGGTCAAGCCTGCCTCGTTCACCCTGCATGCGGGTGAAGTGACGGGTCTTGCCGGCCTCGTCGGCGCGGGCCGCACGGAACTGGCGCGCCTGATCTTTGGCGCCGACAAGAAGCAAACGGGGCAAGTATGGCTCGACGGCCAGGAAGTGCACATCCACCGGCCGCTGGCGGCCATCCGCCACGGCATCGGCTACCTGCCCGAAGACCGCAAGAGCCTGGGCCTGTTCATGCAATTGTCGGCCATGGAAAACATGTCGATGAATATCCTGTCCAAGCATGCGACGGCGGGCGTCGTCAACCGTGGCGCCCTGACCCAGCTGACGCGCGAGGCGATAGCCAACCTCAACGTGAAAGTGTCGGGACCGGACGGCATCGTCGGCGGCCTGTCCGGCGGCAACCAGCAGAAAGTCTTGCTGGCGCGCTGGCTGGCCATCGCACCGAAAGTGCTCATCCTCGACGAACCGACGCGGGGCGTGGACGTGGGCGCGAAGAGCGAAATCTACAAGATCATCCACCAGCTGGCGGACGCGGGCACGGCCGTTCTGTGCATTTCCAGCGAACTGGCCGAGCTGGTCGGCATTTGCGACCGCGTGATGGTGATGTGCGAAGGACGCCTGACGGGCGAAGTGACGGGCGACGATATCACGCAGGAAAAAATCCTTGCCTACGCTACCCATCTGGAAGCGGCATAAAAATACGCATCAGCATAATTATTCAGGAGAATCAACATGACAACGAGTACCACCAGCGGCGCCGCGCGCGCCGGCGAACCCTTCAATGCCTCGAACCTGATGCGCCGCCTGGGCATGCTGCCCGTGCTGGTGGTGCTCTACCTGGCCATGTATGGCCTGACCGTGTATTTCTCGGCCGACGGCACGTCGACGTTCATGACCAGCAATAACACCATGAACATCTTCCGCCAGGTGTCGATCAACATCGTGCTGGCATCCGGCATGACTTTCGTCATTCTGACCAGCGGCATCGATCTGTCCGTCGGTTCCGTGCTGGCCGTCTCGGCCGTGGCAGGCATGCTGATGTCGCTGTCGGCCCAGTTCGCCGGCTTTTCGATCCCCACCTTCCTCATCGTCGGCCTGCTGCTGGGCGCGCTGAATGGCGTGCTGGTCGCTCTCGTCGGCCTGAACCCCTTCGTGGTGACTTTGGGCACCATGACGGCCCTGCGCGGCGCCGCCTACCTGCTGGCCGACGGCACCAGCGTGCTGAACACGGAAATCCCTAGCTTTGAATGGATGGGCAACGGCAGCTTCCTGGCCGTCCCCTGGCTGATCTGGCTGGCCGCCGCCGTGGTGCTGCTGACCTGGTTCATCCTGCGCAAGACGACCCTGGGCCTGCATATCTACGCCGTCGGCGGCAATATTCAGGCGGCACGCTTGACCGGCATCAAGGTCGGTCTCGTGCTGATGTTTGTCTACACGATCAGCGGCCTGTTCGCAGGTTTGGGCGGCGCCATGTCGGCCAGCCGCCTGTATGCGGCCAACGGCAACTGGGGTACGGGCTATGAACTGGACGCCATCGCGGCCGTCGTGCTCGGCGGCACGAGCCTGATGGGCGGCGTGGGTTCCGTCTGGGGCACCGTCATTGGCGCCCTGATCATCGGCGTGATGAACAATGGCTTGACGATCCTGGGCTTGTCGTCGTTCTGGCAGTATGTGGCGAAAGGTGTCGTGATCGTGCTGGCGGTGATTCTGGACAAATGGCGCCAGAGCCACGCGCAAAATTAAGAGTAACCCGGTAAGTGCCGGGGTCGTACCCTGCAGGGTACGACCCCAGTCCTTGCTCTTGGGTCAACGCTTAAAACTGCAAGCGCATCTCCACATGCGCAATCCCCGCCTCTTCAAACTGTTCCCCCTGCTGCACGAAACCGTGGCGCGCATAGAATGGCGCGGCCACGGTTTGCGCGTTCAAGACCACCGCCGCATCGCCGCGTTCGCGGGCTTTGTCCATCAGCAAGGTCAAAATGGCGCCGCCCACACCAGTGCCGCGGCCCGGCTGGCGCACGGCCATGCGGCCGATGTGGCCGTCTGGCAATAGCCGGCCCGTGCCGATGGCATTGCCGGCATCGTCATAGGCAACGGCATGCAGGCAGACGGCGTCCATGTCGTCGAGTTCGATCTCGGCCGGCACTTTCTGTTCATCGACAAAGACTTCAAAACGGATGACGGTAGCGTCAGGGCCCAGGGTGGCCCAGTCGCCGAGGCGGATGGTGTGCTTGGTCATGGGTATACGGTAATAAGAGACGGGCCGTCATTGTCGCACGGCCTGCCACGCCTTGGCAGGTGCTGCGGCTCAAGCGCTCGATTTCAGGTAACGTCCAGGTGTTTCACCGAGTATTTTGCGAAACATGACGACAAAATTGCTCGCGTTCTCGTAGCCCAGGCCCTCTGCGACATGCTGGACCGTGGCGCCCCTGGCCATCCATTGCAAGGCGAGCAGGATATGCAGTTGCCTGCGCCAGCGTCCGAAACTCATGCCGGTTTCCCGGGACACGAGGCGTGACAGCGTGCGCGCACTGATGCCCATCCGCTGCGCCCATGATTCGATGTTGCCGGGATCGGACGGACGCGCCATGATCCACTCGACCAGTTTGCGTAGCCGCTTGTCTGTCGTCAGGGGCAGATGAACCTGGCCGGGCTGGGCCAGCGCCATTTCGTCGAGAAGCAGTGTCATCAGTCGTGACGCCATGCCGCCCTCTTCATAGCGCATCGGCAATGCCGCTGAACGGATCACCAATTCACGCAGCAGCGGCGTGGTCGACAAGGTGCAGCACTCCCGCGGCAAGGCGTCGCCCACCGCAGGATCGACATACACCACGTAACAATCGACCGTGCCGGCCCCATCCATTCGATGTTGTGTGCCGCCGGGTATCCAAATGGCGCTTCCTGGCGGCACCAGCCAGAAGCCGCCGTCCACCTCGCAAGTGAGCACGCCACGCATCCAGAGCAGGAACTGGCCTTTTCGATGCTGATGAAAATTCTTCTCCTTGCGGCTATCCATCTCGCGGCCAACGGCGCCAAGCGTGACCACCGGCCTTGGCACGCAATCGGGGTCTTCCCACTCGATGGACGAGTCGTCGCTGAAAACAGGCATCGGCACCTTTCAAGGAACAAAATCAGTGGCAAGAATTCAATATAACATGGCCTGATGGCTCATTGTGACCAACACGTGGCGCGCCTAACATGGGCGCTGACATCACAACCACGAAAGCTGTCACATGGAACAAACGAAGAAAATCCTGATCTGCGGCGGTGGCATCGCCGGCCCTGCGTGTGCCTGGTGGCTGGCCAGGTACGGCTACTCGGTGGTGCTCGCCGAAAAGGCCGGCGCGCTCAGGGACGGCGGGCAGAACATCGATGTAAAGGGTGCCGCGCAGCAGGTCCTCAAGCGCATGGGTTTGACGGAACAGGTCGAGGCGCGTGACACGCTGGAGTGCGGACAGAAATGGCTCGACGCCACCGGCAAGGTGGTGGCTGTTTTTCCCAAAGGTAGTATCGGCGGACTGACCAGCGATTTCGAAATCCTGCGCGGCGATTTCGCCCGTATTTTGTTCGATGCGACCAGCGGCACTTGCGAATACCGTTTTGGCACGTCCGTCAGTGGCGTTGAAGAGATTGAAAATGGCGTTCGGGCAACCTTTGCCGATGGCGCGGCAGAGGACTTCGCGCTGGTGATCTGCGCCGATGGCGTGAGCTCGTCGACCAGAGACCTGGCGCTGGCCGCTGAAACGCACATGCGTTACCTCGGTGTCTACATGGCGTTTTTCAACATTCCCCGACGACGGGAAGACGACTTCTGGGCCTGCTCCGTCAACGGCATAGGCGGTACGATGATCAACCTCAGGCCAGGTGGCCTGACGGAAACTACCGTGTTGATGACCTTTCCAGCCGCTGAGCCTGGCCTGCGGAGTCCGACGACGCCGTCGCGGCGCGAGCTGCTGCGCGCGGCGCTGACGGGCCGGGGCAAGGTCGCCGATCGTATCATCGCCGAGCTTGATACCGTCCAGGACTTTTACTTCGGGCCGATGAGCCAGGTGCAAGCATCCACTTGGTCAAAAGGCCGGCTGGTCTTGCTGGGCGATGCAGCGCATTGCCCGACGCCATTCACGGGCAAGGGCACGGCGCTGGCGCTGGTGGGAGCCTACGTGCTGGCGGGGGAAATCAAGAGGTGTGCGACCCACACCCAGGCTTTCGAGGCATACGAACGCATCCTGCGTCCGTATGCCGAGCATACGCAGCAGGAGCTCAGCCCTCGTCTCATCCGGCTCATGCACGTGCGGACGCGGCTCGGCATAGCCATCGCGCATCTGTTGCAACGGTGCGTCGGCAGCGCCCTGATCCAGTCGCTATTGCAAGCGAACGCCAAGACCAGGGCGCGCAGGATCGACGAGGATTTCACGCTGCCGATCTATTGAAAGCATTGCTGTGCTACCGGGCGCAGCCGGGCAAGGAACTGGCGGCGCGCTCGGTCATTTCAAAACAGCCCGCTTACAACTTCACCAGCTGCTTGCCGAAGTTGCGCCCTTTTAAGAGGCCGATGAACGCTTCCGGCGCGCTGGCCAGGCCATCGGCCACGGATTCGCGGAATTTCAGCTTGCCCGTCGCCACCAGGGAACCCAGTTCCGCCAGTCCCTGCGGCCAGAATTCCGGCTGCTCGGAAACGATAAAGCCGCGCACGGTGAGGCGGTTGGTGAGGATCAGGCGGGCATTGTCGAACGGCGTCGGTTCGCCGTTGTAGCCGGCGATCCAGCCGCACACGGCCACGCGGCCAAACGCATTGGTACGCGCAAGCGCCGCATCGAAGATGGCGCCGCCCACGTTTTCAAAGATGGCGTCGATACCGCCGGGCGTGGCCGCCGCCAAATCGGCCTCCAGATTGCCCGCTTTGTAGTCGACGCAGGCATCGAAACCCAGTTCCTCGACAACATAACGGCATTTTTCCGCACCGCCCGCGATGCCGACGACACGGCAGCCTTTGAGTTTCGCCAGCTGCCCCACGACGCTGCCCACGGCGCCGCTGGCGGCCGACACGACCACGGTTTCGCCCGCTTTCGGCGCCATGATCTGGTTCAAGCCATACCAGGCCGTCATGCCCGGCATGCCGACGGAGCCGAGATAGGCCGAAGCGGGGATGTGCGTCGTATCGACCTTGCGCAGCATCGTTCCGTCCGACACGGCCACTTCCGTCCAGCCCAGGGTCCCAACAACCGTGTCGCCCACGGCGAACTTCGGATGCTTCGACTCGAGCACGACGCCCACCGTGCCGCCGATCATCGTTTCATCGAGCGCCTGCGGTGCCGCATAGCTTTTATTCGCACTCATGCGCCCGCGCATGTACGGGTCGAGCGACAGGTACTGGTTACGCACCAGCAACTGGCCATCCGTGATGGCGGGAATCTCTTGAGTTTCCAGGCGAAAATGTGCCGGCTGGACTTCCTCCGTGGAGGCGGGGCGCGAGGCGAGGACGATGCGTTGGTAGGTGGTCATATGGGATCCTGTTTGTGGGGTGAAGTTCAGAATTTAGCCCGTAAAGCAAGAGCTGGGGTCAGACCCGACGGGTCTGACCCCGGATTTACGCTGTCATTACACTTCATAGTCCATGCACTGCCGCGCTTCACGCACCGCCCCAAAAAACGGCTTGATTTTCACGTGCTCGGGATGATTCTGGTAAGCATCGAGCGCTTCGCGGCTGGCGAATTCGCTGTACAGGACGATGTCGTAGGTCGCTTCCAGGCCTGGCTGGGCCACGGCGGCTTCGAATTTCAAGATGCCGGGCACCAGGCCGGAGCAGGAATCGAGCAGAGCCTTGAGTTTCAAGGCGTTCGTGGCGCGGTCGGCGCCTTCGGCGTGGTCTTTGAGTTTCCAGAAAACGATGTGCTTGATCATGGTGGCAGGCTGCTTGTTTATTAATGAAGCATTACTGTAACCGCTATCGGCGCGCCTTGCAGGAACCGGGCGCGCAATGCAAACGGGCGGCTCTGGAAGCCGCCCGCTGACTGGGTTCACGCAAACATCACAGCACTTCGAACAGCCCTGCAGCGCCCTGCCCGCCGCCGATGCACATGGTCACGACCACGTATTTGACGCCACGGCGCTTGCCTTCGATCAAGGCGTGGCCCGTCAGGCGGGCACCCGACACGCCGTACGGGTGGCCGACGGCAATCGCGCCGCCATTGACGTTCAGGCGGTCCATGGGAATGCCCAGGGTGTCGGCGCAGTACAGCACTTGCACGGCGAACGCTTCGTTGAGTTCCCACAGGCCGATGTCGGCGACAGTCAAGCCCGCCTTTTTCAGAAGTTTCGGAATCGCGTAGACGGGGCCGATGCCCATCTCATCAGGTTCGCAGCCGGCCACGGCAAAGCCGCGGAAGACGCCTAGCGGCTGCAAGCCTTTCGCTTCGGCCACTTTGGCATTCATGACGATGGCCATCGAAGCACCATCGGAAAACTGGCTGGCATTGCCGGCGCTGATGACGCCGCCAGGAATGGCCGGGCGGATCTTCGCCACGCCGTCATACGTCGTGTCGGCACGGATGCCTTCATCGGCGGCTATCGTCACTTCGCGCGACACGAGCATGCCGCTGGCCTTGTCGGCCACGCCCATGATGGTGGTCATCGGAACGATTTCCGCGTCGAACAGGCCGGCGGCCTGGGCTGCGGCGGCACGCTGCTGGCTTTGCGCGCCATAGGCATCCTGGCGCTCGCGCGAAATCTGGTAGCGCTTGGCGACGGTTTCGGCCGTCTGCAGCATGGGCCAGTACAGTTCCGGCTTGTGCTGCTGCAGCCAGACTTCGCGGTACATATGCGTATTCATTTCGTTTTGCACACAGGAAATCGATTCCACGCCGCCCGCCGCATAGATATCGCCTTCGCCGGCGATGATGCGCTGCGCGGCCAGGGCGATGGCCTGCAAGCCCGACGAGCAGAAACGGTTGACGGTCATGCCGGCCGTCGTGACGGGACAGCCGCCGCGCAAGGCCACCTGGCGCGCGATATTGCCGCCTGTCGCGCCTTCGGGAAAGGCGCAGCCGACCAGTACGTCCTCCACTTCCTCCGCTTCGATGCGCGCGCGCTCGACGGCGGCCGCCAGCACGTGCCCGCCCAAGGTGGCGCCATGCGTCATGTTGAACGCGCCTTTCCAGGACTTGGCCAGGCCCGTGCGGGCGGTCGATACGATGACGGCTTCATTCATGCTGTGTCTCCTTGTGGGGATATTATTGGGTGGGGTATCTGCGGAATGAGAATAGCACATTTAAGTACGGTCGTTCGCAAAGTTCCGCCGGACATTGATTTGTAAGCTTGGTGTAAGTTTCAAGCAAGCATGACGTAAGGTTCGGAGAACACACTCGCCTCCAGCTGTTGCAAGAATGGTCAAAAAGACCGCGGCACCAGTTCACTATAAAACATAGGGAGACAAACCATGGCATCATCATCCGGCCCGGCCGACGTACGGAAAACTTCTACCAAGGGAACGCCGATTACGCCCGAGGAACGCAAGGTCATCTTTGCGTCTTCGCTCGGCACCGTTTTTGAATGGTACGATTTTTATCTGTACGGTTCGCTCGCTTCCATCATCGCCAAGCAATTCTTCATCGGCGACCCCACCACCACCTTCATTTTCGCGCTGCTGGCCTTTGCCGCCGGCTTCATCGTGCGTCCGTTCGGCGCGCTGGTCTTCGGCCGCCTGGGCGACATGATCGGCCGCAAGTACACCTTCCTGATCACCATCCTGATCATGGGTGGCTCCACCTTCATCGTCGGCTTGCTGCCGGGCTACGCCTCCATCGGCATCGCCGCGCCGATCATCCTCGTGTTCCTGCGCATCCTGCAAGGCCTGGCGCTGGGCGGCGAGTACGGCGGCGCAGCCACCTATGTGGCCGAGCACGCGCCTGAAGGCAAGCGCGGCTCGTTCACGGCGTGGATACAAACGACGGCAACCCTGGGCTTCTTCCTGTCGCTGATGGTCATCCTGGGCACCCGCCTGGCGACCGGCGAGAAGGATTTCGAAGCGTGGGGCTGGCGCATTCCCTTCCTCGTCTCCGTCATCCTGCTGGGTATTTCAGTGTGGATCCGCTTGGCCATGAATGAATCGCCGGCGTTTGCCAAGATGAAGGCCGAGGGCAAGACCTCGAAAGCCCCGCTGACGGAAGCGTTCGGCAAGTGGAAGAACCTGAAGATCGTCATCCTGGCCTTGATCGGTCTGACCGCCGGCCAGGCAGTCGTGTGGTACACGGGCCAGTTCTACGCCCTGTTCTTCATGATCCAGACCCTGAAAGTGGACCTGGCAACGGCCAACGTGCTGATAGCCATCGCCCTGCTGCTGGCCACGCCGTTCTTCCTGTTCTTCGGCAGCTTGTCCGACCGCATCGGCCGCAAGTACATCATCCTCGGCGGCTGCCTGATCGCCGCGGCGACCTACTTCCCGATCTTCAACGGCCTGACCCACTTCGCCAACCCGCAGCTGGAAGCGGCTCTGAAGAACTCGCCAGTGGTGGTGGTGGCCGATCCTGCTTCCTGCCACTTCCAGTTCAACATGACGGGCACGAAGAAATTCCCATCGTCGTGCGACATCGCCACCGGCTTCCTGTCGAACAGCTCGGTGAACTACACGAAGGAAGACGCACCGGCCGGCAGCATCGCCAAGGTACGCATCGGTACGAAGGAATTCACGTCGTTTAACGCCGTCATGACACCGGACGGCCTGAACTTCGACGCGGACAGCAAGGCCAAAGAAGCGGCGCTGAAGAAAGAACTGGGCGCCGGCATCAAGGAAGCGGGCTACCCTGCGAAAGCCGATCCGGACCAGATCAACAAGCCGATGGTCGTCTTGCTGCTGTTCATCCTGGTGCTGTACGTGACCATGGTGTACGGCCCGATCGCCGCCATGCTGGTGGAAATGTTCCCGACGCGCATCCGTTACACCTCGATGTCCCTGCCCTACCATATCGGTAACGGCTGGTTCGGCGGCTTGCTGCCGACCACGGCCTTCGCGCTGGTGGCCTTCAAGGGCGATATTTATTATGGCTTGTGGTATCCGATCGTCGTCGCCCTGGCGACTGTCGTGATCGGCACCCTGTTCGTCAAGGAAACGAAGGACAACAATATCTACGCCGACGACTGATACGGCGCAAGCCCCGGCTGCAAGGCCGGGGCCCGCAAAGCAAAACGCCGCTGACTGGTCAGCGGCGTTTTTTTATGGGCTGGCAAGCTTACTTGTCGCTCTTGCTCTTTTTCAGCTGGTCGCGCTGCTGCACGTATTCCTGGTAGCTGGTCTGGTTGCGCTTGCGGCAGGCATTGCGGTCGTCGAAATTATTGAGGCTGTTGCAGTACTCGCCGATCTTGTCCCGGTTCGCGTCATACAGTACTTCGCAGCCGGTCATCGCCAGCAAGAAGGGAACGATCAGATATTTCATTGCTACTCTCATGGATAGGAACGGGATTGCGCGAAAAAACACCAGATTGCCCGCTGGATAAGCAAGCAGCTTTATCTTAACGCGATCCCGGCGGAAAGTACAAGCGCTCGGTATTACTAAATGGAAAGGATTCCCGGCGCAACGAGCTGATCGGCGCTGGCATCCTCGTTCAGCAACGGATTGCCCGCCGCGAACGCCGCCAGGTGCTCGAGCAGCACGCGCACGCGGGCCGGCAGGTAGCGCCGCTGCGTCCACACGGCATACACGTGGCGCGGCTGCGGCATCCAGTCGGGCAGGACGCGCACGAGACTGCCGCTGGCCACTTCGTCGCGGCATTGCAGGAGCGGACACAGCAGGATACCGATGCCAGCGTCGGCCATCTCCACGGCCAGGCGCATTTCATTGACGCGCAGGCGCGCCTGCGGTTCGATCACCATTTCGGCACCGTCGCCGGGCCGCCGCAAGCGCCAGCTGCGCAGCGGCTCGGCCACGATCAGCTCGTGCTGTTCCAGTTCCTGCAAGTCGCGCGGCACGCCGGCGCGCGCCAGGTAGGCGGGCGCGGCCACCATCACCAGCGAAGCGCTGCCCAGCCGGCGCTGCATCAGCGAGGAATCATCGAGCGCGCCCACGCGGATGGCCAGGTCGGCGCCGCTGCCGACGAGGTCTTGCAGCAGGTTCGACAGCTCCAGTTCCAGGCGGATGTCCGGGTATTTCTGCATGAAGCTGACCCAGGCCGGCGTCAGCAAGCCGCTGGCAAAGTTCACGGGCGCCAGCACGCGGATGCTGCCCGAGACGGCCGACAGGCTGGCGTCGAGCTGTTGCGTCGCCTGCCGCAAGGCGTGTACCAAGGGACGGCATTGCTCGTAGTATTGCCAGCCTTCCGCCGTCGGCTGCAGGCGGCGCGCGCTGCGATTGAGCAAGCGGTAGCCGAGCTGGCTTTCCAGCTTTTGCAGCCGACGCGTGACGGTAGCGGCAGGCAAGTCTTCCTTGACGGCGGCCGCATGCAGGCTGCCCGCCTCGACAATGGCGACAAACAGGGCTAAATCATCAAGCATGATTGCATTTTCGGAATTTGAAATTAAAAATATGGCTCTAGTATAGATTGCTGCAAGTCGTTACGCTGCCATATCTTCACACTTTGAAAGTGCTCCATGTCCGAAGCCCTGCGTTTGCGCTGCGTATTTGCCTTCCTGATGTCGCTGCTCATGACCCTGCTGATGAGCGCCTGGGTCACCTGGCTCAATATCGGCCTGCAGGCGGACTTCCTGCCCCGCTGGCGCCATGCCTTCTTTGCCGCCTGGCCCGTGGCCTTCTGCGCCGTGATGCTGTTCGCACCCCGCGTGCAGCTGATGAGCCGCAACATCGTGGCCCGGCTCGCCAGCAGCGCTTGACCCGCAGTCGTCCGCCGGCAGTACCACTCGGTCACTCCCGCCCACGGCCGCCCTGATCCGGGCTATGCTATGGGCGTCCTTGTTCTCACAGCGGAGTGCCCATGCTCGATCACGTTTCCCTCACCGTCAGCGACCTGGAACGCGCCGAGCGCTTCTATGACGCCGTCTTTGCCGCGCTGGACGTGCCCAAGGTGGGCAGCGACCACGCCAACGCCTGGATAGGCTACGGCGAGCGCAGCGACGCGGATCATCCTGAACGCAGCTACTTTTCCGTACGCCTGGGCCCCAAGCCCGACGCCGCGCCGCGCCGCCATTGCTGCTTCAAGGCTTCCTCGCGCGCAGCGGTGGAAGCGTTCTGGCAGGCGGGTCTGGCGCACGGCGGCATAGACCTGGGCGCGCCCGGACTGCGCCATTATCACGCCAGTTATTACGCGGCCTTTTTGTTCGATCCGGACGGCAACCGCATCGAAGCCGTCTGCCATCGCGCCGACGCCGGCTGACAGGACGGGAAATCCGGCTCTGTTCGGCATTTCCACTTCTATATGTTTTGCCTATAATGGCTGCCAAGCCATACCGGCTCCCGGTCCGTGCACCTAGAAGGAGATTCATGCATCATCTATTCGTCGGCCGCCCCGCGCGCACCATGCTCTTCTCCAGCGCCGGCTTGCTGCTGGCAAGCTGTTTTTCCGGCTGCTCCCTGTTGCCATCCACGCCAGTCACGCCAGGCATTCCCGCCACTGCGGCCCTGCCCGACGCCAGCATCGCCTATACCCTGAGCGGCCAGGGCGGCTTGCCCGTGGTTTTCCAGTCGGCCATGGGCGACGGCAAGGATGTGTGGGCCAAGGTCGTGCCCGAAGTGGCCAGGCAGCACCGCGTGCTCGTGTACGACCGCCCCGGCTACGGCGACAGCCAGAAAACCACCACGCCGCGCGACCCCTGCACCATCGCCGCCCAGCAGCGGGCCCTGCTGACGCAAGCGGGCCTGAAGCCGCCGTATGTGCTCGTCGGCCATGGCTTGGGCGGGCTGTACCAGTATGTGTATGCCAGGCTGTATCCGCAGGACGTGGCCGGCCTCGTCCTGCTCGACCCCACGCACCCGCAGCAATGGAACCGCCTGCAGACGGACGCGTCCACCTACGCCATGCTCGTCAAAACGCGGCGCAAACTCATGTTCAACAGTACGGAATCGGCCGAATTCGATGCCCAGACGCAGTGCCTGCAGCACGTCGACATGAGCAGCCCGCTGCGCGTGCCCGCCATGCTGCTGGTGCGCGACAAGTTCGGCATCGAGGAAATGGGCTCGTTCGAGAACGTGGTGCGGACCCAGGAAAAGGATTGGCAGCGCCTGTCCGGCGCGCCCGCCATCGAGCGCATCACGGGCGCCGGCTACTACATCCAGAAAGACAACCCCGTCATCGTCAACGAGGCGGTCAAGATGGTGGCGAAGAAGAAGTAGTACGTATCGCGGGCATTTAACCCTAGCAGCAAAATCTGGGGTCGGACCCTCAGGGTCCGCCCCCGGTCTCTGCCGTTGGGTTTTCTAGCTATTAAACCCCTTGCCCTCGCCCGCCAGTTTCACCAGCAGCGGCGCCGGCGTCCACGCTTCGCCGTGGCGGCCTTTCGCGTAACCGGCAATCGTGTCAAGCACGTTCGGCAAGCCGACCGTGTCCGCGTAGAACATCGGGCCGCCGCGGAACAGCGGGAAGCCGTAACCGGTCAAATACACCATGTCGATGTCCGAGGCGCGCAGGGCGATGCCCTCTTCCAGGATGCGCGCGCCTTCATTGACGAGCGCATACACGAGCCGTTCGACGATTTCCTGGTCGCTGATCTTGCACCGCGCCACGCCGATGTCAACGGAGTGCTGGACTATCATGGCGTTGACCTGCTCCGATGGATACGCCTTGCGGTCGCCCGGCTTGTAATCGTACCAGCCGGCGCCCGTCTTCTGGCCAAACCGCCCCAGTTCGCACAGCAAATCGGCCGTCTTCGAGTACGTGACGTCCGGCTTTTCCACGTAGCGGCGCTTGCGGATGGCCCAGCCGATATCGTTGCCGGCCAGGTCGCCCATGCGGAACGGTCCCATGGCAAAGCCGAATTTCTCGACCGCCTTGTCGACTTGTTCCGGCAGACAACCCTCTTCCAGCAGGAAACCGGCCTGGCGGCTGTATTGCTCGATCATGCGGTTGCCGATAAAGCCGTCGCACACGCCCGAGACGACACCCGTCTTCTTGAGCTTTTTCGACAGCGCCAGCGCCGTGGCCAGCACGTCCTTGCCCGTTTCCTTGCCGCGGACGATTTCCAGCAGCTTCATGACGTTCGCGGGGCTGAAGAAATGCGTGCCGATCACGTCTTGCGGACGTTTGGTGAACGCGGCGATCTTGTCCAGGTCCAAAGTGGACGTGTTCGAGGCGAGGATGGCGCCCGGCTTCATGACGGCGTCGAGCTGCTTGAACACGCTTTCCTTGACACCCAACTCTTCGAACACGGCTTCGATGACGATGTCGGCTTGCGCAATGTCGGCATACGCCAAGGTGCCGGAAACGAGCGCGATGCGCTGCTCGGCCTTCTCTTGCGTCAGCTTGCCCTTCTTCACCGTGTTTTCGTAATTCTTGCGGATCGTGGCCAGGCCCTTGTCCAGCGCCTCCTGCTGCGTTTCCAGCAAGGTCACGGGAATGCCCGCGTTGGCGAAGTTCATGGCGATGCCGCCGCCCATGGTGCCGGCGCCGACGAAGGCCGCGCTGGCGATCACGCGCACGGGCGTGTCGGACGGCACGTCGGGCACCTTGCTGGCGACACGCTCGGCAAAGAAGGCGTGGCGCAGAGCTTTCGACTCGGGCGACTGCACCAGCTGCATGAACAGTTCGCGCTCGTACTTCAAGCCCTCGTCGAATTTCATCGTCACGGCGGCCGCCACGGCATCGACGCATTTGAGCGGTGCGGGGAACGGGCCGGACATGGCTTTCACGGTATTGCGCGAAAACTGCAGGAATGCCTCATGGTTCGGGTAATCGACCTTGCGCTCGCGCACTTTCGGCAGCGGGCGCACGTCGGCCACTTTCGTGGCGAAGGCCACGGCAGCGGCCAGCAAATCGGCGCCAGGCGCGATGACTTCGTCGAACAGGGCCGTGCCGGCCAGTTTTTCGGATGCGACGGGCGTGCCCGAGACGATCATGTTCAGGGCCATTTCCAGGCCCAGCACACGCGGCAGGCGCTGCGTGCCGCCCGCGCCCGGCAAGATGCCCAGTTTGACTTCCGGCAAAGCCATCTGCGCGCCAGGCGCGGCCACGCGGTAGTTGCAACCGAGCGCCAGCTCCAGGCCACCACCCATGCAGACGCTGTGGATGGCCGCCACGACCGGCTTGGTCGATTGTTCGACCACGTTGATCAGGGTGTGCAGGGTCGGTTCCGTGAGCGCCTTGGGCGAATTGAATTCCTTGATATCGGCGCCGCCCGAAAAGGCCTTGCCGGCGCCGGTGATGACGATGGCTTTGACGGCCTCGTCCGCAAGCGCCTGGCGGATGCCGGCCACGGCGGCCGTGCGCGTCGCCAGGCCCAGGCCATTGACGGGCGGGTTGGCCAGGGTAATGACGGCAACGGCGCCGTTCACTTGATATTCAGCACTCATGTCTCTTCCTTATTGATTTTTGCTCAGCGATGAGGTGGTTGCAAGGGATGAAGCTTCACTATACCGCATAAAAGAACGCTCGTATTATTTTTGTCGTGGCGCGCCCGGCGCCAGCATGGTACGCCATGGTACAACATCGTTTGCGGAAAGATTCTGCTGCAAGCGGCAAGCTTCTATAGAAGCTATCACTTGGATATTTAGTTAATTAATAAAACAGCAATAATAATAACATCGTTTTATTATGCAAAATAATGGTTTTGTTATATGAAAGCATGGGCCAATTGAGACAGTTTCTGCATTATTTATTCCCACCCCTTGTTTTTCGACAAGCGCTGGGGAATAATAAATTGTTGATTCAAATCAATACTCTACAATTTATCTACTATAAGGCAAACCGCAGGGCAAACTCTGGCGGCCGTTGATCGCGCACATTCTCACCGATTATCACCAGATGCTGGCGATGCAATAACGTCGCCGCCTTAATCCCTGCCTTAACCGATAGCAGAAAAAATAATAAAAGCAGCCTTATTGCCCCCATTCCTCTTCTCACCCCGAAGGAAATACTATGGACGCAGCCAGCCATGTCAGCCACTCCCAGGATCTGGACTTACAAGCGATAAATACTGCATTGAACCGTGTCCAGGCCGTCATCGAATTCGAACTCGACGGCACCATCCTGCATGCGAACGAGAATTTCCTGCGTGTCGTCGGCTATAGCCTGGCCGAGGTGCAAGGCAAGCACCATGCGATCTTCTGCGACCCCGAGTATGTCAAAACGGACGAATACAGCAACTTCTGGGCCAAGCTGGGACGCGGCGAATTCGACCAGGGCGAATACAAGCGCCGCGCCAGGGATGGGCGCGAAGTGTGGATCAACGCTTCCTACAACCCCATCCTCGACGCGGACGGCAAGCCGTATAAAGTCATCAAGTTCGCTACCGACATCACGGCCCTGAAAAAGCGCAATGTCGAATACGAAGGCAAGGTCAGCGCCATCGGCAAGGCGCAGGCCGTGATCGAATTCGACATGCAGGGCAATGTGCTGGAAGCCAACGATAATTTCCTCGCCGTCATGGACTACGACTTGAGCGATATCCAGGGCGAGCACCACCGCATGTTCTGCGAACCCGAGTATGCCAGCAGCACCGAGTACAAGAAATTCTGGCAAAAGCTCAACCGCGGCGAATTCGACGCGGGCCGCTACAAGCGCCTGGGCAACCATGGCAAGGTGGTGTGGATACAGGCGACCTATAATCCCATCCTGGACCTGAACGGCAAACCGTATAAAGTGGTCAAGTTCGCCATCGACATCAGCGAACAGGTGAACCTGGAAAACAGCATCCAGGCCAAGGCCGCCAACGACAGCCGCAAGGTCAATGCCCTGCTCGACTCGGTGGCGCGCGCGGCGCAGGGCGACCTGACCTGCAATATCGTGCCCGAAGGCAGCGAGCCGATCGATTTGCTGGCCGGCGGCATCAGCAAGATGATCGTCGACTTGCGCGGCGTGATCGGCAACGTGGTGTCGGCGGCCAACGGCTTTGCCGACGCCTCGAACGCCATCGCCGAACGGGCCACGGGCGTGGCCGTGGGCACGCAGGCGCTGGGCGCCACGGTGGAAGAAATGAACGCCTCCATCGACGGCTTGACGTTTTCCATCAATTCCATCGCGGAAAACACCTCGAATGCCGATTCCCTGGCGAAAGCCACGCAGCAGGAAGCGGAATCGGGTGCGCGCGCCGTCGCCAAATCGATCGAGGCGATGGACTTGATCAACCGCTCGTCGGAAGACATCGGCGAAATCGTCAAGGTCATCAGCGAGATCGCCAACCAGACGAACATGCTGGCCTTCAACGCGGCCATCGAAGCGGCGCGCGCGGGCGAACACGGCCTGGGCTTTTCCGTCGTCGCCGACGAGGTGCGCAAGCTGGCCGAGCGCTCGTCGCAGGCGACCAAGGAAATCTCCAAGCTGATCAACGAATCCGTCAAGCGCGTGTCGACGGGCAGCGAAATTTCACGCCAGGCCAGCGACGCCTTCGACAAGATCGTCTCGGGCGTGGCGAAGACCACCCTGGCCATTTCCGACATCTCGAAGGCGGCCAACGAGCAACTGCTGACGGCGCGCGAAGTGTCGACGGCGATCCAGTACATCGCAGAGGAAACGGAAAAGTCGGCCGCCAACTGCGACAGCATCGCCCGCTCGACCGATGGCTTGAACGAGCGCGCTGGCAGCCTGAACCAGACCGTCTCCGGCTTCGTGGTGTAGGCGATGAGCAACGCGGCCACCTTGACGCCCGAGGTGCTGACGACCCTGATCGCGCTGGTGCGCCAGCATACGGGCATCGCCATGACGGCGCGCAAGAGCGTCTTGCTGGAACGGCGCTTGCAGCCACGGCTGCAAGCGCTGTCCCTGCACAGCTACCAGGCTTACCTGGAGCGCGTGGCCAGCGACCGCGACGAGGTACCCCATTTCATCGACCTGGTCACCACCAACGACACCCTGTTCTTCCGCACGCCGCAGATCTGGGATTACTTCCGCGACCGTTACCTGCCCGCCTGGACCCGCGCGCATCCGGATGGCTGCCTGGCCATCTGGTCGGCCGCGGCCGCCAGCGGCGAAGAGCTGTATTCGATCGCCATGCTGTGCGAGCAATTCAAGTTGCAGGCGCCCGCCTTCCGCTACCAGATCCTGGCCAGCGATATTTCGCAGCAGATACTGGGCGCGGCGCGGGCCGGCCAGTACAGCGGCCGCTCCGTCGAGCGCATCCGCTTGTCGCACCCGGACTTGCTGCGCAAATATTTCACACCCACGCCGTCCGGTGTCCAGGTCAACGAGGAACTGCGGCAACACGTCAGCTTTGCCCAGCACAACCTGCTCGAAGCGCTGCGCCCGGCCCGGCAGTTCGACCTGGTATTCCTGCGCAATGTGCTCATCTATTTCGACGCCGAGCACCAGGAAACCGTGCTGCGCCAGGCGCGCCTGAGCCTCAAGGATGAAGGCCGGCTGATCCTGGGCGAATCGGAAACCATCGCCCGCCTCGGTACCGGCTATCAATTCGAGTTTCCCATGATTTACAAGGCGGGTACCGCATGAGCATCATCATCGACCATCGCCTGCCGCTGCATCATGTTGGCATGGGGCAACTCAGCGTGGGCACGCATGGCGAGCAGCTGCAAGCCTTGCTCGGCTCCTGCATCGGCATCGGCTTCATCTGGAAGAACGGTCCATGCTGCGGCCTGGCCCATTGCCTGTTGCCGGAAGCGCCCGGTGCCGACAGCGCCCTTGGCGCGCGCTATGTGAGCCAGGCCGTGCCCTCGCTGCTGCGCCTGATGGGCGTGCGCCAGGCCGATTACGCCGACATCGACGTGGTGCTGGCGGGCGGCGCCAGCATGTTTGGACCGCGCAACGGGCGGCTGCAGATAGGCCGGCAAAACGCGGAAGCGGCGCAAAAATACCTGGACCAGTGCGGCTTGCACGTCAGCTTTTGCGCGCTGGGCGGCCGCCACGGGCGCCAATTGCTGATCGATTGCGCCAGCCACAGCTACGCCGTCACCGATGTGGTGGCGCAACCCGAATTAATTCCACGCAAAGAAGGCGCATATGGATATGCATGAAGCGACGGGCTTGCAAGCGCAGGCCAACGGCGACACGGCTACCGAACTGTTCGGCTCCTTCCACCTGGGCGACGATGAGTTCGCCCTGCCCGCCAGCTGCATCCGCGAAGTGGTGAACTATCCCGCGAAAGTCACGGCCCTGCCCCTGTCGCCCGCGTATCTGGAAGGCATGTTCACCTTGCGCGGCAGCGTCATTCCGGTGGTCAACCTGGGCCGCCTGTTCCGCGCCGATGCGCCGCGCGCCGTGGCCACGGACAAGATCGCCATCCTCGACTTCCAGCAAGTGCTGATCGGCATCGTCTTCCAGGATACGGGCGAAATCCTGCGCGTGCCCGCCAGCGCCCGCAGCGCCCTGCAATATGCGGCCGGCGACAGCCACGCCGTCATCGCCGGCACGATCCTGCTCGATGGCGGCGCGCGCCTGCTGCAGGTGCTCGACCCGCATGCCCTGCTGCGCATTGAAAACGTGCCCCATGTGCTGGCCCTGCAAGCGACGGGAGCCAAGCTGAGCACGGCCCGCTACCACGCGCAAAGCGAACGCCGCCAGTGCGTCAGCTTCCATGCGGCCGGCGCCACGTTTGCCTTTGAAATGCTGGCCATCCAGGAAATCATCCGCGTGCCGGAACTGCACAGCTCCCTGCTGAACAGCGAACTGTGCCTGGGGCGCATGCATTTTCGCGGCAGCCAGGTGGCCGTCGTCGATTTCGGCGCCCTGCTGCAGGCGCCCGCATCCGGCACGTCGGCGACTGGCGACCAGCGCGTCATCGTCGTGCGCCTCGAGGACACGACCGTGGGCTTCCTCGTCGACTCCGTCGACAGCATCGTGCATTTCTTTGGCGACGAAGTGCTGCCGATTCCCCTGCTGAGCAAGGCGCGCGCCGCCATGTTCGCTGGCTGCATCACGAAAGAAGGGCTAGGCGACATCATTTTCCTCGACCACAAGGGCATCCTGTCGCAGGCCGAGATCGTCGAGATGCGCGACGGCCACGCGCGCCTGTATCCGGCCGAGACGGAAACGGCGGCCGCCACGCACAAGGCGCAACGCCGCGTCTACATCACGTTTACGGTGGAAACCCGCTTCGCCGTGGAAATCGGGCAAGTGCGCGAAATCATCGATTTCAGCGGCGCCATCACGACGCCACCGGGCATGCCGGCCTGCATGCGCGGCATGCTCAACCTGCGCCAGCAAATGATCAGCATCATCGACCTGCGCCAGCTGTACGCGATGCCGGCCTTGCCGGACGATAGCATCGGCAAGATTCTGATCGTGGAACGGGGCGCCGAGCGCTACGGCTTTCTCGTCGACCACGTCGACAACATCATGACCATCTCCGACAGCCAGCGCTTTGCCGCGCCGCAAATCATCCGCACGGGCGCGCACGAGGACTTGCGCAGCGAAATGGATGAGATGATCGATATCGGCACGGACGCGCAGCGCCAGACCCTGTCCGTCTTCCAGTGCGATCATCTGCTGGAAAAGCTGGGGGCGGCGCTGCCGCAAGCGGCATAGCGCTACATGCCGGGCAGCTGGTGCCCCTTGAACTGCTCGCGCAGCTTGTTCTTCTGGATCTTGCCCGTGGCGCCCATGGGCAAGGCGTCGATAAAGAGCACGTCATCGGGCGTCCACCACTTGGCGATCTTGCCTTCAAAAAAATGCAGCAGCGCTTCGCGCGTGACCGTCATGCCGGGACGCAGCACCACGACAAGCACGGGGCGCTCGTCCCATTTCGGGTGGAACACGCCGATGCAAGCCGCCTGCAGCACGGCTGGGTGCGCCATGGCCAGGTTTTCCAGGTCGATGGTGCCGATCCACTCGCCGCCCGACTTGATCACGTCCTTGCTGCGGTCCGTGATCTGCATGTAGCCGTCCGTGTCGATGGTGGCCACGTCGCCCGTGGGGAACCAGCCATCCTGCAGCACGTCGCCCCCCTCGTTCTTGTAATACGACGAGATGATCCACGGCCCTTTCACCAGCAGATGGCCATAGGCCACGCCATCCCACGGCAATTCCTTGCCATCGTCGTCGACGATCTTCATGTCCACGCCGTAGATGGCATGGCCCTGCTTTTGCAGGATCTTGCGCTGCTCGTCCTTCGGCAAGTCCAGGTGCTTGGTCTGCAAGCCGCCGGCCGTGCCCAGCGGCGACATTTCCGTCATGCCCCAGGCGTGGATGACTTCCACGTCGAACTTGTCGATCAGGGTATCCATCATGGCTGGCGGACACGCCGCGCCGCCGATCACGGTGCGGCGGAAGGTGGAAAATTGCAGATTATTCTGCAAGGCATGGTTGAGCAAGCCCAGCCAGACGGTGGGCACGCCGGCCGAGAACGTCACTTTTTCCGCCTCGAACAGTTCATACAGCGACTTGCCATCGAGCGCCGCGCCGGGAAACACCATGCGCGCGCCGGACAGGGGCACGGAATACGGCAAGCCCCAGGCATTCACGTGGAACATGGGCACGACGGGCAGCACGGTGTCCGAAGCGCGCACGTTCAGCGCGCTGGGCATGGCCGACGCGTACGCGTGCAGCACGGTCGAGCGGTGCGAATACAGGGCGCCCTTGGGGTTGCCCGTCGTGCCCGACGTGTAGCACAGGGTGGCGGCCGAATTCTCGTCGAACAGGGGCCAGGTGTAATCGTCGGAATGCGTGGCGATCAAGTCTTCATAGCACAGCAGATCGGGGATGGTGCTGCTGGCGGGCATGCGCTCGCGGTCGCACATCAGCACGAAATGGCGCACGAAGGTGCACTCGGCGGCGATCTTCTCCACCACGGGGAGGAAAGTCAAATCGAACAGCAAGACCTGGTCTTCCGCGTGATTAGAAATATAGGCGATCTGGTCGGGAAACAAACGCGGATTGATCGTATGCAGCACGGCGCCCGAGCCGGACACGGCATAGTACGCTTCCAGATGGCGATAACCATTCCAGGCCAGGGTGGCGACCCTGTCGCCCATGCCGACACCGAGGCCATGCAAGGCGTTCGCCAGCCGGCGCGCGCGCTGGTGGCAATCGCGGTAGGTATAGCGGTGCATATCGCCCTCGACCCGCCGCGAAATGATTTCGCTGCCCCCATAATGACGCGCTGCAAACTCGATAATGCTGGAAATCAGCAGGGGCTGATTCATCATCTGGCCCATCACTGGACTCAAGGGGAATGCCGACATCGTGCCTCCTGGGTTGGATACTCGGTTATTGTTGGAATTTAAAGATTTTCCCTAGTTTCGTACGGTCGTGCGGAAATCGTCAACGCATTTCGATATTGCGACGCAGCATGGAATTTTCGGTTCCGTTTTTTGCCGCGCGGATACCCACTACAGCGCCCGGCGCACGCCTTGGCGCTGTGCGGTAAAATCGCATTCCAGGCTGGCGCACCGTGCCAGTCCATCTTACTGACTGGAATTGCCATCACCGCTCATACCTTACCACTGGATAATGCCTTTGCGGCCTTGCCGCCCGCGTTCTATACGCGCTTGATGCCCACGCCCCTGCCCGCCCCGTACTTCGTGGCCGCCAGTGCGCCAGCCGCGGCCCTGATCGGCCTCGATGCGGCGCGCCTGGCCGAGCCCGACTATGTGGCGCTGCTGAGCGGCAATGCCGTGGCCGAGCGCTCGATGCCCCTGTCGGCCGTGTATTCGGGCCACCAGTTCGGCGTCTGGGCTGGCCAGCTGGGCGATGGCCGCGCCATCCTGCTGGGCGATATCGCCACCGAACACGGCCCCATGGAGCTGCAGCTGAAAGGCGCCGGCGCCACGCCGTATTCGCGCATGGGCGACGGCCGCGCCGTGCTGCGCTCGTCCATCCGCGAATTCCTGTGCTCGGAAGCCATGGCGGCGCTGGGCATCCCCACGTCGCGCGCGCTGTCCATCATGGGTTCGCAGCAAGGCATCATGCGCGAAACCGTCGAGACCGCCGCCGTCGTCACGCGCATGGCGCCTAGTTTTGTGCGCTTCGGCTCGTTCGAACACTGGTTTTACCGCAAGCAGCCGGACGAGCTGAAAATCCTGACCGATTACGTCATCGACAGCTTCTACCCCGACTTGCGCGCTGCATCAAATCCATATCAAGCCTTGCTGGCCGAAGTATGCGTGCGCACGGCGCACATGATTGCACAGTGGCAAGCCGTGGGCTTCATGCATGGCGTCATGAATACGGACAATATGTCGATCCTGGGCCTGACCCTCGATTACGGCCCCTTCGGCTTCATGGAAGCGTTTGACGCCGAGCACATCTGCAACCATACGGACCAGCAAGGCCGCTATTCCTACGCCAACCAGCCACAGGTGGGCCACTGGAACTGCTATGCGCTGGGCCAGGCCCTGCTGCCGCTGATCGGCGAAGTGGCTTTGGCGCAGGCGGCGCTGGACAGCTACCAGAGCGCCTTTGCGGAGAAGATGAATGCCTTGCTGCGGGCCAAGCTGGGCTTGCGCACAGTGCAAGACGAAGACACGCAGCTGTTCGACAGCATGTTTGCGCTGATGCAAGCCAATCACGTGGATTTCACCAACTTCTTCCGCGCCCTGGCGACACTGCAGGTGGCCGCCCCCGAGCACGACACGATGCTGCGCGACATGTTCATCGACCGCCCCGCCTTCGATACGTGGGCAGCAACCTACCGCGCGCGCCTGCGGCAGGAGCACAGCATCGATGCCGAGCGGCAAGCGGCGATGAACCAGGTCAACCCGAAATACGTGCTGCGCAACTACCTGGCGCAAGTGGCCATCGAGAAAGCCCAGCAGCAGGACTACACGGAAGTGGCGACATTGCTGGAAGTTTTGCAAAAGCCATTTGACGAACAGCCCGAACACCAGCACTATGCGGCCCTGCCGCCCGACTGGGCCAGCCACCTTGAAGTCAGCTGCTCATCTTAAGGAGTCATTATGACCACGAATAAAGTCAAGAAAACCGACGCCGAATGGCGCGCCATGCTCGATTCGATGCAATACGAAGTCACGCGCCACGCGGCCACGGAACGGGCCTTCACGGGCAAGTTCTGGGACCACCATGAACACGGCGTCTACACCTGCGTCTGCTGCAACACGCCCCTGTTCGCTTCGGACACCAAGTTCGACTCGGGCTGCGGCTGGCCCAGCTATTTCCAGGCACTCGATCCGGCCAACGTGACGGAAATCGTCGACCGCAGCCATGGCATGGTGCGCACGGAAATCGTTTGCGCTGTCTGCGACGCCCACCTGGGCCACGTCTTCCCGGACGGCCCGCCGCCAACCGGCTTGCGCTATTGCATCAATTCGGCATCGCTGCGCTTCGATCCTCAGCCGTGAGACACAGGAACGCTTGGGAGCGATTCGGTTGCTCCTAAGCCATTCCTAAGATGATTCTAATAAGACCAGTGTAAAGTCTCGCCATGAAATTTCTATTCGACATATTCCCCCTGCTCGCCTTCTTCGCCGCCTTCAAACTGGGCGGCATGTATGAAGCGGCCACGCACGACTTCGTGCAGCAATATTTGTCCGGCTTCGTGTCAGGCGGCCTGATCAAGGCCGACCAGGCGCCTTGGATACTCGCCACCCTCGTCGGCATCATCGCCACCGCCTGCCAGGTCAGCTATCTGCTGCTGCGCGGGCGCAAAGTGGACGGCATGCTGTGGCTGTCGCTGTTCATTTTTGTCGTGTTCGGTGGCGCCAGCATTTACCTGCATGATGATTTCTTCCTGAAATGGAAGCCGACCCTGATCTACTGGCTGTCCGGCCTGGCCCTCTTGATCGCCCACGTGGGTTTCAAGAAAAACCTGATCCGCAAGACCATGGAAGCGCAAGTGCAATTGCCCGAAGTTGTGTGGAACCAGCTGCTGGCCGCATGGATCATCTTCTTCGGCGCCATCGGCGCGCTGAACCTGTTCGTGGCCTTCGTGCTGTACAAGGGCGACATGGCCGCCTGGGTCAGCTTCAAGGCGTTTGGCGCGACGGGCATCTTCTTTGCCTTTATCGTGGCGCAAACCCTGTTCCTGGCCAAACATATCAAGGAAGACGCATGATGACGAACGACACGTCAACGCGCATGGAGCGCATTCGTACCCGCCTGGAAACGGCACTTTCCCCTGTGGAATGCGTGCTGGAAGACGACTCGGCGCGCCACCGGGGCCATGCGGGTGCCGCCTCGGGCGGAGGCCATTACAATCTACGCATAATTTCTAGTCAATTTGAGGGGCTCAGGCTCGTCATGCGCCATCGACTGGTGTATGATTCCGTGCACGATATGATGCATAATGAGATACATGCATTGGCGATTGTGGCACTGGCGCCGTCCGAAGTAGTGTAAGGACGGCGTTTTGGCGTACCGGGGCAACCTGGTATGCCATTTGCCGCAAGCGCCATGCACGCGTTTTCTTTCCATGCGTTTTTTACGAAACTTTCCCTAACAGGATTTAATAATGACTTTTAAGCCAGCCCGCTTGCTGATCGCACTACTCGCCGTTGTCGCGGTACCTGTTTTTGCGCAAAATGTTGCCGTTGTTAATGGCAAGCCTATCCCATCGTCGCGCGTTGATGCAGTCGTCAAGCAAGTCGTCGCCCAAGGCCAGCAACCGGATTCGCCGCAACTGCGCGAAATGATCAAGAAAGACTTGATCGGCCGTGAAGTGCTGATGCAAGAAGCGGAAAACAAAGGTTTCGGTAAAGATGCAGCAGTCAAGCAGCAAATCGAGAACGCACGCCAGGCCATCGTCATCAACGCCCTGGTCGGCGACTACCTGAAAAAGAACCCGGTCAACGACGCTGAAATCAAGGCTGAATACGACAAGTTCGTGGCCCAGACCGGCGACAAGGAATACCACGTGCGCCACATCCTGGTCGGCACCGAAGCGGAAGCGAAAGACATCATCGCCAAGCTGAAAGGCGGCGCCAAGTTCGAAGATCTCGCCAAGCAATCGAAAGATACCGGTTCGGCCGACAACGGCGGCGACCTGGATTGGGCAGCCCCATCGTCGTTCCCGAAAGTGTTCTCGGACGCCTTCGTGAAACTGCAAAAAGGCCAGGTTACCGACACCCCGGTGCAAACGCCTAACGGTTTCCACGTGATCAAGCTGGACGACACCCGCGCGGCAAAACTGCCGACCCTGGAAGAAGTCAAGCCACAGATCGCCGAAGCGCTGCAGCAAAAGAAACTGCAAGCGTATCAGGAAGAAATGATCAAAAAAGCGAAAGTTCAGTAAGAACTGACCTCCCCGGCGCCCTTTTCGGCGCCGGTCGTGTATTCTGCGCCTGAATGCGCACTGCGCGACAGCCGCGCATATCGATTTTTAGTATATTTATTAGGAATGAACATGATTTTGAAGCCAGCCCGCCTGATCTTAGCCCTGGTCGCCGTTGTAGCGATCCCTGCGTTCGCGCAAAACGTCGCCACCGTGAATGGCAAGGCCATCCCATCGTCGCGCGTCGACCAGGTCGTCAAGCAAGTCGTCGCCCAAGGCAAGCAAGCGGATTCGCCGCAATTGCGCGAAGCCATCAAAAAAGACCTGATCGGCCGCGAAGTGCTGATCCAGGAAGCCGACAAGCAAGGCTACGGCACGCGTCCGGAAGTCAAGTCGCAGATCGACAATGCCCGTCAAAGCATCATCATCAACGCCCTGCTGGCCGACTACGTCAAGAAGAACCCCGTCAAGGATGCTGAAATCAAGGCCGAGTACGACAAGTTCAAGGCACAAGCGGGCGACAAGGAATACCATGCACGCCACATCCTGGTTGCCACCGAAGCGGAAGCGAAAGACATCATCGCCAAGCTGAAAGGCGGCGCCAAGTTCGAAGAACTGGCGAAAGTATCGAAAGACGGTTCCGCAGCCAATGGCGGCGACCTGGACTGGGCTAGCCCAGCTTCGTACGTGAAGCCATTCTCCGACGCCATGGTCGCCCTGAAACCAGGCCAGGTCACGCAAACGCCAGTGCAATCGCAATTCGGCTTCCACGTGATCAAGCTGGAAGAAACCCGTCCGACGAAGCTGCCGGCACTGGAAGAAGTCAAGGGTCAGGTGGCCGAGTCGCTGCAACAGAAGAAACTCGCCGCTTACCGCGATGAGCTGATGAAGAAAGCCAAGATTCAATAATATTGAATAGGCATGAAAAAGCGCTCCCTGGGGCGCTTTTTTTACGCCTGAAGAAAGCGAGATGGAATGGATCTACATGCAGCACTGAAAGCCGCGCTGGAAGCGGTAGCCGAACCGGCCCGTGCGGCGCCCATGCAGGCCTATATGCGCGACCAGTTCGTTTTCCTGGGTGTGGCGGCGCCGCAGCGGCGGCTGGCCGCCAGGGACTTGCTGACGGGCTTGAAGGGCATCGATGCCGCGACCTTGCTCGAGCACGCGCAGCTGCTGTGGCAACAGCCTGAACGCGAATACCAGCACGTGGCGCTCGACATGCTGGCGCTGCACCGTCGCCAGCTGAACATCGCCCACCTCCCCGCCCTGCTCGGCCTGGCGCGCCAGCGCGCGTGGTGGGACAGCGTCGACGGCATGGCGGGCATCGTCGGCGAGGTGCTGCAGGCGGAACTCCAGCGCGGCGGCGACGGCCATGCGCACATGGATGGCGCGCTGCGCCATGAAGACTTCTGGCTGCGCCGCATCGCCATGCTGCACCAGCTGGGCTGGCGCGCCGACACGGATGCCGCCCGGCTGTTCGGCGCGGCGCTGGCGCTGGCCCACGAAGACGAGTTTTTCATCCGCAAGGCCATCGGCTGGGCCTTGCGCGATTACGCGCGCCACGTGCCGACAGCCGTGCTGGATTTTGCCACACGGCACCGCCAGCAACTGTCTGCGCTCAGCTACCGCGAAGCGTTGAAGCACCAGCCACGGTGAACGCCTGCCCACCGAGCAAGCGCAGCGCCGCATCAATGCGGTGGCCGGCATCCCAGGCCGGCATGGGCGCCAGCAAGCCCAGCGCCATCTGCCGCAGCGGCTCGGCAATTACCATGGCCAGCAGCAAGCCGGCCAGTTCAGGCGCATTGCTGACCGTCATGTGGCTGCGGGCGACCTGGCGGCCCAGCCAGTCGGCCAACATGGCCGTGCCCCGCTCGATGCCGTTGCGCTGATACACGGCCAGCAAGCCCGCGCGCGCGGGAAACTCCGTGCACAGCAGGCGGAACAGGCCGACGGCATCCGCCGTCAGCACGCGCGCCGCCATCGCCTGCAATATCTCTTTTAACAGCGGCAACACTTCGCTAGGCCCGGCCGCATCGTGCGCCATGGCTGGCAGGAACGCATCCGTCCAGCCGCGCACCACCAGGGCGACCAGTTCCTCGCGGTTGGCCGCGTATTGATACAGCGACTTCTTGGCCATGCCCGCGTGGCGCGCCACCGCTTCCATGGTCGTGGCCGCATAGCCTTCGTGCAACAACAGCCAGGTGGCCGCCTGCACGGCCGCCTCGCGCGCTTCCTCGGGTGGCCGCGCTGGACGGCCCCGTCCACGGACAGCCTTGCTCTCTTCTTCCTGCATGCGGGCTCCAAGCTTGATCGATGGGCAATTTTACACTGAAATATATTTAGGAAACGCAATTCGTTTCTTTAATATATAATCGGCCCACCCCAACAAAGGAGAACGATATGACGAAACATATGGAATTCCCATGGAGCATCACCAGCACGGGCAACTTGCTCGACCCGTTTCCCTTGCACCTGGAAACGGGCATCAAGCGACTGGAGGACGGTTGCCTGCTGGTGGCGGCGCGCACGGAGTTGCACGGCTGCAGCGGGCGCATGCTGGACTGGTGGTTCACGTTTTTCGAGACGACGCAGCACATCAAGTGGTGGCATCCGCACGACCACGTGGCGCATCACGGCTGGAACAATGCGTGGAAAAAGGGGGAGAGTTACTATGGCGCCTCGATCGAGGCAGTGGAATCCCTGGGCGACATTCCGCCCGTAAAAGCCAAGCTGAAGTTCCATGACCCGAAAGACGTGTTTGACCCGGCGCAACTGCAACGGGCCAAGGATAGCGGTGCCCTGTCGGCTGCCATCTGCGCGCGCATCGGCTTTGGCGAGCACGTGCAACTGGACCCGCACGGCGACCCGCTCGATGGCGAAATGCTGCATTTGACGCGTGATACGCCCACGGGTTGCGTGCTGCGCAGCCGCTTCTTGCTGGGCCGCAATAGCCTGGACCCCGTGCGCGAGGTGCCCGACGTGCTGGGCCTGAATTTGCTGCGCCATTGCTACAGCGAATTTACCTATCTGTCGCGCTTTTTACCGTCGCTGTACTACGGCGAGCACGCCAATGGGGAAAAGGCGCCGCTGCCCTGGTAAAACATGGTTTTACAGCTGCTTGTGCATGCGCGCCAGCGGCAGCTTGATGTCATCGGGCAAGTCCAGATGAAACTCTTCCGTCACTGCAAAGCCGCTGGCCAGGTACAGCGGCACGCCGGGCAAGGTGGCGGCCAGTTCCAGGGCGGTAAAACCGGCGGCCAGCGCCTGGCGTTCGCAATGGCGCATCAGCATGCTGCCCAGACCCTGGCGCGCGGCGCCTGGTTCGACAAAGAAGGCGCGGATGCGGCCCGGCTGGCTGGCCGGATCAAGCAGCGGGTCCGGCCCGCTCTTGGCGCGGTCGGCGCCATACAGGGTGGCGCGCTGGCTCCAGCCGCCGCAGGCCAGCATGGCACCATCGCGTTCGATCACGAAATACGTTCGGTCGGCAACGAGCTGGGTATCGACGCCGAACACGTGGCGCGTCACGGCCTCGGCCTGTTCCTGCGTATAAAACCCCGCGCTCAGTGCCACGCCGGAGCGGGCGATCAGCGCATTCATGGCAGGCACATCGGCCGGCAGCGCCACACGCAGGCTGGTCAACGCGCCAAAGCTGAACCAGGCACGGCTGATGCGGCCCTGCTCCACTTCATACGTCGCCACCAGTTCCTGTGCCGACACGCCATCGTCCGTGTCGCCATGGACGATTTCATGGTCGATCACCAGCTTGCCGCAGGCGATGCGGTTGAGCAACTGCGCACGTGGCCGGCTGGCCGCGAAACGGGCCGTGAAACGGGGGCCGATCTGCGCGCCGCCCTGCGCCAGCAAGGTGTCCGGATGCTGGAATTGCTGTGCGTCATCAGCGTAGATGGCCAGCAAGGCCGGCACGTCGTGCGCGTTGTAGGCGTCCAGTTGCGCCTGGACCACCGTCGTTGGCGAAATGAGTGTATCGTTGGCAAGCGCCATGCGTGTACCTGTTGTGGAGTGGGTGGAAAGTTGCAAAGGGTAACATTGTCACCTCTGTCGCAGCGCGGTTTACTGCGATAATAACAAGATTCGTCGCAAGAAACATATTCAGGCGTCACCAATCAATCGCAAATCGCAGCAGGAGTAAATATCATGAAATGGGAAGGCAATCGCGAAAGCGACAATGTGGAAGATCGCCGTGGCGAAGATGGCGGCGGAGGCGGCGGTGGCGGCTTTGGTTTCGGCGGGCGCTCGATCGGCATCGGCACCATCGTCATCGCCCTCGTCGGCTCGTATGTGCTGGGCGTCAATCCCTTGACCTTGCTCAACCTGCTCAGCGGCGGTGGCGGCCAGATCAGCACCCAGCAAAGCCAGGCGCCAGCGCGCCAGCCGCCCGAATCGGACGAGATGGCCCGCTTCGTGAAAACCGTGCTGGCCGATACGGAAGACACGTGGAGCGCCCTGTTCAAGGCCGAGGGCGGCAGCTATGTGAAACCCAAGCTGGTCCTGTTCTCGGGCAGCATCCCGACGGCCTGCGGCACGGGCCAGAGCGCCAGCGGGCCCTTCTACTGCCCCGGCGACCAGAAAGTCTACCTGGACCTCGATTTTTTCAATCTGATGCAGCAGCGTTTCAAGGTTTCGGGCGAATTCGCGGAAGCGTACGTGATCGCGCATGAAGTGGGCCACCACGTGCAAAACCTGATGGGCTTGTCGGAAAAGGTCGACAATGCGCGCCGCACGCAGTCGGAGCGCCAGGCCAACGCCATGTCCGTGCGCCTGGAGCTGCAGGCCGACTGCTTTGCCGGCGTGTGGGCGTATCACGCGAACGCCGACCGCAAGATCCTCGAGCAGGGCGACGTGGAGGCGGCCCTGAAAGCGGCCACGGCCATCGGCGACGACGCGCTGCAGCGCCAGTCGCAAGGCCATGTCGTGCCGGATTCGTTCACGCACGGCACCTCGGAGCAGCGCGTACGCTGGTTTACCAAGGGCATCGAGAGCGGCCAGATTGCCCAGTGCAATACCTTCGAGGCACGCCAGTTGTAGTGACATCCGCGAGCTCCCACGCATGCCGCCCTGCGGACCGGCATGCGTCTGTCAGGGCAAGCTGACGTCGTAGCGCTTGCCCAGTCTTTTCAGCTCGCCCGTCTCGATCAAGTTATTCAGTTCCTGGTCGAACTGCACACGCAGCTTGTCGAAAGTGGGCGAACGGGGGAAGGCGAAATAGCCGTTTTGCAGTTCGATAATTCTGGGCAGGGGTTTCACCTGGCGCCCATAGCCGAGGCGGGCGATGACGGGATCGGTATTGCGGCGGTTGCTGACGAACACGTCGACGTGATTGTGCACCAGCATCTTCAAGCCATTTTCCACGTTGTTGGCCACGCTGACCTGCAAGCCGGGCCGCATGCGCTCCCATTCCGCGCCATACGCCCAGCCATTGAGCAGCACCACCCTGCGGTTCTTCAGCACCGCGTAGTCGCCATCCCAGCTGAAGCTGGCGTTCTGGCGCGTATAAAACACCATCTGGTCCTGGTAAAACGGCTTGTCGGAAAAGGCCATGCTGACTATGCGCTCGGGCGTCTTGTAGGGGCCGATCAGGATATCGGCCTGGCCCTGCACCAGCATGGCTTGCGCGCGCGCCCACGGCACCATGCGAAAACGCACGGTGTTACCCGTGCGTGCCGCGATCAGGCGCAGCAGTTCCGCGCCCAGGCCGCCATATTCACCACTGTCCTGGTATTCGAACACGCGCTCGAACTGCGCGCCCACGGCGAGCAGCTCGCGTGCCTGCAGGGGCGCGGCAAATGCCGGCCACAGCAGCGCCAAGGCCAGCAGGCGCCGCCCGGCTTTTTTCATCAGCCGACGATGCGCAAGGAGTAATCGGTGGCCCGCACATCCTTGGTCAGGCTGCCGATCGAGATGCGGTCCACGCCCGTTTCGGCAATGGCGCGCACGGTGTCGAAATTGATGCCGCCCGACGCTTCGAGCAAGGCGCGGCCCTGCGTCAAGGCCACGGCTTCGCGCATCATGTCGTTGCTGAAGTTATCGAGCAAGACGGAGACGGCGCCCGCATCGAGCGCTTCGCGCAATTGCGCCAGGGTTTCCACCTCGATTTGCACGGGCACGCCCGCGTCGAGATTGCGCGCGTTTTCCAGGGCCTGGCTGACGCCGCCTGCGGCCGCGATATGGTTTTCCTTGATCAGGATGCCATCGTACAGGGCCAGGCGCTGGTTCTTGCCGCCACCGACGCGCACCGCATACTTTTGCGCCAGGCGTAGGCCCGGCAAGGTCTTGCGCGTGTCGAGGATGGACGCCTTGGTGCCGGCGATCACGTCGACATACTGGCGCGTGGCCGTGGCCACGGCGGACAGCAGTTGCAGGAAATTGAGGGCGCTGCGCTCGGCCGTGAGCAAGGCGCGCGCCGGCGCTTCAATCGTGCAGACGACGCTGTCGGCCGTCATCATGTCGCCTTCGGCGTAATGCCAGGCGATATCGATGCTGCGGTCCAGGCTCTTCATGATGCCTTCGAACCACGGCGCGCCGCACAGCACGGCTGCTTCGCGCACGATGACACGCGCCGTGACGATGTGGTCAGGCGGCACCAGCTCGCCCGTCAGGTCGCACTGGCCCACGTCTTCCAGCAAGGCGGCCAGCAAATTACCTTCGAACGCGCGCGCCAGGGCCGGATCGAAAGGAGCGAAAGAATTAACGAGAGTACTCATGCTGGACCGATTCCTTGGAACAATGTGGTTTCTTTAGCCAGGTCCGCGCCCGGCTTGAGGCCCGCCTTCTTGGCGGCGGCAAAGTCGAGCATGCGGTTAATCGAGCGCACGGCCAGCTGGCCGACGGCAGGATCGACGTGGATTTCGTTGTGCATGTTTTCCAGCGTCTGCGCCAGGTTCAGCAAGCCGTTCATGGCCATCCACGGGCAATGCGCGCAGCTCTTGCACGTGGCGCTGTTGCCGGCCGTGGGCGCTTCGATGAAACGTTTTCCTGGCGCGGCCGCGCGCATCTTGTGCAGGATGCCGTTGTCGGTGGCGACAATGAAAGTATCCGTGTCCATGGTTTGCGCTGCCGCAATCATTTGCGACGTGGAACCCACCATGTCAGCCAGCGCCACCACGTTCGCAGGCGACTCCGGGTGCACAAGCACCTTGGCTTGCGGATACTCTTCCTTGAGCAAATCGAGTTCGATGCCCTTGAATTCGTCATGCACGAGGCAACTACCCTGCCACAGCAGCATGTCGGCGCCCGTTTCCTTCTGGATGTAGGAACCCAAGTGCTTGTCGGGTGCCCACAGGATTTTCTTGCCCTGCGCATGCAGGTGGGCAACGATGTCGAGGCCGATGGACGAGGTCACCATCCAGTCCGCGCGCGCCTTGACGGCCGCGCTGGTGTTGGCGTACACCACCACCGTGCGGTCCGGATGGGCGTCGCAGAAGGCCGTGAATTCATCGACCGGACAGCCGAGATCGAGCGAGCAGGTCGCGTCGAGGTCGGGCATTAATACCGTTTTCTCGGGACTGAGAATCTTTGCCGTTTCACCCATGAAACGCACACCGGCCACGACGAGGGTCTTGGCCGGATGGTCGCGCCCGAAGCGGGCCATTTCCAGGGAATCGGAGACGCAGCCGCCCGTGGCTTCGGCCAGGTCTTGCAGGTCAGCATCAACGTAATAGTGGGCAACGAGCACGGCTTCGCGCTCGATCAGCAGGCGCTTGATGCGCGTGATCAGTTCGGCTTTCTCGGCCGGGGACGGCGTCGCTGGCGTGCGTGCCCAGGCGTGGGCAGTGCAGCTGGCTCCGTCTTGTGGATGTTCGTACTCGACGGATTTGATGGCTAAAGTTTGCATGGCTGTGTCAAACAAAAACGGGATAGACCGGCGCGATTGCAATAAGCAGGTGCGCCGGAACGAATGAACCGCGGCGCGTCGGTGTGGTGCAGGCGGATGACGTTGTAATGTCGGATTACGCTGCGCTAATCCGACCTACGCGACCAACTCACCCTGACGTAGGTCGGATTAGCGCACAGCGCGTAATCCGACACAACGTTACCCTACAAATTAATCAATACCCTGGCTCTTGAGGTAATCCTCATAGTTGCCGCGGTAATCAACCACTTCATCTTCCTTGATCTCGATGATGCGGTTGGCCAGCGAAGAAACGAATTCGCGGTCATGCGACACGAAGATCAGGGTGCCCGCGTATTTTTCCAGCGCGATGTTCAGGGACTCGATCGATTCCATGTCCATGTGGTTGGTCGGCTCATCGAGCATCAGCACGTTGTGGCGGCCCAGCATCAGCTTGCCGTACATCATGCGGCCTTTTTCACCACCGGACAACACCTTGACAGCCTTCTTGACATCGTCGCCGCCGAACAGCAAGCGCCCCAGGATGGAACGCACGGCCTGGTCGTCGTCGCCCTCTTTCGTCCACTGGCCGATCCAGTCGGTCAGGTTCGTGTCCTTGGCGAAATCTTCCGTCGGATCTTGCGGCATGTAGCCGACGTTGGCGTTTTCCGCCCACTTCACGCGGCCTTGATCCGGCTGCAGGCCGGCGATGTCGCCCGCGATGCAGCGCAGCATGGTGGTCTTGCCGGCGCCGTTGGCACCGATGATGGCGATGCGTTCGCCCGCTTCCACCATGATGGAAAAGTTCTTGAACAACTGGCGGTCGAAACCTTTCGAGATGTTCTCGACTTCCACGGCCAGGCGGTGCAATTTCTTTTCGCCGTCGAAACGCACGAACGGATAGGCGCGCGACGATGGCTTGATGTCGTCGACCTTGATCTTTTCAATCTGCTTGGCGCGCGACGTCGCCTGGCGGGCCTTCGACTTGTTTGCGGCGAAGCGGCGGACGAATTCCTGCAGCTCGGCAACCTTGTCTTTCGCTTTCGCATTGTTGGCCAGCTGCTGGTTGCGCGCCTGGGTCGAGGCGAACATGTATTCGTCGTAGTTACCTGGATAAATCTTCAGGGTGCCGTAGTCCATATCGGCCACGTGGGTGCAGACCTGGTTCAGGAAGTGGCGATCATGGGAAATGATGATCATGGTGGAGTTGCGCTCGTTGAGCACGTCTTCCAGCCAGCGAATCGTGTTGATGTCCAGGTTATTCGTCGGCTCGTCGAGCAGCAGGATGTCCGGGTTCGAGAACAGCGCCTGCGCCAGCAGCACGCGCAGCTTCCAGCCTGGCGACACATTGCTCATCGGGCCTTGGTGCAGGTCGATGGCGACACCGGCGCCCAGCAGCAGCTCGCCGGCGCGCGATTCGGCCGTGTAGCCGTCGTATTCGGACACTTTGCCTTCCAGCTCGGCCGCCTGCATGTAGTCGTCGTCCGTCGCTTCCGGGTTCGCGTAGATCGCGTCGCGCTGCTGGATGGCGGCCCACATTTCCGTGTGGCCCATCATGACGACGTCAAGGACGCGCATGTCTTCAAATGCGAACTGATCCTGGCGCAGCTTGCCCAGGCGTTCGTTGGTATCGAGCATGACGTTGCCGCCCGACGGGTCCAGGTCGCCGCCCAGGATCTTCATGAACGTCGACTTGCCGCAGCCGTTCGCGCCGATCAAACCATAGCGGTTGCCGTCGCCGAACTTGACGGAGATATTCTCAAACAATGGCTTGGCGCCAAACTGCATCGTAATATTTGCTGTAGATAGCATGTGATATTGGGTCTTTATTCAGTTAAAACAGCTAGTTAAATACTTTTCTCCCATTATACAGCACCCACCCTCATCACTCTATAGTGGTCCGCCGAGGGCGCTTCGAGTGCATGCGGAGAAATAATGGCAAGAAAATATGATTGCCGTATTTCCATTTAGCAGATACGCTGCGTGCCATCCATTTTCCACCCTCCACCTCACAGGCTTCACTTGAAAAAAATCACCATCGCCGCGGCCGTGGCCGTCGTTGCCATCGCCGCCACCGCCTATGCCTCGCCGTATTACGCCTTGCACCAGATCAAGGCTGCGCTGGCCGAGCGCAATGCCGAAGCCCTGGCCGAACACGTGGACTTCCCCGCCCTGCGCGCCAGCGTCAAGACGCAGCTGGAGGCCAGCATGGCGCGCAGCATCGCAGCGACCGCCGGCAGCGACAACCCGCTGGCCGCCTTGGGCCAGTCGATCGCCAGCGCCATGCTGGGCAAGATGGTCGACACCATGGTCTCGCCTGCCGGCGTCGTCGCGCTGGTCAACAAGAGCGCCGTCAGCCCGCAGGCGGATGCGAATACGAACGCGGATGCACCCGCCGACGGCGCGCAGAAAAAGGCCGGGTATTCGGCAGGCTATGCCGGCGTAAACACCTTCGTCGTGCGTGCGAAGGATGGTAATGCACAGGAAGGTGCGCTGGTCTTGCTGCGCCATGGCGTGTGGGGCTGGAAACTGAGTTCGATCGAGATTGCGTCGGCGATGGCTGCACGTTAACCAGGACATTTCATGCTGAAACACCCAGCTTTATCGCTGGCAATCGCCCTTGCCAGCGCCACGCCACTCGCCCATGCCCTCGATGGCACAGCCGGGAGCAGCCACTCTGTCGCTTCGCGCATGCAAGCGGAAACGTCGAAGGCCGCCGACCCCGACGCGCCCGCGCCGCTGCCCGTGCCCAGCGACATCTCGCTGGCCGAACTGGAGCGCCGCCTGGTGCTGGGTCAGGCGCAGGCCGCTGAAAAACACTATACGAGCGCGCTCGATCCGGCCGCGCTGAGCACCTTGGCGCAACAGATGGGCTGCCACGATATCGTTGGCGTGCAACCGTTCGGCTTCCCGCTGGACCAAACACAACCGACCGTCCTCAGCGGTGCCCACCTGCTGGCCCGCTGCCCGGACCGGGCTTACGTGACGATCACCGCGATGTCGATGGCGGGCAAGGCGGGCAAGCGCGCCAGTCTTTCACCGCAATCGTTCATCCAGACGGTGGATGGCAGGCCCGCGCGGCGCCTGTACTACAAGGCGCCCAACGGCCGCCAGAAGGAAACGCTGACCATCATCGACGGCAGCTATGCGTATGCGCTTGAGTACTGGTCGCTCGACGACAGCCAGCAAGGCGGCATGGTCGGCAAGCGCCGCATGGACACATTGACGTTGCCACAACAAGACGGGCATAAATAGATAAAATACTGTATATTTGTACAGTTACTCACTATTGCCCTGCCCAGTATGCCTGCACACCCGCACATCGAATTACCCTACACCATCTGCGTCAGCGCCACGATCGACGCGGAGGCCGAGCAAGCCATCCTCGAGGGCTTGAACGCCTACAACGATGCGATCACGGGATACCAGGACAGGCAGGTATTGAGCGTGGTCGTGCGCGACCGCGACAGCCAGCGGGTGCTGGGCGGCGCCATGGGCCGGACCTCGCTGGGCCTGCTGTTTCTCGATTTGTTTTACTTGCCCGCCGCCTTGCGGGGACTGGGCCTGGGCAGCCAGATACTGGCGCAGTTCGAAGAGGAAGGACGCCGGCGCGGCTGCGCCTCGGCGGTGCTGTACACCATCAGTTTCCAGGCGCCCGAATTTTACGAGCGCCGCGGCTGGCGCCGCTTCGGCGACATTGCCTGCAGCCCCGAAGGCACGAGCCGGGTGTTCATGAGCAAGACCTTGTAGGCTGTAAACAGCAGTGGCTGGCGGCAAAGCTGCCGCCAGCCACTGTCAACCACGGTCAACAAGCGCTGCTTACATGCCCAGCGACTTGAGCAGGTCGGCGTTGTCGTCGTCTTCCGGTTCCGCCGCAGGTGCGGGGGCGGCGTTACGTTCGCGGTTCGCGAATTCGCCATCCATCAGCGAGTCGGCATCGACTTCGCGCGAATCGAAATCGTGCAGCTTGATGAACTCGGTACGGTCGATCGCCAGTTCCAGGTAGAAAATATTGTTCTTTTCCGTGTAGAAAGTGACGCGGCGCATTTCCGGGCGGTCCAGCGGCGTGTCGACGCTGAGCATCACCTGCTTGTTCAGCACCAGCATCTTCGGCTGGCTCTGGGTGATGTTCGTTTGCAGTTCGCGCCGCACCTTGCCCGTGAAGTCACCCACGATCTGATTCATCAGCTCGCCCATGATGTTCGACACTTCGTCCGACGTGTAGAAGCTGGCCAGCTCCGACTTCGGCATACCCATGTGCAACATGTAGCGCTCGTAGATTTCCATCGCCGTATCGGCGGCAAAATTGAGCACGACCAAGCCCGTGAAACCGCCATCGAACATCACGAAGCAGCCGATGTCCGGCTTCAGGCCCGTCTTGGTGATGCGCTGCACCATGCCTGAATAATTGACCTTGCTTTGCGTTGCAACGTTGAGCACCCGAACCACCGAGTTGCACAAACTCATCAACAAATCTTCTGTACCGTACACAACATCCTTTTCTGCATCCATGAGCAACCTCTCCTACTATTTTAAAGATGACAGCACTGTTCCCTGTCCGCCGCGAGCCGAAACACGACCGTTTCGCTCAGCAAGCGGACGACTTCACCTTTGCATGCCTGACCTTGCTTGGCAGCGCGCGCCGCGTCGCCGCCGGCCCGAACCACCCTCGTAACTTTTTCTGTATAGAAATAAGTATCAGATGCGCAGAATACCGAGATGTAACATTTCCGTCCAGCCATACCTGCATTTACTTGACGATCTGTGCGGAAATACCATACCTGGCCAGGCCATGGGCATGGGCGCAGGAAAAAGTAACTAGAAATCAAGTGCGCGCAAGACCACGCCGCTGACCAGCAGATCGCGGCTCAGGTAGGAGAAGGCACGCTGGCCGATGCGCAGACGGTGGGTGTCGAAGATGGCCAGCAAGTCGCCGCCCTGCCCCTGGTCCAGGCTGTGCAATGCCGTAACGGTGATACGGCATGTCTTTTCCGCCCCAAAAACGGACAAATGGAAGCGGATGGCGTCACCCGCCTGCTCGAGCGCGATGCTGTCGCGGAGAATTTCATAGGGCATGGCCGTGCGGCTCCTGGCAAGGTTGTCGCGGCAATGGCGCAAGCTCGGCGCCATTTCCCGCTGGGAATACGCCGAGAATAGCGGCAAGGTGCGCAAGCTACCGTCTGCCACCGAACATAAGTGCATACCAGTAGTCGCTCGTGTGTGGCCCTTGTTGCAGCCAAGCATGACACCTAAAATAGTGTTTTATATTAAACATGATCGTGACGGCAAGCGATGGCACCGTCGCCGACAATGCAAGGAAGTCAATGAGCACACTGTTAGAGCAGGCAACGGGGGAAATGATGGCAGCCGTAGAAGAGTGGTTTGTAGAGCGCCTGAAGCGCACCGACCTGGAAAGCGCCGTGAATCGCACCACCTTACAAATGGGCATCTTCAACGAGTTATTGCTCGACTACAAACCCGGACGCAGCATGGCCGACGATTTCCAGCTGGCCGATGCCGAGGATTTCGCACCAAGAAGGACGCCATCGCGCCTTGATGAAGCCGTCGTGCACGACATCATCGCGCCCCAACTGGTTGCCATGGTGCTAGCGAGGCTGGAAACACTGGCGGACACGCCCCTGATCGACTACCGCTTCAGCTTTCGCGGCAAATTCCAGACGGCACAGGGCATGCTGCACCTGAACCTGCTCGACTACGTCAACGAAGGCAAGCGCAAGACCCTGCTCGAGCGCATACACAGCTACGTCACGCAAAAACTTGAACACGGCAAGCGGCCGACGAAAAAGCTGGAAACCTTCTTCCTGACCCGCCACCTGCTCGATCCCCAGCTGTTTCCGCAGCCCGATATCGGCTGGACGCTGGCGCAATTCGAACGCATCGAGCAGCTGAACAAATCACGCCCGCAGGCGTTGGCCGAACATCGCGGCGATATCATCCAGGCCGTGTCGGCCTGGGCGGAAAAGCAATTTCTGCCGCAGTTCTATGATGTGCGGCAGTCAAGCTACCGCAGCGCGGAATACAGCTTGAAGGCGGGCGCGGCGCCAGACGCGCAGGCGGTGGCGCCGATTGACCTGCTGCTGTATGGCGCCGTCATGATCTTGCGGCACGAACCGAGCTATGCCAAATCGACAGGCCTCAAATTCCTGGAAATCGCGCGCGAACTGGGTAGCGAACGGGCCGTGCGCATGCTCAAGGAAGGCAGCGGCACCTTCCCCGATGCCGACATCCACGTGAAAAACGCGCTGCTGGAATGCCGCGCCAACGATGTGTTTGCCACGATCAGCATCACCATCACACAGGAAGAGGAAGGAGCGTATGCGCAGGCGCTGGCCTTCATCACGCATTTGCTGCAAGCCGGCTTTCCGAAAAGCTACCAGATCAAGCTCAAATCCAAGGCCAAGGCATATTTGCCGATCAAGGGACTGGCGAAATCCGATACGCACCGCTTCTTTGCCAACGCCCTCGCCCATGCGTCCCTGCGGCCGCAACTGGAAGCGTATGCGCGCGCCGCCATCGAGCAATTCGAATTCTATGCCGACACGGAAGGCGAAAAGAATTGCATGCCCGGCAGTTACGCCGTGTTTGGGCTGGGTCTGCTCGATTCTCGCTATTTCCCGCTGGTGCAGCACTACATAGCCAACGTCGACGAGGAACACCAGTCCGTGCAAGACCAGTTCACGGCGGCCTACGCCGAGCAACATGGCGTCACGCGCGACTCCGCTCCCGTGCTGGCGGCGTGCCTGCGCGCGTGCACGGATAACGCAAAGGTCAAGATCCAGGCGGAACTGGAGGATGTCGAGAAACTGGAATTGTTCTGCCAGCAACTGCAAGGCCTGGAAGGCTATCTGGTCGAGCACATGTTGTATCCCGTCTGGGGCAAGCTGGAAAAACTGGCGGCACTGGCGCGCAAGGCGGAAGGCCGGCGCAAGGAACTGCTGCTGGCCTTGCTTGCAGCGGCCAGCAAGGCTGACACGTGAAGTGTGCAACGTTATGACTTTCACCATCTATAATGCGGGCGCCAAAATTGCCGCAAAGCATTTTTTGGCGCCTGACATTGAATCATGGAGAAAACACATGCACAAGCCATTCCCTGCCGCCAGACTGCTGGCCGCCACCTTCGCCGCCGCGCTGATGCAGCCCGCCATGGCGGCTGAATCCACCGCTGTCTCCACCGCTGTCGAACTGGCGCCGCTGGCCGTCGCCGACCTGTACATCAAGACCATCATCAACCAGGATGAAGCCAGCGTCGCCAAACTCAACGCCTACCTGCGCCCCACTCGCCTGGCGGGCCATCAAAGCGCCGAATACGCGTCATACAGCGCGCTGAAGGCAGCGGATGCCCAGTTCCCAACGCAAACGGGCAAGCTGATCGCCGACCTGTTCCCTGCCGACATGCGCTCAGCCGTCACGCCGGCCGCCGAACTGCTGGCCGCCAATGTCATCGCCGCCAAGAATGGCGCCGTGTGCCAGGCCACCAAGGCGGACCCGGTGACGGCGCAAAACGGCATGCAGACGGCCGCGGTCAGCTTCGAATGCCAGGTCGTCAAGGTGCCTGTGGCCTGGGCGACCGCCGCCCAGCAACTGGCGAAGAGCGGCTGCAAGGTCGAGCAATGCAAGGACGGACTGCAAAAGATCGCCGCAACCTACACGAGCTCGCCAAAGCAGACGTGGCGCGCCGTGTTTGCCGTCAGCCGCGAAAAGAACTCGGAAGCCTGGCGCAACGATTTCGCGCGCGAAACCTTCGATGAAATCTGGGAATACCTGTAATCCTTCACGGAGCTATACACTGCCGATGGACAAGCCCAAACTGACCCCAGTCGCCCAACCCGCAGGCCAGGCCTTGCTGGGCCTGCTCGCCCCCGACCATGTGGAGGTCACGCTGGGCGCGCAAGTGCTGGCGCAAGATTTAACTGCGCTGCACGGCAAGCAATTGCTGGCACTGCTGCGCCGGCTGCGCGCCGCCCAGTCCAACCAGCAGCACTATGCGGGCGCCAGCGTCGAGCAGGCCGAGCAGCAGTTCGGCGCCGCCATCGCCGCCGTCAAGGCCGAGCTGGCCACGCGCCCGCACATTCCCAACAAGCTGGAAGCGAAGGCCTTGCGCCAGGCGGCGGCAAAAAAACGCTAATTAACGAGCAAGCCGGACGTTCCGTGCGCGCAAGCACGCCAGCCCCCTCCTATAATCGGAAGCTCTTCTGTTTCCACCATTGAAAGACGCCCATGCCCACACGATCTTCCCGCCGCGTATTGAGCGCCCTTGTTTTCACCGGCCTGGCCGCCATGCAGGCGGCCCATGCCCAAGCTATCGGCCCCATCGACGCGCGCGCCGTCTGGCAGGAACGCTCGCTGTCGGCTTGCCGCAGCGAACAGTCGCCGACGGCGCCCGACGTCTGCCTGCTGCGCACCATGCAGCGCAGCGGCGCGCGTCCGCAAGCCATCGCCGCCGCCAGGATGCTGGTCAAGGCAAACAAGGCGGGCTTCATCTCGGCCTGGCGTCCGCTGGGCAAGGCGGCCCTGGCCACCGTCACCTATCCGTTTCGCGCCAACACGAATGAAGGCACCTTGCTGATCGGCAGCGATGGCGCGGCCATCGACGTCGACGAAGGTTCCGTGCGCGAGGAAGACCGCGCCACACCGGCCTGGCGCGCGTTTGCCACCGCCCATCCGGACTCCGTCCCGTTTGCGCCCGCAGACTTCGTCGGCAGCACGGCCACCGACGATGGCGTCCAGCGCCTGCTGTTTTCCACGCCCCTGATGACCTGCCATGCCTGCGCCGAGGATGGCGCGCTGCTGATTGCCTACACGGTCGACAAGGCCGGCATCGTGCGCGGGCGGCAACTCTTGACGATCAAGTAATGCTGCCTCAAAGGTAAGATAGAATCGCCCGATGGCATGTCCATAAGAGTACATGCCATCGATCCAACTCTTATCACAGGAAAACATGCGCCGCTCTTGCCTTGCACTGCACCTCATCGCCGCCCTGCTGCTGTCCAGCCCCTTCCATCTCGCCACTGCCGCGCCCGCCGTTACCGCTGCCGCCAGCGCGGCCACGCCGCTCGTCATCGGCGAAAGTTTCAACATCGATTCGCAAGCGCTGCAGGAAAAGCGCCACATCAATGTGTACATGGCGCGCGCCTGGGATACGCCGCCCGATGCACCGTTGCCCGTGCTGTACATGCCGGACGGTGGCGTGTCCGAAGATTTCCTGCACGTGGCCGGCTTGCTGCAAGTATCGGTAGCAAATGGCACGATGCGCCCCTTCATGCTGGTCGGCATGCAAAACACGCAGCGCCGGCGCGACTTGACGGGGCCGACGGACAGCGCGGAAGACCGCAAGATCGCCCCCGTGGTGGGCGGCGCGTCCGCCTACCGGGCCTTCATCCGCGATGAACTGATGCCGGAAATTGCGCGCCGCTACCGCACGACGGGCGAAACGGCCATCGTCGGCGAATCGCTGGCCGGTCTGTTCGTGGTGGAAACGTATCTGCTGGAACCGCAGCTGTTCGACCATTACCTGGCGTTCGACCCCAGCCTGTGGTGGAATCGCGGCGCCTTGCCGCGCCAGGCGGCAGCACTGATGACCAAGGGCAAGCCAGGCAAGCGCAGCCTGTACCTGGCATCGAGCAACGAATCAGGCATCGCCATCGAAGTGCAGCGCCTGGCCGACGTGCTGGCAAAACAGGCACCGTCCGCCTTGCAATGGCATGTGGAAAAGATGCCGGAAGAAACCCATGGCACGATCTATCACCCGGCAGCTCTGAAGGCTTTCCGCGCCGTGTTCAAACCGCAATAAGCGGCCGGGCAGCAAGACATGGACAAACTGTAATCTGGCGCAGGGGGCCAGCACGGGACCTGGCGGGTAAAATCGGCGGCCCTTCTTCACCCGCCCGATTACCGATACCCATGAGTTTTCTTCAACTATTTATTCTTTCTATCGTCCAGGGCTTCGCCGAGCTGCTGCCCGTGTCCAGCTCCGCCCACGTCATCATGGCGGAGAAACTGATGGGACTGGATCCGACATCGCCGGAACTGACCATGCTGCTGGTGATGCTGCACACGGGCACCATGTTCGCCGTCATCGTGTATTTCTGGACATCCTGGCGCGCCACGTATTTCAGTTCGGCCAGCGCTTTCCGCAGCAACGTCCTGCTGCTTGCAGCAGCCACGGCCCTGACGGGCATTGTCGGCTTTGGCATGCTGAAGGGCATTACGCACGTCATGAGCAAGGATGCGCCCGGCTTTGAAATCGAACACCTGTTCGGCAACGCGAAACTGATGGCCGCCGCGCTGGCGGCCGCCGGCGTGCTGATCATCATCTCGTCGCGCCAGCAAGCGCGCCAGCATGGCACCTTGTCCATCGGCAAGGCGATGGTGATCGGCGCCGTGCAAGGCCTGTGCCTGCCCTTCCGGGGGTTTTCCCGCTCGGGCGCCACCATTTCCGCCGGCATCGCCATGGGCGTGCCGCAGCGCCGCGCCGAGGAATTCAGCTTCGCCCTGGCCGTCGTGCTGACGCCGGCCGTGCTGGTCAAGGAAGGCTGGCGCTTTTACCAGGCCATGGCAAATGGCAGCCTGGAACATCTGGAACACGGCAACAGCCTGCTGCATCTGCTCGGGCCCAGCCTGCTGGGCATGCTGCTGTCGTTCCTGGCCGGCTTGCTGGCCCTGCGCTGGCTGTCGCGCTGGCTCGAACAAGGACGCTGGCATTTCTTTGGCGCGTATTGCCTGGCCGCTTCCATGGTGGTGCTGTACCTGGGGTAAAATCGCCGGGTTTGCAATTTGCAACCATCCATCCCAGCCAGGTTTTACTGAAAGCCAACGATGAATTTCGCCGCCACCGCCGCCCTCTCGCTTGCCATGTCCACCGATGCCTTCGCGGCCGCCGTGGGCAAGGGCGCCGCCCTGCACAAGCCGCAATGGCGCGAGGCGCTGCGCACGGGCCTGATCTTTGGCGTCATCGAAGCCATCACGCCCATCATCGGCTGGGCCCTGGGCAGCGTGGCGGCGCCCTACGTCGAAGCGTGGGACCACTGGATCGCCTTCAGCCTGCTGGGCATCATCGGCTTGCTGATGATACGCAATGCCTTGAGCGATAGCGACGAGGAGGAAGCGCCGGCCCAGTCACACTCGTTCTGGGTGCTGGCCGTCACGGGCCTGGCCACCAGCATCGACGCCATGGTCGTGGGCGCGGGGCTGGCCTTGCTGGGCGCGAATATTGTCGTCACAGCCGCCGCCATCGGCTTTTCCACTTTCGTCATGGTCACCCTGGGCGTGATGCTGGGCCGCGTGCTGGGCACGGTGGCGGGCCGGCGCGCCGAACTGGTGGGCGGCTTGGTGCTGATCGTCATCGGCTGCGTGATCCTGTACGAGCATATCGGCCATCAGGCCTGAGGTCCGTACAACCGATGCGCGCGGCCCCGGCGGCGCGCTTTGTGCTACATTCAATGCTCTGCATTCCTGTCTCACAAGGTGACCATCATGGAAACTATTGAGCTGCTTTTTGCCTCGCTGGTGCGCGAAACGGCCGAATCGATACGCGACCACCACATTCCTTTTGCCATCAAACACGACGAGCGCGCCTATTTCGAGTGGATGGATGGACACCCGATCAATGGCTATATCCAGGAAGCGTATCGGGAGATCGAGGAAACCGCCCAACAGATCCGCGCCATACGCGCTGGATGATGACGGCTGCCGCAAGCTACTGCGCGGGGCGCCTTACGGCTGGCGATGCTCACCGCACTTCAGTGCGGTTGCGCTTCTCAGCCACAAATCACCTCGCTCGCTACGCTTGCGGCAGCCGTCGTGACGTTCGTTGGATGGTGGTCAAGAATGTGGGTATTGATTCAGATCAAACACTCAACCGTTCTAATCGAATCGTTAGTCCAAAGCCATGACAATCAGGTCTGGAGGCGGAATACATGGATCAGGGACAAAAACACCAGATCAGAGGGTATGAATTTCATGTGGCGGGGGCGCTGGAGAAGGATGGGCGCTACCGGGGCATGATTTTGATCAGCAAGCGCGGCGATACGCAGCAGGTGTATGCCAAGCCCGTATTGATAGAAACGCCGAGCAGTTTCAAGTCCGTGCATGCGGCCTTGATCGAAGCATCGGCGTATGCGCAGGAACTCATCTATAACGGCGCCATCAAGGCCTTGCTGCCGGCCGATGGGCAGCTGGCTGGAAAACAGGCGTCGCAGCCGCCGGATTTCGTCGGTAACTGACGCAGGCAAGCCCATCCGGTCGTCCGGGGCGGCGCGTATAATGACGCGCTTTCCCGGATGAAAACTCAACACCATGGAATTTGTGAATTTACCGCTGGTCTTCCTCGTCGGCTGCGCCCTGATCGCCTTGCTGGCCAAGAAAAATGGCTACTCGTGGTGTCTGTTTTTCTTCGCGATTGCCGTGCCCGCACCCCTGTTGCTGCTGGCCTTGCCTTATGTACTGGGCGTGGAAACCGCATCGCTGACTTCCGTACGCCTGGGCGCCGCCCTGCTGCTGCCGCTTGCCGGCCTGCTGCTGGCCTTGCGGGGCAAGCGCTAAGGCGATTTCAGCGCGCCGGCACGCCATCGGCCAAGCGCCAGCCGATCGACAAGGCCAGTTGCTGCGCTTCTTTTTCATTGCTGCAATCGTCATAGTCGCAGGTGTCCGCATAGGCGCCGCACGCCTGGTTCTGGCTGACATACGAGCCGACCCAGCGGCCATCGCGGCGCTGGCTGGCCGTGGCGCTGATGATAAAACCTTTGTGGATGGTGGGATTTTCAAAAGACATATTTCCTCCGAGGCGAGAGCGTCAGGGACCTGACTGACCTTACTGTGCGCCCGCGCGCGCAAGCAGTCTGTACGTTTGATCACACACAGAAAGCACGCACGCGCCTGCCTCGCGGCGCCCGGTGATCGGGTATGATTTCAACATGTGTGGACGACTCGATCAAAATGACACGGCGCCCGAGCTGGCGTCATCGTTCGGCTGGACCGACGCGGTGTTCGACAGCGAGGCCGAGCCGCACCTGAACGTGTCGCCCGGCACTTACCGGCCCGTGCTGCATATCCAGGATGGCGTGCACAGGGTCGACGATGTCTTCTGGGGCTACCGCCCCGCCTGGGTCGCGCAAGCCGTGCCCGCGCCCGGCAAGAAAAAAATCCCCATCGCCATCAACGCCCGCCTGGAAAAACTTGCCGGGTCCTACTGGAAGCCCCTGCTGCGCGCGGGACGCGGCATCGTCTGCGTGCATGGCTGGTATGAATGGACGGGAGAAAAAGGCAGCAAGCAGCCTTGGCACATCCACCGCAAGGACCGCGCGCCCCTGTTCCTGCTGGCGCTGGCCCAGTTCGGCCCGTACAAGCACAGCCGCGAAGAAGCGGGTTTCGTGCTGGTGACGGCCGACAGCCTCGGCGGCATGGTCGACATCCACGACCGCCGGCCCGTGGCCGTCAGCCTGGAAGACGCGCACCGCTGGCTCGACCCCGCCCTGACACCGGAGCAGGCGCTGCACCTGGCGCGCACCTGCATGCTCGACGTGGAACTGTTCGAGTGGCATGCCGTCGATAATCCGCTCGTGCCGTCGGCCAAACCCAAGCCGCCGCCACCGGCCGCGGCGCAAAGCGCGTTCGACTGGGGCGACTAACTCAGGCGGGCAATCGCGCCAGCCGGCGCCACAGCGCTTCCATCGGCCCCTGGCGGAAATGCCGCAGCCAATAGCGGCTCAGCAGCACCTGCCCTGCCATGATCAGCACCGCCAGCCCCAGCATCTCGACCGGACGCAGTGTTGCGCCCCAGCCGAGGCCCGGCCCCTGCAGCAGCCACGTACCGATCAGGGATTGCAGCAGATAATTACTGAGCGCCATGCGTCCCACGGGCGCCAGCCATACCGCTAGCCAGCGCAGCATGAAAGGACCGGCCAGCATCAGCGCCGCCACATAGCCGGCCGCCAGCACGGGGCCGCCGGCGAACAGGCCCACTTCGAACAGGGCCGTGTCGAATACGGTTTGATACGGATCAGCCACCTGCCACGCGACGGCGCCCGCCGCCAGCAGGTTGAACGGCAAGCCCACGCCCAGCCCTACGGCACGCACGCGGCGCCACAGCAGCTGGTGACGCTGCGGCTGCGTCAGCCAGCCCAGGCGCACGGACAAGATGCCCAGCAGGAACAGCACGATGATGTGCGGCAGCATGACGATGGCGTATAGCAGGGAAACGAGGAAATCGTTGGCGCGCAGCCTGGCCACGGCCAGCACATTGCCCTGCGTATAGATGGCGTAGCGGTCCGCAAAGCCTTGCAGGTCGCGCGCGATGTCCGACGCGCCGCCCTGCTGGTCCATGGGAATCAGCAAGCACATGAATAACAGAAAACCGGCCGCCACCAGCCAGGCGCCGTTGCGTATGCGGCTGAGCTTGGCCGCTGCCAGCGGCAGGATCAGCATGCCGGCCACCGCATACGAGGTCAGCACGTCGCCGCTCCAGATGAGGAAACCATGCAGCAGTCCAAACACGAGCAACCAGCGCAGCCGGCGCCGATAAGCCGCTTGCGCCTGCTCCCAGCTGCCCAGCTGGCGTTGCAGGGAACGTGTCTGCAAGGCAAAGCCGGCGCCGAACAGAAATGCGAAGATGGGATAGAACTTGACTTGCGCCAGCGCCGCCACGCCGAAAATGACGAGCTGGTCGAGTACAGGCGGCTGGGCCGGCATGGTGCCGTAGCGCAGGGACAAGGTGCCCCAGGCAAAGCCCCAGATATTCACCAGCAGGATGCCAAACACGGCGATGCCGCGCAGCACGTCGAGCTGCAGCAGCCTGCCGGGTTTGGCGGACATGGAACTCAGGGCGTTCAGGGGCGCGCCAGGATCGGGTAGTCGGTCACTTGCAGGCTGAAGCCGGACGCATCCGATTGCAGGCGCGCGTGGCCGCCAAACGGCAAGGTGACCCGGCGGCGGATATGGCCGAACTCGAGCCCCGTCAGCACGGGCACGGGCAGGCGTTCGCGCACGTAGGCCAGCATGGCGTCGAAATCGTAGCCGTTATCCATGGGACTCAATTTATAGGCGGAAAAATCACCGAGCACCACGGCTTGCTGACGCTGAAACACGCCCGCGTGCAGCAATTGCAACAGCATCCGTTCGACCCGGTACGGGTGTTCGTTGACGTCTTCCAGGAACAAAATGCCGCCATCGATCTCGGGGAAATACGGCGTGCCGAGCAAGTGGACCAGCATGGCAAGATTGCCGCCCCACAGCTTGCCTTGCAGCGCGACCTGCGGATTGCCCGCCGCCGTGCCTGTGACCGTGTGCGTGGGGCCGGCCAGGCACGACCACAGTTGGTCGAGCGTAAATTGCTCGGGCTCGTCACGGATGAAATCGTCGCAGATCATGGGGCCGGCAAAGCTGGCGCGGCCCGTTTTCGCCATCAAGCCCATGTGGAAGGCTGTGAAGTCGCTGTAGCCGACAAACAGTTTGCCGCTGTCCGCCATGGCGGTAAAGTCGATCTCGGGCAGGATGCGGCTGATGCCGTAGCTGCCGCGCAAGGCGATCACCACCTGCACGGCCGGGTCGGCAGCGGCCGCGTTCAGCTGCGCCAGACGGCCCGCATCCGTGCCGCCGAAGCGCTGGAATGTGTGGTCGGGGTCGTAGTAATTGTGGACGGTGGCGCCTTGCGCCTGCAAGCGGGCGATGCCGCGTTCCAAAGCCGCCGCGTCGGGCGCATAACCGCCCGGCGCGACGATGGCGATGCCAATCTCAGGTGTCTTCAAAATGCCCGTGCCTTCAAAAATGGTGGGCGCGCCTAGGCTGGCTGGGAGCGCATCTGGGGCGCCATCTTACCTTGCAGATGCACATCGATCAAGGCAAGCAGGCGCTCGATCAGCTGGGGCGGCATGTCGTGCCCCATGCCTTCGATCACCTCGAGCCGGGCGCCCGGGATCAGCGCCGCCGTATCGATGCCGCAGGCGACGGGGATCAAGGGGTCGGCCGCGCCATGGATCACCAGCGCCGGACAGCTGATGCTCGGCAACAATGCCGTGCGCTCGCCCGAGGCGGCGATGGCCACCATCTGCCGCGCCACGCCTTCGGGGCAGCTGCCGCGCTGCAGCGCCGCTTCGATGCGCTGGTACAGCAGTTTTTCCGACACGGGATAGGCGGGGCTGCCGATGACGCGCACGGTGGCCGCCATGTGCGCCATCAGTTCGGCGCGGCTGGCATTGCGTTTCGGACGTTGCAATAACGCATTGCGCGCGGCCCGCGTCGGGCCGGGCAAGCCGCGCCGGCAGCTGCTCGACATGATGGACGTCAGGCTGAGCACCTGCAGCGGCGCGCGCGCCGCCATCACTTGCGCGATCATGCCGCCCATCGACACGCCGATCACGTGCGCCTGCGCAATGCGCAGGGCCGCCAGCAAACCCAGCGCGTCGTCCGCCATGTCATTGAGGGTATAGGAAGTTTTGAGGGGCCAGCCCAGCAGGTTTTTCACGTAGGCCAGCGGCAGATACGGCTTGCCCGCCAGCGCCATCTTGCTCGACAGGCCGCAGTCGCGGTTATCGAAACGCAGCACGTGAAAACCTTGCTCGACGATGCCTTCGACGAAGTCCGCCGGCCAGGCAATCAGTTGCATGCCCAGGCCCATGACCAGCAGCACGCACGGATCGTTGGGGTCGCCGTGGCTTTCATAAGCTATGTTGAGGCCGTTCGCCATGATGGTTGCCATGATTGCCTCTCTTACAGGAACCAGCACGCAGGCACGATCGCTGCGGCCTTGCAACCAGCATACCACTATTGTGCTTCAGACATGAGACCGGCACGCGGCACTCAGCTGAAGTGTTGCCGCGCCGGTACGGCGCGCGGCAACTGTGCTGCAACTTACTTTGCCTTAGGCAAGGAATCGGCCAAATCCACCCACGCTTGCGGCTGCGGTTTACCGCGTTCGCGCACGCCGAAGAAGGAGACCACTTGCGTGCCTTCCTTGTCGAAGAATTCGACGGAAGTCACGCCGCCGCGCTTGACGACCCAGCCGCTGCGCAGGGCCGTGTCGCGGATGTGCAGGTTGAAGTCCGGGTCCAGCACGTTGAAGAAGCCGCCGGCGGCCATGGTTTTTTCGATCTTGCCGCTGTAGATCTGCGTCAAGCCCTCATTGCCCAGGAACACCATGATGGCGACCTTGTCCTTGGCCGCGTTTTCCAGCAGGGTGCGCAGCGCTTCCGGCGTCACGCGCTCGACCACGCCGGCCGGCGCCAGGCGCAGCGCCTGTTCGCGCGACAGATGGAACTCGCGCATGATTTGCGCAAACTGGTGCACGTCCGTCATGTCTTTCCAGGCCAGCTGGAATTCCTTGACGTCGATTTCGGCGTCCGGCTTTTCAGCGACCTTGGGCGCCACGGCCAGCACGTTCAGCTCGGCACTTTGCTGAGGCATGCGGAAGGTGGCCACCAGCTTGTCGTAGACGGCCACGCCAGGCTCGTTGCGCAGGTAGATCTTGTGCACGGCCGTGCCGTTGGCATCAAAAAATTGCAGGCTGCGCGTCGGCTTGCCATCGCGGCCCGCTTGCTCCACGGCAAATGCATATTTCCAGTTTTCAAAGTGGAAACGCAGGTCGATCTGGCCGCCCAGGTAGCCGCCGGCGATATTGCGCTGGCGCGCTTGCGTTTCCGGGTCTTGCTTGGCGTCGGCCTGTTCCGACTTGTCGCCCGCCTGCTTGAACTTGCTGGCGACGCCCGTCGTTTCAATGACACCGTTTTCATTGCGCGTGATCGCTTGTACGATGCCCAGGTCCAGCGCGGCGCGCATGATTTCACGCGGCTGGTTGCCGTCGGCCTGCAGGCGCGTGACGCCTTTGCCGATATTGGTTGCCAGCAATTGTGCTTCGGACACACCCAGCGCGCGCGCCGCGTCGCGGATCTGCAGCTTCGGCTGTTCCGTGCGCAAGGTGGACCAGCGTTCCGCCAAAGTGGCTGGGGCCGCGTATGCGTTTGCGATCAGCAGGCTGCCTAGCAGGGATAGAACGAGTTTGGATAACTTCATAGAGAGACCATTCAATCAAACATGGAAAAAAAGAGGGGCAAGCACCCCTCCCCGGTTAAAAATCAATAACTGATGCTGAGACTGGCGGCGACGTTGCGGCCCGGCTTGGCGTAGCGCTCGATCTCGGCACGGCTGGCGGCCGTGGTGCCGGCGGACAGGCTGCGCGAGGCGGCGTAATCCCAGTACTTGCGATCCGTCAAGTTGTACACGCCGACGATGATCTTCGCGTTCTTGTGCACGTTCCAGTAAGTCGACAAGTCGAAGATGGTGTACGACGGCACCTTGAAGCGCGGCGCGGTCGAGCCCATCAGCAAGTCGTTCGGCGCCTGCTTGTCGCCGGCATGCAGCGCCGTCAGTTCCAGGCCGAACAGCATGTTGCTGTGGTCGTAACCGAAGGTCAGCGCCGTCTTGGCTGGCGCCACCGAGGCCAGGCCGCCGCTCTCGCCCGTCCGGGTATTGAAGGAGCGGCCCTTGGCCACGCCCGTGGCCAGGTCGACGCGATAGCCCTGCATGGCCGGTGCCCAGGCGCCCAGCTCCGCGCGCAGGGTCAGCTCGCCGCCCCAGGTACGGGCATCGCCGATGTTTTCCGGGCGGAACAAACCCTGCACGATGGTGGGATAGTTCACGGGATCGTCTTCCTGCATCACGTACTCGATCATGTTCTTGTATTCCGTCTGGTAGACGGACGCGTGCATGCTCAAGCCCTTGACGATGTCGCCCTTCAAGCCCAGTTCATAGGCCTGGCTGGTTTCCTTGCGCAAGTTCGCATTGCCCAGCACGGCGTAGCCCGTCCCGCGGCCCGTGTAGCTGAAAGAATCATAGGTACCGGTGCGCTCGGCCGCCGTCGGCAGGCGCGTGCCGCGCGTCACGGTGGCGTAGGCGTTCATTTGCGGCAACACTTCCACGGACAGGCTCAGGCTCGGCGTGAAATAGGTGTCGCTTTCCTTGCGCACTTCCCTGGCCGCGTTCGGCACGGCGATCACATAGTTTTGCAGGTTTTTCGGCTCGTTCTTGCGGTAGTCGGCACGCAAGCCCGGCGTCAGCACGGCTTTCTTGCCGGCCAGATTGAAACTGAGATCGTCGCGCACGTACAGGGCCAGCTTGGTTGTGTCCATGTCGGCCATGCGGTTCTTGTTGGTGATCTGATGCAGGCCGGTGGCAACGATGACACGGTCTTCGCGCCACGGACGGCGCGTTTTCAGCTGTTCCAGCTGCACGCCGTACAGCAGCGCGTTGTCCGCATTGAGCTGCTTGAACGCTTCCGACGTCAGGCCGATGCTGTCATTCTTGAAACTGGTGTCGATGGTACGCTGTGCCGGGCTGCCGAAGGTGTAGAGGCCTTGCGTCTTGTCATCGGTTTTCGCATTCTGCAGATACACTTTCGACGTCAGGCGGTCGAACAGTGCGAAATCCTTGAGCACCACGTCGTGCCCCAGGCTAACGCGCGTGCGCCTGGTGGTGGAATCCTGCTGCACGCCCGTCGGATAATACGTGCTGACCTTGTTGCGCAGATCGCGCTTGTTCTTGCGCTCGAACATATCGACCGTCAAGTCCAGCTTCTGTTCGCCCGGCAAGGTCCACACCAGCTTGGACAGCAAGGCGTTCGAATGCCAGTCGTCGGGGTTGACGGTGGCGCTGCCGCGGCTGTCGAGCTGCTCGCCATCGCGGTGCACGTACACGGCCAGGCCTTGCAGGCTGGCGCCGAGCTTGGCGGCGCCCGTCAGGGTATGCGCATTGCTGCGGTCGGCCGTGGCGCGGCCGTATTTATAGGCCACGTAATGGTCTTGCCCTTCACCCAGGTAATCTTCGGGCGACTTGGTGACAAAGGCCACGCCGCCGCCCAGGCCAGGGCTGGCGCCGCTGACGGCCGTCGTGCCCGAATCGATGCGCACTTCGCGGAAGGTTTCAGGATCGAAATAATCACGGCCCGTGCCGAAGGCGTTGAGGGTATTGCCATCGGGCTTAGGTGCCGCGTCGGGCAAGGAAATGCCATCGACGTCCAGGCTGACCCGGTTGCCTTCCAGGCCACGGATGTTGTAGCCCGTATTGCCCGAACCATCCCACACGCTGCCGGCGCCCGAGGCCGCCATTGGCGTGCTGATCAATGGCTGGTAGCGCACGATGCCGCCCATGTCCGTCACGCCACGGCGCTCCAGGTCGTCGCTGCTGATGACCGTCTTGGTGCCGGCGCGACGCTCGTAATCCTGCTTGGCATTGACGACAATTTCCGGGAAAACCGGCAGCTTGGCCGGTTCCTGGGCGGCCGTGCCCGCGTTGATGGCGGCATTTTGCGCAACGGCAGGCAGCATCGGTGCGGCGAACAGGCCCAGCAAGGCGGCGCGCAGCACCAGGTTGTGGCGGCGGGCAGGCAGATAAGCTGGGGATACGACGGGTGCAGCGGTGCGCTGCGGAAGCACAGTAGTCATGATGGTCCGGTCTAAGAGTAAAGGCTGGCTCTTGAACCCGGATCGATAACGAAAGTGTTAACGATGCATAAGGAAAGTTTGCTGGCGAAAACAATACTGTAACACGAATCATTCTCATTTGAGAATGACAATTGGTCTAGACAGATGTTATTTCGCAACAATTATAAAAATGCCAGCCGGGATGGCTGGCACATTGGACTGATGTCAGGCCGGCGGATGGGCCAGCTTGCGCGCTTCCGCCTGCGCGCGGCGGCGTTCGGCAAAGAAACGTCGCAGAAAAGCGCCGCACTCGTCGGCCAGCACGCCGCCTTCGATAGCCGTCTGGTGGTTCAGCGCGGGCTGCTCGAACAGGTTCAGCACAGAACCGCAGGCGCCCGTCTTCGGGTCGCCCGCGCCATACACCACGCGCGCCAGGCGCGCATGCAGCATGGCGCCCGAACACATCACGCACGGCTCCAGGGTCACGTACAGCTCGCAGCCGGGCAGCCGGTAGTTGCCGAGCTTTTCGGCGGCCGCGCGCAAGGCCATCACTTCCGCGTGCGCGGTCGGATCGTGGCGGCCGATGGGCTGGTTGTAGCCGACGGCGATGACTTCGCCATCCTTGACGACGACGGCGCCAACGGGCACTTCACCGAGGTCCCACGCGTGCTGGGCCTGCTCCAGGGCCAGCTGCATGTAGCGCGCGTCCTGCGCACTAGCGTGCGTTTCAGTCATCGGTGACTTCTGCCCAGCAATTCGGCGTTTCATGCAGCACCAGCTTATGCAGGTGCAAGCCCGTGCCGAAATGGTCGGTAAACGCGGCCTTCAAAATGTCGAAGGCGATGCGCGCCAGGTTTTCCACGGTCGGAATGCGGTCGATGACGACGGTTTTATGGTCAGGCAGACTGGCCAGGAAGTCGCGCACGGCCGTGTCTTTTTCGTAGACGAGGAAGGCGTGGTCCCAGACGTCGACCAGGTGCTGCTTGGCCAGGGTTTTCACGTCGGAAAAGTCCATGATCATGCCATTGTCGGAATTGCCTTCCGCTTCGATGACCTTGCCGACCAGAGTGATTTCCACCGTGTAGCGGTGGCCGTGCAGGTTGCGGCACTGGCTTTTGTGGTCGGGAATGCGGTGGCCCGCGTCGAATTCGAGCTTGCGTGTGATAGTCAGCATATGTGTTGTTAAGGTATTTGCAGGAGTTTATGGGTTTGCAGGCTCAGCTTCCACTTCGGGTTGCTTTTGCACGTTTCGATGGCCAGCTTCGTGTTGTGCGCGGCCAAAGGGCCATCCATCGCCTGCACGAAGAAGTTCTCGAAATCCAGTTGTTCGTAGGCAGCCAGGTCTTGCTGGAACTGGGGAATGACCACCTTGATTTCATTGCCTTTGTGGACGACCAGTGTGGAACCCATCTTCGGGCTGACGCAGATCCAGTCCACGCCGGCCGGCACAGGCAAGGTACCGTTGGTTTCGATGGCGATGGTAAAGCCGACCGCGTGCATGGCGTCGATCAGGGCCAAGTCTAGCTGCAGCAGCGGCTCGCCGCCCGTAAACACCACGTATTTGCTCGGTGCATAGCTGGCCGGCCACAGGCTGTTGATCAACGCGGCCAGTTCCTGCGGCGTCTTGAATTTGCCGCCCAGTTCGCCGTCCGTGCCGACGAAATCCGTGTCGCAGAACTGGCACACGGCCGTGGCGCGGTCGCTTTCGCGGCCCGTCCACAGGTTGCAGCCGGAAAAGCGGCAAAACACGGCTGGACGGCCCGCGTGCGCACCTTCGCCCTGCAGGGTGTAAAAAATCTCTTTGATGCTATAAGTCACTGTATTTCCTAAGAGCTGGCTGGCGTCCTCGCACAGGGCGTACGCAGCGATGCCGGCGCATACCGCCGGAACCGCAAAAGCCGATTGACAACCCTCTATTATATGCCGCCACGACACTTCCCGTGCAAATGCCGTGCCCGTCACCTGGCCGTGCGGCGCCAAAGGACCAGAAAGCCACGGCGAAAGGCATAACTGCGCGACTTTTGCGTTTAGACAATATAAATAGCCCACAGTTAATATATTTTCCGTAATAAGATTGCCTTCTGGAAAACATTTAGGGAGCGAGAAATGATGCAACGCTGGCTACGCCTGCCGTACCGTCTGAGCATTCTGGCCTGTCTGGCAGCCAGCGCACTCGCCACCCTGCACACCGGATACGCGGCGGGACCGATGCCGCCGGCCGGCGCGCCCTCCCCCTTGATGGCGGCCTGCGCCGTCCTGCTCGGTGCGCTGACGCTGCTGCTGTGGCGCCAGCACCGCCTGGCGCTGCGCCTGCAGGCGCTGGAACAGCTGCGCGAGGACGGCGAGCAGGCGCGCCTGACCAGCGGGCAACAGCAGGCGCGCGAGCAGGAACGCCTGCGCATCGGGCGCGACATCCACGACGACCTGGGCCAGCATCTGCTGACCCTGAAGATCGACCTGTCCATGCTGCAGACCAGCACGCATGAGGCGGCGCCCCAGCTGGCGCAACAGCTGGCCGTGATCGCGCGCAATGTCGACCTGACCATCGCGGCGCTGCGCTGCGTCATCCATGACCTGCGCCCGCCTGCCCTCGACGCGGGCCTGCAAGCGGCATGCGATGAACTGCTGGCCGACTTTACGCGTACCACCGGCATCGGCTGCGGCTGCGACTACCAGCTCGACACCGCCGCCAGCCGCGCGCATGGCGCCTTGCTGTATCACGTGGTGCAGGAAGCGCTGGCGAACATTGCCCGCCATGCGCACGCCACGCATGTCCAGCTGTGTCTTCAGCAAACGGGCGCCACCGTGGCTTGCCGCATCAGCGACGACGGCATCGGACTGTCGGGCTCGCCGCCGCGCCTCGGTTGCGGCCTGTCCGGCATGCATGAGCGCGTGGCCGCCGCCGGCGGCAGCCTGCACATCGACAGCCGCAGCGGCGCCGGCACCACCTTGCGCGTGTCGCTGCCCCTGCCGGTCTGCCACGACGAAGCAATGGTCCATCACTGAAAATATTGCTCAATATCAACACCGTCGCTACGCCACGCTTCATCATGGCCAACGAGCCAGCCCCATTCACGCCCAAGAAGGATGCTTTCATGCCGGATAGCCACGCACATGCCAGCCCATCGCCATATGGTGAAGCCCAAGGTTTCGCCGTCAAGATGATGGAATTGCTGGTCGTGCCCACCTTTGTACTCGATGTGCATGGCAGGGTGATGATCTGGAACCGCGCCTGCGAGCAGCTGACGGGCGTACCGGCAAGCGAAGTGCTGGGTGCGCGCGAGCCGGGCCGCTGCTTTTACAACGACGAGCGCCCCACCTTGGCCGACCTGCTGCTGGCCGGGCGCAGCGGTGACATGCGCGCCCTGCATACCCAGCAGCAATACCGCAGCAGCACGGGCAGCAACCTGTGCGCGGAAAACTGGTGCGACATGCCGCGCACGGGACGGCGGCGCTACCTGGCCGTCGATGCCAGCCCCATCTACGGCAATCACGGCGAACTGATCGCCGTCGTCGAAACCTTGCGCGACATGACGGACGAAAAGCGCGCGCACGTGGAACTGGAACGCCTGGCCACGCGCGATGGCTTGACTGGCTTGGCCAACCGGCGCTGCTTCGACGACACCATCCTGGCCGAGTGGCAGCGCGCCCAGCGCCAGGGCCAGCCGTTGTCGCTGCTGATGGTTGACGTCGACAATTTCAAGGAATACAACGACACCCACGGCCATCAGGGCGGCGACCTGTGCCTGCGCAAGGTGGCCGGCGCCGTGGCCAGCGAAATGCGCGCCAACGACCTGGTGGCGCGCTACGGCGGCGAAGAGTTTGCCGTCATCCTGCCGAACCAGTCCCTCAAGGGCGCGGCCATCGTGGCTGAACGCATCCGCCACCGCGTCGAGCGCCTGCAACTGCCGCGCAAGCGTCCGGACGGCGCCTGCGTCACCGTCAGCATCGGCGCCGCCACGGCCCTGCCCGGCCCCGGCACGGAGCTGGGCCAATTGATCCATACGGCCGACTGCGCCCTGTACCGCGCCAAGCACCTGGGCCGCAACCGCATCAGCCTGCCGGAAACGACGCTGACGTAAGCACAAGTCCCAGCATCAGGAAACACGACCAAATTTGGTGTATATTTGGTCCTGTTACAATTTTTCGCATCCGGAGCCGCCATGAACCTCAAGGAACGCATCAAGCCGATTTCCTACCTCAAGGCCAATACGACGGAGATCGTCAACGGCTTTGACGCTGGCCAGGACGAGCCCATCATCATCACGCAAAATGGCGAAGCGAAAATGGTCGTGCTGTCCATGCACGCGTATCAGGAAGGCAAGCGGCAAGCGCGGCAGATGCAGGAACAACATGCGTTCATGAAACTGATCGCCATGGGCAACCAGGACATCGCGCGCGGCGACGTCGTGTCCGAAGAAGATTTCCAGGCCAGCCTCGACCAGGCTTGAGATGACGCGCATCGTCGTGCTGAAAAGCGCGCAAGCCGATTTCAATGAGCTGCGCAGCGATTTCAGGGCGCGCCACACTGCCGCCGCCCATGCGCAGTTCATCTGCGCTTTCCGGCAACTATTCTCTGATCTGAAAACCTTTCCCGACAGCGGCACGCGCGTCGAAGCCGCCCGCGAAGTCGGCATGGATGTGCGGCAACGCCTGTGCGAAGAGATCCGCGTCGTCTACCACCATGACCGCGCGCACGACATCGTGTACATCCGCGTGTTCCTGCCCACCCGGCGCGATTTTCTCAGCCATCTCACGGCCCGCATCCTGCGGCCAGACTTGTAGCCCCTATGCAGGGCGGCACGAATATTCTATGCTGCGGCGTTGCACTTTCCACATTTCCAAAAAAGAAGGAGCCCCCGTGTCAAGAATCATGCCCGTTTTATTACCCGCTTTCGCCCTGGCCCTGTCGGCCATGGCCTCGTCGAACCTGGGCGCCGCGCCCGTCAAACCGGCTGCCGCGCACAGCGCCGCCGCCAGCAAGGCCGATTTGCTGCCGTTCAAGGCGACGGAAAAGACCTTGCCCAACGGCTTGAAGATCATCATCGTGCCGACCGGCTTCCCGAACCTCGTCTCGCTGCAGATACCCGTGCAGACGGGTTCGCGCAATGAAGTCGAGCCTGGCAAGTCCGGCTTTGCCCACTTCTTCGAGCACATGATGTTCCGCGGCACCAAGGCGTATCCGCCCGAAAAATACCAGGAAGTGATCACGCGCGCCGGTGCGCGCCAGAACGCGTATACGAGCGACGACCTGACCAATTACCACACGACGTTTGCCAAGCAGGACCTGGAAACCGTGCTGAAGGTGGAAGCGGACCGCTTCCAGCACCTCGACTATGCGGAAGACGCGTTCAAGACGGAATCGCGGGCCGTGCTGGGCGAATACAACAAGAACAGCGCCAATCCCGTCTCGAAACTGTTCGAAGTGATGCGCGACAGCGCCTACACGACGCATACCTACAAGCACACGACGATGGGTTTTATCCAGGACATCGAAGACATGCCGAACCAGTACGCGTATTCGAAGATCTTCTTCGACCGCTGGTACCGTCCCGAGCGCACCACCATCATCATCGCTGGCGACGTGGAACCGCAGCAAGCCATCGCGCTGGTGGAAAAATACTGGAGCGGCTGGCAGCGCGGCAAGCAGCAGGCGGCCGTGCCCGTGGAACCGGCCCCGCGCGGCCCCGTCTACAAGCACGTGGCCTGGCCCACGCCGACCCTGCCATGGGTAGCCGTCGGCTTCCACGCGCCCGCGTTTTCCGTGAAGGACAAGGATCAGGCCGCACTGGCAACGTTGCTGTCGCTGTCGTTCGGCCGCACCTCGCCGCTGTATAAACGCCTCGTGCAAAACGAGCAAAAGGTCGACCAGCTGTTCGAGATGACGCCGGACCGGGTCGATCCGACCCTGGCCGTGCTCGGCGCGCGCGTGAAAAACATCGATGACGCCGTCTACGTGCGCGACGCCATCCTGGCCACCGTGGCGCGGCTGCGCGACACGCCAGTGAGCGAAAAAGACCTGGCGGACGCCAAGTCGGCGGAAAAATACGGTTTGATACGCTCGCTCGACAACACGGAGCAGATCGCCGGCACCCTGGCTTCCTTCGTGCATTTCGACCGCTCGTATGCCACCATCAACCAGTACTACCGCCTGATCGATACGCTCACACCGGCCGACCTGCAGGCAGCCGCGCGCAAATACCTGACGGACGAGGGCCTGGTGGTGACGACCCTGTCGCATCAGCCGATGGCCGCCGCCATCGCCACCACGCCGAAGCTGGCCAGCCTGCTGCCGGCCGCCTCGAACGCGAAGTTTGACGTGCTGGTGCAAAAGTCCGCGCTGCCGCAAATCCGCTACAAGCTGCTGTTTATGGCCGGTTCCGCGCAAGACCCGCAAGGCAAGGAAGGCCTGGCCGCGCTGACGGCGTCCATGGTGGCGTCCGGTGGCTCGTCCGAGCGCAAGATCGACGAAGTCAACCAGGCCCTGTTCCCGCTGGCCGGCAGTTTCAGCCAGCAGACGGACAAAGAAATGACGACGTTTACGGGTTCCATCCACAAGGATAACTGGACGCAGTTCAACGCCATCGCCCTGCCGCTGCTGCTCTCGCCCGGTTTCCGCGAAGACGACTTCCGCCGCCTCAAGGATGCGCAAAAGAACGCGCTGCTGCTGGACCTGAAAGACAATAACGAAGAGGAATTCGCCAAGGAACGCCTGCAAACGAATGTGTATGCGGGTACGCCGTACGGCCACCCGGTGCTGGGCACGGTCGCCGGCATCGACGCTATGACCCTCGACGACGTGAAACAGTTCTGGAAGAGCGCGTACGCGCAAGGCGCCGTCAAGGTGGGCATTTCCGGCGACGTCTCCGAGGCCATGACGGCTTCCCTGACCCAGGCGCTGGCAAGCTTGCCGGCCGGCCCAGGCTTGCCGGCAACGGTGAAACCCGCGGGCCGCAAGGCGAACGGCCTGGAAGTGGAAATCATCGAGAAAAACACGCGCGCCACGGCCATTTCCTTCGGCCTGCCTTTGGAGGTGACGCGCACGCACCCTGACTTCCCTGCCCTGTGGCTGGCGAAAACATGGCTGGGCGAGCACCGCGCCTCGAATTCCTATCTGTACCAGCGCATCCGTGAAATCCGCGGCATGAACTATGGCGATTATGCGTACATCGAAGCCTTCCCGCGCGGCATGTTCCAGTTCTTCCCGAACCCGAACCTGGGCCGCAAGGCGCAGCTGTTCGAAATCTGGATCCGCCCCGTGGCGCCGGACAACGCTCACTTCGCGCTGCGCGTGGCCCTGACGGAATTGGGCAAGCTGGTCGACAACGGCCTGACGCAGGACGATTTCGCCACCACGCGCGACTACCTGATGAAGAACGTCTTCGTCATGACGTCGACGCAAGACCAGCAACTGGGCTACGCGCTCGATTCGCAATGGTATGGCACGCCCGAGTTCACCAAGCTGATGCGTGATGGCTTGTCAAAACTGACGCTGGCGGACGTCAACCGCGCCATCAAGCAGCATTTGTCGGCGAAGAACCTGTCCGTCGTGATCGTCGCCAAGGATGCGGCCGGCTTGAAGGAAAAACTCGTCAGCGACGCGTTTTCTCCCATCAAGTACGACGGCAACAAGCCGCAAGCCCTGCTCGATGAAGACAAGGTCATCGGCGCGATGAAGCTGGACATCAAGCCGGCAGCCGTCACCGTGACGCCGGCGGCGCAGGCGTTCGCGAAGTAAGGGCTGGTGCTGGATCACCCCATCTGAGGAAGCATGTCGGATGGGGTGCATCGGGGGTGGCCAGGCTTGAACACATCAACGACCTGCGGTGAAGGATATGGAATGCCACGCTGTCACATTGATCATATCGCCATCACGGCGCCAACGCTGGAAGCGGGTGCGGAGCTGGTGCGGCTGGCGCTGGGGGTAGAACTTCAGACTGGCGGAGCGCATACCCGCATGGGGACGCATAACCTTCTGCTAAGGCTAGGCGATGCAGTCTACCTGGAAGTGATCGCACCCGACCCCGAGGCGCCGCTACCGTCCCGGCCCCGCTGGTTCGCGCTTGACACCCTGGCCGCCGATGCGGCGCCGGCACTCGCCACCTGGATAGCCCGCACCGCCGATATCGAGGCCAGCGTTGCGGCATGCTCGGAGCCGCTTGGCAATATCGAAGCCATGAGCCGGGGTGCCCTGAATTGGCTGATCACCATTCCCGGCGATGGCGCATTGCCCTTGCATGGCGTCGCCCCGGCACTCATCGAGTGGCAAGCGGAGGCGCACCCGGCGGCCAAGCTGCAGGATCAGGGGCTGTCCCTCATCAAGCTCGAACTGTTTCACCCCGAACCGGAACGCATTGCCCGCTTGCTGCTATCGCTGGGCCTTGAAGGCCAGCTTGTTGAGCACGCGTCGACAGCGGAGCGCGGCGCCGGCCTGGTCGCCCACATCAATACGCCGCAGGGGCTGCGCCAACTGTAAGCGCGGCGGGCGATCAACCGCCCCCGCGCTGCCAACTCACTCGAACGGATTGGCCACCGACGTCACCTCGGGCGGCGGCAGCTGCTCAGGCAATTCCTGCTTTTCCAGCTGCGCCACCACGTCGGCCAGCAGTTTCTGCAGCTGTTTGGCCAGGGCCAGGCCCGGCTTGTCCAGGGTCAGGTCGATGTCGCCGCTGATGCTGATGCGGTCGATCCGGTTTTCGATGGTCAGGCTGCCGATTTCCAGCACATCGCTTTCATTGGCATACGGGACGAATTTCTTTGCGCACATGGGATTTCCTTTTTGACGGTCTTATTTCCTGGACTTGCTTTTCACCTTGGGCAAACTCAGCATGCGCAACTTTTGCTGGCGCGTCAGCGACGGTAACAGATCGATGCCGATCCTGTCTTCCAGTTGCGCAATGCTCAACACTTCATACGTCTTGGTATCGACGTTTTCAATAAAATAGGCAGCGCCGGCGCGCTGGCGCGGGCTGTACACGGCCTTGTACAGATGGCTGGGAACGATCACCCGGCCCACCTTGCGCAAGTTACCGCCAATAAAAGCCGGCCCCGTGATCACGTACAGGTCGCCTTCTTTTTTCGCCATCTTGCGCACGGCGCCTTCGATGCCGGCCCACACATAGCGGTTGTTGCGCGAATCTTGCGGCACCATGTTGGCCAGGGTAAAGCTGTCGCGCTGGCTCTTGCGGTCCGGCATGTCGCCGTTGGGTGCCATGTGGCCACGGTCGAAGCCGCTGCGCGCATAGTCGGCCAATTCCGCGCGCTGGGCGGCGGGCAGCTTGCGTTCGGCGTGGAAGGAGTTTTCGCGCGACAAGTCCTGCGCCGCTTCCAGATTGTTCGCCGTCAAGTGCTCGGCCGACCACAGCGGCGTGCGCGTGATACCCGAGTGCATTACGCCAAACACGTTGTAGCACAGTTCTTTGGTTGCCACGTCCAGCTTGGGGTTGGTGATTTCCGGCTTGCGGCCATCGACGTAATGGGCAGGGCAGGCATCGGCATGCGCCAGGTTCGCGGCAAAGGCGGAAGCCAGCAAGCCGCACGCCAGGGTCAGCCTGGCGATCGATCGTTGAATCATATTTCCCTAAGTGAAATCATTGCAGGCCAGCATTCTAGCGGACGGCGACCATCATCACAAACCCGCGCAAACCTGGCGTGCGCGACGGAAACTGGGCGTGCAGGCGGTCCTGCGCAGAGCTGGTGCAAATAAAGGCCAACAGGCCGCGCACAGCCATTCATATCTGCTAAGATTGCCTGGATTCGTTCGCATCGACCATTCAAGATTTGGAGAGCATATGATCAAAAAAACCCTGCTGCTGATCGTTGTCGTCGTCGCCGCCATCCTCGGCTATGCCACCACCAAGCCCGACACCTTCAGTGTCCAGCGCGAAATCACCATCAAGGCCCCGCCCGAGAAAATCGCCGCCCTGATCACGGACTTCCATTACTGGGCCGCCTGGTCGCCGTGGGAAAAGCTCGATCCCGCCATGCGCCGCACGTTTACGGGCCCGGCCAATGGCCTGGGCGCGCAATATGCGTGGCAAGGCAATGACAAGGTGGGCGCCGGCCGCATGGAAATCACGGAAGCGGCCCAGCCCGAACGCACCGTCATCAAGCTGGACTTCCTCAAGCCCTTCGAAAGCCACAACACCACCACCTTTACCATGACGCCCGAAGGCGACGGCACCAAGGTGAACTGGACCATGACGGGCCCCAGCCCTTACGTCAGCAAGGTCATGACGGTCTTCGTCAGCATGGACAGGATGATCGGCAAGGATTTTGAAAAAGGCTTGAACAACCTGAAGGCGGCCGCGGAACGCTAAGCCCGCTCGCAGCAAAAGGAAACAGGGCCCGCGCGGCCCTGTTTTATTGGGTACCCCCTTGCGGAGGCTTGCTCAGAACTGCTCGATCCAGGCGGCCAGGTGGTCTGGCGTGAGCGCCGGTTCAGCCTGCACTACCTTGCCCTGCAAGCCCGATTCCGTCTTGCTCAGCTGCAGCGACCAGCCGCGCCGCGCCAGCCACAGCAAGCTGGCCAGCCAGAACGAGTGGATGGGCGAGACGGGCGTGGTGGTCGGCGTTTCCAGGAATTCCGTCAGCAGCCGTCCATCGAGGAACAGCGCCGTGCCGCCCTGGTTTTGCAGCGCCGCGCCAAACACGGGCAGCAGCATGTCGATCGCCTGCTCCACGCCACGCCCCGGATGCTCGCGCTCGAGCGTGTCGAGCTGCTGGCGCACGGCGGCGGCAAAGGCCGTGCCGCGGAACGCTTCCGAACTGACCAGGTCGGCATAATCCATCAGCAGCCAGTCCGGCTCGGGCGGCGTGACGCCGGCCGTCAGGGCCGCCGACAGATACGCTTCCACGGGCAGTTGCTGTTCCGGACCGGCCAGGCTGGCGCACAGGGCATACAGGGTGCCGATGCGGTTGGCAACGGCTTGCCGCTGGCGCACCATCAGCTTTTCGCGCAACAACTGGGCGTGTTCATTGCGCAAGCGCGCCAGTTCCAGCGCCTGTTTGAGTTCCATGCGCAGGGCCGCAATATCCCACGGCTTCTGGATGTAGCGGTGGATCTGCCCCTGGTTGACGGCTTCCACCGTGTGCTCGAGCTCGGAATATGCGGTGGTCAGAATGCGCACGATGTGCGGATGGCGGTCCCAGGCGTATGACAGCAACTCGTTGCCGTAGGCGCCCGGCATGCGCTGGTCCGACACCAGCACGGCGATGCGGTCGGCCTGCTCGTCGAGGATGCGCTTGCCCTCCTCGACCGAGGTAGCCGTCAGCACGTCGGCCAGCGGCGCGATGGCGCGCTGGAAATATTTGAGGGCGTTGGCCTCGTCATCGACATAGAGTATCGTCGGCAAGCCTTGCGCCGGCTCACGCTGAGCCGGTAAACGCAGATTGGCGTCAATCATGCTCGTTCCTTATATGTACTGGAAAATTCAGGGTTACCGTGGTGGAGGTGCCAAACTCGGTGGCGATATCGAGGTTGCCGCCGAACGACTGCATCATGCGGTGGCAAAACACCATGCCCCAGCCCTTGCCTTCGCCGCCACCGGCACTGACGGGGTCGATCAACAGCTGCTCCACAATCTCGGGGGCGATGCCGGCGCCATTGTCGCGCACCGTGATGCGGCCGGCATCAATGCGGATGCCGATCGCTGGATGGGTTTGCTCGCCGGCCGAACGCAAGGCATTCGCCAGCACGGACGATAATATCAGCGCGACGCAATTGGGCGACTCGGCGATGGAAAAATCTTCGCCTATTTCGACCGTGATGGCGGCGCGCTGGGCCGCGCTCAAGGGATAGCTGTCGAGCAAGGCGTCCAGCAACTGGCGCGCGCTGCCGGCGCGGCGTCCGCCCTGCATGCCCGGCCCGGCGCTGGCCAGGCGCACCGTGTCGACAAAGCTGGCCAGGACCGACAGGCAATAGCGCGCATTGTCGTGCATCAAGGCGGCCGCTTCGCCGATCTCGGCCTGCGGCGCGGCGTCCGCCTGCGCGCGCCGCGCAATGCCGCGCGCAAAATTGGCGATGGCCGCCAGCGGCGTATTCAATTCATGCGCAAGGAAGGCCAGCGATTCTTCCATCGCCACCAGGCCCTGGCGGCGCGCGGCCCGCTCGCGTCCCGTCTGCACGGCCAGCTGCAGCGCCGTTTGCATGGCGGCCAGGTTGAGCGGCTTTTCCAGCAAACGGAACAAGGTGCCACCGTTGATCAGCTCGAGCAGCACGTCCTTGTCCGCATAGGCGGTCACCAGCATGCAGACGATGTGCGGATAGCGCTGCGCCACTTCCTGCAGCAGCTCGCTGCCCAGGCGGTCCGGCATGCGGTAATCGGTGACGAGCACGTCTATCTGGCCGGCCTCGTCTTCCAGCAGGGCCAGCGCCGCATCGACGCTCTGCGCCGTTAATACGCGGTAACGGGGACCGACGGCGCGCTCGAAATACTTGCAGGCAAGCGCTTCATCGTCCACGTACAGCACGCTGGCGCGGCTATCGCTGTCCATGCTAGCGGCCCTCCCAATCGGAGCGCTGCAAGTCGAAATTCATGCTGGCCCATTTGCCCAGCTCGCTTTCGGCGCTCAATGTTCCCCCGTGGCGCTCGATCACGCCATAGCTGATGCTCAGGCCCAGGCCCAGGCCCTGCCCCACTTCGCGCGTGGTAAAGAACGGCTCGAACACACGCGCCAGGTTTTCCGGGGCGATGCCGGGGCCGTTGTCGCGCACGCTGATGCGCAGGCGCTTGTCATCCCAATGGGCCGTGATGCGGATCTCGAACGGCGGCGCATTGCCCTTGCGCATGGACAGGACCGCATTGCCCAGCAAGTTGATCAGCACGCCCACGATGGCCGCCTCGTCGCCGCGCACCAGGGTGTCGACCGGCAGGTCGTGGCTGATGCTGACATTCTTCGTTTCATGCCCCACCAGGCGGATGGCCGCGTCGAGCGCGCTGCGGAACTGGAAGTGTCCCGTTTCCAGCTGGTTGCCGCTCTTGCGGTAGGCAAAGGTTTTCAAGTCGGACACGATGTGCTGCACGCGCAGCATGCCCTGCTTGGCGTCGGCCAGGCATTCGCTGACCAGCGCGCTTTGCTTGGCGGCCGGGTCTTCGATGGCCACTTCGATGGCCATCATGCAGAAATTCACGGGGTTATTGACTTCATGCAGCATGCCGGCGGCCAGGGTGCCGATGGCGGCCATCTTCTCCTGCTGCAGCATCTGTCCCTTGATATCGGCCAGGCTTTTATTCGTTTCTTCCAGCTGCGTGTTCTTTTGCGCCACTTCCGCCTTCAGCTGGAACAGCATGAAGCGGGCGCGCTCGTTGAAATAGGTAAAGACGGCGCTGATGCTGGCCGACATGATGAGGAACAGACAGTTGACGACAAACGTGCCCGGCAAGTCGAAGCCGCCCGCATGCCAGGCGCAGGCGCCCACGTACAGCAGGCAGGAGATGGCGCCGAAGACCATGTTTTGCCACAGGCCGAAAGCGAGCACGATGCCCGACGAATAGATGGCCAGCGTCATGCCCACGTAATAGATCGAGGTGGCGCCTTCCGTGATGGCGATCATCCAGGCGATCATGATTTGCGGCAGGATCAGCCAGACAAACGTCAGCCCCTGGATGCGGTCTTGCGCCCAGCGCGTGCGCATGGCCAGCACGACGCAAAAGATCAGCACGGACACGACGATGCGCGCGCTCGTAAACGCCGATTGCTTGTCCGGATACAGTGCCGAATCGAGGCCCATGCCCAGCAGGATCAGCACGATGCCCGTGTACGCCCCGCCACGGCTGAATTCCAGGCGGAAGTCGCGCAAAACGGCCGTGTAGCCGGCGTGCAGGCCTGGAGTATCCATCAAGGAATGCTCACTTCCGCGAACACATTCACGCCCGTCGCGTCGACATAGATTTTCGGCTCCGTCGCATGTTCGGGCAGCAAGGCCGACAGGCCCGCTTCATTGCGATAGATCAGATGCCACTCGAGCAAATGCTCCATGCCGAACTTACCAGGGTTGTCGGCGTGCACATTGGTGACGAGCAAACGTCCGCCCGGCCCCACGCGCGAGGCGAAGTGCATCAGCAGGCGCGCGCACACCTTGTCGGACAGGTAGTCGAACAGGCCGGCGCAATACACGGCGTCGAAACTGCCGGGCAAGCCCGTGATGCCCGAGCCATGGCGGCGCTTGAGCAGGTTATGCACGGAATCGTGCACGTAATCGATCTCGACCACTCTTCCCGTGCGCTGCATGATGGTGGTCAGGCGCGCGCGCGTCCAGTCCAGGGTCTCGCTGCTGAAGTCGACCAGCTCGAAGGCCAGCCATTGCGCATCGGCGCATGTCTCGAGAAAACGCTGCACTTCGATGGCCGGGCCGCAGCCCACGTTGAGCACTTTGTAGACACGCCCTGCGGCACGCGCCGCAGCCGCCTTTTCTGCCAAAAATTCCGTCAGGATATCGATGCGGTTGCGGTGCGCGGTGGCCACGGCCGCCTGCAAGAAGGCCGCATTGACGATCTGAAAATACGTGCTTGGGCCCTGGCGCGGATCGTCGAGCAGCTGGTTGACCATCTGGTAATCGCCCGCATAGCCGAGCGGCTTGGTAAACGTGCGGAAGACGAACGGCGCGCGCAGGATCAAGGGGTGCAGCGCCGCCTGGGCGAATGCGCGGTGGGCCGGTGCCCGCTCTTCCTCGACGAGCGAGGCTTCCACCTCGAGCTGGCGCAAGTAAAGCTGGGTCTGCTCCATCAGCGGCAAGGCCAGTTCATCGAAGATATCGGGGCGCAGCCGGCCGTTTTCCTTCGGCAGCGAGTCGGACAAGTCCACCTGCTCGACCCAGCGCGCCACTTCCGACAGGAAGGCACGCATTTCGTTGACGACGATCTGGTAGTCGCGGCGGATGCGGAAGCGCTCGCCCCAGCCCGCCACAAAGGCGCTGGACTCTTTCGCCACGGCGCCCTTGACGACGACCACGTCGCTCAATTCGCGCCACTCGTCGATCAGTGTCACGGAAACGATGGCGGTCAGGCCCGTGTTGACGCTGCTGATGACGACGGCCTTGCCGACGTAGGCGTTTTTCGCCCCCATGCGCACCGTCACGTCATTGAGCACCTCGCTGACCTGCACAATCGAGTATGGATTGTAGATTTCCATGACCAGCGAATTGCGCTGCAAGTTGAAAATCGTGCCGCGCACCGCCTCACCCTGGGTGTTGCGGAAACTGACGACTGGATCGATCTGCGATTGTGAATACACGATTGAGCATTATCAAGTTGCCCGGTTTCCGGCGCACCACACTGGTGACACCGGATTCCAGGCTGGGTTAAGGCACGGCACACCGGTCGTTTGCCGCCGGCTCCGCCATCGCAATGGCGGTATTGCGGCGTCGCGCGACGCCGTGCCGGAGCGCCTCAAAGCGCATCTGTTCGCTCTCTGATCGAGTGTACTATGGATGTAGCAGAACGGGCAATTGTTCCCTCAGGAACGACTCTCCGTGGCGCTGGCGCGCAACGCCGGCGCTCATCCCGCAATAAACAGTGCCAGCGCATGACGCAGCAACTGCGGCGTTTGCCCCGTCCAGCGCTTGAACGAGCGGCGGAAGTTGGTGGCATCATGAAAGCCGAGGTAGGCTGCCACGGCATCGTTGTCGTAGCCATGCGCCTGGAACAGATAAATCGCCTTGTGCGCGCGCACCTGGTCCAGCTCGGCCTGAAAATGCGTGCCATGGCGCGCCAGGTGACGCTTCATGGTGGCGGGACTGACGCCAAACTCCTGCGCCGTGCGCTCGAGGGTTGGCGCGCAGCGGATATTGGCCAGCAGATAGTCGTACAGCGCACCGAGCAGGCTCGCGGCCGGCACGGGCGCCAGGGCCGCCGCGCGCAAGGCCAGCGCGGCCGCCGTGGCATTGCCGCGCGGCCAGGGTTTGTCGAGCCAGCTGGAATCGATGAGCATGGCGTCGACCTGGCAATCGAAACGCAGGGACTGCCCCAGGTGCACTTCGTGCTGCTCCACGTGACGGGGCCGCGCGCGGTTGAAGCAGAAGCGCCACGGCAAGGACTCTCCGGCCAGCCAGCGGCACATGGCCGCCAGCGCCGTCATGTGCATTTCCACGAGAAATGGCAGCTGGCTCGGTGCGCCGAAGGCGTCGACCCAGTACAGCACATGCATGTCGCCCGCTTCGCGCAAACGCGGTTGCAGCAGCGGACACAGCAAGGTATGAAAATCGCACAGGATGGTCAAGGCCTGGCGCAGGTTCTGCGCCTGCAGCAAGGCATGGCTGGCCGCGCCGTAATGGCCGGGCAGCATTTGCTGGCCCAGCATGAAACTCGTGTCGGCACTGTCCAGGCCGCGCGCCACGTTGGCCAGCAATTGCAGGTATTGCGCGGCGCTGACCTGGCTTTCCTCAGACGGCAGCGCACCGCCGTCGAGGCCCGTGCCCTTGAGCAGCGGCGCCACGGGCAACTCGCGGCTGCGCGCGTAATCGAGCACCAGCGCGGGCTGGTGATGGGCTGCGATGCTGGGGTCGCTTTGCTGGTTCAGCGGCATCAGGCAGGCGCGGCGGTGCCGGCCCGGGGACTGGCGCTCCGGCCCGGCGTTTCCACGGCCCGGCTCAGCTCGGCCAGCACCACTTCCGGCACGCCGTCCGTCAGCGAGCAGGCATGGCGCAGGCTCAGGCGGATTTCACGGTTGTCGTTGGCGTGGTGGTGCATCTGCCCCACCATGGCGCACAGGTGGCGCGCCTTCACGGCCCCATCCTCGCGCGATACGCCCGGCATCAGCACGGCGAAACGGTCGCCCGCATAACGGCACAGCAAATCGTCATTGCGCAAGTTCAGCAGCAGCATGTGGCCCACGGCTTGCAGCACGCGGTCGCCTTCGCGGTGGCCATATTCGCGGTTAATCAGGTGAAAGCTGTCGATATCGAGCAAGACCAGCGCGCAATCGAGACCGGGCCGGCGCTCCTGCTCCAGGCGCATCTGCGTGCGCAGGTAGCTGGCATCGGCCAGTTGCGTGATGCGGTCGAAGGCGCGGTGGTCGCGGAACAGGCGCTCGCGCTTTTGCAGGTGTTCGTTCAGGCGGAACTGTTCCTGGCGCCAGTAATACATGCCGATCGTTACCAGCAGCATGCCAAACGGAATCAAGCCTTCGAGCCAGTTATCCCACACGGCGCTCTTGTCGACGGCGAAGAATTCGTCGAGGCAATCAGCCCAGGAGCCCAGCATGATGGCGCACAGGCCGCCGGCGATCAGGCTCGTCACCAGCCCGCGCGGGCGGCTGCTGAGGGTAAACAAAAACCAGATGCCCGCCATGACAGCCGTGCCGCCTTCGCAGACGATGTCCATCCACTTCCAGATGGCGATCGGTTTAGGGTGCCCTAACGTGGCGTACAGGAACAAGAACAGGGGCAAGGCCAGTGCGGCGGCAATCAGGCTGTTACGGTGCAATGGCAGCATGTGGGGAAACCTTTAAAAGTGGTGCTGTCGCCACGATAGCGCCCGCCCATGACGGCACGATGACATGCCCCACGCCCGTGCGGCAGGTGCAAACGGCTCAGCATTACCTGGGGCGCTCATGCAAATACGGCATGCCACGCCCCATGTGCCCACGACCGGCAGGTCATTTCAGCTCACCACGCTCCATTTCCAGCCGGAAAGCGTTCACGGGCCGTTGTTTTCAGGGTGGCAAGCCCTTGCCTGTCACGCAACCGTCATATTTGCTGCCTAGAATCCGCCCGGTTCCTTCCCCTAACCGAGCTCTTCATGAAAACCATGCACACTTCGTTCCCCTCCCCGCTGCGCCTGACGGCCTTGGCCCTCGGCATCATGGCCGTCTTCAGCGGTCAAAGCCATGCGCAAGATGCGGACGGCCAGCCGGCCGCCACCGTGGTCGTCAGCGGCCAGCGCGCCAGCCTGCGCAACGCCATCGCCGCGCAAGAGAAAGCCGACAACATCATCAGCGTCATCAGCAGCGACGATATCGGCGGCTTGCCCGATAAAAACGCGGCCGAAGCACTGGCCCGCTTGCCGGGCGTGTCCGTGCAGCGCGACCAGGGCGAAGGCCGCTACATCACGGTGCGCGGCCTGGGCCCGGACCTCAACGCCGTCACCATCAATGGCGCCCTCGTGCCATCGCCGGAAGCGGGCCGCCGCGCCGTGGCGCTCGACATCCTGCCCGCCGGCCTGATCCGCACCCTGGAAGTCTCGAAGACCTTGCTGCCGGAAATGGACGCCAACTCGCTGGGCGCCACGGTCGAAGTGAAATCGCTGTCCGCCTTCGACTTGCCGGGCAAGCTGCTGTCGGCCAACGTGGGCGCCAGCTACGATGAAAAGACGGGCAAGACCAGCCCCAGCGGCGGCGCCCTGTGGGCCCAGCGCTTCCTCGACGGCAAGCTGGGCGTGGCAGCCGGCCTGAGCGCGGAAAAGCGCTCGTTCGGCTCCGATGACGTGGAAACGGGCGGTGCCTGGAGCAAGGGTAAATTGTCCAGCCTGGAATTGCGCGACTACCTGCCCGTGCGCAAGCGCGGCGCCCTGGCCGTCAACCTCGATTACCGTCCCGAAGCGGGCAACAGCTGGTTCTTGCGCTCGTTCGTCAGCGAGTTTTCCGACAATGAAGTGCGTGACCGCCTTACCATCAGCAATATCGCGGGCGGCAGCCTGGCCGAAGACCAGACGGCCAGCGCGCGCGCCGAGCGCCGCATCCGCCAGCGCAAGTACACGCAGCAAGTGCGCTCACTCGTGCTGGGCACGCAACAGAAATCGGGCGACTGGACCCTGGACGTGAAAGGCGGCATGAGCCGCGCCACGGAAGACACGCCGGAATCCTTGAACGATGGCCGTTTCCGCGGCACCAGCAATTTCGCCGGCATCAGCTTTACAGATGCGCAGGAGCCCAAGCTGAGCGGCCCCGCCTCGCTGTACGACCCGGCCAGCTACGCGCTCAACGCCATCACCCTGCAAAAGCGCTACTCGAAAGACAATGAACACCATGCGCGCATCGACCTGGCGCGCAAGTTCGACATCGCCACGCTGAAGTTCGGCGCAAAAGTCAGCCGCCGCGAAAAGACCAATGACACGGATCAATGGGCGTATAACAGCAGCAAGGCCACCAGCGGCAATTACTGGGGCGCCGCTGCCACATCGATGAGCAATTTCGTGCAGGGTCACAATCTCGACTACGACCTGGGCAACATCGGCGTGGCGCTGGACCCGGCCCTGATACGCGCCCGCGTGGCCGGCCTCGACCGCACCAAGGCGCGCCTGGCCACGGAATCGATCATCAACGACTACCGCATGCATGAAGACATCAACGCCATGTATGTGCAGAACAGCTACGACTTCGACGCCTGGCACATCCTCGGCGGCGTGCGCGCCGAACGTACCAGCTTTGAAGCGGCTGGCTCGCAAGTGGACAGCGCCGGCGTCGCCACGGCCTTGACGCGCGAGCGTTCGTACACCAACTGGCTGCCCAACCTGCAAACCCGTTATGACGTCGATCAAAAGACCAGCGTGCGGGCCGCCTGGACGCAAGCCGTCGTGCGCGCCAATTTCAGCCAGCTGGCACCGGGCGTCAGCCTGGCCAGCAACACGGAATCCGTAATCGGCAACCCGGACTTGAAACCGCTGAAGGCGAACAACCTGGATCTCGGCATCGAACGGGTGCTGGGCAACGATGGCGTGATGTCGGCCTACGGCTTCTACAAGGACATCAAGAATTTTACGTACACGACGAACCTGGCCGGCACGGGCCAATGGGCGGGCTACACGACGGCCACGTCGTATGCGAATGGCGACGCGGCCAAAGTCAAAGGCATCGAACTGGCCTACATGCAGCCGCTGCGCATGCTGCCTGCACCGTTCAACAAGTTTCTTGTCGGCGTGAACGGTACCCTGAGCACGTCGAGCGCGCAAATCGGCCGTTTCGACAAGGCGACGAACAAGCAGATGCACCGCGACATCCGCCTGCCGGGCCAGTCGAACCAGGTAATGAACTTGATGCTGGGCTATGAAACAGGCCCGGTCAGCGCCCGCCTGGCCCTCAACTACAAGTCGCCGTATCTGCTGGAAATGGGCAACGACATCCTCGACCAAAGCCAGGACCATATCGTCGCCAGCCAGAAGCAGCTTGATTTCTCGCTGTCGTACCAGATCAACAAGCAGTTCCAGGTACTGTTCGAAGCGGCGAACCTGAACAACGAGAAATACTATGTCTACCAGGGCACGAAGCAATACAACGTGCAGAACGAACAATACGGCCGCACTTTCAAAGTGAGCCTGAAAGCCAGCGCCTTCTGATGATGATTTCAACTAACATGAAAAAAAACGTACTCTGCGGCGCCTTGCTGGCCGCCTTCTGCGCCACCGGTGCCGTCTTCGCCGCCCCCGCCAACACTTTGCCTTCCTTCACGCAAGAGGCCGAGGAACTGGCGCGCCTGCCCGGCGGCGGCTGGCTGACCCTGGACAAGCACGGCTTGCGCCTGTTCAACGCCAGCGGCCAGGAGCAGGACCGCATCACCGTGCGCGCCAAGCAGCTCGACACGCGCATCAATGGCGGCAAAGTGCTGGCCGTCTTCCTGGAAGCGGACACGCAGCGCCCGCTGCCCGTCTCCGTCGACGTGCAGGCCGGTAAGCTCAATCGCCTGGCGCCGTTCCCGGTGCCCACCTTTTCCGTGGAAGCGTCCTGCCTGTACCGTGACGCCCAGCAGCTCGACCATCTGTTCTTGATCGGCAAGGATGGGCAAGCGGAACAGTGGGTGATGCAAGGTGAACAGCGAAGCCTGGTACGCAAACTGGCTTTGCCGCCGCACGCCAAGCATTGCCGCGCCGACGATGGCGCCCAGCGCCTGCTGGTGAGCGAGGCCAACATGGGCGTGTGGGCGTATGAGGCCGATTCGGAAGGCATGGGCAAGCGCGAAGTGGTGGCCCTGCGCAAGCCGTACGGCCAGCTGGACGGCGGTGCCGGCGCCCTGGCCGTGCTGCCGGGCGGCGTGGCCGTGCTCGATGGCAAGGCGGACAAGCTGCACCTGTACTCCCATCAGGCGGGCAAGTGGACGGCACAGCCAGCCCAAGCCGTCGCCTTGAACGTGCGCAAGGGCGACAGCCAGCTGGCACTCGACGGAAATTCCTTGATGTTGCGCGGCAAGAGCGGTTGGCAAGTGCGGCCCTTGAAATGGGCTGGCCAAGCGGAAACATCGCCTGCGGTGGCCATCATCGCCCCGCAAGCCCAGACGGAACCGATGGCGCGCCAGGGCGACGCGGCCGACGATCCGGCCATCTGGCTGTCCAGCACCCCTGCCGACGCACGCATCCTGGGCACCAACAAGAAGCAAGGACTGCTCGTCTACGACCTGCAAGGCAAGCAGACCCAGCTGCTGGAAGTGGGCCGCCTGAACAACGTCGACGTGCGACAAAACATCAGCCTTGGCGGCGGCAAGGTCGACCTGGCTGTCGCCACCCAGCGCGACGACAACAGCATGATGTTGTTCACCATCAATGCCGATGGCGTGGTGGCGGAAGCGGGCCGTTTTCCGACCGGACTGAAAAGCATCTACGGCATGTGTTTGTATCAACCGGCCAGCGGCGGCGTGGAAGCGTTCATCAACGATAAAGATGGCACCTTCCAGCAATACAGCATCGGCTTGAGCAGTAGCAAGTTCAGCGCCACCCTCTTGCGCAGCTTCAAGGTGGCCACCCAACCGGAAGGCTGCGTGGCCGACGACGCCAATGCCAGATTGTTCCTGGGCGAGGAAACGCGCGGCGTGTGGACCACATCGGCCGACGCCGCCAAGCCCGACGCCCTCGCCATGGTCCTGCCCGTGGGCGCACAGTTGACGGCCGACGTGGAAGGCATGGCCATCTACCGCAAGCCGGGCGGCAAGGCTGATTCTGGCTACCTGATCGTCTCCAGCCAGGGCGACAACAGCTACATCGTGCTCGACGCCAAAGCCCCCTACAAGGTGCGTGGCCGTTTCAAGGTGGGATTCAATTTACCGGCAGGCATCGACGGCACCTCGGAAACGGACGGCCTCGACGTGACCTCCGCCAACTTGGGTGGCGCGTATGCACAGGGTATGCTGGTGATCCAGGACGGCTACAAGCGCCTGCCCGATGGGCCGCAGAACTTCAAGTATGTGGAGTGGGGGGATGTCGCGAAGGCGTTGAAGCTGGATTAAGTTAGCAGCAACAGGGGCGGCAGCACCGGGGAAATGCGCACCAATGGGGCGCATTTCCATCCCGAAGAGGCCGGCCCCACCACTATGTGCGCGGCATATCAATATGAAATGGCAGGCGCTTGCCGCACAAGTCCACCATGCCCGTCACGAGCAGGCGCCCTGCCGACAATTCGACAATGTTGACGGACGATACGTCGCCGTATTCCATCATATAGATACCCGATTCCTCTACATCGGGATGCGTATCGAGCATTCCGATCGCCAGCGCTCCTTCCTGCCCTTCCGGTATGCGCAAGCCGTGCAGGAAAAAGGCCGGAGGATACAGCGCCCACGACCATTCAGCATCATCCGGCTCCGTCAAGCGCATGAACACATCATCGTCGCCATGGATATCGATATTTATCTCCAGCATGCCCCTGCCATGCGCTTCCAGACTAATGCTTGATTTCGCTACATCCACTTCAAAATTGGTGTCACCGATACTAAAAACAGCCATTCAATACGACTCCCAAGTTACAGGTAAATATGCGGCGCGACAGGTAGCAAGAACTACAGGGCAGCCCCGTCGGTCACGAAACCAGAAGGATAAAGCCGGCAATCACGGCTATCGTGCCGACACCTTATTTTTATCCTTTTGGCCATGTTCGTGCCATCATTGTTACCGCGCGCCGAAATGCGGTCAAACCTCATCGCCTTTAAGAATGCCGGCGAACGCAAGAAAAGGCAGCTTACTCCGAAAAAAAGCCAAAACCTGTAACGTCCGCTTCCACCCTACCTCGGCCCCTCACATCAGCGACAAAATTCAAAAAAACCTCATCTACTCAAGTTCACAGAGACGACACGTTCTGTAATCTCTGCTCCTATACCTCAATCACTATTCAGCAGCCCTACGTTTGAATTCTTGCTCATTATCCAAGATCAGGTTTATGGCATGAGATATTTTAGTTTTTGAAATGTTTAACTCAATTGCGATAGCTTCTTTCAGCCCTGGCCCCCAAGGCTGGGGACCCAATCGCAAGTGAAGTTGGAGTAATTCATCATCATTAAGTGTGGAGCGATGACCTCGGCTAATAGTCTCTCTTTTAGTTATTTGTAGACCTTTTTTATTTTCTTGTCGCTTCAATATTTCAATATACTTCCCTATTATTGCCTTATCTCCGCTCAACACTAAATCAACGTCAGTTTTCGTTTCTATTTTTGATTTTGTGATTGCCTTCAGTTTTTCAGAATCTGAAATACCTTGAATTTGAAATTCAGACTGGAAAAATTGAGCGCACGCGGCGTCCAGTATGCGAATCTTAAATTTTATTGTATAGGTTCGCATAATTTCAATTGTTCGATCAGTATAAATTTTATGCAAACCGGCCCTGCGAACCACCTCGTAAAAATCTTCGATTATCGAAAAAACCTTAACCAAATAAGCTTCATCTATCGAAATAAAGGCATCCTCTGTTGAGTATTTTTTTCTGTATTTTTCATCGGTATGGCCTAGTGCATGCACCAAAATATGCCTTCTTTCATACATCTCCTCTATTAATTTTAATTCTCGAAAATTTGAAAAATCAAGATCAAATTTTTTTCGATAATATACAATAACATCATTGAAGCCTTTTCCATTTAAATCCCGAAGTTCTTCTTTTATAATCTTCCCCCATAGATCATCTAGACTTTGGTAGGTAGATAATAAATTTGTTTCTATTTCTATTTTCTTTCCGATGTATTGGCGATTTGAACTAAGAAGATTACTTGCATGGTCTATTAGCAAAACTTCTATTGCCGAAATTAGCCTGACAAATATTACTTCCCGCAAATAATTCGCTGCATCGCGACGCAAAAATGCCTTAGCCCCCAAATGATGAGGCACGTTCATTTTCTTATCAAATCTTGCATTAAATATCAGATCCGTTAATTTTTCCTTAGGAACTTTTTTGATTTCGGCATGCAATAAGTCGTAACCTTTGACCGTCACCATATACAAATTTTTAAGGCTTGATAACTCTCCCGCGAAACCTAAAACCGGCATATCTTCCCCTAGATTCAATATTATTTATTATGTTTGCATCAAGCATCGGATTAAGGTAGTACAGGCTTACCTGCAAACCGGGGTCGCCGATACGCTGTCTTAAAATTAGGCTGGGCGTCGGAACTGAGGTCCTCCACATAGCGTCCGATGACAAGTAACTTGCGTCTGCTTCTGGCTGCCGTCGTTGACAGATTCCGCCCCCTACGCGGACGTTATATCTTCGTTTAGTTTATTCAGCGGAAGACAAGCTGCGAACTGCCTGTTCGCTGCACAGGAATGCTCCTATTTGGTCCTGCGCCGAAGGTGAAAGACCGCTGTATTCTTCGTCCAGCCACGATGTAGCAGTAGTGGTATCCCAAGGGCCGAGTGAAGCCATGTAGTCATCATATTCATCTTGAATCTCGCACCATGACGCATATGATCTTCTAGAAATCAGTACTTCTTTTCTAGTCAGGATAATGTGCGCTTCCGTCATGAAATATCCTCTATGGAACCCAAGTCACATACGCAAACCAAGTGTCTTTTCTTGGCCGGTTGCCGACTCTTTTAGGCCAAATTCCGGTTAGCATTGATAACGGTCTTTGATGTGTTCATTGTAGTAAGCCCCCTTGGAGTTGGTACGCATGAACGCAGCATGCACATTCGGAGGTACTCGGCAAAAATCGTAACTATGCCCTTGTTGAAATTGGATACGCATGCAAGCTGTTTTCTCGTCGTAACCAATCGCAACAATGGCGCTAGAATTGACTCGAACCATTTGCATGGTAGCTCCCGAAAGTGTTAAGACTCACAAGGGTAAGGCTGAGCGATTAAGAACAGCTGCTTCTGACCACTAGCAAACAATTCTACAGCTGTAGCGTATTTTGCAACAGGGCATCAAAAAAAGAAACCATGATGCGCTAGCCATGCCAGCAACTGCCCAGTTAAGTCTCCCCAACTTACCAATCTGCCAGCGACTGCCAGCCTCAGGCATATTAAAATACCGTCCCATGACCTCCCCCGCCTCGACCTCTTCCCTCCCCGACAGCATTTTGCTCCCTTCCCTGGCCGTATTGGGAGGGCAGATTTCCGTCAATTTGGGGGCGGCGATTGCGAAGAATCTGTTTCCTGTCATCGGGGTCGAGGGGATTACGGCGTACCGGGTGGGGTTTTCTGCGCTGATCCTGCTGGCTATCTTCCGGCCGTGGCGCTACCGGCTGACGCGCAAGGATGTGCTGAACTTGCTGGTCTACGGTTCCGTGCTGGGGTTGATGAACTTGCTGATTTACCGGGCGTTTGCGCTGATACCGATTGGCATCGCGGTCGCCATCGAGGTAACGGGGCCGCTGGCCGTGGCCATGCTGTCGTCGCGGCGTCCCCGCGATTTGCTGGCCGTGGCGTGCGCCATGTTCGGCTTGTATTTGCTGCTGCCCCTGCAAGGCAGTCCGGGCAGCCTGGACCCTGTCGGCGTGGCGTATGCGCTGGGGGCGGCGCTGTGCTGGGCGCTGTACATCATCTTCGGCAAGCGCGCCTCGACCTTGCAAGGCGGCCAGGCCGTGGCCTGGGGCATGACGGTGGCGGCCATGGTGACGGTGCCCATCGGCGTCGCGTATTCGGGTACGGCACTGCTGGCGCCATCGATTGCACTGATGGGCCTGGCCATCGCCATGCTGTCCAGCGCCCTGCCATATTCGCTGGAAATCTTCGCCCTGCGCCGCTTGCCGCAAGGCGTGTTCGGCATGTTCAGCAGCGCGGCACCGGCCGTCAGCGCGCTGGCCGCCATGGTGGTGCTGGGAGAAATGCTGAGCTTGACGCAGTGGCTGGCCATCGCCTGCATCGTGTTCGCGTCGGCCATGGCGGCGCTCGGCGCACAGGGCGGCAAGCGCTAGCGGTGCTCGACGGGCAGGCAGGTTTTGATGCCCGCCTGTAGAATGCGTCATTGCTTGCCATATCGCGCACTCTGTCCCACCGATGACATCGACACTTCTTTTTCGCCTGCTCTCCCCTTTCGCTGCCGCAGCCGTGCTGCTGGCGTCAGCCGCCGTCGCGCAGGCTGCCGCTCCGGCCGCCCTCAAGGGCAATGCGGAAGCAGGCAAGGCAGCGTTTCGCAAATGCGCTTCCTGCCACCAGGTGGGACCATCGGCGCGCGGCGGCTTCGGCCCCAAGCTGACGGGCGTGATCGGGCGCAAAGCCGGTGCCACCAACGACTACAAGTATTCGGCGGCGATGAAAAACGCGAATATCGTCTGGACCGAACAAAATCTGGCCGACTTCCTGAAAGCACCGAGCGACTTCATTCCCGGCAATAACATGCGCTTCTGGGGCATCGGCAATGCGCAGCAGGTGGCCGACTTGCTGGCCTACCTGCGCACGCAGTAAGCCCAGCCCATAACGCATGCACGGACAGGCGCACACCGCATCCAGCCCTTGACGCCGGATCAAGCTTCCAGCGCTTGCAGCACGCCCTTGCGCTTCTTGTGCGCTGCTTCATAGGCACGCAGCCGCTTGCGCTGGGCAGCGGACAGGCCATCAAGCTTGTCGCGGATCTGCGCCACCGTCAATTGCTGGTAGCCGGCGATGGGCAAGTCAGGCGATGACGCATCCGAGGCAGCGCCGCCGGCTTTTTTCCGCTCCTGTGCTTCCTTCGTTTCACCGGATTGCGCCCTTTGCTTGTTCACGATGCGCGCCGCGACTTCGTCCTCGCGGCCCGGATAGCGTCCTTCCTGCTTGAAATCCCGTTCCAGCTTCTTGAATTCGCGTTCACGCTTGGGGCTTGCACCGACAGGCATGTCCCCTCCCGTCTACGTTTTGGCCGGCAACTTGCGCAGGCACAGGTAAATGGAATACAGCGCCGCCAGTCCCACCAGTACATACACGCCACGCGAAGCGGCCGTCATGGCGCCGAGGATGCTGGCCACGATGTCGATATCGAACAAGCCCACCAGCGCCCAGTTCAAGCCACCCACGATCAAGAGGATCATCGAGATCCAGTCGACCACGTTCAAGCGCTTTGCCGACATTTCCTGTTTTGCCGCACCGTCCGATCCTGCCTGGATATTCGCCATATCAGCCTCCTGTAAATAGAAAGGACCCGCCGCCGGGTCTATCAAGGAACAGTGTAGGCGCGGCACCGGCATGCGCCAGTCGGACGATGCCGGCCATTGAAGTAGGAAGACTCCGTAATCAGGCGGGTGATTTTATCTGGCAACAAGCCAGGCGGCAGCGCGCATCGGGTAACTGCAGCTCATTGCCGCAGCTGCTTGTACATGATGGTGGTGGCGTCCAGCCGGTCGCCGGCCGGCGCCAGCGCATAGGCGGGGATACTGCCGGCCACCACATAGCCGAGCGACAAGTACAGCGCTTGCGCATGGTCGCCGCTGCGCGTGTCCAGAGTCAGCAGGCTGCGCGGCAACTGGCGCGCCTGTGCTTCCAGCGCCTGCATCAGCTGGCGGGCGATGCCATGCCGGCGGAAAGTGGGCGCGACCAGCAGCTTGCGCACTTCGGCCCGGTGCGCCTGGTTGGGATTGGTGTCCCAGTCCAGCTGCACGGCGCCCGCCACCCGGCCATCGACTTCGGCCACCAGCAACAGGCGCACGCCGCGCGTGACGGCCGGCAACACATTATCGGTCCAGAACGCCTGGCTGGCCGCCGTGTCGAAGGGCAAGATAAAGCCGATGCTGGCGCCGTCGTGCGCGCAGTCTTGCAGCAAGGCGCCCAGTTCCGGCAAGCGTTCACGAATATCGGTGGATGAAAAATGACGTAGCGATGCGGACATGGCGACCTCAGACAAGAAAGAGAAAATAGCGGGCGCCGCTGTCTGGCGGCGTCGTGAACGCGCTGGGGCCGTGCAACTGGTAGCGCAGGCAGTCGCCGGCCAGCAAATCGTGCGCGCGGCCGTCGACGGTCACGTTCAGCTTGCCTTCCTGCAGCAACAGATGGTGTTCCATGCCGGGCCGGGGCGAGGCGGCATAAGTGATCGTCACGCCCGCATCGAGTTCGCATTCGAGCGCTTCGCCGGCCAGCGCGCGTGACGGGGGCGAAACGGAGCGGCGCCGAAAACCCGTCTCCGGGTCCGTCCATACGCTTTGCTGAGCCCGCCGCAACAGCGGTGGGAAATCGTCCTCCACCATGCGCAGCAGGCGCGACATCGCCAAACCATACGCGGCGCACAGCTTGCCCAGCACGCTAGTCGTCGGGCTGACTTCGCCATTTTCCAGGCGTGACAGGGTGGCGCGGCTGACCTGGCTGGCACTGGCCAGCTGGTCCAGCGACCAGCCCTGCTCCACGCGCAACTGTTTCAAACGCGCCGCGAGCCGCTGTTCCGTCTCGTTATCAGTGAATGTCGAATTTTCCATATGTGGGAATTTATCCCACAAAAGAGAACTTGGCAAGCAGTTGCTGCACAGTTGTTCAGCGCACAGACCAGCAAGCCCTCCCCAGGCACGATACGCCATCACTTCAAGGAAAAGCCATGGCCTCCACTCCCGCCACTCCCCAGCCACGTCTGGGTCAGGCGCCCGCGCCGCTGGGCAGGGTCGAATTCCATTTGCAGTTCATTCGCTCATATGCCGATCCCGCGTTCGACGCCGTGCGCGGCGCCTTGGTGCAGGTGGAAGAAGTGGCGTGGAAGAATTACCAGGATGGCCGCAAGGCGCCCGTGACACAAAAGGCCGGGCCCGGTTTTCTTGACCCCGATTACGACTTGTCCGTGGAGTGGAAAGCCACGCGCGACCGCCTGCTGGCCGCCGAAGCGCGCCAGAAAGACCCCGGCACGGCGTCGCGCGTGCTGCTGATCTGCGGCGCGGCGCGCAATGACGGCTCTTGCCCCGGTGAAATGTCGAAAACGTGGCGCATGACGCAATGGGCCAGGGAAGTGCTGCAGGCCGACAATATCGAAACGGACGTGCTGGACCTGAGCCTGCTGACCTCTTCATATGATTTGCACATTCACCCGTGCAAGGGCTGTGTCTCGACGGCCATGCCCCTGTGCCACTGGCCATGCAGTTGCTACCCGAACCATGGCGAACGGCAGACGAATGACTGGATGGCGGAGATTTACGAGCGCTGGACGGCCGCACACGCCGTCATCATCCTCACGCCCGTGTACTGGTACCAGACGCCCAGCGTGCTGAAGCTGATGATAGACCGGCTCGTCTGCGCCGATGGCGGCAATCCCGATCCCACGTCCACGCATGGCAAGAAAGCCGTGGAAGCAAAGGCACTCGAACTGCAAGGCTGGAATTACCCGAAACACCTGGCCGGGCGCGCATATGGCCTCGTCGTGCATGGCGACGTGGCCGGCATCGAAGGCGTGCGGCGGGGCCTGTCCGACTGGCTGGACTGGATGGGCCTGGTTGACGCAGGCGCCAAGGCGCGGCTGGACCGCTACATCGGCTATTACGACAGTTACGCGCAAAGCCATGACGCCCTCGACCATGACACCAATCTGCAGGAAGAAGTGCGCAACGTGGCGCGCGCCGTGGCCATCGCCGTCCAACGGCTGCGCGCAGGCACGCTGGCGCCGCCCGATGCGGAACTCCAGCCTCCCCGGCCAAAATGACACCCGGCACAGCTAGCCCGCCATGCGCGATGCGTGGCGGCACAGTTCCAGAAAACCGGCCAGGCGCGGCGAGAGTATCTTCTTGGACTGGCGGATCAGGTAAAAGTTGCGCTCCAATGGCGGCAGCATGGTCTCGAGTTCCACCAGTTGCCCGCTGGCCAGCAGATCGGCCACGACGACGCGCGACAGGCAGGCGATGCCCAGCCCCGCTGCCGCGCCATATTTGATGGCTTCCGAATTGCTGAACTCGCCCGCGGCGCGCAGATAGTGCAGATACGGCACCAGCGCCTGCTCCACGGCTTCGCGCGTGCCTGAGCCCGCTTCGCGCAGCAGCCAGCCTGCCTGGTTCAGTTCCGTAAAGCTGAGCAAATGGCGCAGCTGCGCCAGCGGATGCGTGGGCGCGGCCACGATCAGCATCTGGTCCGTCAGCCACGGTTCCACCAGCAAGCCCGCTTCGTGGCACGGCCCTTCGATCAGGCCGATATCGACACGGAACTCCGCCACGGCGGCCGCGATGTCGGCCGTGTTGGCAATCGTCACCTGCGGAATGCTGCGCCCGTATTGCTGCGCCGCTTGCGCGAGGATCTGCGGCAGCAGATAGATGCCGATGGTGGTGCTGGCGCCGATCTGCAGGCTGACGGGCACGGACGGGTCGGCGCCCGCGAACTGGCGCTCGATGCTGGCGGCCCCGTCGCGCATCTGCCGCGCCTGCGGCAGCAGCAGCCGGCCATTGTCGTTGAGCAGCAATCGTTTGCCCACCCGGTCGAACAATTGCGCGCCCAGCAAGGCTTCCAGCTCATTCAGGGACGCGCTCGTGGCCGATTGCGACAGGGCAATCAAGTCGCCGGCCGCGCTGGTGCTGCCCGTGTCCGCCACGGCGAGGAAAATCTGCAACTGCCGCAAGGTCAACGCCATCCTATCTACCTATTTTTTAAGTTAAACCTACAAAAACAATCCGTTTTACCATTTAATCAGCGAACTGTACAGTCATGCCATACGAATCGAGAACCATGGAGTACGGCATGTCATCCCTCTCAACAACGAACACAAGCAATTTCAGCGACCGCTATGGCCGCCTTCTGCCGGGCCTGCTGCTGAGCGGCGCAATCGCTTATACCGCCATCGCGCTGGGCAAGCTGGAATGGATGCAAAGCCACGGCATGAGCGCGCTGACCCTGGCCATCATGTTGGGCATCGTGCTGGGCAACAGCGTATACGGCCGCCTCGCGCCCACTTGCGGCGCGGGCGTGGCTTTTTCCAAGCAGACATTATTGCGACTCGGCATCATCCTGTACGGCTTCCGCCTGACCTTCCAGGATATCGGCCAGGTCGGGCTGGCCGGCATCGCCATCGATGCGCTGGTGCTGGCGTCCACGTTTGGCCTGGCCATGTTCCTCGGCACCAAGGTGTTCAAGCTGGAACGCAACAGCGCCATTTTGATCGGCGCGGGCAGCTCGATCTGCGGCGCGGCGGCCGTGATGGCGACGGAACCCGTCGTCAGGGGGCGCAGCGAGGATGTGACCGTTGCCGTCTCCACCGTTGTTGTGTTCGGCACCATCGCCATCTTTTTGTATCCCTTGCTGTACCAGCTGAATCAAGGCTGGTACCTGCTGGGCGCCACGCCTGCCGCCTTCGGCGTGTACATCGGTTCGACCGTGCATGAAGTGGCGCAAGTGGTGGCGGCCGGCAAGTCGATCGGGCAGGAAGCGGCGAATGCGGCCGTGATCGCCAAGATGGTGCGCGTGATGATGCTGGCGCCGTTTCTCGTCATCCTGTCGGCCGTGCTGGCGCGCGGCAAGGCGAAGGCCGGTGGCAAGGAAAAGGCGGCCAAGCTGGCCATCCCCTGGTTCGCCTTCATCTTCATTGCCGTGGTCGCCTTCAATTCGCTGGGCCTGCTGCCAGCGGGCACCGTGGCCACCATCACCGAACTCGACACGGTCCTGCTGGCCATGGCCATGGCGGCCCTGGGCTTGACGACGCATATGTCGGCCATCCGCCGCGCCGGCATCAAGCCCCTGTTGCTGGCAGGCATCCTGTTCTGCTGGCTGATCGCCGGTGGCGCCGCCATCAACCATGTCGTCGCAAGCCTGTTTGCCTGACCACGAGCCTGATTCAAGCCGGGGCCACTGACGCGAGAGCCGAAAACTTCGTACAATACAAGTGTTTTGACTCTCAAACCGGCTTCGGCCCCACCCAGGAACATCCATGCACCTCTCGAACTGGCTGCTTTTCTGCAGCGTCGCCCTGCTCGTCACGTTTTCTCCCGGCCCGGCCGTCTTGCTGGCCATCTCGAATGCCATCGCCGTCGGCCCGCGCCGCGCGATGATCAGCAGCATGGGCAATGGTTTTGGCCTGTTCATCATTTCCGGCGTGGCCATGGCCGGCATGGGCGTCGTGCTGGCCACCTCGGCCACGGCCTTCATGCTGCTGAAACTGGCCGGCGCCCTGTACCTCGTGTACCTGGGCATCAAGCAATGGCGCAGCAAGACCAGTGTCGTGGCCGATGCGCCCGTGGTGGCCGACGCGGCGAATCCGAATTCGTTCTGGAAATTGTTCCGCCAGGGCTTGACAGTGGCGCTGACCAATCCGAAAGCCATCCTGTTCTTCTCGGCACTGTTCCCGCAATTCATCACGCCAGGCGAACCCGTGGCTATCCAGTTCACCGTGCTGACCACCTCGTTTGTCGCCTGCGCCATGCTGGCCCACTTGTTCTACGCCAACCTGGCGCGCCTGCTGAAAACCCAGCTGGCCACGCCAGGCCGCGCCAAGTTGTTCAACCGCATCACGGGCGGCGCCTTTGTCTTGCTGGGCCTGAGCCTGCTGCGCCTGCGCAGCAAGGCGGCGTAAAGCCACTAAGCCAATAAAAACGCCTCGATGCTGGCCGCCAGGGCCAGCGGCGTTTCGTTCATCGGATAGTGTCCCGCATTGCCCAGCACCTCGAGCCTGGCTTGCGGGTACCACGCCAGATAGGTGCGGCGCATCAGGGGCGCATCAAAACGGGGGTCGTGCTCCCCCACCAGCGCCAGCAAGGGCAGTGCCACGCGCGCCGCCTTGATTTCCTCACTGAAATCCGTCCCGCTCCACGCAAGAAAATAGGCGGCAAACGCGGCCGGATCCGCACTTTCCCACGAATATTGCGCCTTCCAGTCCAGCCAGGCGGCTGGCAAGCGTTCGCCCGTGCTGCGGTTGATGATGGCGCGCCGCGCATCGACGTGCCCGCTGGCGTCAAGAAACAGTTGCCGCGCCGCTCCATCGAGCGTCACGCCGCAGCTGGGCACGGGCGCCACGGCCACGAGCTTGCGCAGGCGCAAGGGCGCCAGCAAGGCCAGCCGTTCCAGCGCCATGCCGCCCATCGAGTGTCCCACCACGCTGAAGGTGGCCAAGCCCAGCGCATCGGCCAAGGCCAGGGCATCGCGGGCAACCTCTTCCATTGAGTATTCTCCTGCCGCGCCACGCATGCCGCCATAGCCGCGATTGTCCATGAAGACATAGCTGAAAGCGCCGCCATCGAGGGCCGCTTCCATCGGCGCGAACGCGTGCGCGTCGCCAAACCAGCCGTGCAGAACGATGACGGCGTGGGGACCATGGCCCACGCGATGACAGGTATTGTGCATGTTCACTCCTGAAAAAGAGTGTGATGGTAAGCGACCGGCAAGCGGCCCGCCTTCGCTGGCAGGTCAAATACTGTAGAGTATGGGCCATGGATGATTTTTATACGGAAGTGCCGCGCCCTTTGATCGCCACGGCGCGCGACTATGTGGCAGGCGCAATGTTTCCCAGCCACAGCCATGCGCGCGGGCAATTTGCGTATGCGGCGCGCGGCGTCATCAGCGTGCACACGCCGCAAGGCAACTGGTTGGTGCCGCCGCAACGCGCCTGCTGGGTACCGGCCCAGCTCGTCCACGGCATGCGCATGCATGGCGCCGTGACCATGCACAATGTCTTTATCGACGCGCCCGCCATCGCCAGGGCCGGCTTGCCGCCCCACTGCCAGGTGCTGGACGCCCAGCCGCTGCTGCGCCAGTTGCTGGCCGAGGCCGTGACTGTCGACGCCTTGTATGCGGAACAATCTCGGGCCGGACGATTGATGGCCTTGCTGCTCGATGAGATTGCCGCCGCCCGGCCCCTGCCCCTGAGCGCGCCCCTGCCACAGGAACCGCGGCTGGCGCGGCTATGCATGGAGATGCTCCAGCGACCGAGCCTGGACAGCAACCTCGATGCCATGGCGGCGCAGGCCGGCATGAGCCGGCGTACCTTTACGCGGCAGTTTCGCGCCCAGACGGGGCTGGGCTTTGCCCAATGGCGCCAGCAAGCATGCCTGCTGGCGGCCATCACGCGTCTGGCCGAGGGGCAAGCCGTCACCCGCGTGGCGCTCGACCTCGGCTATGCCAGCCCCAGCGCCTTCACGGCCGCCTTCCGCCGCGTGCTGGGCCAGGCGCCCAGCGACTATCTGTCGGACTAGGCAATGATGGCGACGATGCGCTGCGCCAGCGCCTGCGCCAGTTTCTGCACATGGTAGCCGTCGACAAAGCCATGGTGGGCTTGCGCGGAAAACGGCACCCGCATGCGGCCATCGTCCTGCGCGGGGCCGAACTTGCCCCAAGTAAAGGTCGGGATATCGGCGTCGCCGTGGCGGTAGACAGGATGCTCGATGGCCGCCAGTTCCAGCCAAGGCAGGCAGGTGATGAAGATATTGTTGCGCTGCTCGCGCTCGGTCTCTCCCTCACCCGTGTTGATCAGCGCGGAACTTGCTTCGGCCAGGCGTTTCGCTTCCAGGCTGCGTGCGATGAATAGATCGAGTTGGTCCGTCATCGCGAAGCGCGTGTAGTTGAGGTTCTCGTCGCCGTTGATGACGGTGTAGGAGGCGGGGAAATCGTCGATCTTGATCACCTCGCCCTGGTGGATACGGTACATGAAGTTGTCGATTTCCCTGACCGTATTGAGCAGGCAGAACAGGAAAAAGTGGAATACGGGGATTTTCCGTTCCTTGCACCAGGGACGGAAATCCGGCACGTCGAGCTGGAAGTTGATGTTGACGAGGGGATTATCAAACGCCCGGAACAAGTCATAGCGGTCGCGCCGCTTTTCAAAATTTTTCATGCGGCGAGTGTAGACGATGGCAGTGCTGGCGGGCAAGTCATGCCGTATCGGCTTGCCAGTAATTTGCCAGGGCGTCCAGGGCATACTGTCCGGACAGGCTCTCATCCACCTGTGCGACAAACGTCAGGAATAGCACGACGGTCTGTCTTTGCGCCGCATTGAAGCCGGCGTATTTCGCGATGGAATGCGTGCGCAAATCCCGGTTCCGTTCAAACGGAGAAAGCGCATGCACCGTCATTCCAAGCACATCTGTTTCCCAGCTTGTCCGATGCTGATATGCCACGGCGTAGCGCATGTATGCCGGCAAGTAATACAGAAATTCCTCAGCTTCCATATGGGCGAGCAAACCTTCGCACTCCTCGATTTCAGCATCGGGAATCTCTTGCCAGATCGAATCGACTCGATCCTTGCCACTTGCAGCCCATTCCCTTTCGCTGATGTCCTCCGACATACCGTATTTATCCGTCAAGAGAAATTGGCGCAAAGATGTTTCCGCGCGCTGCGTACCAGCGAACTCGCGTTCAATGCAGGCGATCAGGCTGGCCGCATCTGCCGTGGCCGTCGATAAATTATCTGAACAATTCATTCAAAATCCTTGGATATCCCCAAAATGGCCCGGGCCACCTCCGCCACGCCCTCTTGTGGTGTCATGTGGCGCCGCCGTGCGCCAGGCCCCGCTGCACTTTCCACGCCAATGGCAAAGTCAGCAGTAATACGGCCGCCAGCGCCAGCAAGGCCGTGGGCACGCTGGTATGGTCGCCCAGCGCGCCGAACAGCACGGGCGACAGCGCCCCGCCGCCGATGCTGCCCGTGTAGAACAGGGCAAATGCGTGTTCGCGCTTGCCGGGCTCGGCCAACTCCGGCACGGCGCCATACAGCACGGACGAGGTACCGTTCAGCGCCAGCCCCAGCAGGGGCAGCATGGCCATGACGCCGGCCAGCGGCAGCCACAGGGCCAGCACGATCAGCAGCGAGGTCGTCGATTCCGTCAGCCATACGGTTTTCATCATGCCGATGCGCGCGCCCAGATAGCCGCACAGCAGCTTGCCGAAGGCGCCGCCCACGAACAGCAAGGACAAAGCCACGCCGATGCCGGCCGTGCCCGCCCCCTTGCTTTTCAGCAAGAATGGCAAGAAAGTGAGAAAACCCATGCGCACGGCGCTGTCCAGGGTGCCCGTGACCAGCAGCGCACGAAAGCTGCCTTTCGAGCCGCTGCCGGCGATGGTCTTGCCCGCCTTCTTTGCGCCGGCTTGCAGCTCACCCGGTTTCGGCAGCAGCCACCACAGCAAGCCAGCCGCTGCCAGGCCCAGCAAGCCCAGCAGCGAGACGCTCGCTTGCCAGCTGCACACCAGCAACAACAAGCCCACCAGCGCGGGAATCAGGGTCTTGCCGATATCGCCGGCAAAGTTGTAGTGCGACAGCGCTTCCTTCACGCCGCCGCCCGCCTCGTACGTGTCGGTGACGATGGACGAGGCCAGCGGATGCTGCGTGCTGGCGCCCAGGCCGCCCAGCAGCAAGGCGAACAGCAGCACGGCCAGGCCGCCCGCCTGCCCCGCGACCAGATAGGCGACCCCGGCCAGCGCCGTGCCGCCCACCAGCAGGCGTTCGCGCCCCCAGCGCCTGGCCATGCGGCTGGCCAGCAACTGGAAACCGGCCATCATGCCCGAGTACGAACCGCGCAGCAGGCCCACCATGGCGTAGCTGATGGCGAACTGCGCCTGCCAGATGGGTAGCAGCACATAGATCACGTCCGTCAAGCCGTCATGCACGGCATGCGCGCTGCAGGCGGCAAACAGCGAGCGGCGGCGCAGGGATTTGTCGGTAAGGGCGGACGTGGCGGACAGTGCGGTGGCGGACGGGTCGGTCATGAATGACGGTACATGCGGGAAATCACGAGGCGATCAGCTTACACCAATCGCCGCGGATCATCTTGATTTGGCAACGCCAAGCAAGCTTGCACCGCACTAGCATTGATTGCCTAGCGCCTGGCGCCACGCCTGCTCGAAGTCCGCCTGGCAAATTTCCACCCCGGAAAACTCGGCATGAGCATTGATCTCGTCTAGCGGTGGGACTGGCACGCTCCCCAGTTCAACAGCCATCGATGCCGCCGTAACATGGGCGAAACCGACGCCGCCATCGATGAAAAATTCCAGTTTGCGCGTTTCATAACCGTTACGGTCAAGCTCGGACATCAGGCGCACCGGATCAGCCTTGTTCTCATGGAACCATGTAACGTCGATATAGCGCATCGGAAAATTCCCGCATTGAGAGAAAGATAATGCGAATATAACATGCTCCAATGGAACTCTAATGCAACTAGCGTCGCTGTCAGCTTCGGTCGAGGCTGACAGCGACGCAAGGCAAGCCGCCTTACTTATCCTTACTTGGCCATCGCATCCTTGGCCATGCCATCTTTCTTCATTTCATCCTTTTTCATTTCATCCTTTTTCATGCCGTCTTTTGCCATGCCATCCTTGGCCATGTGATCCTTCTTCATGTGTTTCTTGGCCATCGGCTTCTTCATGCCGTCCTTGTCCATCGCATCCTTGTGCATGGCATCGGCCGAAGCGTCCTTGGCCATGGCATCTTTCTTCATGGCGTCCTGGGCAAACGCAGCGCCCGACATGAGGATGGCGGAAGCGATGATGGCGGTGATGGTGGTTTTCATGATAGGTCCTTGTCTCAGTGTGGGATGGGCGAGATTGCCCGGTGGTAAAGCTGTTGCTGTGCTACAGGTGTTGCCAAAAGTGTTCAAGATCCGCCGAACCAGTTGTATCCCTGATTCTCCCAATACCCTCCCGGGTAGGAATTCGTGACGAAAATCGCCTGGATGTGCTTGGGGTTCTTGTAGCCCAGCTTGGTCGGCATGCGCAGCTTCATCGGGTAGCCATACTTGGGCGGCAATTCCTGGCTGTCATACGTCAGGGCCATGATGGTTTGCGGGTGCAGGGCCGTGGCCATGTCGATGCTCGTAAAATAATCGTCGGCGCACTTGAAGCCGATGTATTTGGCCGTCGTGTCGGCGCCCACCCGCTTGAGGAAGTGGGAAAACGGCACGCCGCCCCACTTGCCGATGGCGCTCCAGCCTTCCACGCAGATGTGGCGCGTCACCTGCGTTTCCTGCGGCAAGGCGCGCAGCTGCGGCAGAGTCCAGGGCTTCTTGTCGGCGATCAAGCCGCTCAATTCCAGGCGCCAGGCGTCGCCATCAATTTCTTCCACTTCATCCTCGCCGTAATACGCGTTGAAGGGAAACGGCCGCGTGATCATGGAATCGGGATACGTGGGCGCCAGCTTGCTCGGGTCGAACAGCCAGCCTTGCACCTTGTCATTGAAGCGCGACACCGCCGTCAAGGCTGTCTCGATGCTGGCCGGGTCGCTGGCGCTGCAGCCCGTCAGCAAGGACAGGCCGCCCAGAGTCAAGCTGCGCTGCAGGAACAGGCGCCGCGACGGCTGCTTGATCTGGCGCAAGGCGTCGGCCAGCATGGCCTGGCCCTGCTCTTGCACGATGATGGTTTTTTTCATGCTCATCTCCTTAGCGGCCGCGCAACATGGCGACCAAGGTGCGCGGCACCAGCGCCACCATCAGCAGGTGCACGCCGACAAAGCCCGTCAGCAGCGCCATGGCGATGAAGTGGACCCTGCGCGCGCTCTCGTAGCCACCCATCAGCTCGCGCAGCAGGGGGAATTGCACGGATTTCCATAGCACCAGGCCGGACAGCACCAGCACGATGCAGTCGAGCATGACGAACAGGTAGGCGGCGCGCTGCACCATGTTGTAGTGGCGCGGGTCCGCATGGGCCAGCTTGCCCTTCAGCGCGGCGACCAAATCGGCCAGCAGCAGTCGCGGCGACAGGGGAAAGAACTGGCGCCGCAGCCGCCCCGAGACGATATTGATGATCAGATACAGCAAACCATTGGCCACCAGCAGCCACATGGCGGCGAAATGCCACTGCAGGGCGCCGCCGAGCCAGCCGCCCAGAGTCAGGGCGCGCGGCAGTTCGAACGGGAAGAATGGCGCCGCGTTATAGATGCGCCAGCCGCTGGTGGCCAGCACGACGACGGCCACGGCATTGAGCCAGTGCGTGATGCGCAGCCAGGCTGGATGGATCACGCTTGCTTGTCCGTTCATCACATCGCTCCCTTCGCGCAGGATGCCGTGCTGACGGCTTGCAGGATGGCGCTGCTGTCGCTGCGCTGCACGAAGGCCACCACTTGCAGCTGCTCCGGGCGCCAGCTGGCGGGCAGCTTGACTTCACGACGCAGCTGGGCACGGCCTTGCGCCAGCGCAACCGGTCCCAGCCACAGGCGCACGGCCGCGTCGTGATGCAGGGTGGCGCCGCGGTTTTCGCCGCGCAGCACTTTGGACCCGATGGCGCTTTCGCTGATGGCCACGTACAGCTGGCCGCGCGTCTGTGCGTCCGGCGCGCTGGCATTGGCTTCAAGCACCAGTTTCCCGCCGGGCCCCGGCGTGGCGGACAGGCCGATGTTGACGGGCGCGGTGGTGGCGTTGATGCGGCGGATGGCGGCTGGCAGTTGCGTATCCCAGCTGCGCAATTCCGTGCCGCCGACGAAGAACTGCGGCGTGTAGGCCACGTGGCGCGGCTGGTGGCGCAGCAATTCGGCCTGGCGCGCATCGAATTGCGCCTGCGCCAGCGGGTCCGTCCAGCCGATCTGGTCCCAGTAGGTGACGTGCAAGGCCAGCGGCACGATCAGGCTGGCCGCTCCCGCTTCCTTGCGCAAGGCGCTCAGGCGCTGGTCGGCGGGCGGGCAGCTGGAGCAGCCTTCGCTGCTGTAGAGCTCCACCAGCGCCGCCGTCTGCGGCCCGCTTTGCACGGCGCAGCGCTGGCCGGACACCATCTGCGCCATGGCCGGGGCCACCACAGCCATGCTCAGTACGGGTAAAAGCAGTGTTGCAAGGCGGTGCTTGATGTCCATGGTCTTTACCCGGTATATTGAAATAAGAAGCGTGAATTAAGAAGCGTGCTTGCCTGTCAATTCGCCGCATGCCGCGGATTGGTTACAGCCACCCCCCATTATTTTTTGAATTTATTTTTTTCAACGCCTGTCACCAAAGGCCTGCATGCAACGTATACCTGTAAGCGAACACCTGCATGGCACGGAATTGCGGCTGCATGGCTTGATGCTGCGCGGGCTCGATGGCGATGCGGCGGCCTACGGCAGTTTTTTGCAGGCAAGCAGCCAGCACTTGCGCGCGTTTTTCCGGCGCCGCCTGCTGCGCTGGCCGGACGAGGTGGAAGACCTGGTGCAGGAGTGTCTGCTGGCCATCCACAACCAGCGCTTGACGTATGACACGGGGGTGCCGCTGACGTCGTGGATCCATGCGATCGCGCGCTATAAGTTGATCGACTGGCTGCGCCGGCATGGGCGGCGCGAGGCGCAGCACTTGCCGTACGACGAAGAAGATAGCGCGCAGGAACTGTTTTCCAGCGCCGATGCCGAGGCGGCCGAGGCCAGCCGCGACCTGGGCAAGCTGCTGGCCACCTTGCCCGCGCAGCAGCGCGACGCCATCGTGCACACCAAGCTCGATGGCTGGTCCGTGCGCGACACGGCGGCCGCCATGCGGATTTCGGAAGCCAGCGTCAAAGTGGCCGTACATCGCGGCTTGAAAGCACTGGCAGCCAACTTGAGGATAACGACACCATGAAAACCGATGACTTGATCGCCATGCTGGCCAACGGCCCCGACGTGGCCGCCGCGCCGCCGCCGGGCACGCACTGGCGCACCGCGTCCACCTTGGGCGCCGGGCTGCTGGCCAGCGTGGCCCTCATGGCCATGCTGCTGGGCGTGCGCCCCAATTTGGAACAGCTGGCCCAGCTGCCCGATTTCTGGATCAAGGTGGGCTTTGTCGTCTGCCTCTGTCTGGCGGCCTGGCAGGTCAGCCGCCGTCTGTGCATGCCGGGCGCCGCCACGCGCGCCCTGCCCCTGCTGCTCGCCATGCCGCTGCTGCTGATGTGGGCGCTGGGCGCCATCGTCCTGAGCGAAGCGCCACCCGAGCAACGGGCGGAACTGTTCTGGGGCGCCACCTGGCGCAGCTGCCCCTTGCTGATCGCCCTGCTGTCGCTGCCCATCCTGGCCGCCGTGCTGCGCCTGATGCGCCAGCTGGCCCCCACGCGGCTGCGCCTGGCCGGTGCGGCGGCCGGGTTTGCCGCCGGCGGCATGGCGGCCCTCGTGTATTGCCTGCATTGCCCCGAGCTGGCGGCCAGCTTCGTCGGCTTCTGGTATGTGCTGGGCATGCTGGCGCCGACCGCCCTCGGCGCGGCCATCGGTCCCAAAGTGCTGGCCTGGTAAGCGCACTCTCCCTGCAAGCGGGGCGCCGGTCAAGCGGGTTTTGCACGTCTATCGTCTTCATACCCGCATACTCACGCATTCCCACGCACCCCCTGCCCGCCTTCACATACGCCTTGACATAGAGCAACAGGCTATCGCCATCACTGGCGCCGCTGTCTGTTCTTGTCCACAAAATATTTTTTCCTGAACATGTGTAATAAGCACGTAGATTCGACCTCGTGCGCCAGCCCCCTGATGATCGGCGGCCGTTCATTCCGCTGCCTAAAAATAATTTGCAAGGAATGAATCCGATCGTGCTGGCGCCCCGTACAACTGATGCAGCCCCGTAATTCCCGCTAGTCCTACGTATGCACATAACAATCAGGGAGAATCGACATGTCATTGTTACACTCGAAAACCGCACTGGGCGCCGCCCTCCTGGGCAACCTGCTGGCCTTGGCGATCGCGCCATCGGCCTTCGCCTCCAGCCACCGCGAAGCGCCGTTCATCACGCAAAACCCCAAGGTCGACGCCACCGACTTCTATATGTTCCGCAGCTATGAAACCGGGCGCGGGGCCTACACCACGCTGGTAGCCGACTATATTCCCCTGCAGGATGCCTACGGCGGGCCGAATTACTTCGCCATGGACCCCAACGCGCTGTACGAAATCCATATCGACAACAATGGCGACGGCAAGGAAGACCTCACCTTCCAGTTCCGTTTCACCAACACCATCAAGGATGGCCAGTTCACCGTGGGCGGCAAGAAAGTCTCGATTCCGCTTGTCATCAACGGCGGCGCCATCGATTCCGTCAACCCGGCCGGCCTGAACGTGCGCGAAACCTATAGTGTGACCGTGGTGCGGGGAGACCGCCGCACGGGCACGCGCAGCAGCGTCACGAATGCCACGGGCGGCGGCACGACCTTCGACAAGCCGGTCGACAATATCGGCAACAAGGCCATTCCCAATTACGCCGCATATGCCGCGCAGCATGTGTACGCCGTCAACATTCCCGGCTGCGCCACACCGGCGCGCCTGTTCGTCGGCCAGCGCAAGGACCCGTTCGTCGTGAACTTGGGCGAAACGTTCGATTTGATCAACATCAAGGCGCCCGCCACGGAGTTTGCCGCGAATGCGGAGTCGGCCGCCAAGGATGACCTGGCCAAGAAAAACGTCACGGCCATCGAGATGGAAGTGCCGACCGCCTGCCTGACCGCCGGCGCCGACCCCGTCATCGGCGGCTGGACCACGGCCAGCCTGCGCCAGGGACGTTTGCTGAACCCGGCGCCGGGCACGGCCACGGCGGCGTCGAAGGAAGGCGGCGCGTGGGTACAAGTGTCGCGCCTGGGCATGCCGCTGGTAAATGAACTGGTGATCGGCCTGAAGGACAAGGACCGCTTCAACGCCAGCAAGCCGTCGGGCGACGCGCAATTTGCCGACTACGTCACCAACCCCACGGCGCCAGCCCTGGTGGAAGTGCTGTACGGCTCGGCCGGCGCCAAGGCACCCACCAACTTCCCCCGCAACGACCTGGTCGCGACCTTTTTGACGGGCATCAAGGGCGTGAACCAGCCCGTTACCGTGACGGCATCGGAAATGCTGCGCCTGAATACGTCCATCGCCGCCACCAACGTCGGTGCGCAGAACCGCCTCGGCGTCATCGGCGGCGATAACGCGGGCTTCCCGAACGGCCGCCGCCCTGGCGACGACGTGGTCGACGTGGTCCTGCGCGTGGCCATGGGCAAGCTGTGCACCCTGAACATCGGCTGCGCCCCGGCCGACGCTCCCGCCGGCGGCTTGCATTTCACGGATGGCGCCTTCCTCGACGAAACGTCGTTCACGGCAGGCTTCCCCTACCTGAAAAATCCCGTGGCCGGTTCGCCGCAGCTGTAACCAGGAGAACGCGATGAAAAAGCTCTATGTATGCGGCGCCCTGGCGCTCACGGCCCTGCTGGCCGGCTGCGGTGGCGGCGGTAGCAGCCACGGTGGCGATAATGGCGACGGTGGCGTCAATCCTCCCCCCGTCGTCCTGCTCGACGCCTTCTATGTGGCCGTCAGCAACGTCATCCTGACAACCAGCGATGACAAGGATGGCGTCGGCATCGACGCCATCATCGCGACGTCTCCGGACAATACGGAGCCGGTGCCTCTGTAAGCCCCATCGGGCGCCGGGGAGTCAGCTCCCCGGCGCCCTTGCCCATTCCCGTCGACGGCGTCCACGATGAAAACACCGATTTCCCTGCTGTGCGCCTGTTTGCCCTTGCTGGCATGGGCCGCGCCCTACACGCCGAAAGATGGCAGCGCCGTCATCGAACAGCTGCCGCGCCGCGCCGACGCCACGCAGCTGGCCCTGCGCGGCCTGCGCCAGCAACTCGACGCCAAACCGCAAGACCTGGCCCTGGCCAGCGGCCTGGCCCAGCGCTACATTGCGCTGGCCCGCAGCGAAACGGATCCGCGCTACCTGGGCTACGCACAAGCGGCGCTGGCACCGTGGTGGCGGCAAGCGGCACCGCCCGTCCCCGTGCGCCTGCTGCGCGCCACCATATTGCAAAGCACCCACCATTTCGGCCCCGCGCTGCAGGATCTCGACGCCGTCATCGCGCAGGAGCCGGCCAACGGGCAAGCGTGGCTGACGCGCGCCACGGTGCTCACCGTGCAGGGCGACTACGCGAAGGCGACGGCCAGCTGCGCCCGGCTGTCGGCCTTGACAACGCAGCTCGTCACCGTCACCTGCCTTGCCAACATCGCCAGCGTCACGGGCCGCGCCGCCGCCAGCGAGCGCTTGCTGGACCTGACCTTGCAGCGTAGCGCCGGCGCGGCGCCCGAACTGGAAAGCTGGGCCGCAACCCTGCTGGCGGAAATGGCCACCCGGCGCGGAGAGTGGGCGCTGGCCGAAGCCCGCTACACCAAGGCGCTGGCGCAGCAGCCGCGCGACAGCTATCTGCTGGGCGCCTACGCGGATTTCCTGCTCGACCGGCAGCGCCCGCAGGAAGTCGCCAAGCTGCTGAAAGAGCAGCAGCGCATCGATGCCCTGCTGCTGCGCTACGCGCTGGCCCTGCAAGCGCTGCCCGGCCAGCAGCCCGCCTTCCTGGCGGCGAAAGCGGAACTGGCGGCCCGCTTCAACGCCGCCATGCAGCGCGGCGACACCGTGCACCAGCGCGAACAGGCCCGCTTCGCCCTGTTTTTGCAGCAGGATATTCCCGCCGCCTTGCAACTGGCGCAGAAAAACTGGGCCATCCAGAAAGAAGTGCCCGACATGCGCATCTTGCTGGAAGCATCGCTGGCCGCGCGCAACTATACGGCGGCACAGCCCGTGCTGGCCTGGATCGCGGCCAATGGCGTGGAAGACGTGGCCTTGCAGCGCCTCGTCAGGCAGCTGGGGCCGCAGGATGATGCGAAAATCAGTTCTGCGAAGAAGGCAGGTGCGCTATGAAACGCTGCCTTTTCATCCTGCTGCTGTGCGCCTGGCTCGCGCCCGCGCAAGCCCACAAGCCCAGCGACAGCTACCTGAGCCTGGAGGTCCACGGCCAGCAGATCGAAGGACAATGGGATATCGCCCTGCGCGACCTCGATTTCGCCATCGGCCTCGATGGCAATGGCGACGGCGCCCTGACGTGGGATGAAATCCGCGCGCGCCACGAGGCCATCGCCGCGTATGCGCTGCAGCGCCTGCAAGTGGCCAGCGACCAGGGCGCGTGCCCCTTGAAAGCCGTCGAGCAGCTGATCGACAACCATACGGACGGCGCCTACAGCGTGCTGCGCTTCCAGGCCAGCTGCCCCGGCGCTGCCCCGGCCAGTCTCGCCATCGGCTACACCTTGTTCGCCGACCTCGATCCGCAGCACAAGGGACTGTTCAAGATTCATAGCGGTGGTTCCACGCAAACGGCCATCTTCGACCCGGACAGCCCGCTCCAGACGCTTTCCCTGGCCGCACCCGACCGCCTGGCGCAGTTCGGCGCCTATGTGAAACACGGCATCTGGCATATCTGGATCGGCTACGACCATATTTTGTTTTTGCTGTCCTTGCTGCTGCCGGCTGTGCTGCTGCCTAGTGTAAGCGACCAACAAAAGCGCTTAAACCCAATGGCAGAAAACCGGGGTCGGACCCTGAGGGTCCGACCCCAGACCTCGCATCTGGGTTTGAATGCGGCATTTTTTGACGTTTTCAAAGTCGTCACCGCCTTCACACTCGCCCATTCCATCACCCTGACCCTGGCCAGCCTGTCGCTCATCTCGCTGCCATCGCGCTGGGTGGAATCGGCCATCGCCGCCTCCGTGATCCTGGCCGCGCTGAACAACCTGCTGCCACTGTTCCGCGGCAAGCGCCCTGTGGCCGCCTTCGTCTTTGGCCTGATCCACGGCTTCGGCTTTGCCAGCGTGCTGCGCGACCTGGGCTTGCCGCAGGGTTCCCTGATGGCCAGCCTGCTGGGCTTTAACGTGGGCGTGGAACTGGGCCAGCTAGCCATCGTCGCCGCGTTCCTGCCCGCCGCCTGGCTGCTGCGCAAGACCTGGCTGTACCGGCAGGTGCTGACCGTCGGCTCGCTGGCCATCGCCCTGGTGGCGGCCGTCTGGCTGGTGGAGAGAGTGGTCGATATCAAGCTGATTTCAAGCTGATGGCGTTGTTGGACAGCCACTAGCCGGCCACAAGCCGGCCACAAGCGCGCACAACCGGGCTACAATACGAACAATTCTCAATCGCATCAAGGCCTGTTTGTCCGCGGACCATGGCATGGAAAGGTTGCATGCTACGCCCCGAACTGGAATTGCATCGGCAAATCGAAGTGCTCTACAGCGACCACCACGGCTGGCTGCAGGGCTGGTTGCGCCGCAAGCTGGGCAACGCCTTCGATGCGGCCGACCTGGCGCACGACACGTATCTGCGCATCCTCGCGCGGGGCCGCGCGCCCGGACGCGACGAATCGCGCCAGCACCTGGCGCAGATCGCCAATGGCCTCGTGGTCGACCTGTTCCGCCGCCGGCATATCGAATCAGCCTACGCGGACGCCATCGCCGCACAGCCGGAAGCGGCCGCACCGACGCCGGAAATGCGCGCGCTGATCGTCGAGGCGCTGATGGAAATCGATACTATCCTCGCCAGCCTGCCCGCTAAAGTGCGTGACGCCTTCTTGCTGTGCAAGCTCGAAGGCATGGGCTACGCCGACATCGCCATGCGCCTGGACGTTTCCGTCTCGTCGGTGGAAAAATACATCGCCCGCGCGCTGCTGGCCTGCTGCGCGGCGCAATTCGCATGAGCTCCCAGCTGGACAGCACCCCCATCGCCCCCGCCGTGCTGCAGCGCGCCGCCGAGTGGATGGCACGGCTGTGGGCGGAAGACGCCAGCGCCGCCGATGCCGACGCCTGCGCCGCCTGGCGCGCCGCCAACCCCGAACACGAACGGGCCTGGGCCCGGCTGCAGCGCTTTGCCCGGCAATTCGAGGCGTTACCGCGCGACGTGGCGCGCAGCGCCCTGACGCCGGCGCCGCGTCATGCCACCGGCCGCCGGCGCGCCTTGCAACTGCTGGGGCTGATCGCGGCGGGCGGGGGCACGGCCCTGCTGACGCACGAAACGGACTTGTGGCAGCGTGCCGCCAGCGACTACCGCACGTCGGTCGGCGAGACGCGCGCCATCGTGCTGGCCGACGGCACGCAAGTGGTGCTCGACACGGCCAGCGCCATCGACGTGCGCTACGGCGCCAATGAACGGCGCATCGTGCTGCGCGCTGGCGCCATCCTCGTCACCAGCGCGCATGAAACGGCGTCCGTCTACCGTCCGCTGCTGGTGGCAACGCCGCAAGGCACGGCCACGGCGCTGGGCACGCGTTTTAGCGTGCGCCTCGATGATGGCGAGAGCCGTGTCGCCGTGTTCCAGGGTACAGTCGCCCTGCAGCCGCTGCAGCCGATGCGGGACGGCTCCCCCGCCCTGCACCTGCAGGCCGGCCAGCAGGCTGGCTACACGCGCCTGGAAGTACAAGATGTGACGAACGTCGAAAACAGCGCCGCCGCCTGGGCCGATGGCAGCCTGGTGGCCGAGCGCATGCGCCTGGACGAGCTGCTGGCCGAGCTGGGGCGCTACCGCCACGGCGTGCTGCGCTGCGACGAATCGATCGCCGGCCTGCGCGTGACGGGCGTGTATTCGCTGCGCGACACGGACCGCTCGCTGGCCAACCTGGCCGCCAGCCTGCCCGTGCAGCTGGTTTACCGCACGCGCTACTGGGTCAGCGTGGGGCCGCGCCAGGCCGCCTGAAAAAATAAGTGAAAAAACGTTGAGGGTTTTGGCTTTTCGTTCGGAATACGGGAAGAACCGATTTTTTTCCCGCCACTTTCCAAGGATTTGCACCATGCCCCCTCGCCTGACCGCACCTGCGCACAAACTGCGTCCGTTCCCCCTCGCCGCCGCCATCCAGGCCTTGTTCCTCGCAGGCGCCGCCGTGGGCGCCGTCGCCGTCACGGCCCCTGCCGCCCACGCGCAGACGGCCGACGCGACGCAAGCGAAGCGCCAGTACGCGGTGCCCGCCGGACCGCTGGAACGGGCCTTGACCACGTTCGCCAGCGCAGCCGGCGTGGAACTGTCGGCCGACGCGGCCCTGTTGCAGGGCAAGCGCAGCGGCGGCCTGGCGGGCAGCTACACGGTGCGCCAGGGTTTCGAGGAACTGCTGCGCGGCCAGGGCGTGCGCGTGGTGGCGGGCGCCAACGGCGCGTATGCGCTGCGGGCGGAGACTGCACCGGCAGCCACGCCGGCCCAGGCCAGCGCCACCCTGCCCGCCATCACCATCAATGCCAGCAGCGAACGCGAAACGGCGACGGGTCCCGTGCGCGGCTACGTGGCGCGGCGCGCCGGCTCGGCCACCAAGACGGATACGGCCCTGAGTGAAAACCCGCAATCCGTGTCGGTGGTCACGGCCGATGAAATCAGCGACCGCAATGCCGAATCGCTCGACGAAACCCTGCGCTACACGGCCGGCGTGACGCCGAACCAGCGCCCGCTGGGCAGCGACGACTCCTCGCTGCTGCGCGGCTTCACCATCGAGACGAACGGCATCCTGCAAGACGGCTTGCGCAATTCGGGCCGCACTTTTGGCGCCTCGATCGAGCCATACGGACTGGAACGCCTGGAAGTGCTGCGCGGCCCCGCGTCCGTGCTGTACGGGCAAATTCCGCCGGGCGGCATGGTCAACGCCGTCAGCAAGCGTCCCAGCGCGGACGCCGTGCGCGAAGTGGGAATTGAGTACGGCAGCTACCAGCGCCGCCAGCTGAAAGCGGACGTGGGCGGCGCGCTCGATGCGCCAGGCGCCTGGACTTACCGGGTCGTCATGCTGGGCCGCGAAGCCCATACGCGGCTGGACCGCGACCGCGACAACCGCCTGTACTTCGCCCCCTCGCTCACCTGGCAGGCAGGCCCCGCCACGCGTTTGACTTTGCTGGCCCGCTACGAGCAGGACAACCAGCAGTACGCGTTTCCCAATCAGCTGCTGGTGCCTGGCCCGCACGGACAGGTCGACCCAAGTCTGAACCTGATGGGCGACGATAACCGCTTCAAGCGCCGCAACACCATGCTGGGCTACGAGTTCGAGCACACATTCAACGATACGTGGTCGCTGCGCCAGAACCTGCGCTACACGCGCCTGAAAAACGACCGCACGGACATGTTTCCCCTGGGCCTGAATGACGACGGCACGGTGGAGCGCTATTTCATGCCTGTCGATACGGCGTCGAAAAGCCTGTTCGCCGACACGCAGCTGCAGGCGAAGTTTGCCACGGGCGGCCTGACGCACCAGGTGCTGCTGGGCGTCGACTACGCGAACATCCGCAACACGGACGACTACCGCCACCAGCGGGGCTTCATCGAGCCGATCGACCTGTACCAGCCCGTGTACGGCAAGCAGCCCCTGGTGCCGGCCAAGGCGCCCACGCGCGCCGAAGCGCCGTCGCGCCAGCTGGGCCTGTACGCGCAGGATCAATTGAAATGGGACCGCTGGGTCGTCACGGCCGGCCTGCGCCGCGACAAGGCCACGCAGTCGCGCGACGTCACCGATCTTAATAGCGGCGCCATCAAACCCGACTTCCACCAGTCGCCATCGGCCACCACAGGCCGCGTGGGCGCCGTCTACCTGTTCGATGGCGGCTGGGCGCCGTATGTCAGCTACGCCACCTCGTTCTCGCCCGAACTGGGCATCACGGCCAACGGCGACGCCTTGAAGCCGTCGCGGGGCAAGCAGTTCGAGGCGGGCGTGCGTTACGAGCCCGTGGGCCAGCGCGCCAGCTACACGGCGGCCGTGTTCGACCTGGTACGCGACAACGTGACCACGTCCGACATCGGCAACCCGGGCCGCCTGCAGCAAACGGGCAAAGTGGGTTCGCGCGGCGTGGAACTGGAAGCGCGCACGGAGTTCGCCAGCCGTCTGAGCCTGATCGCCCAATACACCTACCTCGATACGGAAGTCAGAAAGAGCAATAACGGCGACCTGGGTTTGCAGCAGGCGGGCGCGCCGCGCCACAGCGCCTCGGCCTGGGCCCGACAATCGTTCACGCTGGCCGGCAGCCTGCCTGCGTATGCGGCGCTGGGCATGCGTTTTCTCGGCGCCATGCGCTCGAATTCCGATGGCGAAAACCTGAACATCCGCAATGGCGGCATCACGCAGTGGGATGCGGCGCTGGGCGTGTCGCGCGGGCCGTGGCAGTTCGCCCTCAACGTCAACAATGTACTGAACAAGCAGACCCTGTATGACTGCGGCTACCTGCCCAACCTGTGCTACCGCAATGCGGAACGCACGGCCAACGTCAGCGCCATGTACCGCTTCTGATGCCATCGCTGCACATGCGCCCCGTCCTGGCGGCGCTGCACCGCTATGCGGGCCTGCTGATGGCCGGCTTCCTCATCGTGACCGGCGTCACGGGCAGCGCGCTCGCGTGGAAGGATGAACTGGAGGCGGCCATGCTGCCCGCCGTCTTCCGCGTGGCGCCGCCCACGCCTGGTGCGGCGCCGCTCGACGCCCTGCTGCTGCGCGAGTCCGTCGCCACGCGCTTTCCCCAGGCGCAGGTCAGCTACGCGCCGCTGTCCATGCCCCAAGGCCACAGCATGGTGTTCTACCTGCGCCAGCCCGACGACGCCCCGCTGGCCAGCGACGAAGTGTTCGTCGATCCCTACACGGGCGCGATCCTTGGTCAGCGCCGCTGGGGCAAAATCAGCGAGGGCGCCATCAACCTGCTGCCCTTCATCGAACGCCTGCATTACGCGCTGGCGCTGGGCGACACGGGCTTGCTGATGTTCGGCCTGATCGCCATCGTGTGGACGGTCGACTGCTTCATCGGCGCCGCCCTGACTTTCCCCGCGCGCCTGAAGAAACGCTCGCCGGGCAGCAAACCGTGGCTGCTGCGCTGGCGCCCGTCATGGCTGCTGCGCCGCAACGGCGGCAGCTATAAACTGGTGTTCGACCTGCACCGCGCGGGCGGCCTGTGGCTGTGGGCCATGCTGCTGGTGTTTGCGTGGAGCGGCGTCGCCTTCAATCTGTACGGCGCCTATGCGGCCGTCATGCATCCACTGTTTGCCCACCAGGGTGCGGAGGAAGTGGTGGCGCGGCACACGCCGTCGCCGGGACCGCAGCTGGACTGGCCAGCCGCGCGCGCGCAGGGCCGCCAGTTGATGGACGCGCTGGCGCGCCAGCACGCATTCACCATCATCGAGGAAAACGCGCTGGCCTACGAACGCGCGCTGGGCGTGTACAGCTACAACGTGCGCAGCAGCCGCGATGTGCGCGCCCACAAGGGCCTCACCACCGTCTTTTTCGACGCGGCCAGCGGCCGGCAGCTGGCCACCTGGCTACCCACGGGAGCGGCCAGCGGCGACACCATCCGCAGCTGGATCAGCGCCCTGCACATGGCCTCGATGTGGGGCTGGCCTTTCAAACTGTTCATTTGCGCCATGGGCGTGCTGGTGGCGGGCCTGAGCGTGACGGGCGTGCTGATCTGGCGCCGCAAGCGCCAGGGGCAAGCCAGGGCCAAAGCGCTAAGTCATTAATTCGTCAGGGAAAGCCGATGAAGGCCACTGGCACTGCCGGCGTCAGCCACACGCCATTATCGGACACGTAAAACATGTGGCCCTGCGCCTGCATGGCGGCCGCATCCACCGTCAGCACGACGGGCTTGCCATGGCGCGCGCCGACGGCCACGGCCGTTTCGTGGTTGCTGGACAGGTGCACGTGGTTGCGCGCTCCCGGCAGCAAACCGCCGGCGCGGATCGCGTCGACAAAGCGGCTGGCCGTGCCGTGATACAGCACGGCGGGCGGCGTGGACAGCGACAATCCGATATCGACGGCGGACAGCGAATGCCCCTGGTTGGCACGGATGCGCAAGCCGTCGGCACTTATCGCGTAGCGCGTCTTGCTGTCGCGCGCCACCACCTCATCCAATTGTTCACGGGAAATGCGGCGGCCATGCTGGGCCGCCAGCGCCAGCAGCTGGCCGATGTCGGCCCAGCCCTGGGGATCGAGCGCGAGGCCGATTTTTTCGGGGGCGTGGCGCAGTGTGAGGGAAAGGAATTTGCTGGTATTTACCAAATGATCTGTCATGCCGCAGTGTAGCCTTGTCAGAACGCATATGACAAGGTCAGGCGCACGGAGCGCGGCTCCACCGGATGGAAATGCCGGTCGTTCACGCCTTCCGCCCCTTCACCGGGCAGGCGCGACGCATAGTAATAATCGATGTCGCTGGCGCGCTTGTCGAACAGGTTGAATACGTCGAGCGAGACGCGCGTCTTGCGGTTGATCTGGTACGCCACGCGCGCGTAGGCCAGAGTCGTCGAGGCCGAGCGCACGCTGTTGTCCTCGATCAGGGGACGGGGGCCGAAGTAACGCAGCTGGAAGGCGCCCGACCACGGCCCCTGGTCCGTCAAGGTCACGCCGAACGAGGCCACCTTGTCGATCGATCCGGGAATAAAATTGCCGGCCGGATCATTTTCCGTATAGCGCGAGCGCGAAGCGGCCAGGTCCAGGTCGAACAGCAGCCACGGTGCGGCAATGTAGTGGTTGTTCCACTCGATACCGTGGCGGCGGCTGGCGCGGCTCGCCTCCGTCTCGCCCGCGTCGCCGACGAACAGCAATTCCGACGCGATGTCGAGGCGCCACAGGGCCAGCGAGCTTTGCAGGCCCGGCAACCATTCCGTGCGCGCGCCCAGTTCCATGCCTTTCGTCGGCACCAGCGGCGTAACGGGCGTGGATGGGGTGCCGTCGGGCAAGCGCGTCTGCGTCGTGCCGCGCGCATCGTTGCTGTGGAATCCTTTTCCATAGTTGACGAAGAATTCCGTCTTGCTCCACGGGCCAAGAATCAAGGACAGTTTCGGCGACACCACGTGGTCGTTCGCCGAGCCGCTGTTGCCGTCTATGCTGCTGTCCACCTTGAAACGGTAGGCGTCATAGCGCACGCCCGCCACGGAGCGCAGCCAGGGCAGCCATTGCACCGTGTTTTCGCCGTAGAGGCCGATGCTGCTTTCGCGCACCCGGTCTTCGCGCACCGTGCTCTGCCGCACGCGCTCCACCGTGTTGTACAAACCCACGGGCGACAGCCGGTCATAGCGCGCCTGCACGCCCAGCTTGTTGCGCAGGGGAAGACCGAACAGCTCCATGGTCCAGCTTTCGCTGGCGTTCACGCCGGCCACCGTGCGCCGCTCGCTTTGCTGGAACTGGTCGCCCTGTTCCGGATCGGCAAGGAAATACGTGAAGTCGCTGTTGAGTTCCAGCTGCGAGCGGATCAGGTAGGCGTCGAGCTCGAACAGCCGGTTGTCCGTGCGCTTGCGCATCGCGTACGACAGGCTGTAGCGCGAGGTGTCGCCGCCATCGCTGGGCGCGAGGCTGCCGAAACGGCCGATCTGGCCAGATTCCACGGCGCGCAGCGGCACCTGGTCGGTGGCGTTCCAGCTGTTTTTATAGGCCATGCCCGTCACGCTGAAGCCGTCGTCCGGCGTGCCCTGGCTGTAGCGCAGGACGCCGCTATATTTACGCACGTGCTCCGGCACGTCCCAGGGACCGTTGTTGCGGTGCACTTCCAGGCCGACCAACAAGGTGCCTGGCCCGGCAGACAACGAATCGGCGACGACGCCGCGCACATAACCGTGCTGGCCGACGGAGACGCTGGCCTGGCCCTGCGGCAATTTGTCGGCCAGGCGGATGCGGGCGGTGCCTGCCGAGGCGAAATCGCCTTCGCCGGCGAAATACGGTCCCTTCTTGTAATCGATGCGCTGCACCAGCTCGGGAATGAGGAAATTGAGGTCGGAATAGCCTTGCCCGTGCGCATGCGTGCGCATATTGACGGGCATGCCATCGACATAGGTGGCGAAATCCGTGCCATGGTCGAGGTTAAAGCCGCGCAAGAAATACTGGTTGGCCTTGCCGTCGCCGCTGTGCTGGGTGACGATCAGCCCGGGCACGAATTCCAGCAATTCGCCCGTGCGCAAGGCGGGCCGGTTGACAATCAACTCAGTAGTGATGACGCCCTGGCTGGCCGCATCCGACGTGCCGACGGCGTTGTCGTAGTGGCCAGTCACGCGCACGGTGCGTGTTTCATCGGCAACTGGAGCCGCCTCGGACTGGGCCTGGGCCGCCGCCTGGCGCCCCAAGCCCAGCAATGCCAGCGCACAAGCTGCTACCAGTTTGCGTTTTCTCAATCGCATCGCGTCTCCAGTTTTTATGATGTCAGTATGGGTCCAGGGCTTGGTCTAGCCTACCGGATATATACGCGGCCGGCTGCTTGTTTGGATTCAGCATTTTTCAAGGAGCGACCGTGGAACTGAGCGACAGTACCGGCAAGGCAACGAAAACCGCCGCCGCGGCCGTGCGCAAGCGCGATGCTCTACCCTACATCCTGCTGTTCATCCTGCTGGCGGGCTTGCTGGCCGTGATGGCGGGCGCCCTGCTGCCGCCCTACTACCAGGCCGTGCCGGCCCTGCTGTGGAGCCTGGGATTTTGCGTCAGCGGCATGCTGCTGGGCTTTTTGTTCGGCATCCCGCGCAGCCTGCCCTCTGGCACCGTCAGCGCCGCACCGCCCGACGAGCGGAACAATGGCAAGAGCCGTCCCACGGACGAGCCACCGGCCGCAGGGACCGACACGGCGGCCGCCGCCCCCAGCAATACGCTGTTCCTGGGCACGCCCACGCCCATGGAAATCAATTCGAATCTGGTGGAAGTGTCGGACTGGCTGACGAAAATCATCGTCGGCGTGGGCTTGATCGAACTCAAAAGCCTGCCTGGCAGCGCACGCAGCATGGCCGCCTTTATCGCGCCCAGCCTGGCCACGGATACGGCCACGGCGATGGCGGTGGTGGGCGGCATCATGCTGTTCTTTTCCGTGCATGGTTTCCTGATCGGCTACCTGCTCACGCGCATTTACCTGTCCATCATGATCAAGCGGGCCGACAGCATGGTCAAGAACGAATCCGTGCGCCTGGAGAGCGGCAAGGAAATCGAGGTGACGGAACTGAGCCGCTTGCAGCAAAAGTCGCTCGATGACATGCAGGAAGCCGTCACGCAGCTGCTGCTGGCCTACCCGCCCGATGGCGGCGCGGCCGTCACGGCCCTGGCCGGCGTGCCGACGGGGCAAAAGCCGTCCAGCCTGGTGCTGTGGCTGGACGACCATCCGCGCAACAATACCTTGCTGGTGGAACAGCTGGAACGGGAAAACATCAAGGTGGACCAGGCCGTGTCGACACGCCAGGCACTGGCCATGCTGCAACAGAAACCGTATGCGCTGCTGATCACGGACATGGCACGGGTGGAAAACCGCCGGCGCATCAAGGATGCGGGCGTGCGCACGGTGCGCGAAGTGCGCCGGACCTTGCCGGAACTGCCCATCGTCGTATATTGCAGCAAGGATACGGTCGCCAGCTACGGCACGGAAGCGCAGGCGGCAGGCGCCCGTTTCATCACCACCTCGGGCACCAGCCTGCTGGCGGCAATCAACAAGTTACTGCATGAGCAACGCGAGGATGGCGTTCAGGCACCGGCGTAGGCGTAGCTGCCCACGTAATGGAGCGAACTGCGCTGCGGGTTCGCCAGCTGGTTTGGCGCAAACACGCAGACGGCCGTGTCGGCCAGCACGCCCTGCCCATCCGCGTCCGCGCACGCCTGCGCCAGCCAGCTGTCGGGGTACGACACGCCATCGAGCAACTGCGCCAGCGGCACTGGCGACGCCAGCATGGCGCTTTCAAAACAGGCCGGCTCGTAGCACGTGAGGCCCGTTTCCAGGATGAATGGCGATGGCACGGCATCGCCATCTTCCGTGTACGTGGGCGACAAATATGCCTGCAGCGCTTCCCAGCTGGGGAAACGGCCGCTGCAGGCAAACACGTGGACGATGGGCAAAGTAGTGGCCAACTACAGCTTCTCCATCTTTTGCCGCACGGCCGGCGCCGTGGCCGCCGTCGGCGCCAGTTCCAGATAGGTTTTATAGGCGGCTTTGGCCTTGGCCGCATCGCCAGCCTTGGCATACGCGTCACCCAGGTTCAGATAGGCAATGGCGCGCGACGGGTCCATCTTGACCGTGTTTTCAAACCAGCGGGCCGCTTCGCGGTATTTTTCCTGCTTGTAGAAAACAAAGCCCAGGTTGTTGGCCGCCAGCGCGAAATCGGGACGCAGTTTCAGCGCTTCCGTAAATTGCGCTTCCGCCGCCGCATACTGTTTCTCCTTGTACAGCTGCAAGCCACGGTCGTTGGCCCGCTGCGCCAGCTGGCGCGTCGAGCTCGGCACGGCGCCCGGCGTGACGATCTTCTGTTCGCCGCCCTGCAAATCCTTGACCGTCACGCTGGCCGCCGCCGGCTTGGCGTCGAGCTTGCTGTTCAGGGCAATGGCTTCCGTCGACAGCTGCGTCGTGTTTGGGCTGAGGAATTCCGTCTCGCCCAGCAATTCAAAGACGAAATCGCCCCCTTCCGAACCGGGCAAGCTGCCGAATGCGGGCGTCTGGTTCGACACGCTGGACACGGCCGGCGCCACGTAAGCCGCCAGTTCCGTCGCCGTGATCAGGCCGTCGCCGTTGAGGTCGCCCTTGCCCGCCAGGCCTTGCAGCAGGGTCCACGTGAATACGGAGTGGCCGTTCGGCCCGCCATCGGCCACGAGCTGGTCGCCGCCGCCGGCCGTCAGCATTTGCCGGCCGATGCGCTTGGCATTGTCGCGCAGGAAGGAGCTGGAACCGGCGCCACGCGTCAGGCCCAGGCCGCTATAGCAGGCGTCCATGACGAAGAACGCGTGCTTGGCCGTCAGGCTTTCCGCGATATTCTGGATTTCCGTCATCGGGATCGCATCCGTGGCGAACTGCGCCGGGTCGGAATCGACGGGCACGATATAGCCGAGGTCGCGCCCGGAACTGAGCTTGCGCGTGGCGCCGTGGCCGGCGAAGAAGACGAAGATGCGGTCATTCTTTTGCACGCCGCCATGGGCCAGCTTGTCATGGAAGGCGGCCAGGATGTTGTTGCGCGTCGCTTCGCCATTCTTCAGGGTGACGACACGCTCGGGGGCAAATGCGAATTTTTCAATCAGGGTTTCGCGGATGCCTTGCGCGTCGCGCACCGCATATTGCAGTTTCGGCCACTTCGCATAATCGTCGATACCGATCACGACGGCCCAGGAATTGGCGTAACCGGTGGTGACGGGCACTTTTTCCGGCGCGGGCGCCGTGCTTTTCGCCACCTGGAAGCTCGTGCCATCCCAGCCTGCGAATTGATAGCCTTCGGCGATCAGCTTGTCGAGCACGGCCGGCAAGGCTTTGACCGTGCGTTCGTGGATGTCGTGGAACAAGATGATGCCGCGTCCCGCCTTGTCGACGGACGCCAGCACCCGGTTCGTGATGGAACTGGGCACGGGGTCGGCCCAATCCAGCGAATCGATATTCCACATCACCGATTTCAGATGGGCATCGGCCAGCGCGGCCATGCCTTCGCTGTTGCGCGCGCCATACGGAAAACGGAACAGCGCGGCCCGCTCGGGGCTGATGGCTTTCAATAACGTATCGGTGCCGAGGATTTCGCCCTTCAGCTTGTCCCCCGTCTGTTTCGATAACTGTGCGTGGCTGAAACTGTGGTTGCCCACGGCATAGCCCTCTTTCATCAGCTTGCGGCTCACTTCCGCGCCCGCGTTCAGCTTGGCGTGGCCTTCCGCATCGAGCGAACCGAGATTGCGGCCCACGTTGAAGAACACGGCCGGCACGCCATATTGTTTCAAGATGGCGCTGATTTCTTCCGTGTAGCGGCGGTGCGGGCCGTCGTCAAAGGTCAGCACGATGGTCTTCTTCGGCAAGCCGAGGCCAAAGATTTCCGCCTCATCTTTTTTTGGCGCCGGCTTGGCTTCCGGAATGGAACCGGCCGGTGGCACGGTGTAAGGCACGACGATGCCGTTTTCCTTCAAAATCTGTTCGCGGCTGTAGAGCTTTTTCAGCTGCGCCACGTAATCGTCCCACCGTTCGCGCTTGAGCTCGATGGCGCGCTGGCCCAGGTTGCCGAAGATTTGCCGGATTTCCTTCTCGTAATTACGCTCGATCTCGCCCAGCGCGTCGAGGTCTTCGGAAATACGCTTGTGCAGCTTGATCGCCGGCAAGGACGAATCCTTGGCCACGTCGGCCAGCATGCTTTGCAGCAGTTCGCGGAACGCCAGGCGGTCCGCGTCGTACAGGCCCGGATCGGACTCGATATACGTCAATAAACCGTCGAGCGCCTCGAAACGGCCCGGATTGGTGGGCGCCGTCAGTTGGTCGAGCGCCGCATCAAGCTTGGCGATGCGTTCCTGGTTTTCATGGAACAGCGCCTGCCCCACCTTGCGGGCTTCGTCGCGCGCGCCTTCGGGCAAGCTTTGCTCGTCGGCCAGCAGCACGATGATCTTGCGGAAATTGCCCAGCAAGTCGCGGAACTGGCTGGCCACAGCGGCCGTATCGACGGTGGACTGGGGCGCGGCGGCCGGGCTGCCCGAGGCCGGGGCGCCTGGCGTGGCGGTGGCGGCTGGGCGGGTAAACGTGTAAATGCCCGCCCCAGCGGCGAGAGCCACGACGACGGTGGCGGCGATCTTGATCGGCTTGGAAGTCACAGGCTTGTCATTCCCTTCACATACTATGCATAGAATTCGGATGGCGCGGATGCGCAGATGCATAATTGTAAAGCACGCCTGGCACATGCTCAGCCCGCACGCTGAATTTCGGCAATAATATGACGGCAAACCTTCAGCGAACGTAGGAACGGAAAAGACGATGCACAAGAAACTCTGCGCCGCGGCGCTGATGCTGGGCGCGGCGCTGATGCTGGGCGTGGCCCTGATGCTGCTGCAACTGCGCGCGCATGCGGGCGACGACGTGGTCAATGTGGCGGGGCGCGTATGCTTGCCGCACTGAACCACGCCCCACGCTGGCGCTACACCTTGGCCGGCTCCCAGTAATTGGCCAGGCCCAGCTTTTTCAAGCCTGCCGCGACAAAACGCGGTTCCAGCAATTCCTCCGCCGTCAAGGGCTGGCGGATCAGCTTTTGCTCCTGCGCAAACGCCAGCACCCGGCGGTAATGGCGGTAGACGGCGTCGTCGTACAGGGGCGACCAGCGCTCCTTCCACTGCAGGCCCGGATCGTCGTAGCTGCGCCGCACCACGCTGTCGGGCGTGCCGTTGCGCGTGCCATCTTTGATGATCGCTTCGCGGTTGCCGTCGAGCGCCGCCCAGTGCTGGGCCCGCAGCCAGGCCGTGGCCACCAGTTCGGCGATGTCGGGATGGGCTTGCGTAAAGTCGCGCCGCGCCCACAGTTCCGCCCGCATCTTGCGTTCCGGCAGCCCCTTGCTGGACCAGATGATGCGGCCGATGCCCTTGTCTTCCAGCGGATAGCCATTGATCATGAACAAGGCGTCGACGGCACCCGTGGCCAGCGCGGCCGTGCCAGGCTTCAAATCCATATTGATCAAACGAAAATCCGTGGGCGACATGCGCTGGTCGGCGATCAGCTGGCGCAAGCCCAGTTCCCACGGCCGGCCCCGGTGCACGCTGATGCGCTTGCCCTTCAGCTCGGCCAGGGACGTGGCGCGCGAACTGGTAGGCACCAGCAGGAACTGGTCCGTGCCCCGCCCCGCCGGCACGATCACCTGCGTGCGCACGCCGCCCGCGTTGAGGATGACGGACGGCAAGTCGCCATACGCGGCCATGTCGATGCGGCCGCTGGCGAACGCTTCATTCATGGTCGCGCCCGTGTCGCCCGTGACGGGCAGCCATTCCAGCCGCACGCCCCGTTGCTTCAGTTCCCGCGCCAGCCAGCCTTCCTGCTGTACCCGGTAAGCGATGCCGCCCAGTTCCGCCTTGCCGTTTTCCGCAAAACCCGTCGAGGCGATGCGCAGGGCCGCCGGCGGCGCCCCCGCCCCTTTCGCTGCCGACACCGCCGACACTGCCTGTCCCGCCAGGGGCAGCAAAGCCAGCCCGCCCATCACCGTGCGTCGCCGCATCGCGTTCTCCTCATCATCGAACATGGCCACTGTTGACGTGCTTCCCGCTCAAGCCGCCCGGCGCGTCTGCGCCAGCGCCGCTTCGAAAGGACGCGGGTCGATCCAGGCGCGCACGTCGACCTTGCTGGGCAAGAAATTCCAGCGGAACAAAAAGTCGCTGAAATCCTGCAAGCCGGCAACCGACGTTTCCGCCAGGTCCGTATCCAGGCGCAGATGCGCATCCTTGCCATACGCCACTTGCACCCAGTGCTCGCTGGCATTCGATTCGCGCGCGAGGAAACGCCGTGTCTCGTCCGCATGGCCGCGCGCCCACGCTTCGGCCCGCAGCACCTGGTCGATCAGGGTCACGGCCGAATTGAAATGCTTGTCGAGCAAGTGCGCATCGACGCTCAGGGTGCGCGGCGTGCCGTTGTTGGCGCGGATCAGGGGTTCCGGATGAATGCCCGTGTCGATCACCGTATGCAAGCCGAATTGCTGCGCCAGCTGCGCGGCAGACGCGCCTTTCAGGAAGATCGCGTCCACCTCGCCCCGCAGCAGCCCCAGCAGTTCTGGACTTTGGCCGCCGCGCCGCGCGCCGCTGAACAGATTCGTCGCCGCACCCTTTTCTGGTGGTGCTTCGCTCTGCCCTGCCGCGATCACGTAATCGACCAGTTCCACGTCGGCAACCGCCAGCCCTTCCAGGCTCAGCGCGTTTTCCAGCCCGCGCAAGGCTTGCGCGCGCGCAAAGTCGATCTGCGCCTTGGCCCATAGTGGCAAGCCGAAGCGCCGGCCTTTCAAGTCGCGCACGGTCTGGATGCCGCTGCCGGGCAAGGTCAATATCAGCTGCGTCTCGTCCGACCACGACAGGCCGATCACGCGCGTCTCGCGTCCCGCCGCGCGCGCCCACAGGGCGGGAATGTTGCCGCCATGACGCACGGAATTCTGCAAGGTATGGTCGAAATGCGATTCGCGCACGGCTTCCTGGTCCGATTCGCGCAAGGAGCGCAAGCTGGTGCCGTCGGCGCGCAAGGCTTCTTCCAACCAGCCTTGCTGCAAGGCGATCCCCAGGCCTGTGGGGACCGGGCAGCGCGTGTACCACAGGGTGTCGAGTGTGTCATTGCTCATGGTGTATCTCCAGAGTGGGTGGACCAGTCAAAAAGGAAACTACAGCGCCATCCTGCGCGCCCATTCATTGCCATCCCACAAGCTGCTGGGGTGTTCTTCCTGCGCCACGGGCGCATGCGATTCGTCGAGGTCGCTGAAATCCGCATGCAAGCCATCGCGGATGGACACAAAACCGGGCGAACCGCGCTGGCGCGGGTGTGCCAGCGGCACGTCTTGCACCCGGCGCACCTTGCCCGGACGCGCATCGAGCACGACGATACGGTCGGCCAGGTAAACGGCTTCATCGATGTCATGCGTGACCATGACCATGGTGATGCCTTCGTCCTGCCACAGCCGGCGCAGTTCCTGCTGCAAGCGCAAACGGGTCAATGCGTCAAGCGCACCGAGCGGTTCGTCCAGCAGCAACACGTCGGGCCGCCCCACAAGGGCGCGGGCGATGGCCGCCCGTTGCGACATGCCGCCCGACAATTGATGCGGATAGGCATCCGCATAGCCATCGAGGCCCACGCGCGTGATTTCCGCCGCCACGCGCGCTGCGCGCTCGGCCAGCGGCACCTTGGTATTGCTGAAGGCCACGGCCACGTTCTGCTGCACCGTCAGCCAGGGAAACAGGCGGTGGTCCTGGAACACGAGGCCCCGGTGCAGATCCGTGCCACGTATCGGCACGCCATCGTGCAGCAGCAAGCCCGTGTAATCGGTGTCGAGGCCCGCCAGCAGGCGCAGCAAGGTGGACTTGCCGCAACCGGACGCGCCCACGATGGCGACGAATTCACCTGGCGCGATGGTCAGCGAAATATCGTCGAGCACCAGCAGCGGCGCGCCTTTCAGCGAAAACGACTTGCTCACGTGCTGCACTTGCAAGCCGCCGCTCAGGTGCTGCTGTTGCGGCGACAAGGCCGAAGGGGAAACGAAATCATTCATGGCGCACTCTCTGCGGTGGGGGCGAGGGAAGGAATGGCGGCGGGCGGCGCCCGGCGCAGCCAGCGGCTGCCGTGGAAAACCAGCCAGGCGGCCAGCCAAGGAGCCAGCCAGATCAAGAACACATTGCGCAAGCCCGTCAGGTCGGCCAGGCGGCCCGCCGCCAGCGCGCCAGCCGTGCCGCCCACCATGCCGAACAGAGTCAAGTGGGCGGAGACCCTGGCCTTGTCGACGGGCGCGCGGGCGATATTGTCCGTATTGACGAGGTTATTCACACCCAGACCCAGGCCCAGCAGCACGGAGGCAGCCAGGTAGGCGATGCTGTTCGGCCACAGGCCGAGGATCAGCAAGGCGGCCATGATGGCCAGGTGGGCGCCGCCATACAATTGTTCGCGGTAGCGGCTGGCCAGCACGAAGCGCCCCAGGAACAGCAGCACGAGCACGCAACTGAGTCCCTGCACGGCCATCAGCCAGACGGAGTGATGCGCAGGCCAGTGCAACACGCGGATGGCCAGCAAGATGGAAAACACGCCCACGCTGGACGCCGTAAAGCTAGCGAGAATTTCAAACAGGTACGTCACGCGCACGATAGGCAGGCGCAGCAGTTCGCGCAGGCTGGCCGCGCCAGGTACGCCAGCATGTCCCTCCAGCTTGCGCGGTGCCGTATTGTCAGGCAACACTTGCCAGCCCAGCATGGCCAGGATGGCGAACATCAGAGCGGAAATCAAAAAGCCCGCCTTCAGCCCCAGCTGCGCGATCAGGTAGTTGCCGCACAGGGGTCCGAGGAATTGCATGCCGAGGATCAAGGTCCCCTTGTACCAGCCCGCCTTGCCCTGCCCCAGTTCCGGCAAGCGCACAAGGAAGACCGTGCTCATGGCTACAATGCGCAGCGAGATGCACAGGCCAACCAAGAACATCAGCAAGGCCACCCATTGCCAGCCGGGCAGCCACGGCAGCACGCAGAAGGCCAGTGCCAGGCTCAGACTCACTCCCGCGTACAAATGCTTCGGATTTCCGCGTGACAAGATATAGCCGGCAGGAATGGTACCGAGCGCCATGGCCAGGGTTTCCGCGCTGCTGATCGCAGCCAGCTGGAAATTGCTCACGTGCAGGTGCAAGCCCAGCAAGGTAGCCAGCACCTTGTTCATGCCGATGGTCACGCCCGACAGCAGGGTCAGGCCGATAAAGCGCAGCAAGAAGGCGCGCAGCTCCCCTTCGCGGGCGCTGGCGGCCGCGTCTGGCTGGAATGGCAGCGATTCACTCACTGCTGCGCCCCTTCACCAGCAAACGCGCGAGGCGCGCAAACGCCACGTTCATCGCTTGCGCCAGCAGCGCGATCACGAGCACGGCCAGCAAGACGACGTCCATGCGGCCCGACACTTCGCCGTTGAGCAGCAAGGAACCCATGCCGGGGCCGGCCGCAAACAGCAGTTCGCCGCCCAGGCAAGCGAGCCAGGCGAACGCCAGCGCATGCGTGACGCCCGTGACGATGGCCGGCATGGCGCCCGGCAACAGAATCTGGCGCAGGGTCTGCCAGCGCGTCAGGGTCAGCACCTGCCCCACTTCGCGCAAGCGCCCTTCCACCTGCCGCATGCCCGCATACGTGTTGAGCACGGTCGGGTAAAAGGCGGCGATGGCGATGACCAGCAGCTTGGCGCCATCGCCATTGCCCACCCACAAGCCCAACAAGGGGATCAGGCCCAGCAGCGGGACTTGGCGGATGCTGTGGAACAGCGGGCCAATCAGCCGGTCCGCCAGCGGCGACTGCGCCATCAGCGCGCCCGTGACGATGCCGGCGCTGCCGCCCAGCAGCAGGCCGGCCAACGTCCTGCCCAGGCTGGCGCGCAAATGCACCCACAGTTCGCCCGTCAAGACCAGATCGCGCAAGCTGTGCGCCAGGTCACCCAAGGAGACAAAAATGTAGGCGGCCGCCGCACCCTGTCCTGAGGCCCATTGCCAGGCGCCCAGCAAGGCCAGCGGCAGCAGCACGCCCTTGATGATCAGTATCAAACGCTGCTTCATTTGGACTCTCCACCGCGTTTCCAGCGCATCAGCCACGCTTCCAGCGCGTGGCAGAGCCGGTCCAGGCCAAAGCCGATCACGCCCGTCAGCACCACGCCCACCATCACCACGTCGAGGCGGAACATTTGCCGGCCCATTTCCATCATCTGGCCCAGGCCGCTGTCTGCGGCCAGCAATTCCGCCCCCACCAGCACCATCCACGAACGCGACAGGGCGATGCGCATGCCCGTCAGCGCGGCCGGCACGATGGCGGGCAAGACGATCAGGCGGATGCGCTGCCAGCGCGAGAAGCAATACACTTGCGCCACTTCAAAATAGCGCGCAGACAGGTTGCGGATGGCGTCATGCACGGCCAGCGAGACGATAAAGAAGCTGGCCTTGGCGACGATAAACACCTTGAAACTCTCGCCTATGCCGAACAGCAAGATAAACAGGGGGATCAAGGCCACCGTAGGCAGCTGGCGCAAGACATTGAAGGTCGGGTCGACATAGCTGCGCAATCCCGGCGACAGGCCCAGCACAACGCCAAACGCCAGACCCGCGCTGGCGCCCAGGCCGAAGCCGGCCAGCAAACGGAACAGGCTGATGCCCAGGTGCTGGCCCAGTTCGCCGCTGCCGGCCAGGTCGCGGGCCGTCAGCAGCACTTGCCATGGCGACATCAAGATGTGCGCAGGCATCCATTCGAAGGTGGTGGCCGCCGTCCACAGCAGCAGCAAGGCCAGCGGCGACGCCCACACGGACCAGGGCGAGTGCACGAAGCGCTGCAGCAAAGGAACAGAGGCTGCACGCGCTGGCGCAGAGGCGCGCGGCAAGGCGATAGTCAAGGAAGTCATGGCGCCCAGTAAGTTTGCAATTTCAGCTGCGCCAGCGCCTGGTTGACGAACTGGGGCGCGAACAGGCTGTCGACCTGCAGGGGCCGCGCTATCAGGCCCGCGCTCTTCGCATACGCCGCCTCGCCCACGTAATGCTGGCGCAGGCTGGCCGTAAACAACGGCGACCAGCGCGCCTGCCACGGCGTATGGTCGCCCGCCAGTTCGCGCCGCACGACACTTTCCACCTGGCCCGCAGCCGCCTCGGTGCGCACATACTCGTCTTCGCCACCGGCGCCGGCGGCCCGGTGGTGCTCGCGCACATAGGCCGTCACCACGAGCTGGGCCAGCTGCGGATAGGCTTTGAGGAAGCCGCTGTCGGCCCACAGTTCGGCGCGCATCTTCCAGTCCTGCGGCGGCACTTTGCTGGACCAGATGATCTTGCCGACCTTTTTATCCTCGAGCAAAAAAGCGTCGCTGAGGGTAAAAAAGGCGTCGGCTCCACCCGTGGCCACGGCCGCCGCACCCGCCTGCGGATTGAGGTTGAGGATTTTCACATCGCGCAGGCTCATGCCATTGGCTTCCAGCAGGCGCGCGAACGGGTATTCCCACGGCCGGCCACGGTGCAGGGCAATCTTCTTGCCCTTCAAATCCTTGATCGACTTGGCCGTGGAGCCATTTGGCACCACCAGATAGGTGTTATTGGCGCTGCCGCCGGGCAAGATCAGCCGCGTCTGCAAGCCCGAGGCATTGGCGATAATCGATGGCAGATCGCCATATTGGGCCAGGTCGATCGAATGGTTGGCAAACGCTTCGTTGACCTGCGTTGCCACGGAATTGGTCGTGACGGGCACCCATTCCAGCTTTACGCCCAGCTTGCCCAGTTCGGCCGCCAGCCAGCCTTGGGAGGCCACCTGGGCGGCCGAGCCGGCAAACACGGTCTTGCCGGACGGCGCCGTGCGGGCCACGACGGCGATGCGCACGGCGGCCGGCAACGGCTCGGCGGCAGCCGCAATCGCGGGCGCCAGCAGGCTGGCCGCCAGGGCGGTAGCGAGTACTTTGCGCCAGCGCAAACGTAAGAATTTCAATGACATCGGGGGCCTGTTCTTGAAAGGGTTACACGAGGTCGGTGGCAGGCAGCAGAGACAAGGCGCGCGCCGTGTCGATCAGCTTGCTCATCTTCCATTGCTGCAGCAGCACGCCGGGGCCGAAGTCGCGCGAACCGCCGATGGCTTCGGCCGCGATCTGTATCTGCGCACCCTCTTCCAGCAGCAGGATGAACTCGGCCAGCTTCAGCAAGCCCTGTTTGCCCCACACGGTGGCGCCGCCATTCGCTTCCAGGATGGCCGTCGCATGCGTATTGCGCGCGATTTCGCCGAGGATGAAATCGACTTCCGGCTGGCGGCGGTCGATATAGATGGGAATTTCGCGGATCAGCTGAAAGCGCTGCACGGGCACGTAGCGGATCGGCAGGGTGCGGTGCGTCTGCGCCCACGCGCCCAGGGACGGCGAATGCACGTGCGAGATCGACGTGACTTCCGGCCGCTCGCGGAACAGTTTTAAGTAACGCGCGCCGCCGTTGTTCGCGTCGCCCACGATCACCGTGCCATCGAGCGCCAGCACGGCCGCCTTCAATGGCTGGCCGCGGCGGAACGGGCCCGGATCGTTGACCACCACGACCTTGTCGCCGCCAGGGGTGCGCTCGACAAAGCCCACCGTGCCGTTGGCCGTCAGGCTGCCCGTCTCGCGCAAGCCGTCGAAGGCGATCTGCGCGTCGCGCCGCACCTGCTCGACGAAGGCCAGTTCGGTCGCCGTCAGATCCTGTGCCTGTACTTGTTGTGCTTCCGCTTGTGCCACGTCCGTCATGTCATGCTCCAGTCTTTGAGGTTGAGGTACGAATCAGTCATGCCTGTACTTTCGCAAGACGCGTGCCAGCGCCGGGGCCGCGAAAATGGTGAAGCGCTGCTGCCTGCGCAACAGCGGCTGCTGGCGTGGCAGCAGCGTTGTGGAAGCGCGCTGTCGGCAAGCCAGCAAGCGGCGCGGGCACGTTTCCTGCACGGCTCAAGGCTCCACCCATCACCAAGGAATCCCATGACTACCGCACCATCTCCCGCCGTCGATACCGTCTGGTTCACCCGCTGCCCCGTGCCCACGGCGACGGGCCTGGCCTACAAACTGGGCTGGCTGGACGAGGAATTCGCCCGTGACGGCATCGCCCTGAAAACCCTGCAGGAAGTGGGCGGCGGACTGGCGCGCCACCATTACGACCACGGCTTGTCCACGCTCGTGCGCGAAGGCGGCAACCTGCTGGCCCTGCCCGCGCGCGCGCAAGGGGCGCCCACGCGCCTGATCGGCCTGACGTGGATCGATGAGTGGCAAGCCATCCTCGTGCGCCCCGGTTCCGGCATCACGACACCGGCGCAGCTGCAGGGCAAGCGCCTGGCGCTGCCAGCGTTCCGCGCCGAGGACTTGCGCGAAAACCGGCGCGGGCGCAGCATCGCACGTGGCATGAGCCTGGCCGGTTACAAGGGCGTGCTGGCGTCGGCCGGCCTCACGCTCGATGATGTACGGCTGGTGGAAGTGGGAGCCGACGCCCAGGCATCGGCCAATCTCGGCGCGGGACTGTGGCAAGGCATCGCGCCGCTGCTGCGCGGCGAAGTCGATGCCGTCTACGTAAAAGGCGCGGCGGCGGCCGAAGCGGCCCGCGCGGCGGGACTGGAAGTGGGGATCGACATCGACGCCCTGCCCGACCGGCGCTTCCGCGTGAACAACGGCACGCCGCGCCCAATCACCGTGCATGAAACGATGCTGGAGCAGCATTTCGAGCTGGTCGTGCGCTTCCTGACGCAGACACTGCGCGCCGCGCACTGGGCCCGCAGCCACCAGGCCGACGTGCTGGCCATCCTGCAGGGCGAGACGCGGGCCGGCGCCGACGCCGTGGCGGAAGCTTATCGCGACGGTTTTCACCTGGCCCTGGCGCCCGACCTGTCCGATGACAAGGTGGCGCTGTTCCGCCAGCAAAAGGATTTTCAGCTGCAGCACGGTTTTCTTGACCGCGACGTGGATATTGAAAGCTGGATCGACCGGCGGCCGCTGGAGGAGGCGCAGCGGCGGCTGGCGGCGCTGCTGCGGGTGGCGGCTTGATGCGGTAGTGGTGTTGTCGGCTTACGCTGTGCTAAGCCGACCTACCGCTGCGCCAGGCCGGCCTACCTGATCAAAAAAATGGCCGGCGAGTTTGCCGGCCTTCACATCAATCAATCTCCATCAGAACTGGATCGTGTACGACGCCCCCACCGTGCGGCCCTGGCCGATGATGACGGTGTCGCCGTTGACGGCGCCAGGCACGAAGCTGGTCAAGGTATGGTTGCGGTAGACCTTGTCGGCCAGGTTGTTCGCATACGCCGTGATCCGGTGCTTGCCGCCCGGGAGCACATACGACAGGCGCGCATTGGCCAGCGCGAAACCGCCCTGGTTCAGCAGGTCGCGCGCGGCGTTTTGCGGGTCGACATAATAGTACTGCTTCGACGTGTAGCGCACGTCGCCGCTGAAGACCAGTTGCGCGCCATTGCCCAGCGGGTAGCGGTAATCGGCCGCCAGCAAGGCCGTCACATGGGGCGAGCGCACGAATTCATTGCCGGAGCGGTCGCCGCCATTGTTCTGGATGGCGAAATCGTCGAATTCCGTGCGCAGCAGGCCGATATTGGCGTTGATGTGCAGATTGTCCGTCGGCTGCGCCTCGATCTCGAATTCCGCGCCATTCACATGGGCCTTGCGCACGTTCTGCAGGTAATTGACGCTTTGCGTGGGGTCGCCGTTGTACACGCCCGTGATATTGACCTGCACGTTCTTGTAGTCATAGTGAAAAACGTTGGCGTTGAAATTCAAACGCCCGTCCAGCCATTCGGACTTGATTCCCGCCTCGAACGAGTTCAGGGTTTCGGGCTTGACCGTGTTCAGCGCCCGCACGTCCGTGGCGCTCGTGTTGTAGCCGCCCGACTTGATGCCGTGCGCGTATTTCAGATAGCCGCGCAAGGTGCGGCTGAAGCGGTATTCGGGTGTCACGTCGTAGGTCAGCGCGTTCCACGTGGTCGAGGGATTCGACGTGAAGTTGTTGTTGGCGACCGAGGCGGCAGCGTAATTGCCGCCCCGGACCGTGTTCCACCAGTTGGCCGCATCGCCAAACGTCACCGTGTTCGATGCGGCCTGCACGCGCTGCAAGTCGAGGTCCTTGGTTTCCGTCGTCCAGCGCAAGCCGAACGTGGACAGGAACTGTTCGCTGAAGTTGACGGTCGTGCTGCCGAAGATGGCCGCGCTGCGCGCCTTGTGCTGGTAGATGGTGCGGTTGTAGCCGACAGGCTGGGTGCTGCCCGCCAGCGCCGGCACGGTGCCGTTGGGCAGGCGCGCGCCGGCCGAATCGGAATCGATCTTTTCATTGAAGTAGAACAGGCCCGCCACCCAGCTCACGGCGCCGTTTTGCGGCGACGTCAGACGCAGCTCCTGCGACACTTGCCGGCTGCTGGCCTTGGAGCGGCTGCGGCCCACTTCCAGCGGCGTGTTGTCGCTGTCGCCCGTCGCTTCGTTCCTGAAATTTTCATAGCCGGTGATCGACGTCAGTGTCAGCTCGCCCAGCGCATATTCCAGGTTCAGCTGCGCGCCGCCCTGTTTCACGTCGCTGTCGGCCGGTGCGTTCGTGCTCACGTCATCGGGACTGGTGCTGGGTATATAGCCATTGCGGTAGACGCCATTGGCGCCATAGCTGGCCACCGTCGTCGTGGCGCCCTTGGTCGTGTAGTCGCGGTAATGCAGGTTCAGATTGGCCGTCAGGTCGCGCCCGATCAGGGCCTTGAGCTGGCCGCGGATGGCGCTGTCCTTGAGTTTTCCATCGCGCTCGCCCGTAAACTGGTTCTGGAAGCGGCCCTTGTCCTGCTGCTCCGTGTGGAAGGACAGGCGCCCCGCCAGCACCTCGTCGACAAGCGCGCCGCCGATCGCCCCTTCGGCCAGCTTGGTGTCGTAGCTGCTGTAGTCAAGCTTGGCGTAGCCGCTGGACTTGAACGAAGGCTTGCGCGAAATGACGTTGATGGCGCCGCCCGTCGTGTTCTTGCCCCACAAGGTGCCCTGCGGGCCGCGCAGCACTTCCACCCGGTCCAGGTCGAACAGGGGAAAGCCCGTGGCGCTGGAATTGCTGATGTAGACGTCGTCGAGGTAGAAGCCGACAGGGTTCGGGAAATCGATCTGCTGCTGGCCCGCGCCGACGCCGCGTATCCACCAGCGTGGGCGGCCATGCTGCTGCGTGCCGGCCGAGGCGTTCGGCACGTAATTGAGGATTTCGCTGGCCGAGCGGCCGATGCCCGTATCGAGCAGCTCCTTGCCACCCAATACCGTGATCGCGCTGGGAACCTTCTGCGCCGATTCCTCGCGCTTTTGCGCCGTCACCGTTACCGATTGCAGGGAGGCGCCTTCGCCCCCGCCGTTCGCGTCGGCCGCGGCAATGGCATCGGCGGTCGGCGCTTCGGCATGGGCCATGCTGGAAGCGAGCATCAGGCCGCCGATGGCGAAGGCCGAGCGCAGCGCGCGGCGCACCGGCGTCAAATGAAAGGGGAAAGAAGAAACGGCGACGGGGGCAGTCGAACGGCGCATGGGTCATTATCCTTGAGTAAAGTCAAAACGCGAGATGGTGATGACCTGTATTGCAAGGCGCATGCCCGCTGCCGCAGCGCAACAAAATGGTGCTCAAGTGATTGATTTCAAAGGAAGACTATCGAATTGATAGTGCTGTTGATTTGGCAGCAGCGGCGCTGCCGCGTGCTGCCTGCGCGACAGCAGGCAGTAACGCTGCTGTCGCGGCAACAGGTGATACTCAGGCGGCGCGCAAGAGTGCGGACGTGTGTCCGCGCACGAGCGGCAGCACTTCCTCGCCCACCCGGTACGCTTCTTCCAGGTGCGGCGTGCTGGCCAGGATGAAGGCGTCGGCACCCAGCTGCACCAGTTCGTCCAGGCGCTCGGCCACTTGCTGGTAGCTGCCGACGATGCCCTGCGTCTGCCCGCCGCGCAGCAAGTTGAAGCCGGACCAGATGTTCGGCGCCGTGATCAAATCCTTGTAGCTGTTCAGGGTGGTCGGGCGGTTGCCCCGCTGGCGCGCCGCGCCCACGGAATCGCCGCCATCGGCACCGAGGAACTGGCGCAGGGTGGCCGGGTCCACGGCGTCAAAGCCCTTGCGCACTTCGTCCCACGCTTCTTCCTCCGTGGCGCGGGCCACGATGTCGACGCGCACGGCGCATTTGATCTTGCGGCCCAGCAGCGCCGTCTTTTCATGCACGCGGGCGAATTTCTCGCGCAGCTGCTCGAACGGTTCCAGCCACGTCAGGTAGTAATCGGCATGCTTGGAAGCGGAACCGAGGGCCGCGTCCGAAGATCCCGAAAAATAAATCTCGGGAAAATCCTGTTCGGACAGTGGCGTGGCCAGGCCCGCGTCTTCCACCTGATAGAACTTGCCCTGGTAGGAAAACGGCCCGCCGCGCCACACGCCGCGCACCACGTCGAGAAATTCCGTCGTGCGCGTGTAGCGGTCGTCGTGACCGGCCGAATCGCCCCACCACAGCTGCGAAGGACCGCCGCCACCCGTGATGACGTTGTACAGGGC